>Ga0181593_10006469_pt1 | contig 10496 bp, 9 predicted proteins | sample 071ome_19_FD_133756 | JGI IMG/M metagenome (GOLD analysis project Ga0181593, IMG submission 133756) | Coastal salt marsh microbial communities from the Groves Creek Marsh, Skidaway Island, Georgia - 071413AT metaG (megahit assembly) | ecosystem: Environmental > Aquatic > Marine > Intertidal zone...
AAGCGGCACGACGGGGCTCCCGAAAGGCGCGTTGATCAGTCATCGGGCGGAAGTCGCTAGGGCCACCGGCGCGCGCGCTGATTTCGGCCTCGCCTTGGGAGATACCTTTGTTTGCTGGACTCCGATGTTTCACATGGGGGGCATGGATCTGGCGTTGATGACATTGCTCGGAGGAGGCGAGGTCATTATCGAGGACGGTTACGATGCGACCCGTCTCGCCGATATCGCGATTCGCGAGCCGATCGGTTGGCTGGTCGTTATCCCCGGCATGGTGGAAAGTTTCATCGAGGAAATGAGGCGGCGCGGCCAACCCCCAGCCGGCGTAAAACTCTGCGGTGTCATGGCGGATTTGGTACCCGGCCATCAATTGGCCGAGATTACCCGCCTGCTCGACGCCCCTTATGCCAACACCTTCGGCTCCACCGAGACAGGTAGCCTTCCCGCCGCCGGCCCGACGGTCCCCATTGGCATGATTCCGGAGTCCCTTACCAAGTTCCCGAGCCCGAATTGCGAGATTCGGCTCGTCGACGAAGACGACAATGACGTTGCGCCGGGAACGCCGGGTGAGCTCGCGATCCGCGGCCCGACCCTGTTCAGCGGCTACTGGCGCGCCGACGAGACCAACGCCCACGATTTTCGTGGCGGCTGGTTTCACAATGGCGACCTGCTGGTTCGAGACCGAGACGGCGGATTCAACTTCGTCGACCGGGTCAAATACATGATTAAATCCGGCGGCGAGAACATCTATCCGGCGGAGATCGAAAGGGTGTTGCTGAGCGAGCCCAGGGTGACCGAAGCCGCCGTAGTCCGGCGCCGCGATGATCGTTGGGGCGAAGTACCGATCGCCTTCGTCGCCCGATCCGACGACACGCTGGACGCCGACGCCCTGGCGAAACTGTGCCGCGCCAATCTCGCAGGTTTCAAGCAACCCAAGGAAATCCGGTTTCTCGATCACGATGCGTTTCCAAGGAACGTTTCGGGTAAGGTTCTACGTCACGATCTCGAAGCGCTTATCGATGAATAGCTTCCAGCAAGGACGGAGCCGCGAGATTGTTTCGACAAACCCGCGAGCGGCTTTCACTCTCTAGTAGCCGCGGGAGTCATTCAGCCAACGGAGAGGTCCATGGCAAAGGCAATGTTCGGCGCCGGGTGTTTCTGGGGGATCGAGGAGGTTTTCAAGTCGGTCCGCGGCGTCACCGACACAACCGTGGGCTATAGCGGCGGCGTCACGGATAATCCCACCTATGAGGAAGTAAGCACTGGCATGACCGGTCACGCCGAGGTCGTGGAAGTCACCTATGACGACGACAAGGTCGATTTCGAAACCTTGCTGGAGGTCTTCTGGGATTGCCACGACCCGACACAGTTGAATTTTCAAGGGCCCGATATCGGCACCCAGTACCGCTCGGCGATCTTCACACATGGGATCGATCAGGCGGACACCGCGATGCGTTCCAAGAAGGTCGAGCAGGACAGTGGACGCCATCGGCGCGATATCGTCACCGAGATCTCACCAGCCAAGGCCTTCTGGCCCGCTGAAGACTATCATCAAGGATATTTGGCGAAACGCCGGGGACGCCGCTGGCGTCTATTCGGCTGATCGGGAGTAGCAAAAGCGATGTGCCGTTGGTTAGCCTACACGGGCCCCGAACTTCTGATCGAGCGCCTTCTATTCGCGCCGAGCAATTCGCTCATTCAGCAAAGTCTCTCGGCCCGGCAGTCGATCGTGCCGACGAATGGCGATGGCTTTGGTCTAGGCTGGTACGGCGAGCAGAGCCGGCCAGGACTGTTTCGCGACACACTGCCGGCCTGGAACGACGCGAACCTCCGCAGCATCTCGGAGCAGATCCGCTCGCGCCTGTTTTTCGCCCATGTCCGCGCCTCGACCGGCACCTCGACAAGCCGCGAGAATTGCCATCCGTTCCGCCACGAAGAGACGCTTTTCATGCATAACGGCCGGATCGGCGGCTACCACCAGATCCGTCGAGAGATCGAGCACCTGATCCCCGCCGCGTATTACGGCCAGAGGCACGGCACCACCGACAGCGAGGCGTTCTTTCTGCTGGCGTTGGGGCATGGCTTGATCGAGAACCCGGTCCGAGGGATCTCGGCGGCGATCGGTGAAATCGCGTCGGTCATGGAAAATCGCGGCATCGACGAGCCGTTTCGAATGACCGCGGCGTTTTCCGACGGCAAGAGGCTCGTGGCGGTGCGCCACTCCAGCGATCGAAAATCTCCGAGCCTGTATTGGGCCACGGGTGCGTCGCTAACGGTTGAAAATCGTTCCGTCGGTCTGACCGAGGGCGCGGGAGCGACCCTGGTGCTTTCGGAACCCCTGGACGCTGGCGATCTTACCTGGCGCGAAGTACCGGAAAGCCATGTTTTGTGCACATCCGGCGCGGATGTTTCCATCGAACCGCTTGAACCGACGGCATAGCTTGGACCGAGGCGGGCATTAGGCGGGCTTGACCGCCCCGACACTCTTTTCTATGCGCCTGATATGATCCAGGCCCGGATGAACTTCCGATTGCAGGAATTCCAACCGTTTCGAGGGTGCCCCGCCACCTTGGCGGAAACGTTGCTTCCAAAGTTTCATCTTTACCGATAGACCGCACAACACGGCGCCGATGCTGACATGATGAGCGGTCACCGTGTCGCGGAACTCGCGGAACGAATCCGCCGAGATATCCGACCAGAAATCCCTCGAGATCGTGGTAAAGAAGCCAAATCGACCGTTCACCGATGAAGTGATCTCGTTCAAGCCCGTTTCGATGTCGTCGAGCATCTTGCTCTGGGACCGATCTCCTCGGACCTGATGATTTTTCCGCAGATCATCCATCCAAACGAGAAAGTTCGGAATGTCCCGCATGGTTTCGTCGAAACAGTTTCGATAGTACGAAAGCGACAGGAAGATCTCGCCGTAATGCTCGATGAAGCTGGGCACTTCCATGATCGTGACGTTCAACTCGTCGGCCAAGCGCTGTAGCTGCTTGATCGCGGCCTGCCGATCCGGCTGGGCGAGCATCTTGATGATCTCGCCGACATCCGTCACTTCCTGGTTCTCGCTGCCGTACACCCGGGCGATCAGCGGGCGCGTGAAGGTCCGCATGAACGCGTTTAACTCCGTCTGTTTCTTCGGCGAGAGCTTCAGGCAATCGAAATCCTCGAAGCCGATATTCAGATTGCGCAGCTCTATCCTGAGGGAATAGACATCAAAGGACTGCAGGTTTCCGACCGCGCCCAACACCCCGAGATCCTCTCGCAGCTCCGGGGTGTTCTGATAAAAGTCCGTGACCGCGTTGGGTTCGATCTGACCACTGCCCGCCGAACTGTCGCTGAACAATTCGATAACCGAATCCAAGCGCGCGTTCTTGATCATCGCGGATTTGCGCAGCCCCGGCGTCTTCAGCGGCATGATGGCAAGCGGCAAGGCGTGCAGCGAGTCCATCGTGTTGGGGTCGATCGGCTCGGCGATTTCAGTTACGTCATCCACGGCGGGTTCGGCCATCACGGCCTCCGGTTTACTCGGGACTTCGCACTTTCAACCCTAGGCGTTAACAAATCCTTAAGGCCGCACCCTGTTCATCGCCACCGGGGTTGATTAGGATCGCGGCCAACGCGACGTCCCGCCCGAAACGCATTCCTCGGCCAACCAAAGGGCCAACCAGAGAGCCAACCAATGGGCCATCTCACGAACCACTTGTCGGGGACGGGGCGTCGCCTTCACGAAAACATTCTCCAAGGGAGGGAATCATGGACGTTCGCCTGGACGGAAAAGTCGCGCTTATCACCGGTGGCAGCAAAGGGCTCGGCAAGGCCATGGCGATAAGGTTCGCCGAGGCCGGCGCGTCGGTGGCGATCACGGCGCGCGGGGCCGAGGCCCTGGAGGTCGCGCGCCAAGAGATCCAAGCGGCGGGTGGCGGCAACAAGATCGTGGCGGTCTCCCGCGACGTGAGCAAGGCCGAGGAATGCGAGGCCGTGCACGCGACCGTCGCCGAGCAGCTCGGCCCCGTCGATATCCTGGTCAACAACGCCGGCACCTCGCAGCGCGGCCCGTTTCTGGAAGTGAGCGACGCGCTTTGGCAGAACGATATTGATCTCAAGCTTTTCGCGGCGATCCGCCTCGCCCGCCTCGCCCTGCCGTCGATGCAGGAGCGTAAATGGGGCCGCATCATCAACGTTCTCAATGTCGGCGCGAAGGCTCCGGCGGCACAAGGCGCCCCCACCGCCGTCAGCCGCGCCGCGGGCATGGCCCTGACCAAGGTTCTCGCCGGCGAGGCCGCGCCGCATAACGTCTTGGTCAACGCGCTCCTGGTCGGGCTCATCGACAGCAATCAGCACGAGGTGAAGCACCAGGCCTCGGGAAGCGGCATCAGCTACGACGAATTTCTGCAAGACATGGCCGAGAGCAACAAGATCCCCCTGGGCCGGGTCGGTCGTGCCGAGGAATTCGCCGATGTCGCGTGTTTCCTCGCCTCCGACCGCGCCAGTTACCTGTCCGGCGTGGCGATCAACGTGGATGGCGGTCGCAGCCCGGTTGTCTAGTCCCCTATCCTCGGCGCGCGCGCCATATCACGGGAGAGGTTCGTGAATAGGGAGTCGACCCTCTCCCTCGCCGCGATGGTGACCGCGCAAGTCGCCATCGCCATGGCGGTCATGACGGTTCCCGTCCTGGCGCCGCAGATCGCCGCCGATATCGACATCGAGGCGAGCCAGGTCGGCCTGTACTCGGCGACGGTGTTCTCCGGCGCCATCGTCTTCACCTCGGTCGCGGGATCGGTCATCGCGCGGCATGGCTCCATCCGCACCACGCAGATCGCCATGCTTCTCGGCGTCGCCGGACTGGTTTTCGCGCTCGGGGGATGGCTTCCGGCGATGCTGATCGGCGCCTTCGCGGCGGGTATGGGATACGGCGTCGCCACGCCCGCCGCCAGTCATCTCTTGGCCCGGACCATCTCGCGCGAGAACCGGGGCTTTGTCTTCTCTCTCAAGCAAACCGGCGTGCCGATTTGCGGGTTTCTTCTCGGGATCACCGTACCGGGGATCGCCGATGCCCATGGATGGCCCTGGGGCATTGCCGCGGTGGTCGCGGTTCTGCTTGTTGTCGCCCTAGGCCTTCAGTCGGCGCGCCGACATTTCGACACCGATCGCGACCCCAGCCGGCCGATTCGTCCGGGGGAGACCCTGGCGGCGATCCGGATGGTCGCCGGGGACGCACACCTGCGTCCCCTGGCTCTCGCCTCTTTCGTCTACGCGATGATGCAGCTCTCCTTGTTTACATTCTATGTCGTGGTCCTGGTCGAACGCGGCGGCCTTGACCCGGTTACGGCCGGGGCCACCTTCTCGATCATGCATGTCGGTGGGATCGTCGGACGACCGTTTCTGGGCTGGGTGAGCGACCGGGTCCTGCCGGCCCGGCCCTTGCTGTCGGTTATCGGGTTTCTGATCTTTGGGTGTGGACTGGCGCTCGCGGCGTTGGACGAGAGCTGGCCACGAACGCTTTTGTGGGCCGTATCGCTCGGCACGGGCATCGTCGCGGCCGGCTGGAACGGGGTCTATATCGGCGAGATCGCCCGTATCATGCCGGGTCCCGACGTGGCGCGCGCCACCGGTGGGGTCTCGGCCTTTACCTTTCTCGGGGTCGCGATCGGCCCCGCGATATTCAGCGCGATCGTCGGCTTCAGCGACAGTTACGTCGCCGGGTTCTTGACCGTGGGCGGCGTCGCGCTGATACCTGCCGTGATATTGCTGCGTCCGGCTCACGGGTTACCCGCCGCCGACACGCCAAACCGAAAGGATAGCGAGACATGAAAATCATCGTGATGGGAACCGGCGGCGTTGGTGGCTATTTCGGCGCGCGGTTGGCGGCGGCGGGGCATGACGTCGGTTTCGTTGCCCGCGGCAAGCATCTGGAAGCCATCAAGGCCGACGGCCTCAAAGTCCTGAGCGAACTTGGCGACATTACAATCCAACCCGCCAAGGCCAGCGACAATCCCGCCGATTTCGGGATCGCGGATATCATTCTGTTCTGCGTGAAGGCTTATGATACCGATTCCGCCGCCGCGCTGATCGAGCCCGCCGTCGGACCCGAGACCGGGGTGATCCCCTTTCTCAACGGCATCACACACATGGATACCCTCCAAGGCGTGCTCGGCGCCAACAATGTCATCGGCGGCGTGGCCAATATCAGCGCGCTAATCGAGGCGCCGGGAGTCGTGCGGCACTTCGCGACCATGCAGATTCTCAGGGTCGGAGAGATGGATAACAGCGCCAGCCCGCGCATCCTGGCATTCCGCGCGGCCTGCGCCGAGGCCGGGATCGACGCGCCGGTGCCGGAAAACATCGAACGAGAGCTGTGGCAGAAATTCGTCATGATCTGCACGCTGGCCGGCGCGAACTGTCTCACCCGTTTGCCGCTCGGAATCTGTCGTTCCGATCCGGCGACACGGGCGTTGATGGTTGAACTGGCGAGCGAGGTGGTCGCGGTGGCCCGGGCGCTCGGCAAGCCCCTGCCCGACGATCAAGTCGAGCGCACGATGGCGGTCCTGGACATGCTCCCGGAAGCCATGAAGGCCTCGATCCTGGCGGCGCTTGAGCGTGGCGAGAAGCTGGAGGCCTCGGCTCTCAACGGCTCGGTGGCGCGACTGGGCGTCGAGGCCGGTGTCGACACCCCGATGAACCGGGCGGTCTATGCGGCGCTGGCGCCCCATGAGCACGGCGCCCCGGCTCTCCCCTGAGCCGCCAACGTTCAATTCTTGTTTTTGGAAGGCCTTAATGTTTCCTTCACGCTCCGACCTGGTAATTCAGTTCTCCCATATCGCCTATCAGTTCGAGGCACGGTTCACGCTCCGGGATACCGGCATCGCCAACTACACGACGGTGACGCCCGAGGACACCGAGGCGCGGATCGCCGGGGCCGACGTGATCGTCGCGACCGCGCTTTGGCGAAACGAGCTTTTGGATGTGGCGGAGCGGCTGAAATATATCCAGGTCGCCGGTGCCGGTTATGACCAGTTCGACACCGAGGCCATCGCCGCGAAGGGCATCCGCATGGCCAATGGGCGCGGGGTTAACACCAACGCGGTGGCGGAGCACGCGATGGCGATGATCCTGGGGCTCAGCAGGCAGATCCATCTCTGCCGCGACGCCCAGCACCGCAAGCACTGGCGCGGAATGAATAGTCATATCCCGACCCGCGAGGAGGAACTGCCGGGCAAGACCATGCTGATTATCGGCGCCGGACAGATCGGCGCCCGCGTGGCGACGCTTGGTAGAGCCTTCGGCATGCGTCCCGTCGGCATGCGCCGCTCGGTCGCCAGCGCGGATCCGGTGTTCGACCAAGTTTATCCGATGTCGGAAAAGCTCCAACGGATCGCCGAGGCTGATCTCGTGGTCCTCTGCTGTCCATTGACCGATGAAACACGGGGCCTGATCGACGCGGAGGCGATGACCGCGATGAAGCCGTCGGCTTATCTGATCAATGTCGCGCGCGGCGCCTGTGTGGTGGAGAAGGATCTCGTCGCCGCGTTGAACGCTGGCGCTTTCGCGGCGGCGGGCATAGACGTCACCGACCCCGAACCCCTGCCCGAAAACTCGGCGCTGTGGGGAATGGAAAATGTTCTTCTGACCCCGCATACCGCAGGCGAGACGCGCCGCTACGAGGACAATGTTCTCGATATCATGATGGAGAACATTGAACGCCTGGAACGCGGCGAGGATGCGTTGCTGAACCAGGTCGTCTGATATCGCGATCCGCGCGGCCCGAGAGGGTCAACGAAACAGCATTATCGGAATCAGGCAGGACCGGATCATCTCCGTGGTGGTCGAGCCGATGATCAGATTGCGAATCCGCGAATGCCCGTAGGCGCCCATGACCAGCAAGTCGATTCCGCCCTGTTCGACGCGATTTGCGATCACCCTGTCGGCCTGACCGGACAGCACATCCGCCCGGACCGAGTGACCACCCGCCGCGAGCATGGCGGCCATGCGATCAAGCGCGCCCCGGCTTTCCGGCGTATCCGGACCGACGGTCAGTATCTCGCCCTCCAACCCAGAGAACACCGGGCCGCGGGCAATGTAATCCACCGCCTTCATCGCGCTGGCGCCGCCGTCGAAGGCGATTAGAAAGCGTTTGATCGGCTTGAAGGCGCGTGAGGCCACCAGGACCGGCTTGGTGCTGGAACGGACCACCCGCTCCAGGTTCGATCCCAGGTGAAGTTTGGCGAAATCCGCCGCCTCGCCGCGTTTGCCGATGACAATACAGTCGACATCGGTTTCGAATTCCAGAACGGTCTCGATCAGATCCCCGTTGCGCAGCGTCACCGTGACATCGGACACGCCGGCGCTCACCATCCGCGCCTTCGCCTCTTCAAGCACGATCCGACCGCGACGCTGGGCTAGGCGCGCTTGCTGTTCATCCAAGCTCGCAAGCTCATCCAGCAACGCGTCCCGCCCGTCGACTTCCAGGGCACCGCTCAGATTGGCCGGCGCGCTCGAGCCGCCTCGCCGCCCGAGAACATGCAGCAGGCGCGCCGAGGCATCACGCTCCCCCGCCGCCGCCCAGACCGCGTGATCACAGACGCTTTGGCTGTAGACGGATCCGTCGATCAGCGCCAGAAGCTTAGACATCGTAGGTCTCCGTCAATGCGCCATGAGGCGTTCGAGAGCGCCGGGCTTGTCATGGATCGCCAGCTTGTCGACGATCGTTTCGCTGGCTTCGTTCAGCCCGATGATAACGACCTCGGCGCCCTCGCGGCGAAACTTCAGCACCACCGTATCGAGCGCGGAAACGCTGGAAATATCCCAGATATGCGCCTGGCTGACATCGATGGTCACGGTCTCCAGCACCTCCTTGAAGTCAAAGGCCGTGAGAAACGCATCCGCGGAGGCGAAAAACAACTGGCCTCGCACGAAATAGGTCCGCGACAAGCCGTCTTCGGACAAGCTCGAGGTCAAGCTGAAGATCTGCGCGATCTTGCCGGCGAAGAAGATCCCCGACAGCAGGACGCCCAGCAGAACACCGATGGCCAGATTATGCGTCGCCACCACCGCGGCGACGGTCGCCAGCATGACAATCGACGAGCTGCGCGGATGAACCTTCAGGTCCCGAATCGACGCCCAACTGAAGGTACCGATGGACACCATGATCATAATCGCGACCAGCGCCGCCATCGGGATCTGCTTGACCCAATCACCAAGCCCGACACAGAAGATCAGCAGAAAAATCCCGGCGCAGAATGACGATAATCGCCCACGCCCGCCTGACTTCACGTTGATCACCGACTGGCCGATCATCGCGCAGCCGGCCATTCCGCCGATAAAGCCAGTAGCGCAGTTCGCCACGCCCTGGCCGACGCATTCGCGATTTTTATCACTGGCGGTATCGGTCAGTTCATCGACGATCGACGCGGTCATGAGCGACTCCAACAACCCGACCGCCGCGATGGCCAAGGCATAGGGCAGGATGATCCACAAGGTCTCGAAGGTCAGCGGAATATCGGGCAGCAGAAAAACCGGCAAGGTCGCGGGTAGCTGCCCCATGTCGTCGACGGTACGCACGTCGAGATCCAGCCCGATCGATAGCGCGGTCAACACAATGATGCAGATCAACGGCGACGGCACGGCCTTGGTCACGCGCGGCAGGAGATAGATGATCGCGAGCCCGCCGGCGACCATCACATAGGTCAACGGCGGCACGTTGGTCAGCTCCGGCAACTGCGCCATGAAGATCAATATCGCCAGCGCGTTCACGAACCCCGTCAACACCGACTTGGAGACGAAGCGCATGACGACGCCGAGCCGCAACGCTCCGGCGGCGATCTGGATCAGCCCGACCAATACCGTGGTCGCCAGCAAATACTGCAACCCGTGGTCGCGCACCAGCGTGACCATCAGCACCGCCGTCGCGGCGGTCGCGGCCGAGATCATCCCGGGACGGCCGCCGACAATGGCGGTTATCACCGCGATCGAGAACGACGCGTAAAGCCCGACCTTCGGATCAACGCCGGCGATGATCGAAAACGCGATCGCCTCGGGGATTAACGCCAGCGCCACGACAAGTCCCGCGAGAAGATCGCCACGAATATTGCCGAACCACTCGGTCCGGGATCGCGCAAGCGCTCTTGAACTCAACAGGGATGGTTTACTCATAACAAGGATACTCCAACGGGTCCCGCCAACCTGTTTGGCGTGATCCGGTCTCATTTTTCGGCGAACTTGAAAGCGACGGTTCGGGAACGCTCGGCGATGATGGTCAATCGGGCGTGGCGCGCTCCGTCGAGGACAAGAATTGCTGCATCGCAGCATTCACTGGTGGGTAAACCTTCGCGAATGCGAAATCAAGCGGCATTTCTCGAAAAAGGCCCGCCTCTCGCTTTATCACGCTTTTTCCCGGAGCCAGTAGATCAACCCCAGGGTTAGCGCGACGGCGACCACCGCGTGCTGAAGCTCGGCGGAGGTATAGGCGAGAAGGAATCCGGTCGCCAAGGGACCGCACG
>Ga0181593_10006470_pt1 | contig 10495 bp, 6 predicted proteins | sample 071ome_19_FD_133756 | JGI IMG/M metagenome (GOLD analysis project Ga0181593, IMG submission 133756) | Coastal salt marsh microbial communities from the Groves Creek Marsh, Skidaway Island, Georgia - 071413AT metaG (megahit assembly) | ecosystem: Environmental > Aquatic > Marine > Intertidal zone...
AGATGACCATGCATATGTACCGCAGCCATTATTGCAACCTGCTTCGTGCTGACAATGTGGGCGAGACCGTTCGTCTTTCAGGTTGGATTCACCGCAAGCGCGATCACGGCCAACTGGTCTTTATTGATTTGCGTGATCACTATGGCATCACCCAATGCGTCGCGGATTCATCAGACCCAACCTTCGCGGAAGTGGAAGCAACCCGCAATGAATCGGTGGTCACCATCACCGGTAAAGTCGTCAAGCGCACCGAAGAGACCATCAACACCAATTTGCCAACGGGTGAAATCGAAGTGCGGATTGAACAGTTTGAAGTGCAATCTCACGCCGCTTTGTTGCCGCTTCAGGTTAATTCTGACGAAGACGCAGGGGAAGAAACACGGTTGCGTTATCGCTATTTGGATCTGCGCCGCGAACGCCCGCATCAAAATATTATGTTGCGCGCGCAAGTCATTCAGTCCATTCGCCGCCGGATGGTGGAACTGGGCTTTATGGAATTTCAAACCCCTATCCTCACCGCCTCATCACCCGAAGGCGCGCGTGATTTTCTGGTGCCGTCTCGCCTGCATCCCGGTAAGTTTTATGCCCTTCCTCAGGCTCCTCAGCAATTCAAACAGCTGATCATGGTGTCAGGCTTTGATAAGTATTTTCAAATTGCACCTTGTTTCCGTGATGAAGACAGCCGCGCTGACCGTAGCCCCGGTGAATTTTATCAACTTGATCTGGAAATGAGTTTTGTGAATCAAGATGATGTCTTTGCCGCGGTAGAACCGGTGATTGCAGGGGTATTTGAAGAATTCACGGATCAACCAGCACCGGCTCCTTTCCGGCGAATTGCTTTTGCTGAATCCATGCTTAAATATGGTTCGGATAAGCCTGATTTGCGGATTCCGATTGAGATTAGCGATGTGACGGAAACGTTCCGCGGCTCAGGGTTCAGCATTTTTGCCAATGCTATTGAAAAAGGGTCAGTGGTGCGGGCTGTTCCAGGCCCAGGATGCGGCAGCCGTTCGGTTGCTGATCGGATGAACGCTTGGGCGCAGGGTGAAGGCGCGCCGGGCATGGGCTATATTATCTATGCTGAAGGCGAAGCGCGTGGACCCATTGCCAAAGCGCTGGGCGAAGATAAAGCCATTGCTCTTCGCGATGCGCTCGGCGTTAACGATGGTGACGCGGTGTTCTTTGCTTGCGCCGCCGAAGCCGAAGCCGCCACTTTAGCCGGTCGGGCGCGGATCAAAATCGCCGATGACCAAAATTTACGCAGTGGGGGTTTTGAATTTTGCTGGATCGTGGATTTCCCCATGTATGAACAGGATGAAACCACGGGCGAAATTATTTTCTCCCACAACCCGTTTTCCATGCCGCAGGGTGGGCTTGAAGCGCTGGAAAAGATGAACCCGCTTGAGATTAAAGCTTGGCAATATGATTTGGTCTGCAATGGCGTGGAATTGTCATCAGGCGCTATCCGAAATCATTTGCCCGAGGTGATGTATAAAGCCTTTGAGATTGCAGGCTATGGCCCTGAAGTGGTGGACAGCAAATTCCCCGGCATGATCAACGCCTTCAAATATGGCGCTCCGCCCCATGGTGGCATTGCCCCGGGGATTGACCGCATCGTGATGCTGATCGCTAATGAGCCGAATATCCGCGAAATCATCCTTTTCCCGATGAATGGTAAAGCCGAAGACTTGATGATGGCGGCGCCTTCTGAAGTGGGCGATGATCAATTGCGGGAATTGCATATTCGCAAGCAGCTTCCGCCAAAACCAGCATCATCCTAAACGATAACGCTTCATCAAAACCCTGCTTCGGCAGGGTTTTTTATGGCGTAAATGATAAGACGGTCAGGCTTTACGCGACAAGCCATGGCTTGCCCAGATCACGGTAATGAGCAAAATAGCCGCTCCAGCTTGATGAAGGGTGCCAAGGCTAACCGGCACCGCATGAAGCAAGGTCAAAATTCCCAAAAGAAATTGCACTAGCACCGCGATCAACACGGCATAGCCTCGGCTTTGCAAGCCTGATGTGATGGCGCGGCGTGTGATGGAAAAAACACCAAGCACCACCACCACCGCCAGAAGGCGATGATGGAACTGCGCCGAAGCTGGGTTTTCAAACGCATCTTTAAGACCCAATTCACCATATTCAATCGGCACCAACCCATCGCCCATGAACGGGTATTCGTTGTACAATTTGCCAGCGTCCATGCCAGCGACAAAAGCGCCTGCGATGATGGTGATCGCCAGCAGACCCATCACCCCCATCAGATGCCCTCCGGGGTGATGCGCGCGGCCATCTTGAAGATCAAGGATGGTCCAAACCAACAATCCAAGGATCATCAAGGCCGTGCCCAAATGTGTTGCGAGGCGATATTGGGAAACGGCAGGGTTATCCACCAAGCCAGATTTCACCATCCACCAGCCAATGACGCCTTGAAACCCGCCAAGGCAGAGCAACGCGATCAGCCGCCAGCCATAGCCTTGGGGTATCATCCGCCGCCAAGCGAAGATAAAAAGCGGCACTGCAAAGGCGAGGCCAATCAATCGTCCCAGCACGCGATGGACATATTCCCAAAAGAAGATCGTCTTGAACTGCGCGAGGTTCATGTCAAAATTAATATGGATGTATTCAGGGGTGGCTTGATAAAGGGTGAAAACACGCATCCATTCGGCTTCGGTCAAGGGCGGCAGCATCCCGATCAAGGGGCGCCATTCGACCATCGACAAGCCGCTTTCCGTCAGGCGCGTGATGCCGCCGACGACAATCATGGTAAAGACCATCATGGCAACACCATAAAGCCAAATAATCACCGCGCTATGATGCGACGGCTTTGAGGCAGGGGCTGTTCCAGGCAATGTTTTTGCGGTGTATCTCATGATTTTACATAACGCGGAATCAGCATGAAGGCCAAGCCGCAAGACCAGAAAAAACCGCGACGAATTGATGCGGGTTCGTGCAGAATCCCTGAAATATCAACAAAATTCTAATTTTTAGGAGAAATCGCTAATTTTTTTTGCCTGTCACCTTGACGTGGCTTTCTGAAAGGCTCATATGCATCCAGTGAACCGATTAGCACTGTCTACGCTAGAGTGCCAAACTCAAGCAAGGTGGCTAGTCAAAACATTTAACCTCAGGAGGACAGGCATGAAATTCAAGCCTCTTCACGATCGTGTTCTGGTGCAACGTGTCGAAAGCGAAGAAAAAACCGCTTCAGGGATCATTATTCCCGACACCGCTCAGGAAAAGCCTATGCAGGGCAAAATTGTAGCCGTTGGTTCTGGTTCGAAGGACGAAAGCGGCAAGGTGACCCCATTGGATGTTAAAGAAGGCGACAGCATTCTTTTTGGCAAATGGTCCGGCACCGAAGTTAAAATTGATGGCACGGAATACTTGATCATGAAGGAATCCGACATCATGGGCATTCTGGGTTAATCCCCGCCCTAAACTCAATCCACATCTCAATACAGACGAAAGGTAAGATTTATGGCTGCCAAGGATGTAAAATTCGGGTCAGACGCCCGCAACCGGATGATGGCTGGGGTCGATATCCTCGCCAACGCGGTTAAAGTCACGCTCGGTCCAAAAGGCCGTAACGTTGTTCTGGAAAAAGCCTTCGGGGCTCCACGCATCACCAAAGACGGTGTGACCGTGGCCAAGGACATTGAACTGAAAGACAAGTTTGAAAACATGGGCGCACAAATGGTCCGTGAAGTGGCGTCTAAAGCCAATGACATGGCAGGTGACGGCACTACCACGGCAACCGTATTGGCGCAAGCCATCGCTCAAGAAGGCGCAAAAGCCGTGGCCGCTGGCATGAACCCAATGGACCTCAAGCGCGGCATCGACCTTGCGGTTGAAAACATTGTCGAGACCCTGAAAAAACGCTCCAAGCCAATCACGACTTCTGATGAAGTGGCACAGGTTGGCACCATCTCAGCCAATGGCGAAAGCGAAATTGGCGCGATGATCGCTCAAGCGATGGAAAAGGTTGGCAATGAAGGCGTCATCACCGTTGAAGAAGCTAAGAGCCTCGACACGGAACTTGAAGTCGTTGAAGGCATGCAGTTTGACCGTGGTTACCTGTCGCCTTACTTCGTCACCGATGGCGACAAGATGAAGGCTGTTCTTGAAGAGCCTTACATTCTTCTGCACGAAAAGAAACTGTCTAACTTGCAGGACATGTTGCCAATCCTTGAAAAGGTTGTGCAGTCTGGCCGTCCGCTGTTGATCATTGCTGAAGACATCGAAGGCGAAGCCTTGGCAACCCTCGTGGTCAACCGTCTGCGCGGTGGCTTGAAAGTTGCTGCGGTTAAAGCCCCAGGCTTTGGCGATCGCCGTAAAGCCATGCTCGAAGACATCGCGATCCTGACCAAAGGCACCGTGATCTCTGAAGAAGTTGGCATTAAACTTGACTCCGTGACGCTTGAAATGCTCGGTTCAGCAAAGCGTGTCGAAATCACCAAAGAAAACACCGTCATCGTTGACGGCATGGGTGACAAAGACTCCATCGTTGGCCGTTGCAACCAAATCCGCGCTCAGGTTGAAGAAACAAACTCCGATTATGATCGTGAAAAACTGCAAGAACGTCTGGCAAAATTGGCTGGCGGTGTTGCGGTCATCAAAGTCGGTGGCGCTACTGAAGTCGAAGTGAAGGAGCGTAAAGATCGTGTTGATGACGCGATGCACGCCACCCGCGCTGCGGTTGAAGAAGGCATCGTCCCTGGTGGCGGTACCGCGTTGGTGAAAGCCATTGCGAACCTCGAAAAACTGACCGGTGAAAATGATGACCAGAATGTTGGCGTCAACATCGTTCGCCGCGCGATCCAAGCGCCGGCTCGTCAGATTGCAAACAACGCTGGCGCTGATGGCGCGGTGATTGTGGGCAAACTGCTCGAAGAAAAGAGCGACACCATTGGTTACAATGCGCAGAAGGGTGAGTTCGAAGACCTCATCAAAGCTGGCGTGATTGACCCAACTAAGGTTGTTCGTTCTGCCTTGCAAAACGCAGCGTCTGTGGCGGGTCTCTTGATCACCACCGAAGCGATGGTTGGCGAATTGCCTGAACCAAAGTCGGCGATGCCAGCTGCTCCTGATATGGGCGGCATGGGCGGTATGGGCTTCTAAGACGTCAAACCGACAGAATAAAGAAAAGGCCGGGATTGTTCCCGGCCTTTTTATTGCATTATTGATAAAGCGTTACTTGCGGACCATAAAACGCCAAGCCATCGGCATCATCGCGGCGGCGAGGATCAATTTCGCAATATCGCCCATGTAGAAAGGCAGGAAGCCAAAGCCAATGGTCACGCTCAAGGGCTTGCTCAGGATAGCGCTCAGCACCAACAGACCCGGCACATAGATGATGGCATTGCCGATGATCATGGCAAGCGCGGTGGTCAAGGGGTTGCGATCCCAGCCCTGTTCCGCCAACCAGCCGGTGGCAAAAGCAGCAGGGATAAAGCCAAGCAAATAGCCTGATGTTGGCCCCATCAGCACCGCCATGCCGCCCGTGCCATTGGCAAAGACCGGCAGGCCGCTCGCGCCTTCGATCAGATAGGCAACAACCGCCGCCGCGCCAAGCCGCGCGCCCAGCGCCATGCCCACCACGAGAATAGCAAAGGTTTGTCCAGTCACTGGAATTGGGGTGAACGGCAAAGGAATGGCGACTTGAGCGGAAAGCGCAATCAGCACAGATGCCGCCAGCACCAGAAGAATAGAATTCGCCATCGACTGTTTGTCGGCGCCCAGCGCAACACGGGCTAGACTCGGCGAAGGGGTCATTGAAAGAACAGACATGAGATTTCCTTTAAAATGAAGTCTACGTGGCTCTATCCTACGCCGCCTTCAGGCGAAAGAAAAGAGGATACCGTCTTGACCGCTTCGGCCAAGCCGCATCGCTCCGCCACCACCCCCGGCGGGAAGGCGCTGAGCAAACGGCTGGGCAAGCGATTGTCCAACACCACAAACACCCCGCGATCATCGCCGCGCCGCACCAATCGACCAAAGGCTTGCCGCAATTTCATGCGTGTCGCACGGTCAGTCCATAGGTCACGGCCATAATGATCCGCCCGCGCCTTAAACAGCATATCGGGGCGCGGCCAAGGCACCCGATCAAAGATGATCAATTGCAGAGCTTGGCCGGGCACATCAATGCCATCGCGCACGGCATCGGTTCCCAACAGGCATGACCGCCGGTCTTCGCGGAACATCTGCAACAGCGTTTGCAAATTGAGGGCGTCCATATGCTGGGCATAGAGCGGGATTTGAGCGTCATCAAGGGCGGATAAAATATGCGGATAAGTGGCTTTCAAGCGGCGAATGGCGGTGAATAAACCCAAGGCGCCCCCTTGACTGGCCTTCATTAATGACGCCATGGCCGCCGCCGATTGCTGGGTGTTGTCGCGATCAACATCACCAACGATCAGCAATTTGGTTTGGCTGGCGTAATCAAAAGGTGAGGCCACGGAAGATACCACCGCTGGGCTGGGCAAGTAAATCGTCCCGGTAAGACGCTCGGCAAAATTCCAGTCTTCTGGAAGCGGGGTATCGACATCGCGGCTGGTGTGATCGGTGAGGGTGGCAGAAGTGATCACCGCGCCATGACTTGGGGTCAGCACCGCGCGACTGAACGGCTCACAAGGGTCAAGGTAATGGCGACGAAGGCCGATATCAATATCTTGACCGTTTTGGCGGGTTGCCTCCATCCAGTCAATAAAACCATCCCGTCCTTCGGGGCGGCTTGTATGGGTGATATCATCCAGCAATTGCCGCCATGCGGCGAGCGGGCCATTGGCGCGGCGAAGCAATCCTCGTGCCGCCCCTTCAAGGCGGTTGCGGGTGGCGCTATCGAGATGATCCGCCTGATCCACTAAGATGGTGTTTAAGGTTTTTGCCAAGCGTTGCAGGGGATCAGCAATATCCTTTAACGCGCTGCTCAAGCCTAAAGCCATGGTGGCCAGATGATCATCAAGCGGATAAAGACCAACCTCAAGATTATAGAGGCTATCGGGCGAGGAGACGCGTTCATAAATGACTTTTCGGGCGGCGAATAAGAATTGTTCCACCGGCCCATCGGGGGCGGCTTCTGACAGTCGTTGCCGCCAATTGACGGCGGGCAGAATTCGCGCCGCTTCCATGGCTTGATCAAGGTCAGTCATCGCCGCGTCATCAAAAGCCAAGAGTTCCTCAAGGCGTTTCTTTAGCCCTCGCGCACGGGATTTGCGGTTGCCTTCTTGCCCGCGAATCCAACGGCGCAGGTCAGCCGCTTCCGTGCCGCTAAAGGCAACGGAAAAAGCGCTATCGGCGGCATCAAACACATGATGCCCTTCGTCAAAAATATAGCGTGTTGGCGGGGATTGAGTGCTTTGACCCGGGGTGAGGCTTGCCATGGCCGCGCCAATCATCACCAGCGCGTGATTGGCCACCACAATATCCGCCCGCCGCGATCGCTGGCGTGATTTTTCCACAAAACATTTCTGGAAATGGCGGCAAGCGCTATGAATACATTCGCCGCGTCGATCCGCAAGGCCGATGGTTGCCCCGACCCCTAGCAAATCAATCAGCCATGCCGGAAAACCGCTGCCCGTCAGATCACCATCAGGATTGGCCTCTGCCCAGCGTGCCATCAAGCCCAGCGCAGGAGCAAGACGCGGCGTTGCCGCCACCGCGGATAACGCATCTTCCAAATTGAGCAAGCAAAGATAGTTCTCGCGGCCTTTTCGGATCACCACTTTTGCATCGCGTTCCGTGCGATCGGGGTAGAAGCGTGCCATTTCTTCCACCACTTGGTGTTGAAGGCTTCTGGTGAAGGTGGACACCCAAACCGGGGCTTTGTTGTCTTCCGCCCAGACGGTTGCGGGCGCCAAATATCCAAGGGTTTTGCCGGTGCCAGTGCCGGCTTCGGCCAAGACCACCACGGGGTTATCTTCGCCTTTCGGTGTGCCAAAGGCTGGCACAAGGCTGGCGGTATAGGCTTTTTGACTAGGCCGGATTTCTGACCCTTTGCCAAGCATCACCTTGAGGCGATCTTCAGATTGCTTGACGCTGATGGGAAAGGCGCCCGGTTCGGGATCAGGGCCGTATTCTGGGTTTTCGGGGAGACGAAACCAAATCGAGGCGGCGCGAGGATCAGGCGGGGCTTGAGGCGGCATCGCGTGGCCTAAGGCGGCCAAGACGGTTGGCGCCCAGCCCCATCCACCCTGCGCCATCATCGCGGCAATGCCAGCGGCTTGTTGTTTTTTCACTTCAGATAGTGATTGCAAGTCGGCCAGCATTTTACTGGCGCTTTTCGGGATCAGCATGGCCATGTCATCATCATCGCCACGGGTGTCCAACCCCATCACCCGCCCCAAGCCTTGCGGCGTTGGCAAACTAAATTGGCTGGGGCGAACAAAGGCGAATAATTCAAGCACATCAAGGCCTTCAAGCGCGCCTAATCCAGACGCTTCCATCCCCAAACGGCTAGCGGTCCAACGGCGGTGGCAAAACAGCACCGGGCGACGATCCAGCCGATCTTGCGCGGCTTTAACAGCGATACGCTCAATCTCACCATCGGTGCCAATCCAGATCACATCCCGCGCGGTAGGCATCACCACCGCCAAGGGGGGTAACGCGATAAGCGAAGCGGTGGGTTGAGGTAAATCAGGGTTCGACATGGTTTCTTTTTATCGGTTTTATCCGCCAAAGACCATCCCAAACCCTGCCATATCTCTTGCCATTCCGCATCAGACGGGATATGAGTGCCTGACGCTTTCCCCGAGAGGGACGCGATAGAATTTTCAGTCAATAGAGGCTTATGATGGCCACATCATCTTTACCCCAGAACCTTCTTGATCACGCTAAAGCATGGCCTTTTGCTGAAGCAAAATTGCTCATCGACCGTTTTCAAAAAATGAAGGTTACGCCAAGCGCGGAGCGGCCGGTGCTTTTTGAAACCGGCTATGGGCCTTCCGGTTTGCCGCATATCGGGACTTTTGGTGAAGTGGTGCGAACCTCGATGGTGCGCCATGCCTTTGAAACATTGACCGGCTTGCCCACGCGATTGATTTGCTTTTCCGATGATATGGATGGCTTGCGCAAAGTGCCTGATAATATTCCCAATAAGGACATGGTCGGCCAGCATCTTGGCAAAGCCTTGACCGATGTGCCGGATCCCTTTGGCACCCATAACAGTTTTGGCGAACATAACAACGCGCGCCTGCAAGGTTTTCTGGACGGCTTCGGCTTTGATTATGAGTTTTTTTCCGCCACCCGCTGTTATCAATCCGGTCAATTTGATGAAGCGTTGCTCAATATCCTGAAGAATTATGACGCGGTCACCAATGTCGTGCTGCCAACTTTAGGCGAAGAGCGGCGCGCCACTTACAGCCCCTTTATGCCGGTTTGTCCTGAAACCCGCGAAGTGCTTCAGGCGGAAATCACCGGTCAAGACGTGGCCGGGGGCAAAATTGAATATCGTGACCCTCGTGATGGCAGTTTGCGTGAAACGACGGTGATCGGCGGGGCCTGCAAATTGCAATGGAAATGCGATTGGGCGATGCGTTGGTACGCGCTTGGCGTCGATTATGAAATGAGCGGCAAAGACCTGAGCGAGTCGGTTAAACTTTCATCAAAAATCACCCGCATCATGGGCGGTACCCCGCCGGAGGGCATTTCGTATGAATTGTTCCTTGATCAGAATGGTGAGAAAATTTCAAAATCCAAAGGCAATGGGTTGAGCGTTGAAGAATGGCTGACCTATGGCACTGAAGAAGCGCTGGCGTTGTTCATGTATAATCAACCGAAACGCGCCAAGCGGCTATTCTTTGATGTTGTGCCGAAAATGGTCGATGAATATTACAGCCATCTTGAAAAATTCGCTGATGCTGATGATGCGGCGAAAATCGACAATCCGGTTTGGCATATTCACCAAGGCCATCCGCCTGTTGAAACCCCGCCTGTGGGCTTCTCGCTGTTGCTTAATCTTGCCGGTGTTTGTCAGGCGGAACATTCGGATGTGATTTGGGGTTATCTCAAACAATACGCCCCGGGTGTATCAGCAGAAACGCATCCGCAATTGGCACGGCTTGTGGATTACGCGGTGGTCTATTACCGCGATCGGGTGCATCCGTTCAAAACCTACCGCGCGCCAACCGATGATGAAAGGGTTCATCTGAAAGCCCTTGATGCGGCTTTGGCTAATCTTGCATCAGACGCAGAGGCCGATGTTATTCAATCGGCGGTTTTTGCGACGGGCAAAGACGCTGGGTACGAGTCCTTGCGCGATTGGTTTGGTTGTCTCTACCAAGTGCTGTTGGGCCAAGACGAAGGGCCACGCATGGGGTCATTCATTAAATTATATGGCGTTGATGAAACCCGCCAATTGATCGCCCAGGCTTTGGATGGCCAATTGAGCGCGGGGCAATCGTGATCTGGACGGCGGCATCGGCTTTAGCCCGGCACCTGCCCGGTGAAGCCGCCCATCGCCTTGCGGTGAATTGCCTGAAACTAGGCATCGCCC
>Ga0181593_10006478_pt1 | contig 10490 bp, 7 predicted proteins | sample 071ome_19_FD_133756 | JGI IMG/M metagenome (GOLD analysis project Ga0181593, IMG submission 133756) | Coastal salt marsh microbial communities from the Groves Creek Marsh, Skidaway Island, Georgia - 071413AT metaG (megahit assembly) | ecosystem: Environmental > Aquatic > Marine > Intertidal zone...
CGGGAGACGCTCGGAAAGGGGCGCGAGGTGACGTGGGCGCACGTGTTCGTCTCTCGCGGGGCGGGGTACGGGGAGGAGGAGGCGGCGAGCGCGGGGAGTAGGACGCGAGAGGCGTTGTCGTCGGGTTTGGTCGCGTCGTCGTCGGCGCCGACGGTCGTCGGCGCGGTGACGCGAACGTGCGTCGGTGGGAACGGGGAGACGAGCGATGGGGTATCCATCGTCGCGGCGTCCATGCCGGGGACGCGGGTGCACGCGTTTAGGGCGGAGAGCGGGGCGATGCCGACGTTGGAGAGCGGGGAGACGTGGACGAGGTTGGTCAAGAGTCAAGGCGGCGGCGGCGACGGCGACGGTTCGGCGTCTACCGATGCTGTCGGTGTGATGATGCTGGCGGAGACGTCGTTCGCAGAGGTGGATGAATTGTTAGAGCGGTTACACTTGGCGATGCCGAATAGCGTCGCGCTCGGTGGGGTTGTGGATGAAGGAAGCTCGCTCTTCTTGAACGACGACGTCGTGCGAAGAGGCGCCGTGGCGATGATGGTGGAGGGAGATTTCGATTTCGAGACGCACGTCGCGCACGGAGCGCGACCGGTCGGGCCGGTGATGTCTCTCACGCAAGCGCACGGAAGTGCGGTGCTCGAATTGGATGACGCGCCGGCGCATCCTTTGCTGTTGGAGACGCTCGAGTCGTTGCCAGAGACGGCAAAGACACTTCCGGTGATGCTCGGTCTTGGAGTGCGCGGCGCCAAGGGTCCGTTTGCGTGCCGAGACATTCTCGCAGTGGGTGACGGAGGTGCCGTAGAGGTTGCTTCGATGTCTCTTCGCGAAGGCGTGCCCGTGCAGCTGCACGTGCGCGATACGCAGTGGGCTACAGAGCAAGCGCGAAGCGTGATCGAAAAGTGCGTCAGCAGCGCCAAAATCAAAGACATTTCCAAGGAAAATTCCATCGGTGCCGTCATGTTTGCCTGCGGTGGGGCGAATCGCATGCATGCGAACAACTTTAGAGAGCAACTCCCGTACGTTCCTCTCGGTGGGGCATACGTCAGGAGCGAGATTGCGCCCTTGGTGGCTAGAGGCGCGAGCAGCGTGCTCTCGCACACGAACGCCATCGGCATTTTCCGCAAGAGGAGAGTATAGCTGTGTTCTTAGTCACTGTAATCACAATTAGCGTAGCGCCTCTAGATGATTTAATCGCGATCGGAAACCTGCGCGTCGACGTCAATCGTATCCCCCGGTGAGCCTCCACCGCCGTAGGACTTTCTACCGCCCCCGCCGCGCTCACCCATGCCGCTCATGCGAGGGTCGTAGCCGGCGCCTCCGCCCATGCCACCCATACCGCCCATGCGCGGATCGAAACCAGCGCCACCCATGCCACCCATGCCGCTCGCGTTCATCTGCTCCGCCGCCTTGCGCTGCATGTTCTCCACCTGCTCCGCGATGAGATTGGGCATCAAGAGGTTTACGAGAAACGTCGCCGTGAGACCAAAGTAGAGCAAACTCCAAAAGACACCCGAAGTGAAGAGCCAAATCCAAAACATGAAGTTGAGAAACCTACCCACCGGCGTCTGTCTCGCCTTGGCGTACTCGTCGAGCACCTTGGGAACGTTCGTTTTAAACCACTTGGTCACGCCGAGCTTGCTATCCGTCTCCTTCACCTTGCGCCGAACGTCTTCCAACACGGATTGCGCCTTTGTTCCAGCGCCGCTCGTCGCGTTGACTCGATTCGCCTTCTCCCGAACCGCCGCCCACACGCTATCGAGACGCAGCTTAGATTTTAAGTTTTCCAAGGATTCTTTAAAGAATCGCTGCGCGTTCGTGAACATCGTCTTGGACGACGATGACGAAGAAGAATTTTCCGCCGTCGAACTCGTCGCCCTGGCGGAAGCCCTCTCGCGTTTGGGTTCTTCGCTCTTCGCGCTCGTCGAGCTCTTTCCAGCCTTTTGTTCCTCCGTCAACAGCGCGTACTTGGCTTCTAAGTCCGCGCGTTCGAAACAATCCGACACGTCCACACCCTGCGTGAAGCACGAGCACACAAACCGTTTCGTCAGTCGTTCGCTTTGCGTTGCGTCGAGAAGCGTCGCTCGCGTTGAAGCATTCAATCACTCCATCAATCCCAACTTACCGCATCCACGAGCGCTCGCTTGAGCTCTGTCGCCTTCATCCGACGTCCCCCGCGTTCGTCTTCCGCCGCCGCGGACGCGCGCGCGCCTGCCCGACGGCGCTTCGTCGTCGGCGTCGTTCCCAAAGAATCAGTCCTGCTAATCATCATCGTTTCCCTCGTCGAACGACGACGCGGGTGCGCCCCTCGCATCGTCGACGCGCATCGTTGACCTCGCGCGAACATGGGTGGCGCCGTCATCGTCGATGTCGGCGTCGGCGTCATTTTCGTCGGCACGAACATATTAAATCGCGTGGTCGCGTTGTGTCGTCTTCTAGAAGTTTTGGGTTTGTTTCCAAACCAGTCGCCAGAGCTCGGCGCTCTTGCACGCGCGCGCGACCGCCGTTAACGATGACGGATAAAGACAGAGCGACCTACGACGCGGCGAATGATGCGGATGTGGACGTCTCGGCGGAAGACCGCGAGGCGTGGTTGCGTTCGAGAGGAGTCGTCATCGAAACTCCAGAAGACCGACGAAGAGCGAGAGAGGAAGCCGAACGGAAAGAGCGCGAGCGCGCGGAGCGCGCGGAGCGCGGGGCGCCGATGCGCGTGTTGAAGTACGTCAAGATTCCGTGTGATGATTCGGAACCGTTCGAGGAGATGGAGGTCATGGTCGGGGTGGAGGAGGTTGGGGACGCGTTGCCGGCGTTGTTGAAGCGAGAGTTCGCAGGCGGCGGGGAGGTTGATGCGGCCAAGGCTCGTGCCGAGGCGATGCGGACGCTCGGTGAACAAGGAGCGGGGATCTCGACGGAGGCGTTGATGCGGGAGACTGAGGGTGGGAGCACGGAGACTTTCGCGCTCGTGCGTCCGAGCGATGCGAACGGGTTCTGCGGCGTGTACCTGTATCTCGACGAGGTGGGTATGTTGAAGGGTTTGCCGTCGAACAGACGCGCGGATAGACTTGCCGTCGAGTGTGGATTCGCTGGGGTCAACTTTTATGGCGATATGTTCATCGGGCGCGTGCAAACGAAGCCTGAACCGATGCGTAGCGTTGACTTTCCGCTCTCGGATTTGGACTCGAGCGCCAAATGGATGCGCATGGCCACGATGGAAAACGTCGAGTACAGCAAGGGGCTCAAGGAATTAGAATCTGCCATGGCTCGTAACGGCGGCATGGAAACCATCAAGATGGGCGGCGCCCCGGACGCATCCGAGAGCATGCCCACGGGCCAAGGCGACGGCTACCGCTGGCATCAAACCGAAGATGAAGTCGAAGTCTCTGTCGACGTCCCACCTGGCACCACGTCCAAAATGGTCAAGGTTCTCTTTAAATCCAAGCAATTCATCGTCAAAGTCAACGACGAGATTGTCTGCGACGTCTCCAACCTCTACGCCAACGTCCGTCCGGACGAGTGCACGTGGACCATGGGGCCCGACGAGGTGTGCGTCTCCCTCGCCAAGATGAACGAAGATCAAATCTGGCGCGAACTCTCCCTCTAAGCTCTTCACGCGTCATCGTCCAAACACAGACACGCGCATATACATTCACACGGACGCACGAACGCACGAACGACCTGCGTCGAGACGTGCGCTGACCAACATTGACTCACTCATACATTAATACATATAGACCCATCACATTGATAAAATTCATCATGTCGCGTACACACTCGAGTCCAAAAAGCGTGCGCGCGCGAGCGAAGATTCTCGAAACGCGCAACGACCTGACCTCACACCTGCGCGATCGCCCACGCGATGGCGGACGAGACGAAACCAGACGTGAAGAAGGAGGGTAAAGCCGGAGATTACTCCACGGCGATTCTCGAGCGTAAAAAAGCGCCGAATAGACTCGTCGTCGGTACGTAAAAAGAGACAGACGGACGCGGGATCGTTCGTCGTGGGTCGACAGAATACCGAAAAAGAGATCTCGTTAATTTTAGTGGATTGGCGACGACGCGACGCGCGGAAACGAGATGAACGTTGGACTGACGAGACGCGCAATCACCACCATCGTGGATGGGGTTGTCATTTCTTCGCGCGCGCGCAGATGAGGCAATTAACGATGATAACTCGGTCGTGGCTTTGAACCTGGCGAAGATGGATGAGCTTCAACTTTTCCGAGGGGACACGGTGTTGCTCAAGGGTAAAAAGAGAAAGGAGACGGTGTGCATCGTCTTGGCGGATGAAAACTGCGAGGAAGGGAAGATTCGAATGAACAGAGTTGTGCGGAAAAACTTGCGCGTGCGACTTGGAGATGTTGTGAGCGTGCATCAGGTGAGTTCAGGCGGGAGATTCGCGCGAGACTCGCGCGCGGGCGCTTTTCGGTATCGACGGGCTCGGTTGACTGACGAGGGTGTTTTTCTTTTGATTTTTCGTCTCGTATTAGTGCACGGATGTGAAATACGGTAAGCGTGTGCACGTGCTTCCGTTTGGGGATTCCATCGAAGGCGTCACGGGTAACTTGTTTGACGTCTACTTGAAACCGTACTTCTTGGAAGCATACCGTCCAGTGAAGAAGGGCGACACGTTCTTGGCTCGTGGTGGCATGCGCGCGGTTGAATTCAAGGTTGTCGAGACTGATCCTGCTGAATATTGCATCGTCGCGCCGGATACGGAAATCTTCTGCGAAGGAGAACCGATTAACCGCGAAGACGAAGAACGCCTCGACGATGTCGGTTATGACGACGTCGGCGGCGTGCGCAAGCAAATGGCTCAGATTCGTGAACTCGTGGAATTGCCTCTCAGACACCCGACGTTATTTAAGACGATCGGTGTCAAGCCTCCGAAGGGTATCCTTCTGTACGGCCCGCCGGGTAGCGGTAAGACTTTGATTGCGCGCGCGGTGGCAAACGAAACCGGCGCCTTTTTCTTCTTGATCAATGGTCCGGAGATTATGTCCAAGCTCGCGGGTGAATCTGAATCCAACCTTCGCAAGGCGTTCGAAGAGGCTGAAAAGAACTCTCCGGCGATCATTTTCATTGATGAAATCGACTCAATCGCTCCGAAGCGCGAGAAGACGAACGGTGAAGTTGAGCGCCGCATCGTGTCTCAGCTTTTGACTTTGATGGATGGTATGAAGGCGCGCTCGCACATCATCGTCATGGGCGCTACCAACCGACCGAACTCCATCGATCCGGCTTTGCGTCGTTTCGGCCGTTTCGATCGCGAGATTGACATTGGCGTTCCGGACGAAGTTGGCCGCTTGGAAGTGCTCCGCATTCACACGAAGAACATGAAACTTGATGAAGCTGTTGACCTTGAAAAGATCTCCAAGGAAACGCACGGTTACGTCGGCGCTGACTTGGCTGCTCTCTGTACCGAAGCTGCGCTTCAGTGCATCCGTGAAAAGATGGATCTTATTGACTTGGAAGATGAAAACATTGATGCTGAAGTCCTCGACTCCATGGCTATTACGAATGAACACTTCTTCTCTGCTCTCACCACCTCCAACCCGTCCGCGCTTCGCGAGACTGTCGTTGAGGTGCCGAACGTCTCTTGGGACGACATCGGAGGATTGGAAACTGTCAAGCAGGAACTTCAAGAGACTGTGCAGTATCCGGTCGAGCACCCCGAAAAGTTTGAGAAGTTTGGCATGGCGCCGTCCAAGGGTGTTCTCTTCTACGGCCCCCCTGGTTGCGGTAAGACTCTCCTCGCCAAGGCGATCGCCAACGAATGCCAGGCGAACTTTATCAGCATCAAGGGTCCGGAGCTTTTGACGATGTGGTTCGGTGAATCTGAGGCAAACGTGCGCGAGATTTTCGACAAGGCTCGCCAAAGCGCCCCGTGCGTGCTCTTCTTTGATGAGCTTGATTCCATCGCCAACCAGCGTGGTAGTAGCTCTGGTGATGCGGGTGGAGCGGCCGATCGCGTTTTGAACCAGCTTCTTACGGAAATGGATGGCATGGGCTCGAAGAAGACGGTGTTCATTATTGGTGCTACCAACCGACCGGACATCATCGACACGGCGCTCATGCGCCCGGGTCGTCTCGACCAGCTCGTGTACATTCCGTTGCCGGATGAACCATCTCGCTTGAGCATTTTCAAGGCCAACTTGCGCAAGTCTCCGATCGCTGCCGATGTTGACCTCGAAGTCCTCGCTCGCTTCACCAACGGTTTCTCTGGTGCCGATATCACTGAAATTTGCCAACGCGCGTGTAAGTACGCCATTCGTGAGAGCATTGCCCGTGACATCGAAGCCGAGCGCGCGGCTGCTATGAATCCGGATGCTATGGCCGATGATAACGCCGCCGACCCAGTCCCTGAAATCACCAAGGCTCACTTTGAAGAGGCGATGAAGCACGCTCGCAGATCTGTGACGGATGCGGACATTCGCAAGTATCAAACCTTTAGCCAAACTCTTCACCAAGCTCGCGGCTTCGGTGGAGACTTCCAATTCCCCGATGGACAAGCTGGTGCTGGCGCTGCGACACCGACCGCTGCGGGTGCTGCGGGTGATGACGACGATTTGTATGACTAGACTGGATGAAAGTTTCGACGCGTCGCGCTTCCCTCACACGACATCAGCTACATCATAAAATGACGCGACTCCAAAGCGAAGACGCTCCAGGAAATTTTAATGAAACGATAAGAGAAAGAAAACATTATTGTGATTTTGATTCGCTAAGTTTACATGTCTAATTGCTACACCGCCGCTGCGGAAACCGAGTTACTCGGCAGACTCCAAGCTCGACGCGCCAGAAATAATTTCGATAAGCTCCGTCGTAATCGCGGCTTGGCGAGTACGGTTGTAAAGCAGAGTGAGCTTGGAAAGCATTTCGCTCGCGTTCTTACTCGAGTTCTCCATGGATTGCATTCTGGAACCCAATTCAGAGGTGTTGTTTTCCAACATGGCATTGTAGAGGAGCGTACCCATCTTGAACTCAGAAAGGTCGAGCAAGAGTTCGGAGCGATCCGGGCCTTCTATCTCGTAAGAATCAAACGCGTTTGCACCCTCTTCCGCAGCCTTTTCGAGCTCTTCGCTGTTCAAGCAAGTGACAACAGTTGGCTTGAAAGAGATGGCCGAAACAAATCGGTTATAGACGAGGTGCGTCTTCGGGGAGTTCTCCGCCAAGATACTGTCAGCGATGGCGCTCGCCGTACTGAAGGTGAGCGGCTGCTTGGTGGTGTCAACGACAGAGCTGTTGACGTTTTGCGGGTAGAGACGCGTGAGCTGAGACCTTGCCTTATCACCAATGACGTTCAAGCCCGCTTCACCGTTGTTGATCGCCTTGAGAACACCCGTGTACTTGACGACGGCGGTGTTGATACCGCCGCAGAGGCCCTTGTCAGACGAAACTGGCACGACAAGGGTTCTCTCCGTCTCAGCGTTCGGCATATCGCCCAACAATCGCACGAAAGGCTGAATCATCGCACGAGACTTTTCACACTTCGTTTGCGCCCCCTTCAAACGGGACGCGGCAACCATCTTCATCGCCTTGGTGATCTTTTGAATGTTACCGACGGAGCGCATGCGAATCTTCACCGCTTGCAAAGAAATGCCGCGCGCGCCCTCTGGAGCTCTATCGCATCATCGTAAAACACCGAACCGTTCGTCAGTCTTCGCGTTCAATCGCGTGCATTTGAAACGTCTTCATCGAAAGCACGTCCGCCGCCGCGTCTGTGCGTCTGCGACCAGAGCAGTCAAAAGAAAAAGAAATCGTTCGGACACTCGTTCAACAACCCTTCCACACCCGCTTCGGTTCGAGCGATCCAAAACCGCGATCGAACGATCAACCCGACGCGCCGCCCACCCCGACGCGGCGTTTAAACACACCCCGCGAATCATCGCGAGTCTCAAGCAAAAAAAGCAAATCATCGCATCGACGTACCTCTCGACCGCGCGCGTTTCCGCACCGACCGTCGCGCCGATCGCGCGCGGAGTCATGATGGCCCCGCGACTCGCGCCGTCTCGCAGAGCGAGTCGCGCCGCGCCGACCGCTGAGCGTCTCAGCGCTGACATCTTTCCGTTGCCGTTAAAACACAGAGGCGGGGTTTTCTCCTCGATCCGTCTTCGGAACGAACGAATGAGCGGGCTTGCGCGCGCGTCCCTCGCTCGACGTCGGCGTCGTTGTGACGTTGGGCGACGATCGCGCGACGACCTAGTACTGAAGGATCACACGTAACAGGAGTGATTTCGTACAAAGATACCATCGTTTTACGTCCAATACGAAAACTACCCAACGCGCGGGTGTCTGAATAGACCCTCAAAAACTGATATTTGGCGTAGATAACCAACGCAATCTTTCAATACGATGTATATTGCCCGAACGAGTTTCCCTTTGCAATTTGCGTTCGTCGGCACGCCGCGACGCGCGCCGTCCTCGCTCCCACGACGCCGCGACGTGGTCGGAGATGTCGACGATACGACGAGGGTCGTCGGATTCGCCCATGCGCGACCCGGACCCGTCGGTGGACGCGGTGGATGTGCGTGGAACGATGGAAGAGGCGGTCGTGCGAGCCGTGCACGGATTCTGTGGTGTCGAACGAGACGCCGTGCGTCGAGCGGTCAACGCAGCGAATAAAGCGGCGGCTGGTTTAGGAAGCCCGGCGACGATGACGACGGAGGAAACGGCAGAGTACGTGCGGATGGTGACGCTGCCGGGGGAACGGGAGCGAGGGAAGTTCGTGGCGAGGCCTGGATTCGTGTTGACGTACGGGTTGAGAGACTCGAGAGAGGCGGAGAAGAGGTCGAGTTCGGGAACGACGAAAACGAAGACGCCGACGACGGCGGGGATGAAGAGAGGTAAGAATGTGATGATTGCGAGTGTTTCTGCGAGCGGGGCGAACAGTGGGGCGAAGCACGCGCGGGTTGAAGCGGATGGTGCGAGGAAGAACGGGGCAGGCGAGGATGGGCGAGGCGCCGGCGAAGCGTCGGAGCGCGTTGACCCGAGCTTTTCGGAAGAGTTGGAAACGGCGCTAGCGAAGACTTTGAAGAGCGCAGAAGTGGCAGAGAACGCACAGAGCGTGCTTGAGGACTTGATGCAGCGCGAGATTAATTTGAAGAATACGCTCAAGGATGGGATGCGAGTGAAGCGAGCAGTCAAGACGGATTTGTCGGGAATGCCGAATTTCGAGTTTGACGAGGAGAAGAAGGTGTATAACGGCGATCCGAGCGATCGACACGCTCTCTTGTCGCACAAAAAGTTTGTGGAGGCTGAGATGAACCGATTGCAAACGGAAAAGGCGAACTGGATCGCCGAGAAGAAGAGGAAAGCGAGATTGAAGGAAAAGGCGCAGAGGAGTGCCAACGCCAATGCCGAACTCAAGAAGCTCAAGGAAAAAGTGGCCAACGCTAAGCGCGAGGCGAACCGGGCGGTATCGGTCGCGACAAGTGACGCGAAACATCTCGAAAATCTCAAGTCGAAGATTGCGCTGACGAGCGCTCAAATGTTGCAGGTGAGTGAGCGCGAAGCGCTACGCGCCAAAAAACTATTGGAGCAAAACGAAGCCAAGGCTATGAAGATGGCCGACGCAGCAGCAAAGGCTGAGCTGTTGGCGCAGATCAAGGCTGAAAAGGCTGAACTCGCTTTAAGAGAGAAAGCTGATCGCGCAAAGCGACTCGCCAAAGAAAAGGCTGAACGTGCAGAGCGTCTCGCAAAGGAAAAGGCTGAGGCCGCGCGACTGAGAAGATTGTTCCCTATGGAAGACTCAGAGCTTGTCAAGTACGACGCTGAAGAGGCGAAGAGGCAAGGTCGCGAGCCTTGGCCGTCTGTGCCGTCTTTCCCGCCTTGGGAGCCTCGTGAAAACGATCTCGATCACATGGAAATATGTGAATTTGTCAACACGTTTGCGAATGAGATCTTCAAGGGTGAGGTGTCAGAGCTAGATGTAAAGGCGCTCAGAGAGATGCTCGCCGAGCCAAGCTCCAGGCAACTCAATCACATTTACGTTGGGTTGCTCTACGCCGCAGTGACGACAGTATCTGAGCATTACGGAGCGCTTGTCACGATGTGGCAGGAATCACTAGACCAGGGCACCTATCCCGAAGTGCTGCAGCATTACTTCAAGGTGAAACGTAGACTCGGCCTAGAAGAGACGGACTGCTACAAGGTTGTTCTCTCACTGGAGGACCGTGTTTTAGCAGAGTTGACTCCAGCAGAGCACTCTGCGTTATTGATTTCGCTCTGTCGCGACAGCGCTGCGAGCGAGCTCGTCCGAGAGCTCGTTGATTCGAGGGTGAATACGCTCGATAACTTGCGCAGAAAGAGGCAACGCGAAGATGCGAGAGCGGTGGCGTACGACAAGCAACGGGAAAAGTTGCTGATTCAGGCAAAACCAGAAGGGACTGAAAAGACGGACACCGCCAACGAGGGCGAGTTAAACGCCATTCAAGATAACGATCCGAATATTAAGTCGACTTCGTCGCCTGGAGCGAACGAGCCCGACTCAATGCAGC
>Ga0181593_10006479_pt1 | contig 10489 bp, 6 predicted proteins | sample 071ome_19_FD_133756 | JGI IMG/M metagenome (GOLD analysis project Ga0181593, IMG submission 133756) | Coastal salt marsh microbial communities from the Groves Creek Marsh, Skidaway Island, Georgia - 071413AT metaG (megahit assembly) | ecosystem: Environmental > Aquatic > Marine > Intertidal zone...
AAGGATTGCTGAATCCGTGAGCCACTACTTCAAAACGGTCTTTGATGGGGTGGTAGCGCCAGACGCCTCCATCGATCTCCACGGGATCTTGCACTTCCTGATTCACAGGGAAAGCCTCTCCGTGTCGATAGATACGCCCTTCCCCAACGGGTTTCCCAACCATGGAGGGCGTAGCGAAGCCTTGGCAACCATAGAGCCAGCCATCGGGCCCCCAGATAAAGCTGTTGAGCGTTTCGTGCCGGTCACGAATGCCCCACCCCGTCAAACGAACCTCGATGTCGTCTTCGTCGGCCTTGTCGTCCCCATCGCGATCCGGAACGAAAAGCAAGTTTGGCGGCGCCCCGAGCCATAAGCCATCGAATCCCCAAGCGATAGCGGCGGGGAAAGGGATTCCTTCCATGAACACTTTGCGCGTATCCATCGTTCCGTCACCGTCCTCATCCTCAAGGATTAGAATGCGACTGTTGCCATCGGCGGAGAATCCCGTCCTCCTAGTTTCATAGTCCCGATTTTCCGCTACCCAAAGCCGTCCCCGATCATCCCAGCAAAAGGCCATCGGCTGAGTAATAGCTGGCTCGGACGCGTAGAGGTTCACCTCCAGACCGTCCGCCACAGTCATTTTTTTCACAGCTTCATCGGGCGAAAGAAAAGTGGCTTGCTTCGCCTCATTCCGCGCCGCTACCCAGTCCGCGAAATTATTCCGCTGGCCGCTGAATTCCTTCCAATCCTCGTTCAAAGCCACATCGTCGAGCTTTCCGGTATAGGCCACGAACTGATGACGAAAGCTAGCGGATTCACCGGCGGGAATCGTCCAATCCTCAAATCGGGTCCGGACCGGTCCTACTCCAAGCTGCTTATCCACCCGCCACGCCATGGGATAGGTCGGATTGTCGGGATAGTCAAAAATGGCTATGTTTCCCCAATCATCGCGTCCCTCGATTTCCATACCTACATTCACCCACATGGCCTTCTGGCCCTCGGCTCGATCGTTGCTCTGTCGAGAGCTATTGAATACCTCGCCTTCGATCTTTCCCCGTTTCCAGGGCATGCGAAGGAACAAGCCTCCGTAATTGTACTTGCCAATCGTGACTTCCGTATGGGCTTTGCCAGACCAGAGGAGATCCAGGAAATACTTGTCCCCTGTATCGCGCATAGACCAAACTTGAGACTCCTCCATGATCGCCGTGCTCTCCTCATTAAGCAAATGGTAGACGGTTTCCCATTGAACCACTTCCCCACTGCCAGCGAGGATTTTGGATTCCACGAGTTGCCAGTATCCACCGGATGGATTGTGAAAATAGTCGCGTCCATTGACACGGGTGAAGCCCCAGTAGAGTCCTGTCTGATGCTTGTGGTGGCCGGGAGCGTATTCTGTCAAAACCCCTTTCCCGTCCGGGGCAACGATAGGGTGAATGTAAGGACGGTGATCGTCACGGGCGTTTTGCACGAGAATCGGCTCGTCCATTCCTGACCGATACACGCTAATCGTTTCAGCGTCCTCGTCCTTTACTAGATTCAAGGGGCCGGCAAGTAGAGAGGAGCAAAGGGCAAACGTTGCCACCAAGGGTAATAGTTGTTTAGTCTTCATTGGATATGGTAGTCTAAAGGGTAGCACAGGCTTCTAGCCTGTCTCGGTCACAGGCAGGATGCCTGCGCTTCTCTGACATTCGATTCGCATTTGATAAATCATTCTAGCGAGGGCGACGGATCCACTCGTTGTTGGCGTCCGTTCCGCGGGCCCATTTATGGGGATCAATATCAATGTAGTCAGGGTTTGGCGACAGCATCTGGGCATCAACCTCTTTCCGCCAAGCCCGCAACATCGCGGTCAGTTCTTTGACTTTTTCCGGCTCCGATTTCGACAGGTCGTAGGTTTCACCAAGGTCTCGATCTAAATTGAATAGCTGCACGGTATTGTTTTCGAAGTACTCCAATAACTTGTAGGGACCGCTGCGAATGGCCCCTGCCGGCGGCTGCATGCCATGATTGCTGTAGTGGGGAAAGTGCCAGTAGATGGCCTCCCTATCGAGGCTTTTCTCGCCTTTCAGTAAAGGCGCGATACTTATTCCAGCGCGGTGTTGATCGTTGACGAGCGGCAATCCCGCCATCTCCAAGATGGATGGATAGAAGTCTGTGCTTATGATTGGCTCGTCCGAGACTACCCCCTCCAATCCTTGCCCTGGCCACTTGACGATACAAGGAACCCGGATCCCGCCTTCATAGAGCCATCCCTTAGCCCCTCGGAGTGGCAGCACTGAAGTCGAGAACGCTCGATCCAGCTGCTCCTCGGTCGCTGTTCTGATTGGATTTCCTATGTTCATCCCAGCCATCCCACCATTGTCGGCGAAGAATATGACAATCGTATTGTCGTCTATGCTAAGCTCTTCGAGGCGTTCCAGCAATCGTCCAAAGCTTTGGTCAACCGCTTCCACCATACCCGCGAAATGGGTGTTGTCCTGGCGCTGCTTGATCTTGACCGTGTGCTTGGGTAGCACGCCGTATTCCGCGTACGCCGGGTCCGATATCGTTTGATCCAAATATTTCTGAGAGAGCTTTTCGGTCCGGTCGGGGTTCCCTTCCAAGATGAAGGGTTCAACTATTGGTGGAGGATTTTGCTTTAGCTTTTCCTCGTACTTGTCCACCAAGTCCAACCTACCGTCGATTGGGTCGTGCACCGCAAAGTGGGCCAAATACAAGAAGAAGGGGCCGACTTTGTTTTCGCTGATGAAACCCAAGGCCTCGTCAGTCAATCGGTCCGTTAGGTATTCTCCGTCCGTCGCCTCCTCCAAGCCTTCTAGGTTATAAGGGGCATAGAAGGTGCGGTTTGGAGCTCCGCGTGACCAGTTACGCGGGATATGCCAATCGAAACCGTGCTTGTCTGGCGTAGATGGAGCGCTGCCCAAGTGCCACTTACCCACTGCCGCCGTCGCGTATCCATGGCCGCGCAAGGTTTCCGCCAAAGTCGTCTCTTCGTAAGGAAGATGCTGTCCCGAATAAACATTGAGTAGCTTCTGAAACGGAAAGTCCCGTCGTCCCGGTATCCAATCAGTCATGTTGTTGCGAGCCGGATACTTGCCGGTTAGAATGCTAGAACGCGTCGGCGAGCACACGTGGCACGCCGCATAGGCGCTGGTGAATTTGACCCCCTCGGTGGCGAATTGATCGATATGGGGCGTCTCGTAAAAGCTGCTGCCGAATGTCCCAACGTCCGTCCACCCGAGATCGTCGACCAGAAAGAAGATCACATTGGGCGGACCTTTTGAATCGGCGGATTGCCCTTGAGAAAGACAGCCCGCAGAGGCTAAGCTGGCCAATACGATAAATATCTTAATTTTCATAGCTAGGGGAGTCGCTTGCGGCGACCGGATCGGTTTGGGGGTTGAAATTCTATCGCGGTCGCCGCAAGTGACGCCCCTACGATTGAAAGTCTCTTGCATGGGCTTAGTTGCATCACTTCACGTTTTCTTTGGGCAATAACGGCTTCAGTCTTGCCATGACATCCTGGTACTCGGGGCTTGTGGCGAGGTTATGCCATTCGTTAGGATCCGCGTCGTGGTCGTATAACTCCTCGCCTCCGTCATTGTAGCGAATGTAACGCCAGCGATCGGTTCGCACCGCGTGATTCTCATATCCAAAGGTCATGATAACGGGACGTTCCCAATCCATTTCAGGATCTTCCAAAAGCGGGGCAAGGCTTTGTCCGTCCAAATCTTCGCGAGCAGGCAGTCCGCAGAGATCTATGATAGTAGGATACAAGTCAAGCAGGCTCACGGGTCGTTCGCATAGCTGTTTTTGAGCAACGCCTTCAGGCCCAGCGATGACCAAAGTGGTCCGCGTGGTCACTTCCCAAAGCGCGTGTTTCCGCCAGTGCTGTTTCTCTCCCAGATGCCATCCATGATCGCCCCATAGGACAACGATAGTGTTGTCAGCGTGCGAGCTCTCATCCAACGCATCTAGCAACCTGCCAACATGGGCGTCGACATAACTTATGGTAGCCAGGTAGCTTTGCACGGCTCGGCGCCACTGCTTGTGTTTGGTCACCATATCGTGATCTTCCCCATGAGTAGCGAAATTCCGGGTGCCCGAAACATCGTGCACTTCCCTAGCGAATCGCTTGCCCCAATAAGGAAGATCGTCACGATCCCCATCAAGCGTATCGGGAAGTATAATGCCATCCAAAGGATGCAAATCGAAGTACTTCCTGGGGGCAAACCAAGGTAAATGGGGCTTGGTAAAACCGCAGGCGACAAAGAAGGGCTTGTCATGCGATTTGCCCAATTCAGCAATCGCCCAATCGACGTTCTTGACATCGAACAGATCCGATTCCTCCACGTCTAGAGGTCCCCAAGGGGACCAGGCATCTTTCGGCAAATACGCATCTCGTTCGCCCGTATGCACTTCGCGCTTGGGCTGATTGTAGTAATCCCAAGAATCCGGATCGTATGGCCCGCTGCCGTGAAAAGTCTTCCCGCCGCCTTGAATGGAATAACCGCCTTGGGTTCGCAAATATTGCATCAAGGTCACGACGTCCGGGACCTTGTCACGCATCCGTTCCCCATTTCCATAGACGCCAGTGCTGGAAGGCAACAGACCCGCAAACAAGCTAACTCGCGAAGGATTGCAAAGGGGCGCATTACAATAGGCTTTTGTGAAGGAGACGCCCCGATTGGCGAGGCGGTCGATATTAGGAGTCAGCGCTTGCGGATGCCCTCCCAGATGGCCCACCCAGCTATTCAAATCATCGATGGGGATGAACAGCACATTTGGCCTGTCTTTCCCGTTTAAAGGGGCGAGAAAGAAAAACAAAACTATCGTTAACTTAATTGTATTCAAAATTTTATTACTAACCTTTGATACTCCACAGATTTCTCAGAAAACACAGATCGGATTGAGCAAAACAATATCTGAACTATCTGTGTCATCTGTGGTCGAAATATCTTTTACGATTACCGCCAATTTACTTCCGGGTAACGTATACATAATACGCGCTCAACGTCGTTTGCGGTCCTCGAAACCAAGTATGTAGGGCAAGCGGACCTTTCTTCAATTGAGCTGTGAAAGTGACGTGGGTGTCACCGGGCCCGATCGGCTTGGTCAATCCTTCGAAACCGTACGGAGATTTATCGCCAATGTCCAAATGATGGTAGTCGCTTAGGTAGAAGCTAGCTTGGGTTATGTCGAAGGCTCCTTCACCATTTTCAGAAGGAGCGGTCAGCGGCCTATCAATCTCGCGCGGCCAACGACGCAACTCGAAATCATATTCGCCGTCTTCCGCCACTTCCAGCATCCAATAGCCGCTCTTTTCCTGTCCGACGCGAATTTGCCGTTGTTGATCGATGAATACATCTAGCCATTCGCACCCCGTTAGTCGGGACGGGTTCTCGTGATCGCTACCGATTATGACGCGCTGCACCTCGTTTGCTTTAGGCCCAACATCCGACCACCAATCATCCAGCCTACCACGCATCTTCCTTAGAACCTCTGGATGTTTATCGATGACATTGTTCTGCTGTAGAGGATCGGTCTCGAGATTGTAGAGCTCTCGATCTTCCAGAAGTCGCCAGCGTTTCCAAAGTACCTCGCCAAGACTCCTTTGCATGAGTGTTTGGGCGAAGGGCGTGGGATAGTTCACGAAATTGGGCATGCGACTGTAGTTGATTATCAGCATCCGATCTTCCGGAACGACCGCCTTTCCCCTTAAAATGGAAACCAGGCTCATGCCATCGAATTTGGCGTCATTAGGAATGTCGCAAAGGTCCAGAAGGGTCGGCAGCATGTCTTGCACCTGGGTCAACCCATGAATATCCTGTGGATCCATGAGGCCGCCATTGGGCCAACTGATAAAACAAGGAACCCGGTGCCCACCTTCCCAGAGCTCCGTCTTTTGCCCACGCATGCCCGCATTGTAGTAGCGAGGACCATGCGTGCTTCCGTTGTCCGTCTGGAAGATAACGATTGTGTCGTCTCTCAGGCCTTCATCATCGAGAAACTTCATCATGGCGCCTATATTGGTATCGATGTTGCGAATCATGCCCAGGTAGTCCGCGAGACGAGTTTTCAGGTCGGAATCCATGTCCGCGAACCTTGGCAGAGCCAGGATCTCCGCGATTGCCTCCTCATCTTCGTCCTTTGCGACCAATGGACCATGCGGCGTATTGGGCATAATGATAGCTAGGAAGGGATTTCCGTCATCGGCCGCCTTCTTCATAAACGAGATTCCCTCCTCGAAGAAAACATCGGTACAGTAGCCTTTGTACTGCTTCCACTTCCCATTGTTCACATAGGTGTCATCAAAGTAATCATTCCCCCAATAGTCCGGCACGGACCCGATATGGGATGAAGGGAACCAAACAGTCTCATCGAATCCTCGATCCTCAGGCCTAAACGGATAGTTGGCTCCCAAATGCCACTTTCCAAACAAACCTGTCTTATACCCGGCATCCCCAAAGAAATTAGCCATCGTCGACAATTCCGGACGCAATAAAGCGCGCCCACTGCTTACGTTGATGGCCCCATTGCGAGCCGCATCCAAGCCGGTCATCAATTGGCCTCGCGTCGGCGCGCACATGGGAGATACATGATAATCTTCCAAGCGTAAGCTTTCTCCGTGCAGACGATCGAGATGGGGAGTCTTGAGAATTGGATTTCCGTGTACGGACAATTCCGGATACCCTTGGTCATCCGTCATGACGATGATCACATTAGGGCGAGCAAACAAGGATTGTAGGCTAATTGCGCTTACAAGGAAAATAATGAATGGTAGGGAGGACCGTCTCGGTCCTCCGCATCGTATCGTTTCTCGGAGGACCGAGACGGTCCTCCCTACCAAAAACAAACTGCTTAGCGGAGGTATTTTCATCGATTTTCCTTTGGTTTCGGGTCCACCGCCCAACCCTCCGTGGTGATACGCCCGTAGTAGGGATAGTAGTCCCAGTCAACCTTTCCCCCGACCACTCGAGGGTCTAGCGTTTCCGACAGGTAGTTGAACAGCTGTCGCCGCAGTGTATTTTGCATCGAGTTGTATCGTACAGACCCCGCCAAGTTATTCATTTGATGGGGATCGCTTGATAACTCATAAAGTTCTTCCATCGGACGCATGCCGAAAGAAAGTTCCGCTAAGCGGGCGACTCCATGGGTATTTCGGTTCTCCATCATAAACGTCTTGGTGGGCGACGTGTCGATTTCCCCATAGGGTATTGCTCGAGCGCATACAGACGCATCCGGCGAACCCGAGGGCCAACGCGTCGGTTCAAAGTTATGAATGTATAAGAAGTCCTTGGTCCGCATAGCCCGGCATGGGTACCCCTTGCCCCCAGCTCGACAGCCATCGTGACGCTCCATGGCTATGAAGGCCGCGTCGCGAACATGGACTTCCTCATTCGCAAAAATATCCATCAGGCTCTTCGCGCTCATCATGCTTGGAGACTTCAAGCCAGCGGCCTCCAAAAACGTGGGGGCGAGATCGCTGAGATTGACAAAAGAATCGACTGCCCGCCCGGGTTCCGCAATTCCCTCAGGCCAGCGAATCGCCAACGGAATCCGGGAACCCAAATCGTAGAGGCTGGCCTTGGCCCGAGGAAAAGGCATGCCGTGATCGCTGGTCACCACAACGATGGTGCTGTCGAGCAATCCCCGTTCTTCCAGAGTCGCTATAGCCCGCCCCACCATCATGTCGAAGTGTTCGATCTCCACGAGGTAATCGGCGATATCGCTGCGCACGATTTCGTTATCCGGAAACACGGCGGGCACAACAATCTTGCTGAGGTCCTTTCCGGTTTTAAGTCCTGCCCCATTGTCGTATGCCCGATGCGGTTCGCTCGTTCCTAACCAGAAGCAAAAGGGCTCGTCCTCGCCCACCTCAGACATGAAGTCATGGAAATTTCCGGCGTAGTCTGTGTTGCGCATGGCCCTGAACGGCGGCTCGAGCGTTCTCTCCTCATATAGGGGTCCGGCAGGATTTTCCGTTCGCCCACCCGGTTCGAGTCGTCCTGGACTCCATGCTTTGCCCGTCGCTCCTACTTTATAACCGGCTTTCCGCAACTCATCTGTGTAGGTAGCGAACTTCGCCGGTAGCGTGCTGTGAATATTACCCGCTTCCTCCAATCGCCATATCGACTGACCCGTCAGAATCGCGCTGCGCGAGGGACCGCAAGTGGGGGCATCGCAAAACGCGTGGGTAAAGCGCAGGCCTTCCCGGGCGACACGATCGAACGCGGGCGTTTTGACGACTGGATCTCCATTGGCCCCTGTGTGCTGATAAGATTGATCGTCGGAAATACAGAAGAGGATGTTAGGACGATCTCCCGCAAAGGAAGGGGACGCGCCTAAGATGAGGAGCGCAAACAGATGTCGTCTCTTGATCAACTGAATTTGAGGTATTCTAATTTTAAACATCGCTCACCCCTTCTAAACGGGATCCCCGGACCCCTGATCCCGCCAAAAGCGGGCCATAGCCATGATCCTCGCAATGCGAGGCCAGGCATGAATCGAAAACTAGAAAACGAAAATCCTGCCCTCGCATCGCGAGGATCATGGCCCGAGCCTTGCCTCTGGATTCAGCGAGGGACGAGCGATGTCCAAAAAAACCAATCACGCCAACTCGTTTCTACTTCAGCGTAAACTCCGGCATGGTTTTCAAGGCCCCGCCTTCCATGGCTGACTCGTGAGCCAGAATGCCGACGCAGGTGATGTTAGCGGATTCGGCCGCATTCGGATAAGGAGCGCGCTTTGCTAGCAGAGCGCTGACGAATTCATGCACCAGATGGGGATGCGAGCCACCATGACCGCCACCTTGGGTGAAGGACAAGTGCTGCTTTTCATCCGAGTCATAGACACCACGACCGGTGAAGGGCTGGATTTCTTGGGGCAGGAGATGGGCATAGTCCGGCACCTTTACCCGTTCTGGAATCTCGGGCTCCGGCTTGCCAATGGTGTGGATAACGGGATCCTCGCCCTCGACCAACGGCCACTCGTAGCTTTTCTTCGATCCGTAAGCGCCGAGGCTGTCCCGGTATTGCCGAGCGGTATTGTACAAGGAACGTATGATTCGAGCCGATACATCGGAATCCTTGAAGGTCACCTGACAGGATTCGATGGCGTAGGGAGATCCATGGATCGGAATCATCTCTTCGTTGATCCGTCCGGAACCGAAGCAGGACAGCGTTTCCGCTCGATTCCGCTGCAGAGCCAATACAGGCCCCACGCAATGGGTAGCGTAGTGCATGGGCGGCAAGCCGTCCCAATAGCTCGGCCAGCCATCCATGTCTTGCTGGTGACTCGATTGCAAATATTGGATACGGCCGAGTTCGCCTTTATCGAAGAGTTCTTTGACGAACAGAAATTCGCGGCTGTAGACCACCGTTTCCATCATCATGTAAGTAAGCCCAGTCTCATCGACCAATTCGCAAATCTGCCGGCACTCTTCTACCGAGGTAGCCATGGGCACGGTGCAAGCGACATGCTTGCCGGCCTTCAAAGCTTGAATCGAATGAGGGGCGTGACTGGCAATGGGCGTGTTGATGTGGACAGCGTCAATACTGGGATCTTCCAACATTTCCTCGTAGGAGGTGAAGCGCTTGGACAATTCGATACCGAATTCGTCTCCTATCTTGTTGAGAGAGTCCTGGCTTCTTTGGCATATAGCCGCGATACTAGCATTCGGGTGCTTCTGGTAGATGGGAATGAACTCGGCTCCAAAGCCAAGTCCAACGAGGGCGACATTGATTTGGTCAGACATAAAGGGGAAATTATTTTAGCATTATTGTTTTGGGGAGAATTACGCCGACAAGCTAACTGCTTGTCGGACTCGAATTCAACAGGATTTCTTCCCGAGTCCAATTCAATTCAAAAGAAACCTACTCGACGAAATTGGCTTCAGCCGCATGCCGTTTTCACAAACATTGTTTGACTCCCGGTTCGAAACCCTCCCGGAACTTTCCTCTATAAACGAACTAACAATTCATGTTGCTTGAAAACAAGGTCGCTTTGATCAGCGGAACGACGAGCGGAATGGGCAAATCTATCGCCCTTCTCTTTGCCGCGGAAGGCGCGAAAGTCGTCGTCAATGGACGGGATGAGACAAGGGGGGCGAAACCGTCGCCGCGATCCGGAATCAAGGGGGCGAGGCATGCTTCATTCTGGCCGGTGTGTCGAAGGCAAACGAAGTGGAATCCCTGGTTGCCGATACGATTGCCCGTTACGGTAGGCTGGATTTGCTCGTCCCCAATTCCGGGACACTGAGCCTCGAATCCGTAACTGAGGTCTCCCTCGAAACTTGGGACAAAACCATCGGCACTGATCTTAATGGCGTGTTCTATCTCTGCCGCTACGCGATCCCACACATGATTGATGCCGGAGACGGCTCTATTGTCGTCAACGCGTCTATCGCCGCCTTGAAATCCTTCCCGAATCACCCCGCCTGCTGCGCCTCCAAAGGCGCCCTCGTTCCCCTGGCCAAAAACTTGGCCATCGATTACGCTAAAGACAATAT
>Ga0181593_10006481_pt1 | contig 10487 bp, 11 predicted proteins | sample 071ome_19_FD_133756 | JGI IMG/M metagenome (GOLD analysis project Ga0181593, IMG submission 133756) | Coastal salt marsh microbial communities from the Groves Creek Marsh, Skidaway Island, Georgia - 071413AT metaG (megahit assembly) | ecosystem: Environmental > Aquatic > Marine > Intertidal...
CGTAGGAAGCCAATAATTTGTTCCGGGGTGAAACGTTTGCGGCTCATTCGTTCCTCCTTCATTTAGGTCAGAATGCGCCAAATTCTCTCAATCGTCTCGGAACACTTTTTAGGTTTCAGGTCACCATTTCAATCACGACCGACATCTCACCAACCGCGAAACTTTCAGAGTGGACCGCTCAGCTGTGTTAGCCGAGTGGCGTCAGTTGGCGGCGTGATTACCGACTGATCGCTCGAAATCGGAGACTGGTTGGCGTTAGACTGACAGCACCGTTAGAGCTTTGCGTGCAGATCGTCACCGGATCCCTCTAGCGAAATTTCACGCAGCCTTTTGGGGGTTCTCAGCTGACGAGGCCTCCTTCCAGTCACCGCCTTTCGGCACCATTCCCTCGAAAGAGACCAGGTCCGAATTCATGGTTTCCCGGCCGGATTGCGGGGTCCCGATAGCGGGTCCGCCGTCTTGCATGTTCTCGGCGGCCTTAATCATCATGCGCCGGAACTGGGCGACGGCGCCGTCGCTGACGCCGAGATAATCTTTGGATCTATCCGCGATCGGGCCCATCGATTCCCACATCGCCATATCCTGCGCGGGTATTCCTGGAATGCCGGTGAAATCGCCATTTCGCATCGCGTCCCGGTCCTGCAGGAACATGTTGTCCAGCGTTCTGAACTTGCGGAAATCCTCGTCGATATCGACGCCGACCTCAGCGCCGCAGAACCGCCGCCATTCATCCTGACTGATGCCTTTCGTTTCATGAAAGGCGATCCAGTAAAACATGGTGTTGGTATCGTCCAACGGAACCAGCATCTGGGCGAGCTTGTACTGATCGTTCGGAGGAATCACGACAGTAAAAGGGGCCACGAAAAGCGTCGTCCGAACATAATTGAACTGTTCGGCATTAAGAATGGGCGTCCGTATGGCCGCGTAACGAAAACCGTAATCGGTCTTTTCAAAGCGGATGCGCGGCGCCTTGTCGTTCGACGGCCGCGGCCAAGACGTCTCCGTCGCTTTGGCGCCGTCAACTTCGGCCGGCGGCATGTTGGTGGAATGCAGGCTGGAACTGTGCGCCGAGTCGATCGAGCCTTCTAGCACCTGCGCCCAGTTGCACGCCGTATGAATTTTGACCACGGCGATTTTGTCCGCAGGGGCGAATGCCCAAACCGGCGGATCGAATTCCGTCATCTCGTCGGCCGGTCCCATCCATGTCCAGACGAAACCGCCCGCTTCCCTGACCGGATAGGACTTGATCTTGGCGTCCGCCTTCAATCCTTCGCCGCCATTCGGCTCGCTCGGCATGTCCATCACGTTGCCGTTCACGTCGAATTTCCAGCCGTGATACAGGCAGCGTAGACCGCATTCTTCATTGCGCCCGAAAGCAAGCGACGCGCCCCGGTGCCGGCAGAATTCATCAATGACGCCAAGCCGCCCCTTGGTGTCCCTAAAGCATACGAGGTCCTCTCCTAGAAGCCGGAAGCGCACCGGTTTGCCGTCCGGTTCCGAGACTTCTTCCGACAGGCAGGCGGGAAGCCAGTGACTCCGCATGATGCGGCCCATCGGCGTATCGCCCTCGACGCGGGTCAACAACTCATTCTGTTCTGCGGTAATCACGGTCTTCTCCTCCTCGAAATGTCATCTCTTGGTTATTATCTTAGGCCTCGAAGATTATTCTTCGGAAACTAAGAACATTGATCGGCGATGTCAAGTGGCCTATGCTGCCGACCTCTCAAGAAACAGAAATCTGCATGGCCAATAAAAAGATCCATCTCGGAATCGCCGGACTTGGGCGCGGCTTCAGCGTCATGTTGCCCACCCTGGCGATGTATCCGGGGCTTGCGGTTCTGGCGGCGGCCGATACGCGGGAAGAAGCGCGTCGCCGTTTCGAATCGGATTTCGGCGGCACAGCCTATGAAACGATCAAGCAGTTGTGCGACGACGACCGTCTGGATGCGATCTATGTGGCGGCGCCCCACCAGTTTCACGAAGAACATGTGATTGCCGCCGCAGCGGCCGGCAAGCATGTTCTGGTGGAAAAACCAATGGCGCTCACCGTTGAATCCTGCACCAGGATGATTGAGGCTGCCGAGAAGGCCGGCGTGCATATCGTTGTCGGCCACAGCCACAGTTTCGACGCGCCGATCCTCACCGCCCGCCGGCTGATAGCGGCGGGGCGCTTTGGTCCGGTAAAGATGATCACGGCGATCAACTATACGGATTTCATTTATCGTCCAAGGCGGCCTGAAGAACTGGATTCCGCCCAGGGTGGCGGGGTCGTCTTCAGCCAGGGCGCCCATCAGGTTGACATCGTGCGCCTTCTCGCCGGCGGCATGGCCCGCAGCGTCACCGCGGTTACTGGAGACTGGGACGTGTCGCGGCCAACCGAGGGCGCCTACACCGCGTTGATCAAATTCGCCGACGGCGCATTCGCCAATCTGACCTACAACGGATATGGCCGCTTCGACACGGACGAATTCACCGGATGGATAGGCGAGATGGGACGTGAGAAAAGTCCGGACATCTATGGCGCCAGCCGCGACGCGTTGACCGGAATTCGGGATCCGCATGCCGAAGCCGCGTTTAAGGCCTCCCGGGCGTATGGCGGTCCGGACGGGGCCGCTTTGCCGCCATCGGATTTCATGCGCGGAAAGACGCATGAGCATTTCGGTGTTTTCGTCGCTTCTTGTGCGGGTGGAGACATCAGGCCTTTGCCGTCCAGACTGGAGCTTTACGGAGAGAAGCGGGAGACGATCCCGCTCGTGCCGCCCGCCGTTCCGCGCGAGGAAGTGATTGACGAGCTTTATGCGGCGGTGATTGACGGGGCGGCGCCCCTCCATAGCGGGGAATGGGGGCGCGCAACGCTGGAAGTCTGTCTTGCCATACTCGAATCCGCGCGCCTTGGAAAAGAGATCGATCTGGCGTTTCAGGTGCCGGTGCGCGACGCCCCGGACGGGGAGCGGCTTTGATGGCTAGGCGTTCGATCACGGCTCGCGGAGAAAACGAACGGATCCTCAAACATTGGCTGGACGGGGAACCGAACGACCGACTTGCCCATCTTATAAGAGACGTCGGCCGAAGCCTCGGGCAAAGCCTATCGTACAGACTGGCGGATTACGAGATACCGTTTGGTCACTGGGCTTTTCTGCGCGTTTTGTGGAACGGCGACGGAATGACGCAAAAAGAACTCAGCGACGCGATCGGCATTACTGAACCGACGACCTTCGCGGCGGTAAAAGCGTTGGAGGCGCGCGGATACATCACACGGCGGCACGAGCCCGGCAACCGCAGAAAACTTCATGTTTACCTGACACCGAAGGGAGCCGCGCTTAAGGACGATCTGGTGCCCCTGGCGGTAGAGGTCAATAAGATCGCCGTCGAGGGTATTCCCGATGAGCATCTGACAATTCTACGCGAAGCCTTGCTTAAAATGATCGGAAATCTGGCCGAAGACACATAGTGTTATAAGCGGTTACAGATTGTTCACAGAGCTGCGAGCCATGCTGTGATCTCTGTTTACCGAACCCCGATGGGCCGATCTTGCATTTGAATGAGGCAAACTGTTTTTCTGGTGCCGTTGCGCGCTGCAGAATATGAGAAACTCCATTAATAATGATTTAAAGCCTTAAAAAAACCGCCTTTGCGTCTGTTTTAATCAACTATCACCATCCAAGGGTGCCGGCTCCTCCTTTGAATGGGCCGACTATTCGAGACGTAATCCACCCGCCGTAAAAATCACCAGCTTGGGGAGCTACCTGTTCGTCCCCGACCCAGCATTCGTCCACGCGCGAAGCATAAAATGCGAGATAGTCTCTGATAGCCGAAAAGCGGGAAGTCGGATCAGGATAGCTCCATGCCGCCATAGCTGACGCTTTTCCGTCGATACTCAGAGACCAGTATTGTGCGATCCCCTTGAACTCACAAAGAGAACTCCCCCCCTCTGCTTGCAGTAGATCTAGTCGAACGTCGCCGGGCGGGATGTAATACACAGGCGGGTGACTCGTCTCGAGCACTCTGTACCCCCGCCGCGTAACAGCAACAGTTTCTCCACCAAATACCACACGAACAGCTTCAGTTGTTTCTTCGAGTTTGGGTGGCCGAGGATAATCCCACACTGACTCTTGATCAGGGCCGAGTTCTGTTTGAAGATGTGCGTTCATGGGTGCCTGCAGCTCCTTGGGTCCTGAACCGCTCTTTTTGATCCAGTTTGTTGCGGTAGAGCATGTACCGCCACTTCGAAATGGAGCGAGAGAAATGGAGACCATCCGTTTCTCTCGACGTATATCATACCTTCTGCAATTAATTACATTCCTAGTGATCGGAACAGCAAACGCCTGGATCGCGGGCCTTTAACCTCCCCAAACGTCATCATAACGTGCTGTTCCGTCACGCGAAGGATGGTCACGATACAGCCCTGTCTCCCGGCGTGACTGGTGGAACACCAAACTGGTTACGAAAATACCAGTCACGACGGCAACGTGGCCCAATACCAGTTCGCCGAACCAGAGCCAGGAACCGATCGCTACACAGAAAATAACGCTCCACATTACGCTCAATAGCACCATCGTCTGAAAACGCTGAACAGGAGGCAGCGCGCTCAGCGGATTTTTATCAGAATTCATTAAGCTTTTGTACCAAGTAACCATGTTTTTCTCCTTTGATCTTTTAATTACTACTACGAAGGTAAATTTAATTCGGATCATCTCATGAGGTGGTTCAGACTTGGTCCGGCGAGCTAAGCAATGCCGAGAGAGTGATCACCATGTGGCGTGCGCAAATCGACAAGAAATAGCGGCTTAAACAGTAAAAAACACACCCCGCCGAATCAGCCGCTGAATGCCTGCTTCGCTTGAAAACTCCGGAAATAAATTGACCTGAAACCTCGGGACCAAAAGATCTGGAGACGCGGTTATCCGAGAGCTGTGTCGCAATTCGGAGATCCCATGGTCCGGTTGGAAAAAATAACCGTACAGAAAGAGTGAACAACAGACCTTTCCTGAAACAAGCAACTTCAATCCCCCGGTGGCTATTGAGAGACCTCAGGTCCGATCATGCTGGCGAGACGGGGGCCATAGCGATTTATCGAGGCATATTAGCCGTCACAAATAATGACGAGGTTCGGTCTTTCGCAGCATCCCACTTGAAGACCGAACGGCGGCATCTTGAGCTGATAGAATCCTTTTTGCCGCCTCACGCAAGAAGTTCACTGCTCGCGTTGTGGAGAGCAGCAGGATTTCTAACAGGGGCGTTACCAGCGATGTTCGGAAATGCAGCAGTGTTTAGGACCATCGATGCTGTCGAGACATTTGTGGACGAACATTACGCCAGACAGATCGGTCGCTTGTCTCAAGACGAGCGGTTCAGCGAGATCCTCGATATATTGGAACGCTGCCGGACAGACGAAATTCGGCACCGAGATGATGCCCGAAATATACTCGATAATACGCCATCGATGTTCTCTGAGGCATGGTGTTGGCTTGTAGGTCTTGGTTCAGCGGTCGCCGTTACACTGGCGCGCCGAATTTAACGTCCAAATCTCCTCGCTGATAAGGTGCGTTGCGGTTTGGAAAGGTCGGAGGCGCGGTCCTCTCTTAACACAAGGGACGAGACCCTAGGCAAGCCCCGCTTTTGCCTCATGATGTGTTGCCTCTGCGACCGCTCCTAGCGCAATGCCGACAAGTTCTTTCGCAATAGCCTCGGTTAAGTCTTGTGAGGCATGGATCATTCGGGCTCGAACAGCAGTGGCCATGGCCAGGGCTTGGAGCACGTCGCCATTGCTCATTTCCCCGACAACATCAAGATCCCGTTCAATCGCCTGCAATAGCGTGGAGACAAGCTGTCCCACTCTAACCGGATCCACCGTATCGTTATGTAACGGGAACTCGATATCGAACATGTCGCCGGTCCGTGTTTTCGCCGTATATGGAAGCTTTTTCAAAGAGGTCTCCTGGATGCCATCAAGTGATCGCTAGATGGATGAGCACCGCAAACGCGCCCAATAGTTGAACGCCGTTGATCAAAACCGACAACCTGTGAAGGCCGTCGAATTTCTTTTCAGCGGTTGTGTCGCCTGAGAGCATACGGTCTCTGTAATCGTTTATTCGTGGCATCAAAATTTGCCTGGAGACCACGGCACAAAGGGCGATCAAAGCCATGATGGATGCGTCGGCGTACCTTGTCGCCGAAAGCGAAGTCGCGGCAATGACCGGGAGTATTATCAGCGTCAGGTAGTACCAGGGGAAAAGGCTCCGGATAAAGCGGCCGGCTGTCGCTTCATCTAGATGAATAAAGGTGACAGGAGCGACCACGAACGAGAAAAAAGCCATTGTGCCGAAGATGCCGGCCACCGCGACCAAACCTACCACATCAAGAATATCGACAACGTTCATGACGCTTGCGGTTCCAACGGTCGGAGAGAGCCGCGGCCGCGTCGACAGCGGTCGGAGCAATACTTGACCGAGTCCCAGCACGCGCTCCATTTCCGTCGCCAGACAAAACGCCTGCCACACGTTTTACAAAATTTGGAGGGGAAATCGCGTTTAAGGCGCATGGTTTACCGCTGCTCTTAACCTCACGCTTGCATTATGCGAATGCGCCCGTGAGAAGTGAGGCGATAACGCCCAGGGTAAGAGGCCAACGAAGGCTTGGATACCAAGCCGGCGCTTCCCCTTTTCGACTTGCGTCTAAATCAACAATGAGCACCAGGCCGAATGAAATCGCCAGGATGAAAATGCCGACCGTTGGCTCCACGATTAGTGCGCCCCATCCGATCAGGGCGGGGAGAACGCTTACACCAAGTCGCCGAAAGCTTACGCCACCCGTGCCCCTATCCCGCGACGTTGCAATCGATAAACCCCAATGAATGCCGCCTAAGAAGGAAAGAATGACAGCACCGTATGCAATCAGAGCAAGAAACGCAGAATTCTTGAACGGATCGGATAGGAATGGCCCCGAAATCGCAAGCGTCACGAAAGGGATTATGCCGGCGGCGCCCATATATTTCGCTGCATGTGGCACGCGCCTCGCCTCCTCCGACGCCCCCTGAGTATCCCTCAACGCGTTCATGACACTTCTTTTCCGGCGAGAAGTATGTAGTTGACGCTGTCATCATTGGAGAGGCGCCAGCGATTGGCCCACGGATTGAACGACACGCCTTGGACCTCATGGGTCTCAAGGCCATTGCGAGCCAGCATGTCGCTGATCTCTGTCGGTCGAAGGAAACGCCGCCAATCGTGTGTGCCTCTTGGTAACCACCTCAAAATGTATTCGGCACCAATGATAGCCAACAAGAAAGCCCGCAGCGTTCGGTTGAGCGTCGCCACGACCATAATGCCGCCGGGTTTTACGAGAGCTGCACAGTCCGCCAAAAGCTGTTCGGGATTGGCCACATGTTCGACGACTTCTGTGTTGAGAACGACATCAAAGCGCTCGCCTCTCTCGCGGACATGCTCCGCGAGACAGTGACGATAGTCGATTGGCAGCGACTGTTCCGACGCATGCAGGCGGGCAACGTCTACGTTTCGAGCGGTGGCGTCAATGCCGACCAAATGTGCGCCCTGCTCAGCAAGTGGCTCGCAAAGGAGACCAGCGCCGCAACCCACATCCAGAATATCCAAACCGACTAACGCGCGCCCACCGGACAGGTTCCGCCCATAGTGCTCAGAGATCACATTCAAAATATAGTCACGCCGAACTGGATTGAACTTATGGATTGCACGAAACTTGCCGTTTGGATCCCACCATTCCCGTGCGAGCGACGTGAACCTCGCGATCTCGGCCGGGTCAACGGTGTCTGACGCCATGACGTTTCCGTCGAGATGGTCTTTAGTCAGCATTGAAAAGCAAATGATGTGGCAAGGCTTCAACACGCATTCTTGATCCCTAACCCTTTGGCGCCTTTGAAAAGTATTTCTCGATAGTGCGGGTCACCTTGCTCGAGGTGGGTGATGTAGCGGTGGAAAACCAGGCTACAAGCTTTCCATCCGGTGCGATCAGATATTTGTGAAAATTCCAACGCGGTTTGGCCTTTGGCCCAAGCTGCTTTGCAGCCCACCGATAGAAAGAATGTGCCTTTTCGCCTTTGACTTGGACCTTATCGACCATCGGGAAATCAACGTCGAAATTTACCTCGCAGAAGTTCTTAATCTCTGCCGCAGTCCCTGGCTCTTGATCACCAAAATCAATTGACGGAACGCCGAGAACCACGAGCCCGCGATCGCGATAGCGCCTCCACACAGTCTGCAGATCACCGTACTGTCTGGTGAAGCCACAGCGCGAGGAGGTGTTAACCACCAATACCGTTTTTCCGTCAAACGAGGAGAGAGGTAGGGGGGGGCCTCGATAGACCTAAAGGCAAAGGCTTGGGCGGTGTTTAGATCATCTGCCATGGCGGCAAACGGTATAAAGAATATCTGAAACAACGCAGCCAGTATGGGTAGTTGCATGAGGGGTGATTCCTGTTTATCGGATCTAATAACGATACGTTTTTCGACGCCGGTCCGATCACATTGGAAACAATCCAACAAAGAACGGGTTGCGTGTTAATGAGTGCAAAGAATTGTATCCTTGGCCATGAAAGCACGCTCAGTTGAAATCCGATAAATCTCTCGTCGTAATCCTGGGTGACCAACTTTCGCCAACGATGTCGTCTCTCAGCGCCGCTGACCGCGATCAAGACGTGGTCCTGATGGCAGAGGTGCTCGAAGAGGCGACTTACGTCCCTCACCACAAGAAAAAAATAACCTTTCTCTTTTCGGCGATGCGCCATTTCGCGCAAGAGCTTCGAGAAGCCCGATGGGCCGTCGATTACGTCAAGTTGGATGATGCCAAGAACTCAGGATCGCTGATCGGTGAAATCGAGCTTGCTGTGAAAAATCACGGTTGCGATCGCGTCCTGGTCACCGAACCCGGTGAATGGCGCCTGAGCAAAAGTTTAGAAGAGCTGACAAATCGATTGTCGGTTCCATTGACCCTACTCGTTGACGACCGGTTTTTATGCTCCCGCTCCGAGTTTGCTGACTGGGCGGATGGCCGAAAACAACTCCGCATGGAGTATTTCTATCGCGACATGCGCCGCAAGACCGGGCTCCTCATGGATGGAGACAAACCGGAAGGTGGTAAATGGAACTTCGATGCGGAGAATAGAAATCCTGCGGGAAATGACCTCGACTTCGCTGGTCCGAAACGGTTCGAACCAGACGCCATAACCACGGACATCCTTGCCCTCGTCTCAGACCGATTCACCGATCATTTTGGAACACTAGAGCCGTTTTGGTTTGCGGTAACGCGCCGGGACGCCGAAGCAGCGCTCCAGCAATTCATCGAGAGCGGGTTACCGTCATTTGGGGATTATCAGGACGCCATGCTCAGTGACGAGTCGTTTCTATTTCATGCCGTCATCGCGCTTTACATCAATGCAGGCTTGCTTGACCCGCTCACAGTTTGCCGGCGCATAGAAGAAGAATTCCGCAAAGGGCGCGTGCCGTTGAATTCGGCAGAGGGTTTCATCCGGCAGATCATCGGCTGGCGAGAGTATGTCCGTGGTATCTACTGGCTAAAGATGCCGGACTATGTGAACCAAAACTTTTTCGGAAACTCGAGGCAACTGCCGGCGTTTTACTGGTCGGGCAAGACTGACATGGCCTGCCTTCGCGCTTGTATCGAACAAACGCGAGACGAGGCCTATGCCCATCACATCCAAAGGCTCATGGTCACGGGTAATTTTGCCATGCTCGCCGGTGTGGATCCGAAAGCCGTTCATAAATGGTATCTCGCTGTTTATTCCGACGCATACGAGTGGGTCGAACTGCCCAATACGCTTGGCATGAGCCAGTTTGCCGATGGCGGCCTGTTGGGCTCAAAGCCCTATGCAGCGAGTGGAAATTATATCAACAAGATGTCCGATTACTGCTCATCGTGCCGCTACAAGGTCAAAGAAAAGCAAGGATCCATAGCCTGTCCCTTCAACTATCTCTATTGGGACTTCCTGGCGAGGAATAGAGAACGTCTTGGTAATAACCCGCGGTTGGCACCGGTATACCGGACCTGGGACCGCATGAGCGAGGATAGAAAAAAATCTTTGCAAGAAGACGCAGCAAGATTCCTAATTAGTCAGGTCTAGCCAAGCCTTGTTGCGTACCTTAAACGCCGGATTCCGAGTGGTTTTACCCTCGTAGCGGCTTAGTTATGACCGTTATCGCTACAAATCCGTTGGAATACCTAACTGACGATCATCGTCTCAGCATCTTAAACGACAAGAATGTATGGAAAGACGTTGATCGGTTTATCACGCATTGGCTGGATGCATTCCGCAAGCGTGAAGGAATGTACTACGTCAAATACCGTCAAGGGGCATCGGTGCGCGGGATACTTACGAGGGATATATCTGAGTACAGCAATCAGACGAACAAGCTGCTAGGTGAGGTATTTGCCCGTGCTGGGGTGCAGAAAGAAGTTGATCGTAGGAAGCGAATGGGAGGCAAAAGGCCGAACTACAA
>Ga0181593_10006482_pt1 | contig 10487 bp, 6 predicted proteins | sample 071ome_19_FD_133756 | JGI IMG/M metagenome (GOLD analysis project Ga0181593, IMG submission 133756) | Coastal salt marsh microbial communities from the Groves Creek Marsh, Skidaway Island, Georgia - 071413AT metaG (megahit assembly) | ecosystem: Environmental > Aquatic > Marine > Intertidal zone...
AGCTCCTTGACAAGTATTCAAAACGATGCCCTAAAGAATTTTACAAGCCAAATGAGGCACAACGTTTACGAGATCTATGTGACTAACCGCGCCCAAAAAAGCGTGAGTTTAACATTTCCGATTGCAATAAAGGTCCAACTTCAGTATTTTCAACTCGTTAAACCTCACGCCACCTCATGTCCGATACGCTCGAATTTCGTCCTCGATATAAGTTCCATAGCGACATGGCCGTTGAGGAGATTTCTCAGCGAATTCTAGACCACAAACCAGCTGAGCAACGGGGTATTCACGTAAAAACCGTACACGGGCATCTGGTATTGCAATTTTCTCCTGAACGGAGTCATTTCTGGACACCACATATGGATGTAAATCTGGAAGTTGATCCTGATCATGATTTCAAAAAAGTGCTCGTGCGGTGTTTAATCGCCCCGGCTCCAACGGTGTGGACCATGTTTATGTTCGCCTATGGATTGTTTGGTTTTACCTGCTTTGTGGGTTTAACGCTAAGCATGTCACAATGGACCTTGGAAAAACCCATCTGGGGCATTTGGGTGCTGCTGGCAGGTATACTTGGCATGGCGTTAATGTATTTTATATCCTATGAAGGCAAAAAGCTCTCACGGGATGAAATGATACAGCTCAAGCAATTCGTTGACGAAGCCTTAGGCTGCGATTGTATAGCGCTGGCAGATGCTCAGCGCGATTAATTTCCTATTGAATATAAAGGTACTTGGAGGTAAGATATGCCTCCTGCTCGTTTGGCACTTCAATGGAACTCCACTCTTCTGGCATTGAATTGCCGTTATACGCCAGCTTACCATAAGAACTTAGTCTTGCACCATTCTCATCAAAGTAAAACTTATAATGCGTTTGGTTCCAGCCGCCCTCCAGCGCCAAAGAGTTGATTTGATGCTCAGAATAAAACAAGCTGCCCGTGCGGTCGAAATACCAAAAATGCCGTTCGCTATTGCCATTTTCTGCTTCTGCCTCGAGTACAATTTTTGCATAGTCGGCTTCATAAAGCTTCACATAAAAATTGCCTAAAACCCCTTCTAAACCTAATGGAATGGTGTCCCATGTTAGTGAAAGATCGCCATCAATAGATTCCTTTAAATCTTCTAAAACTCCCTCCAACGGATCGAGTAAAAGGTTTCGATCTTTTTCAGGCATATCATGAATAAAGCTCTCATTTGTTTCGGCTTCTTCTGATGTCTCTGGCTGCTCTTTTGGAGACAAGCAGCTTTGCATTGCGACACCAAGTACTATTACATAAATGAGTATTCTAATCATGCTTTAAGTCCTTTACAATTTCTGCTATTTGCACTGCGTTTGTTGCCGCGCCTTTGCGTAAATTATCCGCAACTACCCACATATTCAAAGCATTGCTGCGAGTATTATCCCTGCGAATTCGGCCCACAAACACGTCATTTTTACCTTCTGCAAACAGTGGCATTGGGTACGTATTTGTTTCAGGCAAATCTTGCAATACAACCCCAGGCGTTTCTGCAATGGCGCGTTTTATATCTGCTAAATCAAATGGTTTTTTGGTTTCCACATTCACAGCTTCGCTATGGCCGCCTTTCACAGGAACCCTCACCACTGTGGCGGTCACTTTGATGGTGTCGTCATCAAGGATTTTTTTGGTTTCGTCCACGAGTTTCTGCTCTTCGGTGGTGTATCCATCTTCTAAGAAATCTCCTCCATGAGGCAAGCAATTCATATCAATCGGATATGGATACGCCATTTCCGTTTTCTCATCATTCCGCTCAGCATTGAGCTGATTCAAGGCCATGACACCAGTGCCCGACACACTTTGATAGGTGGAAACCACTACTCTTTCAATCCCATGGTTTTCATGAATCGCCTTCAGCGCCAATACCATTTGAATAGTGCTGCAGTTTGGGTTGGCGATAATTTTATCGGCTGACACTAATTTATTGCCATTTATTTCGGGCACCACGAGTTTAATGTTGGGATCCATGCGCCATGCTGAGGAGTTGTCAATCACGGTAGTTCCAACCTGTGCAAATTTTGGAGCCCATGTTTTTGACGTGGCTCCACCAGCAGAGAAAATAGCGATGTCTGGTTTCAAGCTCAGCGCCTGTGCCAATCCGATCACCTTTATCGTGTTTCCTCCAAACTCAATTTCCTTACCCACCGATTTCTCTGAAGCTAAGCAATAAAGCTCTGTAATCGGAAAGCTTCGCTCTGCGAGCACCTTCAGCATAACGCCACCCACCATTCCTGTAGCTCCCACTACTGCAATTCTCATGATTTAATGTTCCATTAATTTAGGTCAAAACTAGGATAATTACATTTGCTCAATCCCAATAATAACAAGGGCTTTGCGACATCTAATCCTGCTTATTTTTTTCTTGCCGTTTTGTGCAGTGGCCCAGTTGGAAGATGACTTCAGCGATGGCGACTTTACCAATAACCCTACATGGAGTGGTGATGCTGCAGATTTCGAGATTGACGCAAACCAAGAATTGCATTTGAATGCAACCCCGCAAACAGATGAATCTCACCTTAGCACACCGATAAATTTGGACCTTGTTTCCGAGTGGTCGTTTTATGTACGCATGGGATTTAACCCTTCAAGCAGTAATCAATTTGATTTCCATTTATTGTCCGATTCTTCCAACCTAGAATCAGACCACAACGGATACTTTGTAAGAATTGGTGGAACTGATGACGAAGTCAGCCTTTTTCGAAAAGATGGCAGTAGTGATGTTAAAATCATTGATGGGGCCGATGACCGTGTAAATACAAACGAAGTGGCTATTTGGGTTACCGTCATTCGAAATTCAAATGGAACTTGGAAGGTTGCATCAAGGTTTGATGAAGAGCCAGCTGACACTATAGAGGGCGTAATTACGGACTTAACGTACTCGTTCAATGGATTTACTGGGGTACATTGCGACTACACCTCCACTCGCTCTGATCTATTCTGGTTCGATGACTTCGGTTACAATAAACCGCCAAGCGTATTGGAAATTACGGTTCTTGACTCACAAACAATAGAAATGTCGTTTAGCGAGGCAATTGATCCGATAAGCGGGCAATCTCTGAGCAACTTTAGTGTAAATGCAGGCATTGGAGCACCATCAAATATTACTCAAATAACCGACAATACGCTCCAGTTGCGTTTTGCCTCCACATTTGTAAATGGGTCAAACTATGAGCTGACTGTCAGCGCCATTGGTGACACCTTAGGTAACTTGCTGTCTAGTCAAATGATTCCATTTGAATATACATTTTTCGGCACGCCAACATACAGATCTATTGTAATCAACGAAATCCTACCAGATCCAACACCAGTGGTGGGTTTGCCCGAAGAAGAGTTTGTGGAGATTTACAACCCCTCCACCGCTGCTTTCGATTTGAGCAATGCACAATTTGGCGATGCGAGTGACACCGTTTCCTTTCCTCAAGGATTTATGATTGCTCCTGGAGAATATGCCATTTTATGCAACGATGACGACACCGCGCTTTTTAGCGGTTTTGGAAACCTCATCCCATTTGGCAGTTTTCCAGCTTTAAACAACACTGGCGATGATTTGAAATTGATTGTTGACGGTGTCTTAATTGACCACCTAACCTACTCTGACGACTGGTACAATGATGACGACCGTGCGGATGGTGGCTACACCATTGAACAGAAAAACCCCGTGACTCCTTGCGGTGGACAAAGCAATTGGTCCGCCAGTACCGCATCCATTGGCGGCACACCGGGTACACAAAACTCTAACTACGATTTATCACCAGACACTGCGAAACCCGAGATTACCCAGATAGATATTTTGACCAAAACCCAGCTCATCATATCTTTCTCAGAGCGCATGGATAGTGCTTCTTTAGCCAACGCCAGTTTTAAGGTCGTTGATGGTCCGCAAGTGAGTGTTGTGCTCATTTCTCCAAGTCTTTCGTCCATAACCATGGTACTTCAAGGGCAACTCGATTCGACTCAACTTTATCCATTTATCTATTCTTCGACCATTACCGATTGTGAGGGTAATGCCATTGTAGTCGACACGATACTTATCGGAATCGGAGTTTCGCCCGAGCCGTATGATTTGGTCATCAATGAAATCTATGCCTCTCCAGATGGGTCAGCTGAAATACCCGCACAAGAATTTGTTGAGGTCTACAATCGATCTGACAAACTCATTCGGCTAAACGGACTGGTGTTTGGCGATGCCAGCTCAGAATCGGAAATTTTTAGTGGCGTACTTGCTGCAGGCGAGTATGCCATCATTTGCGATGATGGATTTGAAACGGACTTCAGCGAATATGGTTATGTAGCAACCGTAACCACCTTGCCTTCACTGAATAACAGTGGTGACGACATTTTCATTGCCTTCGGTGAAAAAATTATCGATCAGGTAAGCTATACAGACGATTGGTATGATGGCAAATCGGGTACCCTTGAAAGAATCAACCCGGACTATTTGTGTGGTTTGAATGATAACTGGTCAGGAACGGAAAGCACGCTTGGAGGCACTCCAGGGGCGATAAACTCTGTAGTGGATGCATCCATCAATCAAGAGGAATTGGAAATTCTAAGCGCGGTGTTTGTATCTCAAAATCAGTTGGAGCTCAACTACAATCAAGTGGTTGACACAGCCGATCTGAAGCGTTCCACCATTACGGTCAATGGCATTGAAGCCAATGGTATTAGTCTAAATACGGGAAATGCTGGAGCCCTTGTTGCGTTCCCAAGCTCATTTAGCCGCGGAGAAACATATACGGTAAGTGTGGATAGTTTAAAAAATTGCGCACAACAGAACACAAGTGCCATTGAGTTCAACACTTACTTGCATCTCGCAACGGACGTGGTCATCAACGAAGTGCTTTTTAATCCACGCGGGTCAGGTTCCGATTTTGTGGAACTGTATAATCAGAGTGAATTTGACATTGATCTACAGGGCTGGAGCTTGGCCTATTTCGATTCAAAGGACAGCCTTCGCTTCAATCCCATCTCTGAGAACCCCTTATTTCTCGAGGCCGATGGATATTTGGCTCTCAATGAAGACCCCGATGATATTTTGGAGAATTATCCAAGCGCCACAGGCGAGAACTTTCCTGTTATGAATTTACCCTCATACCCCAACAGCGAGGGTTCAGTTATTCTATTTGACCAGCTCGGTGAACTGATGGAGCAGTTTGACTACAACGAAGACATGCACTTCGCGCTTATTGATAATGCGGATGGTGTATCTCTGGAGCGCCTTTCTCCGCAACGTGCCGCGAGCGATATGGAAAACTGGCACAGCGCAAGCGGCACCGTAAACTACGCTACGCCTGGTTATATAAATTCTCAAGACTATACATCCTCGGCTGGGGTGTCTGAATTTTCACTTAGTGCCGAGTATATTTCACCCGACAATGATGGTTACCAAGATGTGGTAAACATCGATTATCTCCTCAACGAACCGGGCCATGTTGCCAGCATATCGATTTACAATGATCGAGGAATATTAATCCGAAGTCTTTATACCAATCAAGTCTTGGGTAATTCGGGGAGTCTCACATGGGATGGCACCAATGATAATGGTGAAAAAGCGCGAACAGGCATCCATGTAATACTCGTGGAAACTTTTGATCTTGACGGCAACCTGCAGCGCTCCCGGTTGCCCGTTGTGGTGGCAACACGCTTATAGCAGATTGATAAACTTTAGGTAACGATTAGACGGAAAATAAATTAATCTTTGCTAATCAAAATTTTTATGATGAAGCATTTATTACTTTCCTTTTTGACCGTTGCCTTTTCGATAGCCACACAAGCGCAATGGAGTGTGACCGCACTAGGAGTCACCAACGATACTATAACTTTTGACGCCACATTTTCAGGGGTTAACAATGGTGCCTTTGCCGGAGATGGACTCACATCAACTCCAGCGGCCGGGCAGCTTGATTCTGATGGGTGGAAATTCAATGGATTTTCACAAGGTAATACGTCCTTTGGCGGGAGCTACACTTCCGGTGACTATGCGAAAGGTGGTTCATCTGGTGGCGTATTTAGCGGAGGATTATATTCATTTGAAGTCTCACCCGGTGATTCTGCACTTGGTGTGCAGCCAACAGGATCAGACTGGACGCCTGGTGACATGATTCTCATGGTTATAAATAATAGCGGTGAGGATGTCGATTCGATTTATTTAAGCTATGACCTTTACATAAACAACAATGAGGCTCGCGGAAATTCTTTCAACTTTGGCTGGAATATTAATAATTCAAACTCCTTTAATAATGTGCCTGCCCTTAACGAAACAAGTTTGCAGGCGAGTCAAGGATCTGTCTTGTGGGTTGCTTTTAATAAGGAAACAACGATTAACTCTACATTGAATGATGGAGATACTCTTTACCTCGCTTGGTCTGGGGCTGATGTTAACGGGAGTGGAAGCCGCGATGAGTTTGCGCTTGATAATATTGTAGTTACGCTAGATACAACAGCAGGCTCAGGCGCTTCAGCTGCATTGCCCATATACGATATTCAGACCATTTCATCTATTGATGCAAATGGCGTTGCCGATTCACTTGGGGTTGAATGCTCGATTAAGGGAGTCACCGTAGGTGTTGACTTGGATGGCAATGCTGGATACAGCTTTACGATTTGGGATGGTGACGGTATTAATGTCTTCAGCTTTGTTGACGTCAATGGCTATCAAATGGATGAGGGCGACTCACTTCAATTATTCGGAACGATTGGTCAATTTAATGGTCTGATACAATTTGAGGTGGATTCCATAGCACAGCTTGATTCCAACCAGGCGATTCCTACTCCAATTATTATAACTAGCCTAGATGAAAGCACTGAATCAGAGCTTGTCAGAATTGAAAATTTTTGGGTAGAAGGTGTCAGTGGTCTTAACTACACGCTCGTGAATGGATCGGATACGGTAGTGATGCGAATCGATCCCGATACTGATATTCCAGGGAACGTAGAATTTGACGAAGGAGATACCATCTGCTATGTGGTAGGAATCGGTGGGCAATTTGATAATTCCAACCCATATACTGATGGATATCAATTCTTTCCTCAGCGCGCAGCCGATGTGGATAATTCTTGTGGAAGCATTCCTCCTCCCGTGATTCCATTCTATCCAATTCCTGATATAAACAATGTGGACGCCAATGGTGAGCCAGATTCTTTGGGAGTGTATTGTTGGACAAAAGGTGTGGTTCTCGGTGTTGACCTTGATGGAAACGCTGGCCTCAGCTTTACAATCTGGGATAATGAGGGAATCAATGTCTTCAATTTTAACGATGTGGACGGTTATGTAGTTACCGAAGGCGATTCAATCATGGTTAGAGGTGAAATTGACTTCTACAGAGGGTTAACGGAGATATTCCCAGATTCAATTGTGCTCCTCAATACTGGAAACGCGATTCCTGACCCCATGTTGGTTACATCCTTAGGGGAGGAAACAGAGTCTATGCCGATTCGATTCGAAAACATGATTGTCGCTGACACCGCTCAGTGGCCCAATGGAGGTTCAAGCAATGTAGATATTGTTTCTTGCGATGGCGACACTATTGTAATGCGAATTGATTCAGACACAGATATTGAAGGTGCGTTTGCTGGGGCGCCAACAGGATATTTCCACGTAAATGGAATAGGTGGCCAGTATGACTTTGATAGTCCGTACTTCGAAAACTATCAGTTGTTTCCAATGACTGCTGCTGATATTGATACCAACGTAGGGCTCACAATGGTGCCTGAAATTCAAATCAACGAGGTGATGACCAACAATGTGTCTTCAGAAACTGATGGCAACGGAGAGAACGATCCTTGGGTTGAACTTTTAGGTTCAGGTAACTTCTCAACCCCATTGGCAGGGTTGTATTTCTCAAATGATGCCGCTAATCAAATGCTATATCAAGTACCCGAAAGCTCAACAGAGGTGTTGGCTAGTGGTGGATACACACTAGTGTGGTGTGACAATCAAACTGCGCAAGGCGACTTACACACCAACTTCACACTAAGTGCTTCTGGTGATTTCTTTGGTGTTTACGCTCAAGACGGATGTGATATGGTGACCATCGATGAGCTTACCATCCCTGCGCTAGGTGCAGATGAATCTTACGGATACTATCCAGAAAACACAGACTCATTAGTGACCTTTCCTTCAAATAGCACAACTCCAGGTATGATGAATATGCTTGATACTACCACGGCTATAGGCGAGATCAATGCACAGGGTTCTTTGGTGTTGTACCCTAACCCTGTATCAGCCAATGAGTCAATCCGATTCAATCGTGCAATTTCATTCTCGGTATTCGATCTGCTTGGCGCTAAAGTGGCTGAAATGAATTCAACCAACACCTTCGAAACGAATGGCCTTCCTAGCGGAACATATATTCTAGTAGAAGAAAGTGGAGAAACACTCCGGTTTGTTAAGCAATAAACAAGGTGTCATCCTTTAAGAATTAAGCCCCCTGCATCTTGAGATGCAGGGGGCTTTTTTTGCCCTAAATTTTCCGAAACGGTAGACTATTGGGTGATTACCACTCTTACATAGTTTTCATCCTCTTCTGATGAGTAACGAATGGTGTAAACCCCTGGGTTAATGTCTCTCAAATCAATTTGCCAAATGCCAGCGAATGACTCTTGTAAACTTTGATTTCGAATCATATTTCCCTGCTGGTCATAGATAAAAAGTTCTAAGCTGGTGGTAATGCCTGGCGTCTTAAACCATGCAAAACCAGTACTGGTTGGGTTTGGAAAAAGTACTTCCGCTGGTTTGGAATCAATTACCTCAGGCACGAACGACTCGTATTCGAAATCTGGATTAAAAATCTCGATAATCTTATCGTAATTATCTGGGGGCACTGTGGCACCATTGGCCTCATTGTTTGATGTGCACACAAACAGTCTACCGTTCGGAGAAACCAATACATCTCTGATTCTCCCATATTTTCTGATGAGCACATCATAACGCGCATCATTGTCCGCAGCTAGGCCATCTTCCGTAAGCGGTATGATGGTCAATCTCCGCTCTTTGAGAAACCCTTGTAACAAGCAATGCCTCCACTCTGGAATTGACGGATGATCAAAATAGGCCAATCCACACGGTGCGTATGTGGGCGTCCAAATGCTGATGGGCTCCTCAACTTGTAAGCTCTCGCATTTTTGCATTTCAGACTGTTGGTCACAAAAGCCTTCTACTTGTGGCCAACCGTAGTTCTTACCCTTGTATATAACGTTAATCTCATCATCCGTGGCTTCGCCATGTTCAGATGAGTAAAGGACGCTGTCTCTGCCATACACCAGTCCTTGCGGATTTCGATGGCCATAGCTCCACGTGTATGAATCTGGAAAAGGATTGGATTTGGGAACAGAGCCGTCAAGTTTTATCCGCAAAATCTTACCGTTCATATTATCTACATCCTGAGCCACATCATTGCTGAATGCATCGCCCATTGCGAGAAGCAAATTTTCACTTGCGTCAAACACAATTCGGCTGCCATTGTGCGAAGCATTAGCCCCAATTCTATCGATCATTACCCACGGTTCTTTTAAGGAATCGTTTCCTACATCATAAGTCCATCGAACCAATTGAGATTCAAATTGTGCCACCGTGTAATGTGTGTATACATATGGTTCAAATGGAAATTGTGGATGCAAGGCCATGGCATGAAACCCACCATTATCGTCACTCTGATATACATCGTCAATTCTAAAGACATGCCGAAGCCCTTTGCTGTCTGGGTGCAGTCTGAAAATATCTCCATCGCGCTCGTTGAACCAAATCCAACCATCTGGGCCCCAGCTCATGTCCCAAGGAATAAATAACTCTTCGGCTAAAACTCGCGTTACCAGCTTAGACTGCGTCAATGCTACTGTATCCTGAGCCGCTATCTGAAGGCTCAATGTAAAGCACATTATCAATGTCAAAGCTCTCATGGTATAAAAAGCTTTTTAGTGTCATTCGAGTCGAGATCTCTAAGAATTACCAAACCGTGGTATGTGTCGCTAAGCCTAAATTCCGTTCGATTTTGCAGATCAACTACCTCTAAAATTTGGCCTAGTATATTCAATACTTGAATTTGTGAATTAACGGGTTGATTAAACCATACCATCCCATCGTGATAGAAGGCATCTAATTGACGTGCCTCGCGGTCCAGCAAACCATTATGTGCATATGGAACAAGTTCAATGAGTCGATCATCATCTTCGTTTGGCGTGCCAAGGGCGTCTCGATTTGAGGTACACAAAAAGATACGCTCTCCCATGACTAATACATCGCGAATACGGCCAAACTTATCGGTAAATGCTGTAGTCACTTCGGTAGCCTCCTTATGGTCGGCACTAAGGCTGACAATACTCAGTCGCTTATCCTTTAAGGCAGCCATGATGATGGAGTTTGACCACTCGGGTATCAAAGTGCCATCATAATAATCGATGCCCGCTGGCGCAATGGTAGGAGACCATGTAAACAGTGGTTCTTCAGCATTTATAGAGTCGCAAACCGCTTCATTAC
>Ga0181593_10006487_pt1 | contig 10482 bp, 7 predicted proteins | sample 071ome_19_FD_133756 | JGI IMG/M metagenome (GOLD analysis project Ga0181593, IMG submission 133756) | Coastal salt marsh microbial communities from the Groves Creek Marsh, Skidaway Island, Georgia - 071413AT metaG (megahit assembly) | ecosystem: Environmental > Aquatic > Marine > Intertidal zone...
AAAAAAACCGAGGGCCACCGTCGCCGCCATCGCCGCCAGCCCCCCGCCGATACCAAAGGCCCGCAGGCGGTTTGCTTTGCTCCCAGATTGACTCCCCGACTTGCCTCCAGATCTTCTGGTCGATTCGCCCCCGACTGCCTCTGTGCCGCTGGAAGAGGCCACCGTGCCGGCTGCCATCGCCAGAAGATTCTCTTGAAATGGCTGAGCCTCTGGCAGTGACTCACTGACGGGTGATCCACCAAGGCAGCAGGCGATGGCGTCGGCGGCCTCCGCTGCATCGGCATAACGGCGATCAGGATCAGTCGCGGTGAAATAGGCCAGTAACCGGCTAACTTCTGCTGGGCAGCCAGGCGGTGGCGGCAGCAACGGTGCCCCGGCTGCAATCGCCTGACGGTTCGCCTCTGCAACACGGCTTGCGTCTCCCTGCCAGCCCGCGAGCCGGCCGACTAACAACGCATGCAACAAACACCCCAGTGCGTAGACATCACCAGCAGGTGTCACCGGTTTCCCGGTGGCGAGTCGTTCTGGTGGGACAAAGCAGATTCGCTCTCCCAGTTGCGACAGTGACTCGGGGGAACGGAGCGGATCGGCTGCCCGCAGACCGAGTGGGTCGCCGGTCAACGGATACTGCAAGAGCCGTAGCGGCGGCCGGGCAACCTCTTTTGTTGGTGTCGGTCGAATCACCGTCTCAAGTGAAATGGCTCCGTGAACACCACCGAGGCGATGAATCTCAGCAACCGCACGAGTCAGTGCTAGGACGGCAGTCACTGCCTCATCGACTGGCCAGCTGCCAGTCTCTGCCAGTTCGCTGCTCAAGCTTCTGCCCAGAATGCTCTCACAAACCACAAACCGTCCGCTGGTGGCATCTTCGATCGCCCAGGTCCGAGAAAGGACCGGATCGGTTGTTGCCGCGGCTCGCTCAGTCCGGCGGACAACCTCAGTCCAAACTTCCACTCGCAGGCAGGCAGCCCGGTCCAGCGGCACCAGGGCAACGGCCCGTTTGCTGGGATCATGCCGCCCACGAAAGAAGACCCCCGTAGCAGGGTTTTCAAGCCGATCGAGCAGCCGATACTCACCAACAAAAAAAGATCCCTCGCTGCTGCGGACAAGTCGTTTCGCCTGCCAGAGCGACAGCAGTCGCTGCTGAACCAACCACTGCGCGGCTGCTGCGGTCTGCTTTTCCGGCGTGTCTGCAACCCCACGTGTTGCAGTTTCACAGACTTCGCGAATCTGGGGCACCTGTTCAGCCGGGAGAAGCCGACTCGATGCCAGAGCCGACCAGAAGTCATCGGGGGCGAGTGTTGGCATGCTTCATTCGGTGATGCGAAAGAAAAGGAACGACACCCAAACGGCAGGTAGCCACTAAGACGAGTGTGTCTGTCCTGCTGAGATCTGCTTCCGTTATCGTACCCGACCGCCGCCTTCTTGCGGGGGTGCCTCGTTCCCCCGTCCACCTCATCTCGCCGTCTCAGCACTGATCGCCCCGCGGGCAGCAACCTGATCTGCCCGGATTGGCTCAGGTTGCGGTTGGCGAAGGCGGCGCTGGGGCGATACCATGCCGATGGTGAGGGGCCGCCTGCCAACTCACCGAATTCCCTGCCCGACACCAAAGAACAACGCCCGTATTGGGTTCCCAACAACCCTTGGGGAATTATGCGTTCAAGCGAAGCCACTCATATCTACTTCGATCGGGCCGCCGATCAACTCGATCTGTCGGAAAATATCAGACGGCTGCTGCTCACCCCTCAGCGAGAGGTGCAGGTTCAGATTCCGGTTGAACTCGACTCCGGAGAGGTGGCCACCTTTATTGGCTATCGCGTGCAACACAACAATGCCCGCGGCCCCATGAAGGGTGGCCTCCGCTACCACCCCCAGGTTGACCTTGATGAGGTTCGGGCACTGGCCTCACTCATGACCTGGAAAACAGCCGTGGTCAACATTCCTTATGGCGGAGCCAAAGGGGGCATTGCCGTCGATCCGGCAACCCTGTCAGCCCGGGAACTTGAACGGGTCACCAGACGGTTCGTCGACAATCTCCACGACCTGATCGGTCCAGACGTCGACATTCCAGCACCTGACATGGGCACTTCGGCCGAGGTGATGGCCTGGATCATGAATCAGTACGACAAATTTCATGGCTTCTCGCCCGCCTGCGTGACAGGCAAACCGGTCGAGTACCACGGCATCCCTGGTCGCGAAGAGGCAACAGGCCGGGGTGTCGGCCTGCTAACAGTCAAACTGCTCAGCCGCCTCGGCCGGCGGATCCCCGGTACGCGTGTTGCCATTCAGGGCTTTGGGAACGTCGGCACGCATACCGCCAAATACCTCCGTGATGCCGAATGCCGGGTGGTGGCTGTCAGCGATGCGACCGCCGGCTTCTATCGTGAAGATGGCCTCGATGTGCTGGAGATGATCCGCTACGTCCATGCCAACAGTGGCAAACTTCAGGGATACCAGGGAGGTGATGCGGTCACAAACGCCGAACTTCTATCGTGTGACTGCGATGTGCTCATCCCCGCTGCCCTTGGTGGTGTGCTGACCAGTGCCAATGTGGAAAGCGTCCGTGCCCCAATCATCGTTGAAGCCGCCAACTCTCCCACGGAACCAGCTGCCGATGCCTACTTCGACGAAGCTGGCGTGACCGTTCTACCCGACATTCTGAGTAATGCCGGCGGGGTGACGGCCAGTTGGTTTGAATGGGTCCAGAACCGACAGCATTACCAATGGGGCATGAATCGGGTTCGCCAAGAACTTGACCGAATTCTTGGCGAAGCCTTCGAACAAGTCTGGCAGCTGGCCTCTTCCCGCAAGGTCTCATTGCGGACCGCCGCTTTCATGCTGGGTGTTGGCCGTGTTGGCAGAGCCACTGTTCTAGGAGGGATTGAATGACTACACCCGCAATCGCACCCGAAACGCTTCGTGACATACCGTTATTCAATGGCTTCAATGCGACCGATCTTGCCCAGATCATTGACATCAGCTCAGTACACGAATTCCCAGCCGACGAGTTGATCGTCGAGCAGGGAGCCACCAGCCGCGACCTATATGTTTTACTCGACGGACGCTGTGAAGTGATCCGCCGGGCGAACCCGCACGACCCAAAAACAAAGCAGGTCACCCTGGCTCGGCTTGAGGCACCGGCTCATTTCGGCGACATGTCGTTTTTCAATCCTTCGCCCCACGCAGCTGATGTGCATGCCCAGACAGCAGTGCAAGTGATTCAGATCGAGCATGCCAGTTACGACGACCTGATTCGGGATGGCGTGCTGGCGGCCTATAAGTTGGCCTACAACGTGACGGAAGCCCTTGTCAGACGACTGCGCCGCATGGATGACTGGGTCACCGAACTGGCGGCAACTGACCATGACCCCTGCGACCCACCCCGACCTGAGTGGCAGAGTTTTCGTGAAAAACTTTTTGACCGCTGGACAATCGTCTGACCTTTTCGTCCCTGGCAGACAGCCCCGCCCGGCAGGCTCAGCGGCAGTGAATTTATAACGGCGGTCGGCAAGAGAACGCCTCTGGCAGAAACCAGAGGAAAGCTCAGCCAAGACGCAGTACCTTGCGGCAGTCCTGTCCGCTCGCTTCCGCTCGCGGCTTGCGTGAGTTTAGCCGCACCTGGGTTTGCACAACGCTCCACGGTGGCCTGTCCGCTCGCGGCGTAACTAGGTGTGAGCTGCGCGATGCAAGCCCCCGGTGGAAACCGGGGGATAAATTGCGTCATGCCAGACACACCCGTGGCGTGATCTGCCTACTGGCTGACACCAGCCGTCTCATGTACTGATGCGGCCGGCCGGTACCAGCTGCCGCGGAGCCAGTCAGCGAGAAGACCGATCTCAGCCGCAGAAAGGGTCGGCGTTCCACCATCACGGCCAACGCCAAAACTCGGCATCCGGTCATTCGTGTCGGGATAGAACCGCTGGTGGGTCGGATCAGTAATGATTCCCACCAGCCACTCCCGCGACCCCCAGCCGTTGAGGTCAGGCGCATAGCCGAGTTCTGTCTCGTTATCACCGTACGCATGACAGCTTCCGCAACGATCTGTGTCGGCCATGAGTTCTCGCCCCTTCTTCACCTGCCCTGCCGCCGCACCACCGGTTGGCAGTCCAGCCTCCGCTGCAAGTGCCACAATTACAGCCTTTACCTCGGCAGGCTTCCAGGTTTCAGTATCACTCAAGTCGTCAGTTACAAATGAAACCATATCGCCATCTTTGTGGGCCGTGTTCCCAAAGTAGGCCGGGCCCGCCACCTGCGCCGGGTCGAGGAGCCCGCGAGCCCATGACAGGCCGCCAAACTCAAACAGGTTCGCCGCCGACGACTTGGCCAAAACCGCCTCGGCTTCGGCTGCCGCTGGGTCGACGTGGGCATGACAGCTTGCACAGTGCTGGGCAAAGAGCCGTGGCCCTTGCGACAGCGGGTCTTGACGGATGAGTGCGAGTGCACCAGTGGGCGGAATCTTCTCAGGCCGCCCCGCTAATTCAATCGCCCGCTCAGCATCAGCCTTGGCCTGCTTGACGGCCACGAGGAACGCCTCTGATTTGCGGATCGCCTCGTACTCATGTCGCCGCTTCTCAAATACCGCCTGCTTCGAGGCGTCATTCCCCAGGGCCATAGCGAGCTTTTGCGGGTCTCCGCCTGTTTCATTCAGCAACTGTTCCACATCGGCATACGCCGATCGGTCTGCCCAAAGCGCGTAGTAGTCTTCGTGCAGGGCCATCGCCGTCAACAGGCCTGCTCCGCAGAGCACCGCCAGCGTGAACACCACATTAAAGCGATGCCCGAGGTTCCAGCGGCCGAGTATTGGCATTAGAAACATGACGCCCAGAGTCAGCCCCGGCACAATGATCGCACCGAGAAACTCACCCGTTGCTCCCCAGCCCTCAAAGACCTTGAGAAACTGAAACAAGAAGAGGAAGTACCACTCTGGGCGAGCGGCCGCGTAGGGCTGAGACGGGTCAGCCGGAGCCCCCAACTCAGCACCGAAGTGACCGGTCACCAGTGGCTCACCAGCGAGCATCGCCCGCAACGCCGGCAGCAGAATGACGCCGAGTACCACCGCCATCACAGCCAGCATCGCGACGGCATCTTTGAGCACCTGATCTGGCCAGAACAGGCCATCGGGCTTCGTGACGGGCTGCTTGGCATGCAGGCCGTGCTTACGAAAGAGCGTGAGGTGCAGCACCAGAAACAGCACGAGCGTAGCCGGAAGAAAGCCCGCGTGCAGGGCAAAAAACCGGGTCAGCGTATGGTGACCGTAGTCGGGTCCCCCAACCACAAGCTGCTGAAGTGACGGCCCCACCAGCGGCACGAGGCCAGCCAAATTTGTCGCCACCCGCGTTGCCCAGTACCCCTTTTGATCCCACGGCAACAGGTAGCCGGTGAGCGCCATGCCGAGGACCAACATCATGAGGATCAGCCCCAGCCAAAAATTGACCTCACGAGGCGCCCGATAGGCACCATCAATCACTACCTGCATGAGATGCAGCGCCAGAAGCACCACCATGGCCTGGGCCATCACATGATGGATGCCGCGGAGCAGCCAGCCGCCGGTCATCTCGTATTGAATGTAGAAGACACTCTCCCAGGCAGTCTGGGCACTAGCGGAATAGCTCGCCCAGAGCACCAGCCCGGTGATGACCTGGGTCATGAAGGCAAAAACCAGCGTGCTGCCCCAGACGTACCGCCACCGAGCCCCGCCGGGCACCCGCTCGTAGAGCGCCTCGTGAACAAACGCCCGATAGCCCGTCCGGTCATCAAACCAGTCAGCCAGTTGGGCCAGCATGCCAGCCCGCTGCTGGGACTCAGAGGACGATGATGAAGTTGCACTCATGGTCGGGCCACCTTCTCCTCAATGCCGGTATAGAAGTTCTGCCATTTCACCAGCACACCCCCGCCCTTATCGACTTTGCACTCCAGGCTGTCCATTGGCCGGGGGCTGGGACTGGGCGCAACGATGCCGCCGTCAAGCGTAAAGGCGCTATTGTGGCAGGGGCAGCGAAAGCATTTTGATTCACGGTCCATTTCGACAAAGCAGCCGGCATGTGGACAGGTTGCCGACAGCACCTCGACAGTCTCGCTCCCCTTATCCCGCTTCAAATAAACAGCCCCGATGGGCTCAGCAGCAAAGCCGGTCCAGGCATCAACCCGATCAGCGATCACTGGAAACTGCCGAGGCAGGCCATCGGCCGGCACGTTATTTAAGTCGGCAACAGGCACAAAGTTCCCGGCCCCTGCTGTCCTTCGCAGCGGATCAAGCACAGCCCAAAGGGCAGCCGCCAGAGGAGGAAAGGTGGCCAGCCCGCCACAGGCAACGGCCAAGGCCTTGGTCAAGAAGCCCCGCCGCTGATCAGTTGCCAGCGAACTCCCTTTTTCGGTTTCCTCTGCCATGATTTTCTCTCCACAGGAAAACAGTTGTGCTTGTACCCAAAAATGAACGCCGTCTGCTGCGAGGTGAAACAGCCTTGCGAGGCGTCGCCGTCACTTTGCCATGCACCGATGCGTCTCACGTGGCTGACGTTCACGCTGGCTGGAGGGCCTGCCAGGCACGATCAACTGCCTCAGTAACCCGAGCCTCAATGTCATCAAATGTTCCCGCAACGATCGCGCCAGCTGCAGCCTTGTGACCGCCACCACCAAATTCACCTGCCAAGGCACTGCAGTCAGCTCCGCCCCGGCTTCGAAAACTCAGTTTCACCCGACCATCAGGCTGTTCAATCAGAATCGCTGCGACCTGAGTGCCCTTCACCGCCAGGGTAAGATTAATCAAGTCTTCTGTATCGGCAGGTGACGCCCCGACTTCTTTGATGTCTGCCTGACGGACGGTGGACAGAATGCAGTTTCCATCGTTGAAGGTGCGGGCCCCGGCAAGCGTACGGCCAACCAGATGGAGTCGGGATAATGTGTCCTGCTCAAAGAGTTCTCGGTAAACGGTCGTCGGACTGGCCCCGGCATCGACCAGCCGGGCCGCTACACGAAAGGTTTCGCCGGTGGCTGACGGAAAGCGAAAGCCTCCCGTGTCGGTGGAGAGACCAGCATAAAGCGGCGTGGCAATCGACTCAGTCAGCGGCACCCGAAGCCGAAGGCCTATCTCGTAAACAATGCGAGCCGTAGCCTCAGCCGTGGTGTCCTTGAACCAACGATCAGAGAGATCGTCTTCACTGACATGGTGATCAACCACCAAAACCCGCTCACGATTCCGCTTCAGCACCTCGCCCATCGCCCCGAGCTGAGCCCAGGCACTCGTGTCGAGCACGATCAGAAGATCTCGGTCATCGAGCTCAGCCGGCTTCACTCCACGAGCGAGTGACTCAAGCTTGTTGTGCGGGTCAATCCAGCGGAGACTTGCTGGCGTCTCCTGGGCATTGACGATTCGCACGTCCTTGCCAACGGCCTCAAGAATACCGGCCATGCCAAGTTCGCTGCCGAGGGCATCGCAATCGGGCCGAACATGGCTGGTTAGGACAACCCGTTCAGCCTGGTGAAGCGTGTCGACAAGAGCAGCCCAATCCAGACGCATGAAAACTCCTTCGCTTTGATTCGCTTTGACTCGATTTTTTCGATCTGATCACAAGGACACTGAGAGTGTTGGGCCAGCACGGCCACGCCAGCGTGACGTCATCACGATGGATGCACCACCGAAGAAGTTTACCCAGAAAACCGGCTGATCGTGAATGACACCTGTTCCGGCGGTGGTGTCTCGATCATCAAGGCCGTGACCGCCGATGCCGCCATCACATCGTGCTGCAACTGGGCCACCAATGCCTCCACCCCGGCGAACTGCTGGGTCTGTCGAAGCTGTTCCACGAACGAGACCGTAAGCCTCTGCCCATAGAGGTCACCCGTAAAACCAATCAGATGAGCCTCAACGGTCGCCGCTGTCGCCCCGAACGTCAGATTTTTACCGACATGGATCGCCGCCGCGCATCGCTGGCCCGCTGCTGTGGTGGCGATGCCGGCATAGACACCATCTGCCGGAAGCAGCGTGCCGACATCATTCAGATTGGCGGTGGGGAACCCGAGCCCCGCTCCTCGCCGCTGGCCCGTCACGACAGTCCCCACAATTTCATAGGACGCGCCGAGCAACACGCTTGCAGCAGCCACCTTCCCTGCGGTGACCAATTCTCGGATTCGCGAACTTGAAACTGCCTCATCAGCCACCTGCACCGCTGGCACAGCCGCAAAGCCTAGGCCATCTCTCGCTGCCCAGGTTTCAAGCTGCTCAATGGTGCCCTGCCGTCCGGCACCAAAGCGAAAATCTTCACCCTCCACGAAGGCCGTCGCATGCAGGCATCGGCAGAGCACATCGCTATAGAAAGTCTCAGCGGGGTATTGCAGCAGGGCTGGTGTTGTGTCGAGCACCACGACGGCATCAAGCCCCAGCCCCAGCAGCATTTCAACCCGACGGCTGATTTGCGTCAGTGGCGGGGGTGGTCCCTGTGGCCGCAACACGGTCGCTGGATGCGGGTCGAAGGTTACTGCCACGGCCGGCAGCCCCTGTGGATGGACCAGCCCACAGAGGCAGTCGACGATCGTCCGATGCCCCACATGGACGCCATCAAAGTTCCCGACCGTTAGCCCCCAGCCCGCTTCGGCAGATGCCAATCGGCCAACGCCGCTATAGATCGTTCCAGAGGGTGAGCGCGGCACGGAATGGTCGGTAGCAAAAGGGTGACGGGAATGAAGGCAAGCCCGCACATGCGGAAATTTCTAGTGTAGCGAAGGGAACAATAAACGCAGAGGAGGTATGCTGGAATGCGGTGCAGCCTGCTCCTTTTCTGACTCGATTGTTTCCCATGACGACACCCGCCGACCAAAAACAGATCTATCTCTCTGCTGACATGGCAGGCCGTTTGGCCGGAATCGACATCGGCAGCAACAGCGTCCGTTTGCTGGTGGCTGAGGTGAGTCGTGGCGGCACCTATCGCATTCTCGACGAAGAGCGGGAACCAACCCGACTCGCCCAAAGCATTTCCGCAGCCGGCAAACTCGACGCCGAGGCGATGGACCGCACGGTCGAGGCTCTGAGTACCTTCAAAAAAATTGCCGCCGGCTACCAGGTATCGGCTCTTCGTACGATCGCCACCTGTGCCGTTCGCGAGGCAAAGAATGGCGCCGACTTCTGCCGCCGCGTTCGGGATGAGGTGGGCCTTGAAGTTGAGGTGATCACCGGGGAACGGGAGGGGCGGCTGGCCTTCACCAGTGTGCAGCATGCCTTTGACCTGACCGGCAAGAACATTGTAATCGCCGACATCGGTGGCGGCAGCACTGAAATTGTCTTTGCAACTGGCTCTCTGATCGAGTCGATCTACTCCACTCCCCTCGGTGCCGTACGCCTCACTGAGCAGTGTGGTATCGGCAGCGGGGCGAGTGGCGAAGCATTCCAGCGGGGACTCATTCAACTGGAACGCGAAATCACCACCTGCCTCAAACGGGAAACTGGCCGACCGCTGTTTGCGCCGCATTTCCTCGTCGGCTCGGGGGGCACCTTCACCACCTTGGCTGAATTGGTGATGGCGACCAAAAAAGAGGCTGACATTCCGGTGGCTGGCTACAAGGTTTCGCATGCTGAGTTGCGTCACCTGCTCGATCGGCTCCGCAAGATGCCGTTGCGAAACCGCCGCTCAATGCCGGGCATGTCGGCAGACCGAGCCGACATCATCATCGCCGGGCTCACCATCATTGACGGCCTGATGAAGCGGTTCCGAGTCAACACGGTCATCGTCCATACCCGTGGGGTACGCGACGGGCTGATTCGTGAAATGGTTGATGACTGCATTGATACCGAAGATGCCAATCCGGAACAGCGTGACCAGGCCATTGAGCGGCTCGCGGCAGCCTGTTCTGGTGAACTCGAACATGGTCGGGCCGTCGCGGAACTGGCTGGCCGAATTCACGAACAGTGGGCCAAGCCCCTGGGGCTTCTCCCTGAGGATCGCCCACTGCTGGAAACGGCGGCCCGGCTGCAGGACGTCGGCTATGTGATTAACTACGACAAGCATCACAAGCACAGCTACCACCTGATTCGCAACAGCCGACTACCGGGTATTCGCGGCCATGACCTCGAACTGATTGCCAACGTGGCCCGCTACCATCGCGGGGCGTTTCCGAAAAAGAAGCATCAAAATCTGACCCGACTGTCTCCGGACGATCAGGTGCGGGTCAAAAAAATGGCCGCCATTCTTCGGCTGGCTGGTGGCCTCGACCGCAGTCGTTCACAGCAGGTGAAGGATGTGATCGCCAGCGTCGACGATCAGGCTGCCCACCTCGTGGTGGTGTCGAATGACGATCCTCAGGTCGACATCTGGGGTGCCCAGCGTCGCACCGATCTATTCGAGAAGGTGTTTGATATGCCAGTCCGAATTCGCTGGGCCGATCAGCCAGCGTAGGGTCTGCCGTGCTCACTGTCCCCCGGTTTCCACCGGGGGCTTTCATCGCGTAGCCCACACCCAGGCAAGCCGCGAGCGGAAGCGAGCGGACCGGCAG
>Ga0181593_10006488_pt1 | contig 10482 bp, 5 predicted proteins | sample 071ome_19_FD_133756 | JGI IMG/M metagenome (GOLD analysis project Ga0181593, IMG submission 133756) | Coastal salt marsh microbial communities from the Groves Creek Marsh, Skidaway Island, Georgia - 071413AT metaG (megahit assembly) | ecosystem: Environmental > Aquatic > Marine > Intertidal zone...
ATGATGATGTGCGCCGGCATCACGTCCGCCGGCTTGTTGGCGCCGCCGATCTTGATGATGCCGCGCGCTTCATGCCAGTAGTTGAGTTCACGGCGTGTTTCGGCGTCGCGGCCGTCGATGCGGGGAAGGTTGCCATTGGGCGCGGGGATGCCCCGGACCAGGATGGGGGCTTCCTTGGTTCCCCGGCGACAGATTACCCATTTTGCCCGGTAGGGGGTCCTTCGCCAATGGATGCGAACCTCGTCGCCGGGCTCCAGGGTTTCCCAAGGAACGTCGTTTACCTCGGGCAGGGGGTGATTGGGGCCGACCGAGTAAATCGTCGCGGATGCAGGGGAGGCGGTTCCGGCGGCGGCGGCAAACAGCAACGCGTTCAGTGTCTGGCGGATTCGTAGGGGGGCGGTCGAACGCATGGCGGAGAATGATTCAGCAGGGCAGTCTGAGGGGCGTGCGCTCGGTTCTCGCAGAGATCAGCGCGCCTTTACGGGGCCGGGGTGATTGATCTTGTGGGCGTTGGCGGCGGCTCCGGGGAATTCGCGATGGCGCCACTTTTTCTTGTCGAGTTGCGGTTGGTTGGGCGGGGCGTCGCGGTCGGGGGTGGGATTCTTCGGAATGGTGTCGCCTGTCTGTTCGGTCCACCTGGCGAGGAGGGCGCGCAGCTTCTTGAGATCCTGTTTCCGTTCCGGATCGTCGGCGAGGTTGTGGAGATTTTCAGGGTCCTTGCGAGTGTCGTAAAGCTCCTCGGCGGGGCAGGGATTGGCGAAGAGTTTGGCCTGGTGTTCGTCCAGGTTGCCGGAGGCGTGCATGGCCCAGAGATCCTCGCCGGTTCCGCCCTTGTAGGCCTCGACGCAAAGGTTCTGCTGATCGGGAAAGTTGTTCCTGATGTAGAGCCAGGGGCCGAAGCGGACCATGCGTTCGTGGTTCTTGTAAACATGCCAGTTGTGTTCGGCGAAGGCGACATTCCGGGTGACCGCCTGCGGGTTTCGGAGGACCGGGGTGAAACTGACGCCCTGAATGCGCTCGTCCTTGGCGACGCTCGCCAGGTCCAGGACCGTCGCGGAGATATCGATGGCGCTGACGATGGCATCCGTGACGCCCGGTTTCACCAGTTTGGGAAAGTGGACGATGAAGGGCGTCTTGATCCCGCTGTCGTAGAGCCGGGTCTTGCAGCGGGGCAAGGGGCGGCCGTTGTCGGCCATGACGATGATGACGGTGTTCTCCAGTTCGCCTTGCGCCTTCAATTCCCGCGTCACTTCGCCGACGAAGTGATCGAAGCGGCTGACCTCGTGGTAGTAGCCCGTCAGGTCCTCGCGGGTCTTCTCGCCGTCGTAGAAATAGGGAGGGATGACCATATCGGCCGGATCGTATTTTGGGGCCTCGTCATTGATGGCCCAGTTGCGGTGCGCGTCAGTGGAGGCATACCAGGCGAAGAAGGGTTTGTCCTTGGGCCGCTTGCGCAGCAGGTCCACCCAATCGGCTTCCTTGCCGGGGCCCTTGCCCTTGGAGATGACGGTGAAGGCTGGGTCCGCGTTCTTGCCCATGTGGTGCTTGCCAGAGAGGATCGTGTGATAGCCGTCGTCCTTTAGCAGTTTGGGGAACAGCGGTTGGCCGTCGGGCAGGGACGTGTGCAGCTCCGGCGCGCCGGTGTTGTGCGGGTAGCGGCCGGTGATGAGGCTGCAGCGACTTGGACTGCAGCTGCTGATGGTCAGGTAGGCATTGTTGAAGCGGAGGCCGCCCTCGGCGAGGTCGTCGATCTCCGGCGTCTTCATCACGGGATGCCCGTAGCAGCCGAGATCGTTCCAGGAAATGTCGTCGGCGATGAAGAGGACGAAGTTGGGGCGGGCTCCGGCGTGTGCCGAGACCGGGATCAGGAACAGCGCGATCAGGATGCGCGCCAGGGACGGAAGTCGTTTGCAGAGCATGCTGCAGGATGTTGCGACGGAACGCCTGCGCGCAACCTTGAAGTTGGCGGGGAGGCTTGATCGTGGCGCAGCCGTCCCGGCTGCGGGTTTCGGCGGCGTCTCGCCGCCAGACAGGAACCGCCGGGCGGGGATGCCTGCGCTACGGGATTCTTACTGTCCGGCGCCTGAGCGTTTCCTTTTCTCGCGAATCAAATGCCAAGGCGACGGTCGGAATTCAGTTTTTTGCTGAGCGCGCGTTGCATTGGAACCGAGTGTCCAAGCGTGTCCCGCCTTGTGGCGCTGAAGGTGCGGCTTCATTGCGGCGCTCCTTGTCGACGGGGGAATACATTGTTGGAGCGCTTTTGATCTGGGCGCTCTTGTCCGGCTTTGGGGCGATTAGGGGCGATTGGTTCGTTGGTGGGGAGAATGAACCAGGGTTCGAGTCATTAGGATGGCTTGGGGGCCTTGTGATTTTGAATTAGCGCAACTGATTGCATCGAATGGACGGTCGTGTGCAGGGCGCATTTTTCGAATCCGGTTGGCGAAGCTCCTGCTAGGGAGTGATCGCACTCATAAATAATACGCGGCGCGCAAGGCGTCGCAGTCGTAACCTCAATCAACAAGAAACAACCATGAAGAAAGTCGTATCCCATCATGGCTTCCGGGTGATCCTCTCACTGTTTGCGTTGGCGACCGCACCGGTCGCCATGGCGCAGCATGAGCATGATCCTGGTCCCATACAACACGAACACGGCGCGGTCTTTGATCTCGTGCCGCATTCCGAAGCGACGCATCACGCGATGCGCTCCGGCCGCTGGGACGATCCCGGCGTCTGGATGAACGGGGAAGTCCCCACGGACGGCGCGCGCGTCGTCATTGCCGGCGGCGTCGAGCTTCTCCTCGACCACGTGAACCTCACCTTTCACAAGACCATTCGCGTCGACGGTCAACTGACCTTCGCCGCCGATGTGGACACCGGGCTGCGGGTCGACACGATGGTGGTGGCGCCGTCGGGGGCGTTGCAGGTGGGCACGGTGGACGATCCGGTGCAATCGGGCGTCACCGCCAAGCTCGTCATTGCGGACGACGGCCCCATCGACATCGGTTGGGATCCGAATGAGCTCAGCCGGGGCCTGGTATGTCATGGTCGGGCCACGATGCACGGCGAGGCGAAGACGCCGCACGCGCGGTTGTCCAAGCTGGCCAAGCGTCGGCAGAAGAGCCTGGATCTCGAGGGCGAGCCAGTCAACTGGAGCGTCGGCGATCTACTTGTCCTGCCCGGGAACCATTCGCGTCGTGATTACGACGAGACCTTGGTCATCACGCGCATTCAAGGCAGCCGTGTCTCGGTCGCCGGTCTGGATGAGAGTGGAAACATTGACGCCAATTGGCGCGGTTTCAATCACCGGCATCAGTTGCCCGACAAGATGCTGCCTTTCGTCATCAACATCACGCGCAATGTCGTGATCGAGTCGGAGAATGTGTTTCACGCCGATGATTACGGGATCAACCGTCGACGCGGGCACGTCATGTTCATGCACTCTGGCGCAGGAAAGACCGACGTTCGTTGGGTGGGCGCCTACGGGCTGGGCCGCACGGACAAGCGCACACCCCTGGAGAGTCCGGAGTTTGATGAGAATGGGCAGCGCATCCCCAACCGGGGATTCAATACGGTCGGGCGTTATGCCTGGCATTTTCACCGTGGCGGCCCGGCTGGCCCGGCGGCGATTGTGCAAGGTTTGGCGATCGTGGACAGCCCCGGCCTGGGCCTGGTGAATCACAGCAGCAACGTGCAGTGCTTTGACTCTGTCGCCTACAATGTCGTCGGCTCCGCCTTCTTCACCGAGGCTGGCGACGAGACCGGTTTCTTCGACAACTGCGCCGCCGTGCGGATGCCCGGATCCGGCGAGGGCGTGGAAGCGCGTCGACATCCTGCGGGGGTGGTGCAAGAGGTGGACTTCGGCCACAGCGGCCATGGGTTCTGGTTGCAGGGCGGCGGCGTTGAGGTTCGCGATGCCCTGGTCGCGGGATCGGGCGACGCGGCGATCATCTTCTTCACCGTGCCCTTGCACGAGGAAGGGATTGGGACAGCGCGCTTTGACGCCTCGCTGCTGACTCCTGAGATCGCCATGGGCAGGGAAACGGTTCCGGTCGGGGCCGTTCCGCTGCGGCTGGACGGGGCCTATGTCTTTGCCTGTCGTCGCGGCATTGAAACGAAGTTCCACCAACTCAACGCCCGTCACGGCGTGCGCAGCGTGATCCAGAACGCGACCACGGTCTGGGCCGGCACGGCGTTGACCATTCCCTACACCCGGAACCTGACCGTGGCCAGCAGCGCCTTTGTGGGGAACAACTCCCAGCGGGCCGGGGGGCGCGCCATGAGTCGCAACAGCGTGACCAAGAGCATCGATTTCGAGAATCTCGAAGTGCGCTACTGGTCCCAGGGCCTGGATATGCCCTTGCGCGGTCACAATCGCGTGATCAACGGCGTGTATCAGAACATTCGTGATATCTACATCACCACGACCCGGGATGATGAACGGCTGATCGAGATATTGGGCGACGTGAAGTTCCCGGACTTGAGCGTCGCGCAGCGGACGCACGGACGGGGTTCCCGGCAACGGACCTATGATCGGCATCAAGTCTATCTGCGCACCAACTTCCGGCCGAAATTCAACGACATCACCCGCCTGTTCGCCCGCGACATCATTCGCCTGGGCACGATCAAGTATCAGGACAAGCAGTTGTTCTACTACGCGCAGGCGGCGGACTATGTGCCGTTTCCAGCGGCCACGGCCGCAGATTACGTGCCCCGGGAGTTGATCGACCTGAGCAACGCCGAGTTGTGGGAGCGGTACGGTTTGGCAATCGGGGATGCGGTTGCGCCGGCGGACGCCTTCGAAGATTCGTTGATCCATGCGCTGGTTGGCGATCCGATCGACTACGCGCCCAAGGTTCGTATTCGAAGCCGCCGCTACAGCAACAATCTCGCGGATTACAGGTTGGTGTATGACGTCTACAGCGGTGACGGTTCCCGGCAGCGTTTTCGCGGTCAGCGCGGCCCTATCCGGGAAGGTTGGAACCTGTTCACGTTTGACGTCGACGACCATCTGCGCACCTTGCTGGTGTTCGGCGATATCATCCCGCCCGGGTTCATCTTGTCGGACAAGGTTCCCGGGGTGATCAACCCGCTCGACTTGCGCCGTGGTTTTCGCATTCGCGGCACAATCACGGACAACAGTTTTGGAACCAAGATGTTCCGCAAGCTGTTTCGCGGTTCCCACCTGACCAAGTTGCCTGTATTGACTCGGGAGGATGGGTCGGAGTACGTGGAGTTGACGTTCTTCGTGCAGGACTTTGCTCGCAACCGCACGTGGGTTCTTTTCGAACTGGGACTGGATCCCAACGAGCCGCTGGATCACGTGAAGAAGCGGAAACGCAACAGCAAGCGTCCGGTGAAGAAGGCCTTGCTCTATCTGTTGGGATTCGACTCGGCGACCTGAGCTGAGAATCATGGCCGCCGGGGCTGCATGCCGGCCCCGGCGGCTTTTCTTGATGCGTGATTTGCGATGAACGCGGGATGCCTTATGCGGATTTGGAGCGCTGAGCATTGCTCGGCCGGGGGCTGATCGAAAGCCAATGCCGAGCAATGCTCGGCGCTCCAACAGCCCTAATGAGGCCCTGAAACCTCAACACTTATTCCAACCATGATCAGAAAACGATTACTCATCTTCGTCGGGGCGTGGATTGTCGTCATTGCGTTCCTGTTCCTGTTTCGGCGGGAAGAAACTCGACCAGCGAAGACTGCGGCCGCGCTTTCCGTTGAGAGGGCACCCGAGGATTCGAAACCGGGCGCGGAACAGACGTCGCCATCCGATTCCAGCAAACCGAACATCACCACGCTTCCCGCCACCAAGGGGGAGACGCCCGCCAGCGCTTTTGGGGAAAGGTTTCATACGGAAGAGTTGACCGAATTGAACGAGTTTCTCGCCCTGGTCGATCTGGAACGTGTGACGCATCGGGCCCTGAAGAGCGGCTCTTGGTCGGATCCCGCCGTGTGGGGCGGCGAGGTTCCCGATGAAGGTTCGCGCGCGCACATCCCCGAGGGCATTGCGGTGACATTGAAGGATATCGACACCGATCATCTCAAGTCGCTGCGGGTCGACGGCGACCTGGAGTTGGCGCCGACGGAGAACGTGGAACTCAAGGTGGATACCCTGGTCGTCAATGAGTCCGGGACGCTGTCCGTGGGGTCCGCCCAGGCTCCGATTCCGGGAGACAAGGAGGCCTTGATCACGATTCAAGCCTTTGACGATCCCAATGACGACGAGGCGGCACGGCGCAACAGCGCGCGGATGATTGCCCTGGGGGAGGTCTCACTGCACGGCGAGTCGAAGACCTCCATGGCATTGCTTTCACAGGCTCCGCGATCAGGTGACCGAGAGATTGTTTTGGAGGCCGCACCGGCGAACTGGAGGGAGGGTGATGTCATTGTATTGGGCGGCGCGCGGCAGTCGCGGGATGAGTTGGAATCGCTTCAAGTTGAGTATGTGCGCGGTAATCGGGTCGGATTGACGCCGATTGAGAAAGGGGATGAGACTCCCAGGTGGCCGGGCTTGGCGGACGACTACACGCCCAATCGTGATCAGCTTGCCTTCGCGGTGAATGTCAGTCGCAACGTGGGGATTTCCTCGCCTTCCCTGGATGCGGAAACTGCGGGGGAATATCCGCGCGGCTCCATGACCCTGTCCGGCGAGGGAGCGTCGCAATCGGAGTTCATTGGCGTCGCCGTTTATGGGCTCGGTGTGAATGACGCCATCCTTGAGGGGCAGGACGTCTCGGTGAATCGTCCGGCAGTTGAAGTTTTGGGCGGCGGCGCGGCGCGGATCGTCAGAATGGCGCTCGTGGACGCCCCGGAGTCGGGGGTCAAGTTTGATGGCGATTCTGTCAGGATCACGGATTCGGTCGCCTATGACGAGAATGGCGGGGGGTGGTTGACGACCTCGGGTTCGGCTTCGCGTCTGGTCTGGTCGCACAGCCGGACAACCTCCGGAGCCGTTCTCGGCATGGGCGGCTCCGTTCCCTGACGATGGGGACACGGCGGGCGTCGTTCGATGCGGATTGGTCAAGAACGGCGGCAGAACCGGAGGTGGAGCGCGGACAAGGATGTCCCCGCTCCGGTTGGGCTACGCGCTTTCGAGCCCGTCAATGTCAGGTTTCTCGCTGCTGCCGAACTGATCGATCTCGACGCCCATTTGTCGGGCCATTTGGACAAAGAGGTTGGCGAAGGGGGTGTTGTTCTTCTCGTCGTGGGCGATGTGCTGCCCGTGTCGGAAGCCGCCGCCGGCGAGGATGAGCGGCAGGTTGCGCCAGCTGTGGCTGCTGGCATTGCCGAGATTGGAGCCCATCAGGATCATGGTGTTGTCCAGGAGGGAGCCGTTCTGCTCCGGCTTGTTCTTCAGTTGGACCAGGAATTCGTTGAAGGCCATGAACTCGGCGAGTTCGATCAGTTTCAGTTCGGCAATCTTCGCCTCGTCGCGTCCGTGGTGAGAGAGTTGGTGCCAGTCGGTTGAAACGCCCGGAATATTGGGGGGCGCATTGAGCCCGCCGAGTGCGTAGGTGATGGTTCGGGTGGAATCCGTTTGGAGGGCCAGGGCAATCAGGTCATACATCAACTTCGTTTTGCCAATGACTTCGGCGCGGTCGGGAATGTCCTTGGGGGGCTTGGCCTCGACCTTGGGTTTCGGCTTGTGCTGCCAGCCTTCGCTTTGTTGTAGGCGGTTTTCCAGGCTGCGAACCGAGGTGAGATACTCGTCCAGTTTCTCGCGGTCGCGATGGCCGAGTTCGCGCTGTAGGCGGTTTGCCTCGTCAAGGACGGTGTCGAGAATGCTGCGTCCGCGTTGGAGTTGGCGGGCCTGCGCCGCTTTCGCCGCCGCGGTCCCTTCGATGAAGAGTTGGGCGAATAGCTTGGAGGGCGACGATTGGGCGGGGATGGCGACGCCTCCCGCGGTCCAGGACATGGAATTGCCGCCGTTGGAAAGAACGAGATTGGGAAAACGCGTTTGAACGCCGATCCTCTCCGCGATCAGTTGATCGATGGAAATCGTATTGCGAAAGCCGGCGAGGCCGGGGCGTTTGGCGGAAGTGAGCCACGTCATCTCCGAGGCGTGACCGTTGTTGCCGTTTTGTTCGGGATGCGACAAGCCGGAGATGACGGTGAATTCATTGCGATGTTCCGTCAAGGTATCCAGATAAGGGGTGAGCGCATAATGGCGTCCGGCTTCCTTTGGAAACAGATAAGGCGCGTGAAAGCCAAGACCGGCGCACATGGCGACAAAACGCTTGGGCGGCTTGGCCGAGCCCGCGGCGAAGGCCGGCGTCATCGCGTCGAGCAGCGGAAGGCTGATGGTGGCGCCGACGCCGCCGAGAAAGGCGCGGCGGGAGAGGTGGATGCGTTTGGTGTGGGTCATGGGAAAGAGGGATCAGTATTCAGTAATCAGTGGTCAGAGAAGACTCCGACATCCGAGGAATTGGTGGTGAGGTATGGGATCGCCTCGTCCTTCAGTGTGCAGTTCTCTGAAGAGAATGCGTCGGCCTTGTGAATCATTGATCCGAGCATTCGCCCGATTTCCAAGCAAAGGTCTATTGATTGTTGTTGGTCTTGATCGCTCAAATAGCCGCAATTGAAAGCTTCGGTCAGCCAATGCTGCGTTTCCAATTGTTCGCCATCCGCGTCGGTCAACTTGCTGATGAAGTGTTTCGGGTAACGACGCTTTGCCCATGCCTCTGCAATCTGCGCGCCAATGGACCGGCTGGAGCGCCGGATCTGGTCTGTCAGCGAGAACTTCTCTTCGCTTGGGAAGTCTGCGGTGACACGAAATACTTCTCGGGAAAGCGCCCGCTGACGCTCGTACACCTCCAGATCGGAAAAGCGCTTCACATATTCCAAACGAGACGCCACGACTGAATCCTGATTGCTGATTAACGATTACTGAACACAGACTGATCCTTGAATACCGATTACTGATTGCTGGCCACTATTTTTCACGGAATGCGTCGCTCAACACGATCAGCTTCACGAGGTCGCGCAGGCCGCCGCGGTTGCGATTGAGATCCTCGACGATTCGGGTGAGTTCCGCGCGGTCAGAGAAGCCGAGTTCGCGCCCGGCGGCGAAGGTGAGCAGTTTCCTGGTCGGGCACTTGGCGAAGCTGTTCTTGTCCGCCTGCAAGAGGGTCTTGAATTCTTGAAAGCCGGCGAAGGCTTTGCCCTGGATTTCCCCGCTGGCGTCGACGGGTTGCCCGATGCGGTAATTGACGCGGCGTCCGTTGACCTCCTTGTTCAGGCGCTCGCCGGCGCCGATGGTCCGGTAGCGATCGCGGTGGCCGCCGATGGGGTTGAATTCCTCCAGGGCGAAGCCGGGAGGGTCGATCAATTGGTGGCAGCCCCGGCAACTGGCCATGTTCCGGTGCTTCTCCAGCAGTTGGCGGATGGTTTCCGCGCCGCGAATGTCGGGTTCGACGCCCGGCACGGCGGGTGGGGGCGGGGGCGGGGTGACGCCGAGTATGCGTTCCAGGGTCCACGTGCCGCGCAGTACGGGCGAGGTGGCGGTTCCATTGGCGGAGACCTTCAGGACGCTGGCGTGGGCCATGATCCCTCCGCGCGGGCTGCCTTCCGGCAGCGTCACCTTGCGGAAATCGGGGCCTGTCACGCCGGGGATCTCGTAGTGCTCGGCAAGTCGGTCGTTGATATAGGCGAACTCGGAATCGATGAAGTTGGCGACGCTGAGGTTCTCCTTCAGCAGCGTGGCGAAGAATCCGCGGGTCTCCTTCAGCATGGAGTATTGCAGGTAGGGGTCGTATTCGGGGAAGAGTTTCTTGTCGGGGTTGGTGAATTCGATGTTGCGGAGATCCAGCCAGGCGTCGGTGAAATCGGCGATGAAGCGTTCGGCTTTGGGGTGGTCAAGCAGTCGGTCGGTCTGACTCAGCAATTCCTGTTCGGAAGCAAGGCGGCCCGAGTCGGCGGCTTGCAGGAGTTCGGCGTCCGGCGCGGTTCGGGTCAGGAAATAGGAAAGACGCGAGGCGAGGGCATGGTCGTCGAGGCGACCGGGCTTCTCCTGTAGATAGAGAAACTTCGGCGAACAGAAGATTGCGCGGACGGCGGTGCGCAGCGCGTTCTCGAAGGAGTCGCCGGCGCCCAGTTCCTGGTTGAAGAGGGCAAGGTAGGGCGCGATCTCGGTCTTGGCCGCCGGGCGGCGGAAGGCTGCCGTGGCGATGCGCAGCAGCACGGGTTCGGCCTCCTTCTCAGGCGAGTTGGAAGCGATTTCAAACTTCGGCTGATACCAGCGCTTCTTCTTGTCGTTGGGGTTGCTGGGCTGGATTTCGTTTCGTTGGAGGCCGTCGAAGATCAAGCGATGACCGCGGCTGGGGAATTCATCGGTCAAGGGGCCTTCCAACTCAACGTGAAGGATGGCGAGGCCGGGCCCCGTGTAGTCGGCCGTGCCGTTCTTGCGGATTTCGTTGTCGCGATCGGAGATGCCGACGGGTTCGATCTGGATCATGTATCGGTTTTCGATCCAGGCCTCGA
>Ga0181593_10006490_pt1 | contig 10481 bp, 9 predicted proteins | sample 071ome_19_FD_133756 | JGI IMG/M metagenome (GOLD analysis project Ga0181593, IMG submission 133756) | Coastal salt marsh microbial communities from the Groves Creek Marsh, Skidaway Island, Georgia - 071413AT metaG (megahit assembly) | ecosystem: Environmental > Aquatic > Marine > Intertidal zone...
ATATAATGTGGTCACCATCGCTACCGGACATATATAGGCTGCCATTGCACCCCTCAGACGCATTTGACAAGGGCCTCGACGAGGTCGCCGCGCGGGCCGAAGAAGCCCAGCCGCTGGTCGTGGATCTCGACGGCTATGAAGGGCCGCTCGATGTCCTGCTGGTGCTGGCGCGGGGCCAGAAAGTGGACGTGGCGAAGATTTCCATCCTGCAGCTGGCCGAACAGTACCTGGCGTTCATCGACCAGATTCGCTCAATCAAGCTGGAGGTCGCGGCAGACTATCTCGTCATGGCGGCGTGGTTGGCCTATCTCAAGTCGCGGCTGCTCTTGCCGCCTGAGGAAAACGGCGACGACGAACTTTCCGGCCCCGAAATGGCAGCGCGGCTGGCGTTCCAGCTACAGCGCTTGCAGGCGATGCGCGATGTCTCGGCCAAACTGATGGCACGGGATCGCCTGGGCCGGGATGTGTTCAAGCGCGGCGCGCCAGAGGGCATCCGCGTCATTCGCAAATCGGTCTACCAGGTCTCGCTGTTCGAAATGCTGAAGGCCTATGGCGATTTCAAATTGCGCGGCAAAGCGCAGCCGTTGACCATGCGCACTGCCGTCATCCACACGATCGAAGAGGCCGTGCGCCGGTTGGAACGGGTTTTAGGCAAGATGCCGACCTGGCAGCGGCTCGAGAGTTTCCTGCCGGACTCGCTTCGTTCGCCGGCCGAACGGCGTTCCGCCGTCGCCGCGACCTTCGCGGCCTCTTTGGAGCTGGTGAAGCGCGGCGAAATGCGCCTTCGGCAGGGTGAGGCGTTCGGCCCCATCTACATGATGGGCGCGACCGAGGTTCCCAGCAATGCAGAGACCAACCAGTAAGGTGAGCGTATGAGTGACGAATCCCAATTGATCCGTATGGCCGAGGCACTGCTCTTCGCGGCTGTCGAGCCGCTTGACGAGGCGAGCTTGGTAGCCCGCTTGCCGGACGGCACGGACGTCGCGGCGCTGATGGCCGATTTAACGGAAATCTACGCCGAACGTGGGATCGTCCTGAAGCAAGTCGCCGGGGGTTGGGCATTCCGGACCGCGCCCGACCTCGCCTTCCTGATGGAGCGAGAAAAGACGGTGCAACGCCGCCTGAGCCGCGCCGCGGTCGAAACCTTGTCGATCATCGCCTACCACCAGCCGATTACCCGCGCCGAGATCGAGGAAGTCCGCGGTGTCGGTTTGAGTAAGGGGACGCTCGATGTCTTGATGGAAAGCGGATGGGTCCGGCTGCGAGGCCGCAAACCAAGCCCTGGTCGCCCGCTGACCTACGGCACGACACAGGAGTTCTTGGAGCACTTTGGGCTGAGCGATCTCGACGACCTACCGGGCGTGGACGAACTCAAGGCCGCGGGTCTCCTAAGCGCCGAGCCACCTGAAGAGTTGGTGAGGGACGCCGAGGAACAAGCGGCCGCCAGTCGCGGCGAGAAACAACAAGCCGAGGACGACGACGCCCCGGAATTCGATCCGGATGCAGAGGTCGACGTGACAGGCGAGGCGTCGACCGACGTTTCAAAGAGCGATGCGGCGGACGCGGCAGGCGGCGCGGCCTCGCCGGAGGAGCCGGATGCCCAGTCGACGGCGCCGGACATGACCGGGGACGAGGACGAGGCCATCGAGGAAGAGTACCACCCGCCCGCGTCGGTGGAGCCCGGCTACGGAACCGTGCCGGTCGCGGCGAAAGGGCCTGACCGCGACTAGCCGCGCCGGGAAAAGATGGGTGCGCCAGGGGACCGGGGGCCGCAGAGGGCTTCGTTAAGCGCCCATTAACCATGTTGGGGCAGTGTTGGCCGTGATTTTCAGTAGCGAGCCCGCAGGACCATGAACGACAAGGCTGCCGCAGCCATCCCGACTGATTCGGACGAGGTCGATACGGCTGTTCCGCGGGGGTTCCTTCGCCCTGAAGATGTCGCGTTAGGCCAGCGGTTCCTCGCCGATGGCTACGTCATTCAGTCAGTCGACGATAAAGACGCGCTGGAAAAAATACGCGATGCCGTCGTCGCCCAGGCGGCGCAGCATCTTGGTGTCGGCGACCCAGGGCCCGGAGAGGCTTTTCTCAACAAAATCCATGAACGGGTCGAGGTTGCCGACCTCAATGCGCTCCGCCTTGAGGTATACAACACGGTGAACGCCGAATCTTGGATGCGCGAAGCCTATTTCAACCTGGCCCGGCAGAGCCTTGAATCGCTCGTCGGCAACGAATTGGCGATGCAGCGGCGGGTGAACCTGTCGATTCAACTGCCCAATGACGATTCGTCCCTTTTGCCGGTTCACGCCGACGTGTGGAGCGGCGATTCGCCGTTCGAGATCGTCGTTTGGCTGCCGCTTGTGGACTGCCACCGAACAAAATCGATGTACCTGCTGCCACCAGGGCCGGATCGCTCGGTGAGCGGGAGACTTCACGAGTTTGCTTCGCAGAGCGCCGAAGATCTCTTTAAGGCGATCGAAGGGGATGTCGAATGGATCGATATCCGGTTCGGCGAGGTCCTGCTGTTTGCGCAATCTCTGATGCACGGCAATCGAATCAACCGCGAACCCGACACGCGCTGGTCGATGAACTGCCGTTTCAAGAGCCTGTTTTCGCCTTACGCGGACAAGCGTCTGGGTGAGTTCTTCGAACCGATCACGGTACGACCCGCGACGCGCCTAGGGATGGATTACGCTCTACCGGGGGGCTTCGAATGACGGCGATGAACGATGGCTTCCGGGGCTATATCGCCTCGCGGCCGATCCGTAACGATCGAATGCCCCAGCAGGTCCAGAACCTGGTGATCCGAGACTACGCCGTCCGCAATGGCTTGGCGTTCAAGTTGTCGGCAACGGAATACGCCATGCCAGGGTGTTTCATGATGCTGAATGCGGTCATGGAAGAACTGCCCTCGCTGGACGGGATCATTCTGTTTTCAATGTTCATGTTGCCCCCTGATCGTGGCGCGCGAGGGCGCATCTATGCTCAGATCCTCGATCAAGGCCGGGAACTTCACGCGGCGCTCGAGAACGTGGCCATTCGGTCGCGGGCAGAGATCGCTCGCTTCGAAGATATTCTTCTTGTCGACCAGTTCGCCGCTACCGAACTTCCGCAGGCCGTGTGATGGCCTACATCGATTTCGTCGGCCGGCTGCATACCGCCACCAAGCGCGACTATGTTCAGCGCGTCGTGGAGCACGATAAGGCCGAATGTGCCGAGGTGGCGGGGCGTTTTGACAAAGACTACTGGGACGGTGATCGCCGGTACGGCTTTGGCGGCTATCGCTATGACGGGCGCTGGCGCCCGGTGGCCGAGGCGATGGTAGCCCACTACGGCCTAAAGCCGGGTGCTCGTATTCTCGATGTTGGCTGCGGAAAAGGGTTTTTGCTGTACGAATTCACGCAGGTATTGCCGGGCGTGACGGTTGCGGGGATCGACATTTCCGAGTACGCGATTATACACGCAAAAGAAGAAGTTCGACTCTGCCTCAAGGTTGGGACGATCGCCGATCCGTTACCCTATGAAGCCTCAAGTTTTGACTTAGTATATTCTATTAATACACTGCATAATATATATAATTATGAGTTGAGCGTGGCGTTGCGCGAGATCGAACGTGTCCGCGCCGGTGGCGCTCATGTGACGATAGAGTCCTATCGAAACGAGCGGGAGAAGGCGAACTTGCTCTACTGGCAGTTGACCTGCCGGGCCTTTATGACTCCAGCCGAATGGGAATGGTCTTTTGCCCAGGCCGGCTACACCGGCGATTACGGGTGCATCTATTTCACATGAATCGATAGCGCATGACCGATAAGACCCGCGAACCCCAGTACCAAGCTGCCCTCGATATTGCCGAGGCCGACGGCGTGTCCCGTCTCGGGCTGATGACCAATCAAGTGTGGCATGACGATCCGCGCCGACTGGCGATCCTCCTCGCGCGGTACAAGTTCGTCTCCAAGATGCTCAGCGGTGCGCAGGACGTATTGGAAGTTGGCTGTGCGGATGCCTTTGGGACCCGAATCGTCCAGCAAGAGGTTGGCCAGGTGACCGCAATCGACTTCGATCCTGTGTTCATCGCCGATGTCGAGGCGCGCCGCCAAGATGCCTGGCCATTGAAGACCGGCGTCCACGATATGCTCAGCGGACCTTTCCCCGCGGATGCCCCGCGTCGTTTTGACGGCGCCTATTCGCTAGATGTGATCGAACATATCGAACAGAAGGACGAAGGCGTTTTCGTTGGAAACCTTGCCGAGTCGTTGTCCGATACCGGCGTGTTGATCGTCGGTTCGCCAAGCTTAGCCTCTCAAGCGTATGCCAGTCCGGCCAGTAAAGAAGGCCATATCAACTGCAAGACTGCCGAAGACCTTAAGGCGCTTCTTATGGCGTACTTCGCCAACGTCTTCGTGTTTTCGATGAATGACGAGGTGGTCCACACGGGTTTCTATCAAATGGCGCACTATTACTTTGCGCTGTGTTGCGGGCCGAAACGGTGATTTGGCCGAAGAAACTTCTTGTGGTTGGCGCCGATGGCGCACTCGGCCAGGCGGCTTGCGCGCATTTCGCGGCACTCGGCGTAACGGTCATCGGTACCAGCCGACGCCGTGGGGGGAACCACCACTATTTGGATCTCACCGTGCCGGCGAGCTGGGAAGTGCTGCCCGAGGTCGATGCCGCGCTAATCTGTGCCGGCGTTACCTCGATCGTCGACTGTGCGCAGGATCCCACTGGCTCCAAGCAGGTTAATGTGCGTGGGACCGTCGGGCTGGCGGCCACATTGTCGTCGCAGGGCGTGTTCGTTCTTTTTCTGTCCAGCAATCAGGTTTTCGACGGCGCCAACTCCCATCGAACGCGTGACAGCCATCCCTGTCCGGTCTCCGAATATGGCCGACAAAAGGCGTTGGGGGAGGCCGGCATGCGGCATTTAATCGACCGTGAGAACGGCGCGATCTTGCGGCTCACTAAAGTGATGACAGGCGATGCACCGGTGGTGCAGGCCTGGCGCCGCGATCTCGCCGCGGGCCGCCGAATCGGACCGTTCAGCAATCTGCCGATTGCCCCCATCTCGCTCAGGTTCGCGTTGGAAACCATGGAGGTTGTGCTGTCCGACCGACTGTCGGGCATCTTTCACGCTTCCTCGCAAGAAGACTCGAGCTATCTATCGCTCGCGCAGGTTGTTGCAGAACACGAAAAAGCCGATCCGGCGCTGATCCAGCCTGTTGAAGCGGTGCCGGGGTCGATCGGCTTCGATTCGCTGCCCCGGTTCTCCAGCCTCGATATGCAGATGGAGGTTTCCGAGTTCGACCTCCAACCGCCCAAGGCGAAAGAGGTTTTCCGGAGCGTGGTCGCCGGCTAGTCGCGCCCGGGCGCCGGCGTCTAGTTCGCGCGGGCGGAACGGCCTACATTCGCGGCATTCCTGGAGGGAGAATGCGATGCGTTTAGCGGTTGTCCAGTTCGAAGTCTCGGACGATGTCGAAGCCAATCTTCAGACCTGTCTACGGATGATCGATAAGGCGCAGGCTGAGTGTGATCCCGACCTGATCGTCCTTCCGGAATATTGCAATCATCCTCCGCTCTACCGCGACCCGGAACATTGCTATTCGATCGCAGAAGCTGCGGATGGTCCGTTCTTGACGGCCATTGCCGCCAAGGCTCAAGAACTGGCGTGCATGATCCAAGTGAACGTGACGATTCGCCACCGAAACAACGCGGTGCGGAACACCAACACGATGTTCGGCCCGGATGGGTCGAAGCTGGGCGAATCAAGCAAGCAATTCCTGATTTCGGGCGAGAACTTTTTTCTGGAAAAACCCGACGCGCCGTCGGACGTCATGACGACGCCGTTCGGCAAAATCGGTATGTACTCTTGTATGGATGGGGTATCGATGGAGGTAACGCGGAGCCTCTCGTTGCGCGGTGCCCAACTTCTTTCGAACAGCTTGTGTTCCTTCGCCCCTGACGAAGACGAACTTCACCTTCCTGTACGGGCGGCCGAGAACAAAGTCTTCGTCGCAGCTGCCAACAAGGTCGGTCGACTGGTGCCGGAAGGTCTGGTGAAGACCCTTGCAGGCGAGCATGACGCGCGCGACGCACGCTCGATGATGGGAGGTGGCGCGAGCCAAATCGTCGCGCCGAACGGGACGGTGTTGGCCCGAGCGCCGTTCGAGGACGAGGCCGTGATCTGGGCCGATATTGATCTGGGAGAGTCGCTCGACAAAGCCCGGCCCGATGGGTCCGACATGTTCGCCGATCGACGCCCCGAGCTTTATGGACCTATCGTGGAGGCGCCGAAACCGCACAATTTGGCGCCTGCGGCAGAGCAGATTCTCGCAGCCGTCTCGCCAGGGTTTGCCGAGGGTGACCGGGTCGCTCAAGCGGTCGCTACGGTTGCCGATGCGCGCGACCGTGGCGTCGATTTCCTGGTCTTGCCGGAGTTAGCGTTTTTGGGTGACGAACCTGTCTCGGATGTCGAGGCTGCGGGGGCGTTGTGCGAGGCGGGAATCGCCGAACTCACCAAGGCTATCGCCGGGTCGGATCACGGGATATGTGTGGCGACATCGGTCGTCCACGCGATTGGGCAGAAGGTGGTGCATCGCGGTGTCTTGCTAACAAAGGACGGTGTGGTCCTACACCAAGACACGTTGCACCGGTGCGGCCGTCACCCGTGGGTAACTGGCTTTGCAGACGATTTATCGACGGTCGACCTCCCGATGGGGCGGTTTGGGCTCGTTGTCGGCGGCGATGCGTCGATCCCCGAGACATTTCGTTTGTTGGCATTGAAAGACGCGGCCGTTGTCGGCGTTCCCACGCGTATTCTGGAAGAATGGGAGGTCAGGACGGGCCTTCTCGAGCGTGCGGCGGAGAATCGCTTGAGCCTGGGGGTAGCCACGCGACCGTCGGCGGTCGGTACCGGGTTGATCGTGACGTTGGAGAAAGACTTCACGCAAGGCACGCCTCGAGCCGACGGGCAACGGCGCGGTCGCACGCTGAGTTGGCCGATTGCCGCCCATGCCGATCATCAAGCATCGCTCATGACGGCGCCGATCTACCCTGCGGCCTCATCGAACCGTTTGTGCTTTATCGCGACCGACTTGGTTGATGGTCGCCCCTGGCATCTTTCCGGTGCGATCGCCGAACAACAGCCGGCAAACTAGGTTCCGCTGGTGCTGTCTGACGTGGGAAGCGCCGGGACTTCGATCATGTGCGGTGCATTGCCCTCAAGGTAGTTTTGCCACATCAGGTCGCAGGCACTTTCGAAGTGCCGCGTGAGGCGATCGATATGGAAGAGGGGCGCGGTGTCTTGGTTGCGCCGCAACTTGGCCCTTGTTTCTGCCAACATCTCGGGTTGCGTCGCGTAAGCGACGGCCTTCTTTTCGTACTCGTCGAGCGAATAGGCGATGAGCTCCGGGGCGCCGATGGCGCTGACCAACGTCGCGCCGTTGCGCGCGGGTGGCGTGGATCCGTACAGCGTAAGAACGGGTACGCCCGCCCAAAGCGCGTCGGTCGTGGTAACGCCACCACCATGGTGCAGATTGTCCAAGGCCAAGTCGGCGAGAGGGAGGCGTGCGAGGTGCAAAGGATGCGGAATGGTGTCGGAGAAAATCAGTCGAGACGGGTCGATGCCGCGGGCCTCGGCCTCTCTCTTGAGGTTGGCCCGGCTGGTCGGCGTGCCCGACATGAACCAAAGCACACTACCCGGGATTTGGCGCAACAGTCGCATCCACGTGGCAAAAAGGGTCGGGTAGAATTTGTAGTGCGAATTGAAGTTGGCGAAGACGAACCCGTCTTCCGGTAGACTGAAGTCGGCGCGGCTGTAGCTCTCGACAGCAACTGGCGGCCGCGAGGTCGCCATGAACGTATCGGGCAGGTAGACCAACTGTTCGGTGCAATATTGCTGATCCTCGGGCGGGAGCTGAATCCGGTCGGTCACCAGGTAGTCGATGAAGGACGCGCCCGTCGTCGATGAAAATCCAAGCCAATGCGCTTGAACCGGCGCAGGCCGAAGGGCGAGCACTTCCAGCCGTCCGCCTCGGGTGTGCCCAGCAAGGTCGATCAATACGTTCACGCCGTCGTCGGCGATCTTTTTGGCTGCGTCGACGTAGGACATCTGCGTGATATCCGTCCAACTGTCGAAGGACTCTGCGAAATGGCGCGTTAGGTCGTCTTGACCGTACGTCGTGATGGCATAGGCGGCGTAGTGATAGCGGTCGCGATTGCGGTTTTCGAGAACGCCGCGAAACGCAACCGCGACACTGTGGAATCGAAAATCCGGCGAGATAAAGCCGATCTTGAGCTTGCCGTCGGTCGGTTTCTTGTAGGTCAGCGGTCCCAGCCGGGCGCGGCTGTCCTCGACTTCGCGTTCGGCGCGGCGCGCCACGTGTTGTGCGGTCCGCATGCGCAAATCGAGGTCTGCCGGCATGCTTTGAAGCCCGAAGGGTGAAATCGAAACCCCCTGGCCGCGTTCGATTTCCTTCTCGGTGTTGTCGAGGACGCGCGAGATGATGGCTTCGAGGTTGTCCCAGCTGCATTGCTGCATGAGGCCGTGGGCGAGATAAGGGTAGACGACGTTATTGTCGACGTTGCGATTGAGCGCCTCGCGAAACGCCGTAACGGCCTCGTCATGACGGCTGAGGAGCTGCAGTAGGCTGCCGAGATTGAAGTAAGCCTGGGATAGTTCCGGGTGTTTCTTGATGAGCGCGTAATAGGTGCTGACGGCGTCGTGGTAGCGCCCGAGCTGCTGATAGGCGATTGCGAGGTTGTTCATCGCTTCGGGATAGCTGTCGTCGACTTCGATGGCGCGCTTGAACGTCTCGATGGCGTCGGCCTGACGGTTGAACGCCTGTTGGGCAAGGCCGATCCCATTGAGCGCGCGCGGGTCGCTGGGATCGATCTCCAGTCCCTTGTTGAATTCTTCCAACGCTTCGCCGTGACGCCCCATAAGGCGCAATGTATTCCCGAGGTTGATATGGGCCACGGCAAGCGTCGGCTCCAGCTCGATGGCGCGACGATAGGCCGCGGTAGCTTCGTCGTTTCGATTCAAGGCCCCAAGCGAATTACCGAGATTGTTGAAGGCCTGCGACGACGACGGGTCGATCTCGATGGCTGCTTCGAAGTGATCCAAAGCTTCGGTATGCCGGTGCAGCACTTGCAGCGCATGCCCGAGGTTCAGGCGCGCTTCGAGAAGGCCAGGCATGCGCTCCACGACACCGGAAAAATACTCCGCCGCCCGGGCGAAGTTCTTCGAGGTCGCGAATACCTGGCCTAGTAGAAACTGGGTCTGTGGGTTGCCGGGTTCCAACCCATCCGAGCGCAGCAGGGCGGCTTCGGCGTCGTCGAATTTATCTAATGAAATCAACGTAGTGCCAAGCCCGCGGAGCGCCTCCGCGTCGCCGGAGTCGAGCATGACGGCGCGCTTGAATTCAGTCTCTGCCTCAATGTATTTGCCCTGTCGGTGCAGTGCCGCACCCATGTTCAGGTGAGCTTTCGCCCAGCCCAAACGTATCGACGAGGCCTTGGTGAAGCTTTCCAGCGCACCCTCGTAGTCCTGCCGAGCAAAACGAACGTGTCCCATGTTCAGATGAATGTCGGCATCTTGGGGCGCCAGTTTCATCGCGAGCCCTAGGGACTTTTCGGCATCATCCAACCGACCTGTCGCGACCAACGCCGCGCCGAGATTGGCGTGGGCGGTCGCGAGCGTGGGGTCGATCTTTAGGGCCGCAAGGTAGCTCTCAATGGCCTGCTCCACGCGACCGGTTTGATAGAGCAGTCGCCCTAGGTTGGCGTGGGCAAGGGCAAGGTCGGGTCGGCGGGCGATTGCGTCACGATAGAAAGTCTCGGCTTGGTCGTTATTGCCGCGTGACTGATGGACGTTGGCGAGGGCGGTCAAAATGCTCGGGTCATTCGGCCGAATATTCCGCGCGGTGTTGAGTAGGTCTTCGGCGTCATCCAGCCGATTGGCCGAGATCCGGATTCCCGCGAGATTCAGCATGGCGTCGCAGTTGGCGGGATCCTCTTCGATGGCCTGGACATAGCATCGGTCGGCTTCGTTCAAGCGACCGGCACGGTGATGCGCGAGGCCGGTCGTGAAGAGCTCGTGGGTGGGTTGGTTCATCGGCTATCTCTAGGCTTGTTAGGCTTAATAAAACCTTAGGGAAGGCTGTTGCAACGTCGCGTGATGACACGCGTTCAACACTTTCCGTTTCCTATGGCAATTCTTGCTGCACCAAGCGGCAAAAGATTCGCGAACTGGCAATTATTCGCTAGTGGCGCGCGCCATTTTGCGTCGAACAGCAGCGGGCTGCACTCCGGCTCGAGGTAAATTTCTATCTTAAAAACAATTACTTGCAGGAGTTCGGCTCGCGTTATCTCGGTTGTGGCACGCACGTTGCGCTTGTGGAAGCGGCTGTATGCCATTCGAAACCCCTAGGCTTTGAGCCACCTCGGAAGAGGAGACAGAAACGATGGTCTTGTCGGTAAATACAAATCTGGGA
>Ga0181593_10006492_pt1 | contig 10480 bp, 8 predicted proteins | sample 071ome_19_FD_133756 | JGI IMG/M metagenome (GOLD analysis project Ga0181593, IMG submission 133756) | Coastal salt marsh microbial communities from the Groves Creek Marsh, Skidaway Island, Georgia - 071413AT metaG (megahit assembly) | ecosystem: Environmental > Aquatic > Marine > Intertidal zone...
CTTGTCTGGCCTTCGCTCGCTACGCTGCCTGCGCGGTGCTTTTGGGGTCGTTCATTGTACGCCAGGAGCCTGCTTTCATACTGGAAGATTCCGATTCCGCATCATTCCCGTAGGGCGGAAGAGCGAAGCGATATCCGCCGGGTGAATCTGGATGAATCGGATGATATCCACCAGATTGAGATGAGTGCGTTGGAGGTGAGATGTGGCATCCGCAGGATGCCAGATAATGTTTCGTTCAGGGAGAGTCTGATAGGGAGCAAGTCAGGTGTCTGACTTGCTCCCGGATCCCGGTCAGTATGCAGCTAGCTATTTGGTTTTGCTGATAACAAAGGTTTCGTCGTTGAACCATAACCCGCCATGTTTGTTCAGCAGGCGAGAGGTTGTCTTCAGGTAAGTCCCGTCGGCAATGACCTGTTCAACCCGCTCATCCTCAATCTGGTTGACATAGACCGAGGCGTTCCAGGCGGCAAAAAGGGTTGAGGTCCCTATGCTGGCACCACCGATTTCCGAGGGCAGGGCATGCATGCGGTATCTGAAAATTGCCCGGGCATCAGACTGTTCCTTGATGTTGTAATCCCGTGCTTCGCGGCCAAGTACCTTTTTCACTTCTTTCAGAATATGGTGGCGGGTGACCGGGAAGGGATTGATAGTGGGCCAGTACTCGTTGACCAGTTCCTGTGCCGGATCCTTGCCGCAGGATTGGATGGCAAGCAGGCGTCCGCCAGGGGCCAGTGAGCGGGCCAGCGGCACAATAATCTTTTCAGCCTTGAATTTGGCTGGCGTGGAGGCTCGCCAGGGTTGTGAGGCAAGAATGAAATCGTAGTTCCAGTTCTGTACACCGGGACGAGGAATGACAGAATCCAGCAGAATCTGGTGGTCTTCACGATAGATCACCACGACAGAGGGGCGTTTGAACACGGGGTTGCCTGAAATCTTGCTGGTCTGGGTTTCCCAGCCTTCGGCGAACATGTCGTGCAGACTTTCCAGCTGTTCACGGTAGTTATAGGCATGGGTGCCTTCCAGCTTCACTTCCCGCCAGTTCATGGCATTTGCTGTCAGGACATCGCGGGGCATCAATTTGGGGGCTTCGGCATAATTCAGGTTGGTCAGTACCAGAATAGTGGCGGGATGTTCGCTGAATCTGTCGATCATCTTGTCCAGCCCGATGCGCACATCCTCCATGCTGATTTCCTTGGCCACAATAAAGTGAGGTACGGTCGGATGCTTGTGATGCAGGTAGCGCATCACATTGGACAGGACTGTGGCATCACCCATGCCGGCGTCAAACATACGGAAGGCCGGTGGTCCTGGCTGGATATACTGCAGTTCCTTGGCAATTCGCTGGGAAATCGCGGATTTCTCGTTACAGGTATTGATGAAGGCCAGGTAGTTCTGACGGTTGTCATAAAAGCGAAACGGGGTGGAATCCTTTCCGGACTGCTCTTTTGCCGGTGCAGCGGTTTTTGCTGCCTTGGCTTTGGTTGGTGACTTTTTGTTGACGTTGGATTTTGCAGCTTTTTTTGCAGCAGACATAGTGCCCCCTTCAATATTGTCATTATTGTTTTCTTCCTGGATGTGTTGTTTATCCAGAAATGCCTGAATCCTGTTGATAGTCTTCAGGGTTATCCCCTTGCCATCCCGGAGGCGGTTGACCAGTTTGCCGTCGTTCACTACGCGAAGTCCGAAAGTGGATTTGGAAATTTTCTGCCTGTTGCAGAACTGCTCAATTTCCTCAATCAGCGTGTCTATCTGCGAGACATTGTTGGTCAAGGTATCCCCATTCCAGGCTGGCGCCTGAATTTGTTTCATTGTTTTCACCAAGTTAAACAAACAACATGAAAGGGAGTCAATAAGCGATGCCAATAAATATTTATGGGGAAAATGTTGGGAAAATTCCCAACATAGAGGGGCGGGGTGAAAATCCGGGCATAAAAAAACCGGCTTCCTTTTGGGAAGCCGGTTTTTCTGGAAGTGCTGGTGCTTAGAAAAGACCTTCGATCTGACCTTTGGCATTCACCGAAATGGTTTCGGCGGCAGGCACTTTTGGCAGACCAGGCATGATCATGATGTCGCCGCAAACGGCAACAATGAACTCGGCACCGGCAGACAGACGCAGTTCACGTACAGGAACCACGTGACCTGAAGGTGCACCCATCAGGCTGGGGTCTGTAGAAAAGCTGTACTGGGTCTTGGCCATACAGATGGGGAAGTTCGGATAACGCTGCTGCAGGTCGGCAAACTGCTTGCGAACCTTGTCGTCGGCAATGATGTCTTCAGCACCGTAGATTTTCTGGGCGATGGTGCGGGTTTTTTCCCACAGAGACATATTGTCAGGGTACAGGGTTTTGAACTTGCTGGGTTTGTTTTCGATGATATCAACGATGGTCTTGGCCAGTTTTTCAGTACCGGCACTGCCGTCAGCCCAGTGAGTACATTCAATCACTTCGGCTCCGATGGCTTTACATGCCCTGCGGATCAGGTTGATTTCAGCCTTGGTGTCATCGGTGAAGCGGTTGATGGCCACAACTGCTGGAACACCGTAACGCTGGATGTTGTTGATATGACGTTCCAGGTTGGCCATACCTTTTCTCAGGGCCTTGAGGTCTTCACCTTTCAGCTGGTTCTTGGCAACACCGCCGTGCATCTTGAGAGCGCGGACAGTGGCAACGATAGTCACAGCGTCAGGTTTCAGGCCGGTCTTGCGGCACTTGATGTCGAAGAACTTCTGGGCACCCAGGTCAGCACCGAAGCCGGCTTCGGTAACCACGTAATCAGCCAGTTTCAGGCCGGCATTGGTGGCCATCACAGAGTTACAGCCGTGGGCGATATTGGCGAAAGGACCACCGTGTACGATAGCCGGGGTGCCTTCCAGGGTCTGAACCAGGTTGGGCATCATGGCATCCTTGAGCAGGGCCGTCATGGCGCCGTCAGCCTTCAGCTGTTTGGCAGTCACCGGTTTCATGTCGCGGGTATAACCCACAACGATGTTGCCGATACGCTTGCGCAGGTCTTTCAGGTCGGTGGCCAGACAGAAGATGGCCATGATTTCGGAGGCTACAGTAATATCGAAGCCGGTCTGGCGTGGGAAGCCGTTGCCAGGACCACCCAGGGCTACAGTGATGTCACGCAGGGCGCGGTCATTCATGTCCACAACGCGGCGCCAGGTAACACGACGGGCATCAATACCCAGGTCGTTTGAATGATAAATGTGGTTGTCCAGCATGGCGGACAGCAGGTTGTGGGCTGCACCTATCGCGTGGAAGTCGCCGGTAAAGTGCAGGTTGATGTCCTCCATCGGAATCACCTGGGCGTAACCGCCGCCAGCTGCACCGCCTTTCATGCCAAAGCAGGGGCCAAGGCTTGGTTCGCGCAGACAGATCGCTGTCTTTTTGCCAATGCGGGCAAGTGCATCACCCAGACCAACGGTTGTTGTGGTTTTGCCTTCGCCGGCAGGTGTTGGAGAAATTGCAGTGACCAGGATCAGCTTGCCGTTTTTCGCTTTGCTCTGTTTCTGCAGGAAGTTGTAGGCAATTTTGGCTTTGGTTGGGCCGTATTGCAGAAGCGATGATGCTGGAATGCCCAGCTTGGCGCCGATATCGACGATGGATTGTGGTGTGGCTTGCTGTGCAATTTCAATATCAGATGGTTGCGACATGGGGAAGATTTCCTCAAGTGTTATTAATTCTTAAAATGCTTTTAAAGGCCTTATACAGCAGGTCGGCCCTGACAAAGGCCGGCGATTTTAGCACCTTTGTCAGGGAAATATAACCGCCGGGTACCGGGTGAGAGGGATAAATTTTCACATTTCGAAAATATTTTCGGTAAATTTGCATGCTCCAATGCAAGGTCCATTTCCTGAGGGTATTCCTTATAATGGCAGCATGAAGATGAATGATGTATTGAACAGGATAGAACAGGGGCCCTTGTCGTCATCCAGGGGAGGCGCCAACGGTGTTGGCGGACTACTCAAGGCAGTACTGTTTACGGTGGGTGCAGCTCTGTCATGTACCGCCATGGCCCAGTTTTTTAATTATGATGATGCCTATCCGGGCTTCAATTATTCCTCCACGCCTCTCACGGATCGGGTGACCCGCTTGATGGCTGACATAGAAGCCGGCAAGGTTGCCCTGGAGTACGACGCTCAGGGACGGGGCTATCTGGACTCATTGCTGGCGGCCCTGGAGATAGACCCTTCCTCACAGTTCCTGGTGTTTTCCAAAACCGCACTGAAAAAACGTTTCGTGACTGCAGCCACCCCCAGGGCCCTGTATTTCAATGACGACACCTATATTGGATTTATCCAGAACAGTCGCACCCTGGAAATAGCGGCCATGGATCCCAATGTGGGCCCGGTGTTTTTCGACCTGCCGCAAAATCCGGACGAGCCGGTAAAAACCAACAGGGAAATGAACCGCTGTCTGCGCTGCCATGACACGTATTCCATGACCGGGGACGGGGTGCCCAGGTTTTTGCTCAGTTCCGTGATCGCCAATTCTGAAGGGGATATCGTTACCCATGAAATCAGTGTCATCACTGACACCAGTACGCCGCTGGAACTGCGCTGGGGCGGCATGTATGTTTCTGGCACCCATGGTGAACAGCAGACCCTGGGCAATTTTGTGGTTGATGATGTATCCAGGCTCACCAATCTCGACCTGGCACCCAATGGCAACAAGACCGACCTGAAGGAATTCCTGGATACCTCACCCTATATCAGTGAAGGCAGCGATATTGTCGCTCTTCTGGTGCTCGAGCATCAGGTGGAGGTGCAGAACCGGATTTCACGGCTCAACGTCGAAAGCCGCACACGGCTGTTCCAGAATGGAAAAATCCCGCAGGAGGAGCTGGCCGCTCTGACCAGGCCGCTTCTGGAATCCCTGTTCATGGTCAATGAGGCGGCGCTGACAGATCCTGTGACCGGAACCTCCGGATTTACAGACTATTTTCAAGGGCTCGGGCCGATGGATGGCCAGGGCCGTTCGCTCCGGCAACTGGATCTGCAGACCCGCACATTCAGGTATCCCCTGAGCTACCTGATATATTCTGATGCCTTCAATGCCCTGCCTTCGCCAGTCAAAACCCGGCTCTACAGTGAGATACGCCAGGTGCTTGATGGTGAGTATGCGGACCCTTTGTTTGCCAATCTGGACAAGTCCCTACTCAGCGATATTACCGGCATTCTGCAGGCCACCAAGCCGGAAATATTCCAGTAAGCCGAAGATGTGATTCGATGAGCAATAAGCCTGTTTTATTCCTGCTGCCTGGCCTGATGTGTGATGAAGCTGTCTGGGAGCACCAGGCAGAGGTGTTGTCTGATGTTGCAGATATCAGGATTCCGGTATTTCGGGGATTCAACTCCCTGGTCGAAATGGCCCGGTCGGTGCTGGCACAGGCCCCGGAAAGATTTTCTGTCGTGGGGCATTCCATGGGAGGCAGGGTTGCCTGGGAAGTGATGGAAATGGCAGGAAATAGAATCGACAGATTTGCGGTCATGGATACCGGAGTTCATCCGGTCTCCACGACGGAGCCATCCGGCAGGCAGGCCCTGTTGGATCTGGCCCGGGATGCCGGACTTGATGCGGTAGCTGAGGCCTGGATTCCACCGATGATCCATCCCCACAGACATGGCGACAAGGGGCTTGTTTCGGCCATCAGGGAGATGATACTGAGAAATTCGGTGGAGGATTTTTACGGTCAGATGCATGCCCTGCTAAACCGGAAGGACCAAACGGTCAACCTGCCTGGAATAAGACAGCACGTGCTGCTTGTTGCAGGGGAGGCGGATGGGCACAGTCCACCAGCGCAGCATGAACAGATGGCAGCCCTGTTGCCTGACTCCAGACTTGAAGTCATCGCAGGTGCAGGGCATATGGTGACAATGGAAAAACCAGACGAGGTCAGCGAGGTGCTGCTGAGCTGGTTCACCGGGGAAAATACCTGATATGAATATTCGACAATTCTTCATGAGCCTTATGCTGCTCTGGACGGGGGCTGTTCTGGCCCAGGGTGTGTCAGAGGTGGTTCCTGGTGAACATGTGGCCGCCCAGCTGGTAGCCCAGCGCGAAGCGGCAACGCCTGGTGAAAACCTGTGGGTGGCGTTACGGCTGGATCATCTGGAGCACTGGCATACGTACTGGAAGAATCCGGGGGATGCCGGCAAGCCCACCGAAATAAGCTGGCAGCTGCCGGAGGGTGTAACTGCCGGGGCTATTGTGTGGCCGCTGCCTGAACGGTTTGACCTGCCCGCCGATCTGGTTGACTTCGGCTATACCGGCGAAGTGTTCCTGCTCACCCAATTGCAGATCCCGTCTGCGCTGGATGCCGCAGAAATAACTATTGCCGCATCTGCCCAGTGGCTGGAATGTGACGACATCTGTATTCCTGGTGGGGCAGATGTTGCCATGACCATTCCCCTTTCGGATGTGCCGGGGAATCCGGATTCTCGTTGGCAGACAGGTTTTCAAACCACCCTGGATGGGCAGGCAAGCACGGCTGTCACCCTGGATGCCATGTTTACCATGACGGCAGACGGCATAGATCTTCTTGTGCAGGCCACCGACCCGATTTTCCAGGATGCCTCCCGAGTCACCTTTATTCCTGATGCCCACCGTGTTTTCGATTACAACGCCGAACAGGTCGTCACCACCCAGTTGTCCAGTCTTCAGCTATCCCAGAAAGCCCATCCCCGGGCACTGCGACAGCCGCCTGAACGCGTTGGCGGCATCCTGTTGGTGGAGACTTCCGGGAATACCCGTGTTTATGAGGTCAATGGTGCACCCAGTGAGGTCAATGCTGCCGTGCTGGACGGAAGTTCAGGCGGGACTGTCATGCCTGCCGAACAGTCCGGTATGCCTTTGGCCACTGTGTTCCTGTTTGCCCTGGTGGGGGGGCTGATTCTCAATCTCATGCCGTGCGTGTTTCCGGTTCTCTCCCTGAAAGCCATGAGTCTGGCCAGCAATGCCAAGGCACCAATCCGGGAGCAGCGCCTCCATGGGATTGCCTACGCCGCCGGTGTTATTCTCTCTTTCCTGGTGCTGGCAGCGGTATTGTTGACACTGCAGGCGGGCGGCGCGCTGATCGGCTGGGGTTTTCAGTTGCAGTCACCCTGGTTTGTGGCGGCCCTGGTTTACCTGTTCTTCCTGATGGGTCTGTCCATGTCCGGCGTCGTGGAAATTGGCACCGGCATCATGGGGCTGGGTTCCGGGCTGTCTGAAAAAGAAGGGTACACGGGATCATTTTTCACCGGTGTTCTGGCCAGTGTGGTGGCTAGCCCCTGTACAGCACCTTTTATGGGAGCCGCGCTCGGATTTGCGTTTACCCAGCCCATGCCGGTGGCACTGACAGTATTTGTTTCCCTGGGTTTTGGCATGTCTTTGCCGTTTTTGCTGTTTTCCTTTATTCCAGCCCTGACCCGGCTGTTGCCCAGACCAGGCAGCTGGATGCTGACTTTCCGCCAGTTCCTCGCCTTCCCATTGTATGGAACGGCTGTATGGTTGCTATGGGTGCTTGGCCGCCAGGCAGGTGTGGATGCCATGGCTATCGTGACGGGCAGTTGTGTCCTGGTTGCCGTTGCGGCCTGGTTGTATCAGAGACAGTCCCAAAGCAGCTGGCGCTATCTTGAGGTCGGCGTGATACTGGCCTGCATCGCCGGTGTTTTCAGTGTACTGGGATCGCCGATGCTGCAGACGCGTCAGGGAGCGACTGCACCGGTTGAGGTCGGTGAAAACGTCGAAGTCTACAGTGATGCCAGGCTGGCCGAATTGCGGGCCGGTGGGAAGCCGGTTTTTGTCAACATGACCGCGTCATGGTGTATTACCTGCCTGGTCAATGAGCGGGTGGCACTTAGCAGTGAAACGGTTATCCAGGCGTTGTCAGACAAGAATGTGACTTACCTCAAGGGTGACTGGACAAACAATGATCCGGCCATAACAGAGGTGCTCAAGCGCTTTGAGACCAGCGGCGTTCCCCTGTACCTGATGTATCCTGCCGACCCGTCCAAACCCGCCGAAGTGCTGCCTCAGCTGCTCACGGAAGGCATCATCATCGACGCTCTGGCGCGCATCTGACCATCTTTTCCCTGGCTCCACTTCTGGCGGTTAATTCTGTAGAATGGCCGCTTTTTTGGAGAGAAGGACAGAGGTCTTTATGCAATTACTGGATGGCAAGGCTACCGCCAAGGCATTAAAAGAAGATATCGCCGCCAAGGTTAACGAGATCAAGGCTGCCGGTCGCAAGGTTCCTCACCTGGCTGCTGTACTGGTGGGTAATGACGGTGGCAGTAAAACCTATGTGAACAACAAGGTGCTGGCCTGCAAGGAAGTGGGTTTTGAATCCACCCTGATCGAGCTGCCGGAAGAAACCACCGAAGCAGAATTGCTCGCCCTGGTGGACAAGCTGAACAACGACGACAACATTGACGGCTTCATCGTTCAGGTGCCGCTGCCTTCCCAGATTGATGAAGACAAGGTCACCCTTGCCATTGACCCGAACAAGGATGTGGATGGTTTCCATCCGCAGAACCTGGGTCGCATGATGCTGGGTTTGCCAACTCACATTTCTGCCACACCCAACGGTATCGTTGAACTGCTCAAACGCAACAACATTGAAACCAGTGGTAAACACTGCGTGGTTGTTGGCCGCAGCAATATCGTGGGCACGCCGATGTCCATTCTCATGTCCCGCAATGCCAATCCCGGCAACTGCACCGTCACCGTTGTGCACAGCCGGACCAGCAACATGAAGGAAATCTGCGCCAGTGCCGACATCCTGATCGTGGCCATCGGCAAACCGGAATTTGTCACCGCCGACATGGTGAAAGATGGGGCGGTGGTGATTGATGTAGGTACCACCCGTGTGCCGGATGAAAGCCGTGAGCGTGGCTGGCGTCTGACCGGTGATGTGGATTTTGACGGGGTGAAGGACAAATGCAGCTGGATAACACCGGTACCGGGTGGGGTAGGTCCTATGACCATTGCCTCCCTGATGCAGAACACCCTGAATGCCATCGACATGAAGTAAACCGCTTCGGATATCTTCACCATGACTGACGCCCTGACAGAACTCAAACCCTATATTGGCAAGATTACTGACGGGGCGGTCTTGTCATTCGATGAGGCCAGGGCGGCATTCGACATCATCATGTCTGGTCGTGCCACGCCTGTCCAGATTGCCGGATTCCTGGTTGCACTGCGCATGCGCGGCGAGCAGGTGGATGAAATTGCCGCCGCTGTTGACGTGATTCGTTCCAAGGCGCTTCCCATCAAGGCGCCAGCCGGAGCCATGGATATCGTCGGCACGGGTGGTGATGGATCAGGAACTCTGAATATTTCCACGGCAACAGCCATTGTGACCGCCGCCTGCGGCGTGCCGGTGGCCAAGCATGGCAATCGGGCACTGTCCTCAAAATCCGGCGCTGCTGATGTGCTGACGTCTCTTGGAGTCAATCTGGATGCGGATTTTTCCCGCATAGAACAGGCCATCACGGAGGCCGGCATTGGCTTCATGATGGCGCCGCGTCACCATGAATCCTTCAAGTATGTCGGCCCGGTTCGAGTGGAGCTGGGTATACGTACAGTATTCAATATACTAGGCCCGCTCTGTAATCCGGCAGGTGTCCAGCGTTACCTGATCGGGGTTTTTGCCCAGGAGTGGGTCATGCCGATGGCCAGGGTGCTGGCAAGTCTGGGCTGTGAACGGGCCTGGGTGGTACATGGTGCCGATCATCTGGATGAGCTGAGCACAACAGGTGCCAACTATGTCTGTGAGGTCAAGGATGGCCAGGTTAGAGAATTCAATATCTCCCCTGAAGATGCCGGTCTGCCATTGGCAACCCTGGATGACCTCAAGGGGGGCGATGGCGCCTACAATGCTTCCCGCCTGAAAGCGCTATTGGACGGTCAGAAAGATGCCTATCGGGATGTGGTGCTTTTTGGCACCGCCGCGGCACTGGTGATTGCCGGGAAGGTCATGGATATCCAACATGGTGCAAAGATAGCTGCCGAGGCCATTGACAATGGAACCGCAAAATCTGTGCTTGCACAATTGGTAGAAATCACGAATACTGAAAACCATAATAAAATCATGAAGTAAGTGTAATATCCTGAAGCTTTTGTAATAATCAGGTTACTTGCAAGATTGCGAAGTGAGGAAACACCATGAGCAGCAACCAGTGTCCGGTCTGTAATAAGGAAGCCATGGATGCCATGACCAAGCTGATGAGGCGCCCGCATGTATGTCAGCATAGCGGTACAGAACTGCGCATGAATCTGATTTTTACCATCATTGTTTCCCTCGCCTATTTCGGCCTTGCGGTACGATCCCTGATAGTCACCGGATTCAACGGGGAGGGAATGCTGCATGTCCTGTTGATGACCGTTGTCTATGTCGTGATATGCCTGTTTATCCCGCTGGAAAGTAAACAGCCGCAGACAGGTTCCTGAATCCCGGTCAGCAGTAATTCTTATCAGTTTCCGGGGTGAAA
>Ga0181593_10006493_pt1 | contig 10479 bp, 9 predicted proteins | sample 071ome_19_FD_133756 | JGI IMG/M metagenome (GOLD analysis project Ga0181593, IMG submission 133756) | Coastal salt marsh microbial communities from the Groves Creek Marsh, Skidaway Island, Georgia - 071413AT metaG (megahit assembly) | ecosystem: Environmental > Aquatic > Marine > Intertidal zone...
AAGAATGCAAACGCCCTCGGCAGACAGTTGCCGGCTAAAACCGGATCATCGTTGCCGTTCTCGCCAATTTCCGACAGAGAACCCCAGTTTTCAGCTTGGCATACAGATTGCTTTATCTATTTGGGAAATCCCATTTGAATGAATCGACACAATGTCTAGGAACTTTAGGGGTCGTTGATGAAATTGCTAGAAAATCCGTTCGGCATCCACGAGAAAGCTTTAGCGGTTAGAAATCAAAGAATGGAATTGATCTCAGCAAACATTGCGAACGCTGACACTCCACTATTTCGTGCAAAAGATATCGACTTTAAAAAAGTGTTGGCAAATGCCAACCCGAGTCCAATGGCCTCCACCAACAGTCGACATTTTGATACGGGAGAAGTAGAGAACATGAACGGGATCGTTTATCGCACTCCTTATAACTCTTCAGTTGATGGAAACACCGTTGAGATCAATATCGAACAAGCAAAATATGGTGAGGCTGCGACTCAGTATCAGGCAACCTTGCAATTTCTCGAGAGTCGAATTTCTGGAATCAGAAAATCGTTACGTGGGGATTGAGGATAACGCATGCTGAAAAATATCTTTGAAATTGCGGGTACGGCTCTTACAGCACAGACCATCCGTATGAATACAACTGCTTCCAACTTAGCAAACGCGGGTTCGGTGTCGCCGACAGAGGAGGAAGCGTTTCGTGCAAAGCGTCCGGTATTCCGAGCGTTAGTTGAACAAGCTGATTTGAACGCAGGTTTCAACACTCTAGGCGGGGTTAAGGTGAAGGCAGTTGTCGACAGTACTGAGCCCGTTCGTAAGGTCCATGACCCTGGTAATCCAGAGGCAGGTGAAGACGGATTTATTTATCTTTCCAACGTTAACGAGGTCACAGAAATGGTTGAGATGGTTGCTGCATCACGATCTTTTCAAAACAACGTTGAAGTGGTTACTACTGCTCGTCAATTGATGATGCGTACTCTTGATATTACGAAGGCTTAATGATGAATACAGATATCTCTCTTGCTTCAACTGGGACTCTGACGAAACAGGAGTACGACGAGTCGCAACTCTTCCGCTCTTCTGATGACGAGTTAGATCGTAGCGCGTTTTTGAAGCTTCTGACCACGCAGCTTCAAAATCAAAATCCGCTAGATCCCATGAAGAACGAAGCCTTTGTTGCTCAGTTGGCACAATTCTCACAGCTCGAGGGGATTACCAATATGTCGACATCGTTGAGTGATGTGGCAGATGTGATCCGATCGGATCGAATCATGACTGGCGCGAATCTTGTCGGCAAATCGGTGTTTGGACAGACAGGGCGAATTTCGACAGATGGACAGTCAGTCTCACAAATTGAAGTGTATCTGCCTTATGGGGCTGAACAGGTCGATCTTGGCATTTACGATATGAACTCAGGTGCCCTCATTCGCTCTATTGTTTCAGGTCCACAAGGTTCAGGAACCGCATCTTTTGGGTGGGATGGTCGAATGGTGGACGGCACGGCTGCCCCAGTTGGTGATTATGTGATCCGTGGAACAGCCAATATCGATGGCTCTGCAACTGACATCTACCCAAGCACTTTCGCAAAGGTCGACACAGTATCTTGGGACGCTCAGTCCTCAAATTTGAATTTAAATCTCGCCGGTGGCGTGACTTTGCCCATCAGCGAAGTCAGCCGGATCGGCGAGACTCCCAAACCCTCGTCATTAACCAATCAGACTGATCAAGCTGGAGAATAAGAGATGTCGTTTTTTACCTCGTTAACCGGACTAAATGCAGCCACAACACAGCTGGCTGTGACTTCGAACAACATTGCGAACGCGGGTACGACCGGATTCAAACGATCTCGATCTGACTTTGGTGATATTTTTGCGACCTCTCCACTGCAAAAAGCGTCGACTGTTGTTGGTCAAGGTACGGCTCTGAAGCAAGTGACCCAGGAGTTTTCGCAAGGAAACATTGAGCTTTCCGGGAATTCACTAGATTTGGCGGTTACCGGTGAAGGCTTCTTCCCGCTGCGCTCTGGTGACGGACAGGACCTCTTTACTCGGAACGGCTCGTTCCTATTAGATGAGCAAAATACTGTTGTGAACTCAGCTGGCCAGTTTCTTCAAGTCGCATCGGTCGACTCCCTTGGTAAAGCGGATTTCGAGGCAAATCTTGTTCCACTACAAATTGCACCGAATACGGTCGGTGAGGCCTTGGCGACGTCAGCGATTGATCTTGAGATTAATTTTCCAGGTAATTCCAATCCTGTTTATCAAACAGACCCAGAGACGGGCCTTCAGTCCTTAGTCCCGTTCAACTCGAATGATCCGACAACGTATGCCAAGTCTGCTGCGATTACCATTTTTGATGCTAACGGGGAAGATTTTTTATTGACCTTTTACTACCGCCGCACACAGGTCGCGAGCGCTGAAAGTCCTAACAGTAAATGGCAAACCCATATTTTGCTAAACGATACGGAATTGGAGCCGACACTTTCACAGGCAACTGACTCTGCTGGAAACAAGTTATTTGTTAACAAGTATGGCGACATCAAAACAGAGAACGACTCTGAAGTTGGCGGTTTTACAACGAAAACATTCTTCAAAAAGTACAACCTCGACGACTTAGGGCCTGTCATTCAATCGACGCCGGCCACGGCCATCGGATCAGTTGCTTCGAATCAGCCATATCAGAAAGGTGCCGATGGTGTTCAATTTTTTGCCTCTCCCGGAACTGTTGATTTGGGGAATATCGATGCATCGCAGATCGCTTCGGGAAATACGCTCGGCATTGAAATCACAATAGACACAACGAACACCTACTCACTTACCACGAGCGCTTTTGGAGCCAATACCACCACTTCTCAGATGGCAGCGGCGATTGATGACGCGCTCGCATCCAACATAAATACTCAGCATTTGACCGCTTCAGTGGTTGGGACAAGTATTCGGATAAGCTCTTTAGATGGAACTGGATTTACTGTCTCGAATTTTACGCAGCCCGCAGGAGGTACTGCGGTGGGCGATTGGGCGAAAACCACACCAGGCCAGACTCAAGCCATCGATTTTTCAGATGCTTTTAGTCTCTTGATTGATGAAGATTTGGACAATCCGATCGCTAACCCAATTTCGATCGATTTGTCTGCATTGGGTCAGACCACCAAGAAACTGAGTGGTCAGGAAGTTGCTTCGATCATGACGTCTGAGATCAACAGACAGTTAGGTGACGGCAGGAAATTCGATCTTACCTCAAATGCAACTTACCGAACGTTTACGGTTAGCTTCAACGGGGGTGATCATGCGATTTCACTACCATCTGGAACCTTTACCCCGACTGAGATGGCAACCGAGATACAAAATCAATTGCGATCAAGTGCTGCCGCTCGGATTAATGTCAGTTATAACTACGCACTGAAGCAGTTTACCTTCAAAACAGCGGATTTGACGGATTCCATCAGCCTCAAAAATACCGGGACTAATTTAAATGCATTGTTTGGTTTAGGAACTTCGGGTAAAGAGCTGACGGTTGATGTTGCCACTGGTGCTCCTGGTGCCGAAGTGATTCCGCAAGGCGATTTTATCTTGCCAAAAGTGCAACAGAGGCAAGGTGTCGTTGTTGAATTTGTTCCGAACACGGCTGCGGGGTCCACTGATGGTCATTTTACGATTTCATCAGGATCTACTGGTGATCAGTCATCTATCTCAGTGAGTCAAATATCGGCGGTTGCTACAACGTATCTGGGTCTGGATCCGACGAGCACATCAGTTCAAAGGCCTCTATCCGTTGGGAGGGAGTCCGGTGACTCTGCTGTTCGAGGCGTCACTTCTACAGCAGCTAAAGTTTTTGGCACCCCGATTCAGTTTGATCCTGATGAAACGTTCAGTGTGGATGAGTTATCTAATCAATTTACGATCACCGTTGATAACGTTACTGAAACATTCCGGCTGAATGTAGGAGATTACAATCTGAACTCCTTCATTAACGCTCTCGAGGGTCGAATCAATGCAATGGAAAATTCGAGTGGTCAGTCCATTTCTGGAGTCAAAGTAGACTTCGATGAGACGCTTGGAGTATTCACGTTCACCTCGGGGACTACTGGGGATGATTCTTTCGTTCAGATTGAAGGCTCGCCGAAATTTGGCATGGAGGATCTGAGCTCATCTGTCGGATCAACAGGGACCTATCGTCGTCCTGTCGCTGAGACTACAGACCAAAACCAAACAGTTTATGTCCAGCTTGATCAAGCGGAAGGAACTGCTCAAGAAGATCGCACATTCCTAGAATACGATACCGACCCCAATACCGATAACCCTGAATTACCTGCTGACGCAGCTGGTCTTGCGCAGGAAGCGGAATGGCGCCCCTTATTCCTCGATAAGGGTGAATTGACCTTTGATACGGCTGGTCGACTGGTCTCCCCGTTAAACGGAATTAATCTTCAGGATGTTGTTGTTGGTGCCGAGTCGGTATCGATTGACTATGTAGGCTCAACTCAGTTTACAGGTGATTTCTCTGTGAACACTCAGTCACAGAACGGACAACCGAACGGTTCGCTTGTTGCCGTTGATATTGCTGATGACGGACTAGTGACGGCTTCCTATTCAAACGGCACCCAGGATTTGAAAGGCAAGATCGTTCTCGCCACTTTTTCGACACCTAACGGATTGCGTCAGTTAGGTGACTCAACATTCTTGGAATCCAGTGATTCAGGGGCTCCGACCCTTGGTGAACCAGGCGGTGCTGGCTTTGGCACAATCCGTGCAGGTGCTAGGGAAAGAGCGAATGTTGATTTGACGTCAGAGCTAGTGGATTTGATTACCGCACAGCGGAATTTCCAGGCCAACGCGAAAGCGATCGAGACGTCATCAACGTTGACCTCAACAATTATCAACATCAGGAGCTAATCAAGCGTAGTGGTTATTTGAGATGGATCGTCTAGTCTTCACAGCAGTAACAGCCATGTCTGAGTATCGATTGGATCGGCAGAATATGACGCATGAGCTGGCCAACGTCTCAACGACCGGCTTCAAAAAAGCCTTCCAGGTAGCGAATAGGGCGGTACGCGTTGAGGGAGAGGGGTTCGATACTCGCTTTTTACCGCGCGCGATTACGTCTCCACAAGTGGATTTATCACCAGGCTCTCGTCAGTTTACGGGCCGGCCAATGGACGTTGCGATGGATAATTTTACGGTTCTAGCTGTACAAGCTGAGAACGGAGATGTGGCCTGGACGCGTCGAGGTGATCTCAGCCTTGATCCCAATGGACTTGTTAGAACAGGTGAGGGTTATCTAGTCCTCGATCAATCTTTGGCGCCAATGCAATTACCGCAAGGTTCTGTGATCTATGAGATTGCTGGCGATGGAACCATATCGATCGTTGATCCGGCGAATCCCGAGGCGGGATCTCAACAAGTTGCCCAACTCGGATTGAAAGATGCGTCGGAGATCGTGATGTCACGGCGCGAGGATGGCCTATTTAAGCCCCTAGAAAATACCGAAGATGGATTTGATTTTGAGACAGGCCCGCAGCCTGCGACTTTGACGCCTGGCTCGCTTGAGGGTTCGAATGTTAACGCTGTCCATACCCTAGTGAAATTTATTGATCACATGCGATCTTTCGAAATGCAAACCAAGGTGATTCGAGAGATGAAGGATAACGATGCATCTGGCGCTGCCATGATGCGTATGTCATAGGAGATAAATAATGGAAGCATCACTTTGGGTATCTAAGACGGGCCTTGATGCACAGCAGATGCGAATGACCGTTATCTCAAACAACTTGGCTAACGTGAATACGGTTGGCTTCAAGAGAGATCGGGCGGTGTTTGAAGACCTGCTGTACCAGAATATTCGACAGGCCGGCGGTTCAACTGGCGGTGATAATCAGTCGCCAACAGGGCTCATGATTGGTACCGGTGTTCGTATCGTAGCCACTGAGAAAACGCATACACAGGGCTCAATGATTCAGACTAAAAACGCGTTAGATCTGGCGATTCAGGGCGAGGGTATGTTTCAAGTACTTCAGCCCGATGGCACTATGGCCTACACCCGGGACGGTTCGTTCAAATTATCAGTTGATCGTGAACTAGTGACCTCTAACGGGATGCAGCTTCAACCTGCGATCACGATACCAGCTAATGCTGAGTCGATCAGTATTGGTGAGGATGGCACGGTATCGATCCAGCCCTACGGAAATGCTGAAGAGCAGGTCATTGGTCAATTACTTCTGACACGCTTCGTCAATTACGCCGGTCTCGAACCAATGGGAAAAAATCTATACAGAGAAACTTCCGCTTCTGGGGCGCCACTTGTTGGCGTTCCTGATGCTGATGGTGCTGGAAGGATTTCACAAGGTTCACTAGAGGCGGCGAACGTTAATGTTGTTGAGGAAATGGTCAATATGATCGAAACGCAGCGGGCATATGAGATCAACTCGAAGGCAATCTCTTCAGTTGATTCGATGTTGCGCTTCTTGAACCAGAATTTGTAAGAGGCTTGATATAATGCGCAATTTATCGACGATCGTTGGAGTGGCGATGCTCGCGGGCTGCGCTGGGCCGCAAAAAGTGGCGGGGCCGTCACCAGAATTTGCGCCAGTGATTCCGATGGCGGCTCAACAGTCATCAATTCCGACAGGCTCGGTTTATAACGTAGCCTTTTCTGACAGCTGGTTTGGCGAAAAAAAGGCCTATCGCGTTGGTGATATCGTGACTGTTGTTCTCGACGAGTCAGTTGATGCCGACACGACAACAAAGAATACAGCTTCTCGGAAGACCAAAACAGACGTGTTGTCTCCCCTTCAGTTAGCGAAGTGGGGGAGTCCTGGCGGTCTTTTGTCCTCTGATCTCCAAGAAGAAAATGAAGTGTCATCAACGGGCTCTGGTGTTATTGATCAAAGCGCGACCTTGAAAGGTACGATGACCGCGCAAGTGGTTGAAATTTATCCAAACGGCAACTTGCTCATCCGTGGTGAGAAGATTGTGAATTTTTCATCGGGTTCAGAGGTTGTTCAGGTCAAAGGCATTATTCGCCCACAGGACATCCAACCAGACAATACCGTTCAATCGAAGCGGCTCGCATCGGCTCAAATTACCTACAAAGGCGTGGGTCCGAACGCAAACGTTCAGAAGATTCCGTGGGGTACTAATTTGCTCCTCAGCATCTGGCCGTTTTAGGAGGCATGGATGAGAGTATTTCTGTTATTGATGAGTCTGTTGGCAACAACTGCCGCAACAGCTGATCGCATCAAAGATCTTACGACTGTTGCCGGCGTCCGCTCTAATCAGTTGATTGGATATGGGTTAGTTGTTGGCCTTGACGGGACAGGCGATGGTGGAGCTGTGCCTTACACGGGCCAGTCACTACGTTCGATTCTTGGTCGTCTTGGCGTAAACGTGGACGGTGTTTTATCCGACTTTGACGTGGCTGGGACTCAGGCAAGCAGTATCCCTGCTGATAATGTCGCAGCCGTCATGGTGACAGCATCTTTGCCCGCTTTTGCAAAGCCAGGACAGAACATTGATGTCAACATTTCCACTATTGGGGCTGCCAGCTCACTGCGGGGTGGAACCCTCATTATGACGCGTCTGCGAGGCATTGACGGTGAGGTATATGCGCTAGCGCAAGGCCCACTAACTTCTACAGGAGTTGAAGTCAATGCCGCCGGAGACGAGATCACGATCGGCGTGCCAACCTCTGGGCGGATTCCCAACGGTGCAAGTGTGGAGCGCATGGTTGAATCTCCATTCAATCGTTCGCAACACATCGTCCTTAATGTTTCAACTGGAGATTTCACAACATCCAAAGAGATCGTCGATAAAATTAATACGATCTTCGGTGATGGGACTGCTTCGGCCATCGACGGTGTTTCAGTTGCGGTTCGCGCACCAGAGGATCCTAACGCCCGCGTCTCTTTTTTGTCCTTACTCGAAAACCTAGACGTCACACCGGGAGAGCCGGCAGCAAAAATCGTGGTGAATAGCCGAACCGGCACTGTTGTTATCAGTCGGAATGTGAAAGTCACCGCTGCCGCTGTGACCCATGGGCCAATTACGGTGACCGTTTCGGCGACCAACGAGGTTAGCCAGGCTAATCCGTTTGCTGATCAGGGTCAGACCGTGGAATTACAGAACGCAGATGTTGCGATCGAAGAGCCAGCGAACAAGATGTTTCTTTTTCAGCCCGGCGTCGATTTGCGAGATATTGTCGATGCGGTGAACGAAACTGGCGCGACGCCTTCCTCACTGATCGCGATCTTAGAGGCACTGAAGTCCTCTGGAAGCCTCCGGGCAGAGCTTGTGGTGATCTGATGAACACCATTTCCGATCCAAAAACATCTTACGACTTCGCGGGTATCGGCGCGCTGAAAGCGCAGGCCGCCCGGGACGGTGGAGATGATGATGCGATTAAAAAAACTGCAGATCAGTTCGAGGCAATGTTTCTGCAGATGATGATGAAATCTATGCGGTCGACGATCCAGAAGGGTGGATTGTTGGACTCAGCCGGAACAGAAACCTTTGAGCAGATGCTTGATCAACAATTTGCCATGGCTATGGCTGGCCGTCGGTCAACCGGCCTCAGCCAGATGGTTGAAGAGTTCATCCGTCGTTCGCAGGGCCTGTCTTCTGAAGAGTCAATACCCGGTCATTTTTCGCTTCAACCCAAAGCAGCAGACGCATTGCCTCTAGTCAATGAATCGGTCGGCTTTGGTCTTTCTGAAGAGTCTACTCAAAACTTTTTACTCAACCGTGGTCGTATTCGACTTGGGGGCAGTGACTGATGGTTGATTTAGTTTCGATCGGAGCCAGTGGTGTCAATGTCTACAAGCGGGCTCTAGCCACTGTTTCTAATAACATCGCGAATATGGGCACCGACGGCTACAGTCGTCAGGTAACAGAGGTTCGACAGAACGCGCCTACAGAGGCAGGGAAAAGTACGATCGGTAACGGGGCCTATTTCAATCGAGTAACCCGGCAATACGATGAATTTCTTGAGGCGTCGCTTCAACAGGCGACATCAGACTTTGAATCGCAAGGTGCGACGGTTGAGTTCGCGAGACGATTACTTGACCTGATCGGTAGTGAAAAGATTGGTGCGTCGGCAGCCTTAACAAAGTTTTTTGCTTCTGCAAAAAGTTTGTCAACTGACCCCGCTTCGCCTGCACTTCGTAACGCAATGCTCCGTGATTCAGATGAGCTGGTGTCTCGGTTTAATGGATTGGCTGATCAGATCGATGAGCTTAGCGAGCAGGCGTATTCTGCACTTGAAGCAGATGTTAAGGCCATTAATGGCTTATCGGGCCAGATCGCTGCGGTTAATCAAAATCTTCTCAAAAAAAGGAACGAGGCTGACCAACCGCCTCAGCTTCTGGACCTTAGGGATCAGTTATTAAGAGATCTCAGTGAGTATGTGGGTATTAAAACGGTCGTAGATTCCCAGGGTTTAGTGTCGGTATCGTTAACTCAAACCATGAATAAGGGCCTTCTGGTTGATAAGGTTACTGGGTACCAACTAGCCGCCTCTGAGCCTACAAAAGATAATCCGCAGATTGCTTTTACCATCAAGGGTGGTCTTGAGAATGTCAGCCTTTCTGGTGTGTCTGCGGGAAGTGTCGCGGGTTATGCAAACTTTCTTGAGAACACGGTTGCAGAGGTCCGAGGTCAGCTTAACAAGGTGGTACGAGTTTTTGCTGATGAGGTCAATGCTATTCAGACTACCGGTCTCGATGGAATGGGCCGAGTTGGATCCGATTTCTTTGTGGTAGAGCCTTCTGTGGATATTGATAAGGGCGCGTCACGTGGTGACTACGAGATCCTTTCTGTCATCGAGGATGCGGCATCGATTGGAACAGGTTCCTACGGTTTTACGTGGGACACGGCGTCCGGCGGATGGGTTCCGGATGAAGGAATCTCAGGTGCCCGTGCGGACTCCGCTGGATCTGTGACATTTTCCGGGCTGACTCTCAGAACCTCTGGTCAACCTCTTGACGGTGATCGTTTCATTGCGACCACCTACCAAGATGCAGCGGCTGGGATACGGGTAGCGTTGGAAGACGGCGTTGATATCGCTGCTTCGTCGTTATTTAGGATCACTCCGGCGATTGAAAATACCGGATCAATTGGCCCTACGGTCAGTTTCAACAATTACTCTGAGTCCACCGACCTGTTAGCAAACGGTGTTGTTGATGTGAAGTCTCAGTCGATGACGCCTGCAGGGGTCATTGGCCCAGGCCAGTCGCAGTTTAGCGTGACACTTGACTCTGCCGGAGATGCTAATTTAACGATTAATTTGTTGACGAGTGACGGCCGTCATCTCGTCGGTGGTTCATCGGGTACAGATTTTTCTGAGTTGGTTGGCGAGTCAGATTTTTTCGCGGCCGGGGCAAGCTACTCGGATCTCTACCTGAATAAGAGTGGTGCATCCCAGAATAGCTACAAAAATTTGACGTTAAAGTACGGAGCCTTCGGTGACAGCCGTGAAGTGACCTACTTGAGCCCA
>Ga0181593_10006494_pt1 | contig 10478 bp, 10 predicted proteins | sample 071ome_19_FD_133756 | JGI IMG/M metagenome (GOLD analysis project Ga0181593, IMG submission 133756) | Coastal salt marsh microbial communities from the Groves Creek Marsh, Skidaway Island, Georgia - 071413AT metaG (megahit assembly) | ecosystem: Environmental > Aquatic > Marine > Intertidal...
AACTGTCCACGAGTGCGAAAGAAGAAGCGAACAAGGGCACAAAAGCGATCAAACAAACGGTTAACCAAATGAACGAGCTAAGCAGCAATATAGGCAATGCTGAAAAAGTGGTTGGCAGCTTAGCGACCGATGTAGAATCCATTAGCTCCGTGTTAGCGGTTATCCGAGGCATCTCAGAACAAACAAATTTGCTGGCCTTAAATGCTGCAATAGAAGCTGCCCGTGCAGGTGAACAAGGTCGAGGCTTTGCAGTAGTAGCAGATGAAGTTAGAACCCTCGCCCAAAAAACACAGGAATCCACCGAAGAAATTAAAGGAATGATTGATCGGCTCCAAACAGGTTCTCGTGAGGCCGTAGAAGTGATGCAACACGGTAACGAATCCACTTTGGCTAGCGCGCAGCATGTAGAAGATGTGAGTGGCAATCTAACCGAAATTTTGAATGTGGTGGATCAGATCTCTGAAATGAACTTTCAAATTGCCAGCGCAACAGAAGAACAAAATCAAGTGAACTCTGAGATCAACGGACACTTAAGTGTGGTTAAAGAAGTAACCCACGACTCCATGGAGGCCGCTCGCAGTAGTGTCCAAAGTTGCGAGCGTTTAACAGAAGTGGCTGACTCACTAAAAGGCTTGGTTAACCAATTTAAGAGTTAGAATGCATCGTCCATCATTCACTTCATGCTTTAGACTACGAAACGGCCACTGTAAGAGTGCATGACACATCCATATTACCTGTATGCCTTCAATACTCCGATCCTTCTAAACGGGGTTTTTATTGGCCCGCTAGCATGACCTTTAGCGCCATATAGGGCACCAAATTTAAAACTAAAATGGCGATTTTGTATTGGGCTAGATATTGAAAATACGCCCTACCCAAATCTTGTTCAGTCATTCCAAAGAGCTGCCCGTGAATTTGGGAAATCACCCCTCTCAATGCAATGATCGACACTGTGGTAAACAGAAGAATTCCAATATTGAGAACACAGGCCCAACCTAGAAATTCGGTTAATGTGATCAATGTTTGTGTTTCCATCTGGAACTCCATTTTTGATGATATGTTTGATCAATCAAGTTTGAAACAGGATGCGGGTTGTGAGATTGACCATCCGGTACCTTTTAATGGCATCCCAATGCCCCACTCTTTTCTGGTGCTCATCGAAACAAAAGAAATCCATGATGAAGAATTATCCATAATCTGGCTCGCTTTGGTGTTCATGCAATGCCACTGCCTTTTTTTTTGATTAAAAGTAAACTGTTTTTACATGGGACTATTAATTCAGCAGTCGTAATAAATATGGCTAAACGCTTAAACGACATTATAGAAAATCTTCAATAAACCACGCAGAAAACCCATGACGACCACTGACATTAGCCTTCTTGTAAATGGCAGAAGCCTGATGTCTTATGGTCTTTTCGGCTGTACCACGCAAAGCCGAGATTTCTTTTAAGCTGAAGCCCTTAAGGAGCAATAGCCCCACTTCTTGTTCGCTTTTACTTAGCTCCCACTCTGCAAATTGCAGAGCGATCCCTTGAGCCAGTTGGCGCTTTGCAAGTAGCACAGCTTCAGATTCGGGTTGAGGCATATTTCGGATTTCTTCCATCTCTTCTTTCAGTCGCGAAACTTCCACCCGACTCTGACGTAAGCTGAACGCGATCCACGCAAACGCTGTTGCCGCTATGATCATGATGATCGCTTCCTGAATGAGATGAGCGGTATCAACCCCTTCAGATAGATCTGCAAGTAAGTCACCACCACTGGCCAGAACCACCAAAAGCAGAAATGCCATAATCCAGTGATCTTGTGTAAATCGTGATAACAAAGCATTTACCTCATTTCATTTTTGCCCCATGACCATAGGATGGGCTTCTACCTGAACAGCGACTTTGCAATCTATGGGACATATGTCCTATAGCCTATAAACAGTGGGCTTCAGACGGTTTATGGGGTGTTTGCCCGATGCAGCTATTCCCCAGTTAATCCATGATGACAGCATGCAGATTGAGACTAACGAGGTAAAGAACATGCATCAAAGAATTTACGTTTGGGATAAATTCGTCCGCTTATTTCACTGGTCCTTAGTGGCCTTATTCGTAACCAGTTACCTTACTGGAGAAAATGAACATTGGTTCCACTTCTATTCAGGTTACGCCATTGTCACCTTAATCGCACTTAGACTCATTTGGGGGTTCGCTGGGACAAAACATGCGAGATTTAAGGATTTCGTCCGCAGTCCTTGGGCTGTCTTTAGCTATCTGAAAAGCATTGCCCAAGGCACTCCTAAGCGCTATTTAGGACATAACCCAGCTGGTGGGGCTATGGTCGTTTTATTGCTGACTGCCTTGCTGACAACCACCATTAGCGGCATGAAATTGCTGGCCATTGAAGAAGGCGAAGGTCCGTTTGCTTCCAATATTAACGTTACATTTGTACGAACGTCGTACGCTGATGATGACGATTATAAGCACGACCATGAAAAACAGGATTCGGATGAATATGAGAAAGATCATGAACAGGAAGAATACCACTCAACCTATGAGCAATTAAAAGAAGAAGGCGAAGATTACGAAGCAGATGAGTCACCTAAATACGCATCGAAAGCAGACGCGCACACTTACGGTGAAGACCATGAAGCAGAAGAAGCGTTTTGGGAAGAAATTCATGAAGCCTCAATTAGCTTCATGTTACTGCTGATAATCCTTCATGTTGTGGGCGTCATCGTCGCTGGCCGCCAGCATAAAGAATCTTTAGTGAAATCTATGATCACGGGTTTCAAGAACCAATAGACTCATAGAAATGCATGGAAACAAAAAACGGCGCTTGACTCTCACATTGAGAACAAGCGCCGAAGCGGTCTACTACTTAACAGGTAAATAACAAACTTGAACGCTTAGCCCTTCCAGTCTGGCACTACATGTTCTGCCATGGTTTTGGTGTGTTTGTTATACATCAATACAGTGTCAGCTCCGATCATGCTCGGATCAGCAACGGTTAAACCGTATTTTCCAACTAATGTGCCATCCGTGAATGGTATTGGGTGGCGTGTACAAAGCATATCCAAACGGAATTTGGAAAGCAGTGAAGTCAAATTCTTCTTCAGAAAGTTTTTTCCCAATAACAATGTATCCGCCGCAATCTTCATGAAGGGGGATATGGATATGAGGGAAATTATGGAATTCTACGAAAATGCCGCCACCACCATATTTCTGCATCAAAAAATCTTTCTTGTAGATGCTGGTGTAATCGTATTCCATCATGATGATATCAGCTTCAGGCGAATGAACCGTTAGGTTTTCACCGTTTTCGATCAATTCCAAACCGTAATACTGAACATTTTGCGGATTGGCCATGACCGTAGGAATGCTAAAACCATCAGGAACCAACAAAGCGCCCATTTTACCAAAAGTATTCCCACTGCTTCCTGACACCACATTGATATCAGCAGCTAATGCTTGGGTTGAATCAAACCACTCGGCTTTCACTCGAACTTTATCGGGAGCACTTTTATTTTCTTCGATTCCGGTTTTAGACTGGTTATCTATTATCCAGTTTGACGTACCTTTATCGAGAAATGCCATGGCGGCGTCTGTGGTTAATGCTTTCTTATTTTTATCCGGTTGCTTATCTTTTATGGCATACCGGGTAATATTTGCTGATTCGATGACTGCATCACGCAGAAGGTTGCGTGGAAAATAGACAGGCAAATTATCGAACGTACTCATACTCATCCTCTCCCCGATTGGGTATTTTCGGTTTCGTTGGGGGATCAGCTGCTAATTATTTTGATTGAGTCGCTGCTGGTCCCTATACAACAGGCCGAGATTAGCTCAATATACCGTCCGGTTAAAAGCAAACACAGCATTCTAAAAAGCCGAACAATCCATGATTAAATATCTTCGTCACATGATCGTTTTTTATCATATCGTGGACACTGGTTCAGTCAGTGCGGCAGCCGACCGTTTAAATCTTTCCAAATCCGTCATTAGCCAACAGCTAAAAGATTTGGAAACCGAGCTCGGCGTGACTCTGCTTAATCGAAATACGCGTAAACAGGCATTGACCAGTGCCGGTGAATCCTTTTTTCACGAGTGTTTGAAAATCAATCAAATTGCTACCAACGCTTGGAGCAACGTCAGTCAGGTTTGTGATACCGCTTCTGGCAGCATACGCATTACCGCCCCGAATGCATTCATTGATTTTTTAGTGGCCCCCGCCATGAGCAAGTTGCTCAAACAGCACCCGGATCTGATTCCCGAACTACTGGGCAATGATAAACGGGTGGACCTAGTAGAAAATCAGATCGACTTAGCCATTCGCGTAGGTGCCTTACCTTCTTCAGACTACAAACAACGACGCATTGGCAGCTTTAGGGATGTATTATGCGGCTCCCCTGAGTTTATAAAGACGAATCAGGTTCGAGACCAAATACATTTTTGCGATGGCACAACGCCGCTGAATATCAATTACATTGCAAATACCTGGCAAGGTAAAAAAATCCAGCACACTCTTGTTCATGACCAAACCGGTGACCTAATAAACGTAGCATTTACCAGTAACCGGATTTGTAATTCGCTACCCACAGTTCTATCCCTATTAAAATCCGGTTGTGGTTTAGCTTTCATTCCCGATTTTATTTTTGAACAGCACAAGCATGAGCTTGTTGAAGCGTTTCCTGGCTATCGAAGTGATTCAGTACCTATTTTTGCCCTCTATCCTCATTCCGGCCAACCCCCTAAGGCCGTTAAAGTCTCCATCGAAGCAATTAAAGAAGAGGCCGAATCCATCTTTCAATTCAGTAACGATCCACGAAAAATTGGCTTTGAAGTAGCAAGCATTAAATAAACAACCCCCGCTACTTACAATTCACGGATTTAAATTACTGGGAAGCAGCAATATCCGCATCCGTAAATGCCGGATAACCTGCTGGCCGATAATCATTTAAGTTGTTCTTAAAGTTACTGTCTTTCATAGGAATTGTGGCCGAACCATAGTTATAGCTATTTAACCGGTTTCGCATCTCTTGGTTTGATAAGCCATCCCCTTCTACTTGATACCAACTAACTATCGTAGGTGTTATAAAAGAACCATAAGGGTTTTCAGCGTATTCATTGGTTTTAGCAAAACGAAACGCGTGAGTTAATATTCCATCTTTGTGATACACAATTTTCAGGTGTGGTCCTTCAAATGGCAGTTCAGATGCCGCCTTGGTAAATAAATCACCGTGGGCACTATAACTTCCGTGGGTTACGACGCCATTGGTTGTCCAAACCGCTGCATGCTCCCAATCATGTCGATGCCCGCCACCGAACCAATCAAAGACTTGGTCTTTTTCAAAATACAGCGCATAGAAATGACCACAATAAGTATTACCACCACTGATCGAACAAGCATAACGATGTAAGGTATTTGAGGTAAGCATAAAGTTACCCGAACGGCAGTCACCGGTTATACGACCTGACGTTTTTAGCCCTGCATTTTGCTCTCCGGTGCGGCTGATGCCAGCGCTTGGCAGGCAACCATCACCGTCAAAATCAAACACTGGCTCTAGACCATTAATGATACCATTGGGCGGAATAGCTTCATCTAACTTAGCAAAATCACTTGCCGTTACTTGCATTGTAAATGACGCCAACCATAACCAGAGAAGTAGCGTTACTTTTTTCATTATTATATTTCCATCTTTATGAGTATTACCGATTAATTCGGCTTTCATACTATGATGGAAAGAGATGACGGCAGAAACGACCAAATGCGAAGAATGCACATCTTCATGAATGGTTTATAAACTTGCTTGGCGTTCGTAAACCTTGATTCTTATTTGTTCTCTATCACTAAATAATTGCGATCTTAAATCTGTCACTTGCTGGCGCTTTTCTGAATCTTCGATCCCTGATTGATTCATAATGAGTTCGCGTTCATCCAAAAAATCGTCCACCCGGCCTTGCCAAATAGAACGCTCTTCGTCCAAGGCTTCTAATCTATTTGTGGCTTCTATCCCGGCCATTTCAATGCGAGTCGCTCTTATTTCTTCCTCAGTAGCACCCTGTTCTTGCAAAGCATCTGTCGCTTCTCTCACATCCACTGCTAAGGTGGCTTGTTTTCGAGATGCCACCCAGTCTGGATCAGCATTCGCATCTAATTCCGATAATAAGCTCGCCTTTTGCTCGCTACTGATATCTTTGCGAGCGTTAATGCTTAGCTTTTCTAACATATAGTCATCATATCTATCTTCTCTAAGGTAAAAAGCTTCAACGGCTTCTAACCCCAGATGCTCTTGACGCAACTCCCTTCTCTTTAAAATCACTTGTTTCATGGAGCTGAGGTTATCAACACTGTACCGACTTCCACCGAAATTATTTGATGCTAAATGTTGTTCTTGCTCAAAATCTAATAACGCCTTTTTATACCCAATAAAACTATCTAGTATTTTTTCGGCCTGGACTAATGCAGAGCCCGACAAATAAAACGCTAGATACTCACGAATCCTTAAAAGAATCACTTCTAATGGTTCTTCTTGATTGACGGACAAAAAATAATTAAAGATGCGTTTTAAGTCTGACGTAACAATTAAGTCGCCATTGCTGTCGACCATTAAGGCTTGCTGCATTAAGGTCCCTTCAAGTGATTTAGGTAAAGGACCATAAACAGATTGGTAACCTAATATTGTTTGTGTGTTACTAGTATCGGCTTCGATAGGAAAGGTGGAATCATCCAAATTCGCCTGGATAGATTGTGTTCCCATTAATTGGGTTGAAAGCACAACCACAGCGACAACGCCCATCGCCAACACGGCCGTATAACGATCCATCTACGTTCTCCAAACGATGTGCAACAAGCAGTAAACTTGCTGCACATTTTCTTATTCTTATAGATTGGCTAAAGGTTACAAATTCGCTGCTTTCAAACGTACCGCTTGGTTCTCATATAACGTAATTGGATCCGTTTCAAACAAATGATGAATACCAAATAGGTGATTTACAGTATCCGCATGATTGATGTTATAGCGAGTTCCAATGACATCACCCCAGTGCTGGTCGCAGCGCTCCACCAATCCATCGTTGGCCCCATCGACTACGCTACCTGTCAACACAAGAAATGCATCTGAAACATCAGTGACGTTGGTAAACGCCGCGTCTCCACCCCACGAGTAATAGCGAACACCATTAACTAATGAGGGGCCTTCACCACAACGACTTGTAGGCTCTCCGTCTGGGAATTGGGCATTAAATTCTGCGGCACCGGCTGACGTCATAAATGTCACACTGGCCAACGCATCTTGCGTGTATTCCGGGTTGCCGGACATAGCGTCAATGATATCGCCCATTTTATTTAGGGCGTCTTCAATAAAAGATTCTAGGTGACCGTCATATGGCACCAAGCCACGAGCCACATCAGCAACGTCAGAACCATAATTCACAGCATTAACCGTGGTGACTGATGCCACTAAATCAGGACGTACACCAGCTGCATAACGAATGGTCGGCCCACCTAAGCTGTGCCCAATCAAATTAAATTTATTTTTCCCAGTGGTGGCTTTTAGATCCTCTAGATAAGTGACCAACTGCTCACCACGTACATAAGCGTCATTCCAAGCCGTTACATTAGGCACATAAACCGAAGCGCCTCGATCCTCCAAAGCGTCGCGTACACCGTAGAAATAATCAATTCCAAGTATGTCGCTGAATCCAGAGACACCATGAACCAAAACTATTGGGTATTTCGTTTTATAGGCGTTGCAGTCCATTGGCCAAACACACCAAGCATTGGCCTGACTGACCATAAACAACAAGGATAGTGCAATAAGACTTTGTTTCATTTTTTTCATTTCCGGCTCATCAGTTTTTATTTTTTTATGAGACTTATGTACAGAGTATTGCGGGGACCTTAGTACATAAATGATATAGCCCAGCTAATTCTGGACACGGGTCGAAAATATAAAGATGTAAATACCTTATGACTTGTAAGAATCAATCATTTTCGAAACATTGGCAGCAGATGCCTATTTACTACCTGCCTATATCTCAATGTTATAATGGGCCTACTAAACAAGTGATTTTTTGACACTTGCGTGCAAATAATAAAAAGGCCTCTCATTGTTAAAACCTCGGCTACCTTCGAAATTATTTTTGTGGGACAAGCGTACGCTCTACCTAGGCCCACTCATCGAACACATCACACTTTCTCAAGGCGCTTCAACACTTCTGATTTCATTAGAAGGTAATTTTGAATTTCAATTTGAAGGCCTACCTCATCCACTGGAAAGCAAAAGTCTACTGATACCAGCAGGCCTGAATATATTTATCAACACAAAAGACTATGTGATCGCCAACTGCAATCTTGACCCTTTGTGTGAAGATTATTTTTATCTTTCAAAAGATATGAGCGAGATTTGTCAATCAGTTTGCTGGAACTTATCTTCATTGACGTATTTTCAAAATCAATTTAATGAAATTTATCAAAACATCGATGATTCTATTACTGCATTCAAAATGCTTGACCAACTCATTTCAAAAAACACTTGTTTACACACCAAAACGTTTAAAGTTGATCCTAGGGTTGAACAAACCATCGCCAATATTAAAAATCAAGTTGATGACAATATCTCCGTTGAAGACCTAGCTGCAAAGGTTGGCTTGTCAGTTCCTCGGCTCATGCAGCTCTTCAAGCAAAAGACAGGCGTACCTATTCGACGCTATCGCTCATGGCATCGTCTATACACCGCTGGGCTAAAGCTAGGCGAAGGTTTGAATATGACGGATGCGGCTTTAATGGCAGGTTTTACGGATTCCGCACACTTTTCCAATACATTCAAAGATATGCTGGGTATGTCTCCGACTCAGATTCTTTGCCAACCAAATGGCATAAGGATATTTCCGCCGGTCACCACTCAAACTGAAGTTAGTGAGACTTAATTCAAGGTTAAGCTTGTTCTTCAGTTTGGAATGCATTGTTTCTGCGAACAGGGTTTCACTGATAAACGTGTCGGTGTAGGTTATAGCCAACTCAATTCGTAACATTAGTAATGGGAAGTTCAATATGTCTGACAGCACTTATCAACCACCAAAGGTTTGGAAGTGGGAAAACGAAAATGGCGGGCAATTCGCTAGTATTAACCGTCCAATTTCCGGCGCAACCCACGATAAAGCGCTGCCAAAGGGTAAAAACCCTTTTCAATTGTATTCACTAGCCACCCCTAACGGGGTCAAAGTCACCATCATGCTAGAAGAGTTAATTGAGAAAGGCATTAAAGAAGCTGAATACGATGCTTACTTAATTAATATCGGTGAAGGCGATCAATTTTCCAGCGGATTTGTTGAACTAAACCCCAACTCCAAAATACCAGCATTATTGGATACCACTACAGATACAAGAGTTTTTGAATCTGGTTCAATCTTGATGTATCTCGCAGAAAAATTTGATGCCTTTCTGCCTAAAGATCACAAAAAACGAACTGAAACACTGAATTGGCTTTTTTGGCAGATGGGTAGCGCCCCATTTCTAGGCGGCGGCTTTGGTCATTTTTACGCATATGCACCCGAAAAGTTTGAATACCCTATTAACCGCTACGCCATGGAAACGAAACGCCAACTGGACGTAATCAATGTTCATTTAGCAGAGAATGAATACATGGCTGGCGATGAATACACCATTGCAGACATGGCCATTTGGCCTTGGTATGGAGTGCTGACCCAAGGAAAACTTTATGACGCTGCAAAGTTTTTAGATGTAGACAGTTATTCCCATGTGCAGCGTTGGACAGAGCAATTGGCTAAGCGCCCAGCGATCGAACGAGGCCGTATGGTAAACCGCGCGTGGGGAGAACTGAGCGAGCAACTTAGGGAGCGTCACTCTGCTGAAGACTTCAATTCAAAAACTGAAGATAAACTACAAGCTAACTAATTCTATTGATCTCATAATATTCAAAGCCTAATAAATAATTGGGCTTTGAATGTACTCTTCTATTCCAATTTCTATTGAAACACTTATTACCGCTATTAGACCTACTTTGGTCGATTAAATTGCTTTCTGGCAACCTCAGTTTTTTCATATCCTATGCAATCAGGTGCATGGTCATTCACCATTCCCATTCCCATTGCCTGCATGAATGCGTACACCGTTGTCGGCCCCACAAACTTCCATCCACGTTTCTTAAGATCTTTAGAAAGCGCCAAGGATTCTTCTGTAGACGATGGTACCGTTGTGAGCTCACTGTTTCGAACCGGCTCAAATTGCCAAAAGTGAGCAGCTAACGACCCCTTTTCTTTTATTAACTCTTTCGCCTTTTTAGCATTGTTTATGGTCGCTTCAATTTTACCTCGATGACGAACAATGCCTTCATTGTTAAGAAGCTTTTCAACATCTTGATCACCAAATTTTGCAACTTTATTAAAGTCGAACTGCTTAAAAGCGTTTCTGAAATTATCTTGCTTCGCCAAAATCGTTCGCCAGCTTAATCCCGATTGAAAGCTCTCTAAACA
>Ga0181593_10006495_pt1 | contig 10478 bp, 9 predicted proteins | sample 071ome_19_FD_133756 | JGI IMG/M metagenome (GOLD analysis project Ga0181593, IMG submission 133756) | Coastal salt marsh microbial communities from the Groves Creek Marsh, Skidaway Island, Georgia - 071413AT metaG (megahit assembly) | ecosystem: Environmental > Aquatic > Marine > Intertidal zone...
AACTTGTTTTGGAAAAAGTCAATCAGACCCGCGCTATGGGGTTTTCGCTAACCACCAACCAGATACTGTTAGGCGAGATCGCCGCTGGTTTCCCGGTCCTAGACAACAAGGGCAGTCCGGTTGCTGCTATCCATATCGCCGGCTCATTAGCTGAATGGACGGAAAACGAATACATTCAGAAAGTTGTACCACTGGGCCTGCAGGCCGCACGTGCCATCAGCCAATACTGAGCCAGGAGACATGCCCACGGATACGTTCACCCTGCCCGGCCTCAGCGCCCCAGCAAGCATTTCGCTGGACAAATGGGGAATGGCCCACATCAGTGCAGAAACCGTGAGGGATGCATTCTTTGTTTAGGGGTTTGATACTGCACGCGATCGGCTGTGGCAAATTGATCTGTGGCGCAAGCGTGGGCTTGGCCTGCTGGCGGCCGATTTCGGCCCCGGATACCTAATGCAGGACCGCGCAGCTAGGTTGTTTCTGTATTGTGGCGAAATGGAAGCTGAATGGGCTGCATATGGCCAGGATGCGCAGATGGTCTGCACTGCATTCGTCAATGGCATAAATGCAGCCGTTGACCAGGTCGTCGCAGGCACCCTAACCATGCCTCCAGAATTCGTCGAATTGGGCACCCACCCCGCAAAGTGGCAACCTGAAGATGTAGTACGCATCCGCACTGATTGCCTGTCACGGAATGCTGCGTCCGAATTGGCTCGCACTCAGGTACAAGCCTTGGCCGATCCACAGGTCGATCTGTTGCGGGTACCACTATCGCCGCAGGTACCCGAAAGCGAATGGTTAAGTGCGAGCCAGATCAGATTCTACCAATACTGTTCACCCGGCATGGCCCGGTAGTCTGTCAAGACCATGATCGCAGTCTGGCGGTGGCAATCAGCACCGTCTTCACCTGTCCAGGCACAGCACCCTACATGGGCAGCATTAAATCCATGCGCGCAACCTCATTGCACGAGTTCCGAAAAGCGCTGGTAGGCTGGGGCGCACCCTCGGTCAATATGCTCTATGCTGACGTCGCCGGCGATATATGCTGGCAGGCTGCCGCCTTCGTGGCGCGCCGCATAAGCTGGCGCGGGCTGACACGAGTCAGCGGCATGGGTGATTGCGAATGGCAGGGTTACATGACTGCCACCGAATTGCCGGCAATTGAAAATCCAGAGCAGAGTTTCGTCCATTCTGCCAACGAATTGAATCTACCAGATGGATGGGATCATGAGACAAATCCTGTCGGTTTTGAATGGTTCGAAGATGGACGCGCGGATCGAATAGCCGAAGTGATCGCCGCCGGAGGAGCCCGCAATATCGCTGACAACCAACGTTTGCAGACTGACAAATTCTCCACTTGGTCGCTTCGCCTAATTGCGCAGCTTCCAGAAGAAAGCCCAACCCATGCCAGCGCACTACTGCGCGAATGGGATGGTCGCTCAGATAGGGGATCTGCCGCTGCCCTGCTATTTGAACTGTGACTGCCTAGTCACCTGCGTCCAGCGCTTTTGGTACGCGTCGCTTCAGACAATGAGCTACGCCAATTCCTCCTGCCTGGTAGCATTTCCACCATGGTGCGCCCTGTCGAGGGCTCATACCCCGAATTACTAGCGCGCGCGGATATAAACACAGCCGAGGACCGTACAGCTTTTCTGTGCGAAACCCTACAAGGCGTATGGAACGATGCCTGCAAGCGTTTCGGTAATAACCCTAAAATGTGGCGCTGGGGTGATCTCCATAAGGGTCGTTTCGATCATGCACTAACACCTCTCGAATGCACTTTTGATGTGGGGCCACTGGACAAGGTGGTAACAGCACCAGCCTGATGCTTGCTCATTATGACGCTAGTGATTACTGCGTCCGCATCGGTGCATCAGTGCGTATGGTGATAGACGTAAGCGCATGGGATAATTGCGTCTTGATCAATGCGCCTGGCCAATCCGGCATTCCAGGTGACCCGCATTACGACGCCCTTGCCCCTCTCTGGGTTGCAGGTGACTATGTGCCGATGGCGTATAGCACAAAGACAGTTGAGGAGGCAACGCGCCGCATCCTAACCCTGAGACCGGGCTAAAACTTATTTCGGAATAGGGTTCAGCCCACACCACCCTGCAATAAACAACGCTAATAGAATAGTAAGTTTTCGGACAGATTCTAACTCCACCCGCTCGTCAAAACCATGAATGTTCTCGGCTTTGGGTCCAATGCAAAAGGCTGGAATATTGTAATAAAGGCCGTAAAAGCGTGTATCTGTCAAAGCGGTCATCTTATTCTCTACCAATAACTCGTCAGTGCCAAAAACAGATCTGTAGGCATCCTGCATTACACCCAGCGCAGGGTCGACTTCCGGGCCCAATACGTATCCTTCGGCTTGAAAGCCGTTCCAAATCACCTCAGGTGGATTGTTGGACAGAAATGGGTGGTCCCGTGATGCCGCCGAAATACAGGCTTCGATTTCTGCCTTAGCATCATTGAGGTCCTGCCCCGGCAACACTCCCATCCGACAATCAACATCACACCACGCAGGCACGCTGGACGCCCAATCGCCACCCTGGATCTTACCAGCATTGAAGTTCAGAGGATGGCGAACATCATGGTAGACTGGGTCACTGGCCGCACGCACATTCCACTCAGACTCCAGCCCCTGCAGCGCCCTGATGATGTCAAAACTGGCCATGATGGCATTCGAACCATCGGCGGCCACTGCCACATGTACTGGCCGTCCCCGTACCCTTAATCTAAACCAGAGTGCCCCCACTTGCGCACGGTTAATTGTGAAATTCGACGGCTCGGGTAGTACCGCGACATCTGCCCGATACCCGCGCTGAAGGGTCGACAGAGCCCCCAATCCTGTGCTTTCCTCTTCAATAACAGATTGGAAATGCACTGTCGCCGCCGGTTCGAACCCAGCCCTGGCTAGCGCATCGAGCGCAAAAAGTGCCGCCACCGTACCCGCCTTCATATCGCCAGCCCCACGCCCGTGCATCCAACCATCGCGGACAACCGGATCGAATGGTGGGTAAGTCCACATTTCATGCGGGCCGGCAGGCACCACGTCCAAATGTCCTTGCAGGATCAGTGACTGACCCTTCACGACGGAGGGTCGATGGCTGCCCACAACGCTACGTGCGCGTGAAAAATCCCCCATAACCGGGCCAAATCCAGCCAGATGCTCGAGATCGGAAAGGTTGATTGTCCAGTCGTCGACGGCATAACCACGCTTTCGCAGGGACTCGGCTATAAAATCTTGTGCTGCCGCTTCTTCGAAACGCAGACTGGGGATGCGCACAAAGTCAGCCAAAAACGCAGTTTGCTCTTCAAATCCATTTTCGACTGCAACGCGAATCCGGTCAGCAATTTCCAAAGATACGTTGGCATTTTGACTTTGCATTTCTGCTCCTTCCGCAGTTTTGTTTTATTGTCTTAGCTTACGGACTGCCGTACGACTCACAAACTGAAATCTGGAAGCTGATGCAAAATGCCCTAAGGCTGCAGATGTCATTTTTAGGCGTCTGCTTTCTTAGGAGTTTCTTGAACGATTTATATTAAAGCAGGATACGGTCATTTGTGTGGCCGTTTTAAGCAGCATATCTGACTGCTGGCCCTGATGAATTCAGCTTGCCAGATCTCGAGTTTCTGAACCTCGACAGCACTTGGACGAAGATCAGACAAATTCGAGCCAAGCTCAAACTCGACAACAACCATACCCGTCCTCCCCCGCCTCAAGAATACTTACTCTGGCCATGCCCTGGTGAGAGCTCTGAGCGGCCACTGGCGCTACTTCTTGCCAAGCGTAAAGTGAACGCCGGAGGGACACGGCTGGGGGGTTGGCGCGCTATCTCTAGGGATCTTTCGTCTTGTGTAGCTGAATTGTATCAAGGAGGATCAGCATAAGTTCTTATATCCAAAGAGTCTGCACACCGTGACAAATCACTTAAAAGCCAGCCCTGAAACCTGCGCATGGGGTTATTTCGATGCGTCGTTAGAACCCGTTCTGGAAGTGGAAAGTGGCGATACAGTTGTTATCGACACAGTGTCCGGCAGTCCAGAAAACACACCGTCAGTCGCTGATGGGTTCGATGTCCCCCAGGAACTCCTAGATATTCATGCGAGCGCACACCGCCAGTTGCCCGGACATATATTGACTGGGCCAGTCGCCATTACCGGCGCTAAACCCGGTCATGTACTTGAAGTTCAAATTCTCGATGTGAAGCTGCGTCAGAACTGGGGGTGGAATATTATCCGCCCACTTGCTGGTACGTTGCCGGGTGAGTTTCCAGTGGAGCGCAGCGTAATCATACCATTGGACCTCAAGAAGATGACCGCGCGTCTGGCCTGGGGGCTGGACTTACCGTTGAAACCATTTTTCGGAGTAATGGGGGTTTCCCCTCCACCTAATTGGGGCCGTATTTCAAGCATTCAGCCACGTGCACATGGTGGTAATATAGATAATAAGGAACTGGTTGCAGGCTCAACGCTTTATCTCCCCGTTTTCAACGATGGCGCCCTTTTTTGGTGTGGTGATGGACACGGTGCACAGGGAGACGGCGAGGTATGCGTCACCGCAATTGAAACCGCGCTACAGGGTACATTCCGGTTCGTCTTGCGCGATGACCTGCAGTTTAAGAATCCGCACGCAGAAACACCAACCCATTTGATCACAATGGGTGTGCACGAAGATTTGGATCGTTGCGCAGAAATTGCCCTGCGAGACATGATTGCACTAATTGTTCAAAGGACTGGACTCAGCCGGGAAGATGCTTACATGCTTTGTTCCCTTGCCGCAGATCTACGAATTACGCAAACAGTCAACGGAAACAAAGGAGTACACATGATGATTGAAACTGCCTTGTTGGGGGCTGGTCAATAGCATCATGCCGGTTCTGTCAGGACATTGCGAACAAGTCTCAAGTATGGCCTGAATCAGGAACCTATCCTGCAAGCAACCGCCACCGCTTATAGAATGCATCGATACGTTTCAGTTTGAAATTTGATCAGGAAGTAAAACTGCGCTTCAAATTGAAATGGTTGGTGACTGAAGCATGGATGGAAACGAACATCTCCAAACTTCGTATCCGCCTAAAACGCTGCATCGTCCGTTCACGTTGTCAGCTTGCCAGTTCAAATCTATTCCATCACAGCTTTTTTGTTGGATCATAATCAGCCTGACTTTGGACTGGAGGATCCTAAACTGTTGGTTGATGGTAGTCTGCATGTCGCTACCACAAACAACCCACGTATGCTTGGGATGAAATGGGACGATATCTATACGTAGAAGGCTTCAGCTTTTGTAAGCCGAGAAGCATGGGGGTTAGAGAAATCGCCACTAACACACGCTGGGATCACGCCGTCGCGCGCGCACGCGAGGGAGCGTCGAATTTAAAACGGTGGATATAAAGGTGGACCGCACCCAAAATTCAAACATCAAGTTGCTGATTTTAAAATAATCTTTTTATTAAAGTGGTGCGGGTGGAGGGACTTGAACCCCCACGCCTTGCGGCGCCAGAACCTAAATCTGGTGCGTCTACCAATTTCGCCACACCCGCAACGAAGCGGCACCACGCAGTGTGGGCATGCTTCGGTCTGAGCGGGTATTAGCAAACCCACAAATGGGATGCGAGAGGAAAATGTGCCCAAGCCCATGCAAAATCTTCCCCCGAAACGTGGCATAGGCGCATGGGCGCGAAATTTGGTTAACAAAAAGTTAATAAATCTTCTCATCGCCACATTCTTGCCGCTTTGCCCCTGCAGCCTGCGGATGTGTGAGACAAAAAGGGGCGTGGCCATGGACCACAACATCAACAGCAATACCGAAATGCAGGCGCGCATTGCCCTGGGCCAGACAATCACGGGTTTTTTGCCCAATCAAATGGTCTTTACCCTAGATGGGCCCTGCCCTGCGGCGGACCTGCGCGCACAGCAATGGCTGGTATCGCGTGACAGCGGCAGCTGCCAGATCGCAGCCGTTGAAACGGTGCGCAGCTGGGTGGAATGCGTGGATTTCACAGCCGATGTATTTGGCCAGCCGCTGCGTCTTTGCGCAGATCAGCCCATTCTGATCCGCCCGCGCAAGGGCCCGCAAAAAGGCGCCCCCGCCTTGATCGCGGCGCGCGATTTGGTGAACGGCCATGATATCGTGCTGCAACAGGCCCGGCCAATGGTGCTGCAGCGCATCGTGATGGAAGATATGCACATTCTTTATGTCGACGGGGTCGAACTGCTGTCTGCGGCGCCCAGCACTGTGCACGCCTTGGCCGCCTAAGGCCACGCCCCCCTGCCCAATTCTGCCGCCCACCCCCGAGTCGGGGTTGGCGGGCCAGATGGCTAAGAAATAAGCATCTGCGTTGGACACTGCGGGTTTTTAGCTGCAATTTTATCCTTCAAATTCTCAAATCGCATATATTTGCATCGCACCGCCTATTTTTTAATCACACGATTGCGGTTTTGCCCGTGAATCACACGGTTTTTCGCCCCGATGATTGAGGCTGCCGGGCCAACATGGTCTGTGCAGGTGCAGACGTCAGGGGCGAGGAGGCCGCGATGAAGAAAATCGAAGCGATCATCAAACCGTTCAAGCTGGACGAAGTGAAGGAAGCGTTACAAGAGGCCGGTATCCAAGGCCTTTCTGTGATCGAAGTAAAGGGCTTTGGCCGCCAAAAAGGCCACACCGAGCTGTATCGCGGGGCAGAATATGTTGTCGATTTCCTGCCCAAGGTGAAAATCGAGGTTGTCCTTGACGACGATCTGGTTGATGCCGCCATCGAGGCTATTATCGACGCCGCGAAAACCGACAAAATCGGGGATGGCAAGATTTTTGTCAGCCCCATTGAACAAGCCATTCGCATCCGCACCGGGGAAACCGGCTCGGACGCGCTGTAAGTTACCCAAAGCTAGAAAGGGATAAGAAATGAGCGCACAAGACCTGCTCAAGATGATGAAGGATGAAGACGTAGAATACGTAGACATCCGCTTTACCGACCCGCGCGGCAAGCTGCAGCACGTGACCGTGGTTGCCGATCTGGTTGATGAAGACTTCCTTGAAGAAGGCTTCATGTTCGATGGTTCGTCCATCGCGGGCTGGAAATCGATCGAAGCGTCGGACATGAAACTGATGCCCGACACCACCAGCGCCTATGTAGATCCTTTCTATGCAGAAAAAACCGTGTGTCTGCATTGCTCGATCGTCGAGCCTGACACCGGCGAAAGCTACGACCGCGATCCGCGCGGCACCGCCGAGAAAGCCGAAGCGTATTTGAAAGCAACCGGCATTGGCGACGTGGCCTATTTCGGCCCCGAAGCTGAATTCTTCCTGTTCGACGACGTGCGTTACCAGAACACACCCTCGAAAGTGTCGTTCCAGATCGATGCCGAAGCTGCAGCATGGAACACCGATGCCGAATACGAACACGGCAACCTGGCGCATCGCGCAGCCCACAAGGGCGGCTATTTCCCGGTAAACCCGGTCGACGAAGCGCAAGACATCCGCAGCGAAATGCTGTCGACGATGAAGCGCATGGGCATGAAGGTGGACAAGCACCACCACGAAGTGGCCACCTGCCAGCACGAACTGGGCCTGATTTTCGGCACGCTGACCGAGCAGGCTGACAACATCCAGAAATACAAATACGTCATCCACAACGTGGCCCATGCCTATGGCAAATCGGCCACCTTCATGCCCAAGCCGATGTATGGCGATAACGGCTCGGGGATGCATGTGAACATGTCGATCTGGAAAGACGGCAAGCCGCTGTTTGCAGGCGACAAATATGCCGATCTTAGCCAAGAGGCGCTGTATTTCATCGGCGGGATCTTGAAGCATGCAAAAACCTTGAATGCCTTCACCAACCCCTCGACCAACAGCTACAAGCGTTTGATCCCCGGGTTCGAAGCCCCCGTTCTGCGCGCCTATTCGGCCCGCAACCGTTCGGGCTGCGTGCGTATCCCATGGACAGAATCGCCCAAGGCAAAGCGCGTCGAGGCCCGCTTCCCCGACCCCGCAGCAAACCCCTATCTGGCGTTTGCAGCGCTGCTGATGGCCGGTCTTGACGGCATCAAGAACAAGATCGATCCGGGCGAAGCCATGGACAAAAACCTTTATGACCTGCCCGCAGAAGAGCTGGCCGGCATCCCCACCGTCTGCGGCTCGCTGCGCGAAGCGCTGGATTGCTTGGCCAATGACCACGACTTCCTGTTGGCCGGTGACGTGTTCACCAAAGACCAGATCATGGGCTACATCGACCTGAAAATGGAAGAAGTCTATAAATTCGAACACACGCCCCACCCCGTGGAATACGGCATGTACTACAGCTGCTAAGCAGTTAGTATTACAGTGAAATATTAAACGCCCCGTGCAGGTCACGGGGCGTTTTTTATTGGCTTGCCGATGATGGCGCGCCACTGGCCAAGGGCCCGCAGCCTAGCCCAGCGTCTCGGCCCCCAGCGTATCGGCCCCCACAACATCAGAGCGGTGCACAACATAGGTGTGGATCGAAAACACCACGGCACCGGTTTTGGGCAGGCGCAGGATGCATTGCCGCTCGCTGCGCATAAACGGCGTGTCTTGGCGGCCCCGTTCGGGGCGGCGGTCGTTTTCGCGGCGGGGCTGGTGCAATTCGGCATCGGCGTACCACAGCGCGTTGAACCGCCACAGCGGGCGGCCCACCTGCACCCCATCAAACAGCCGCTGCACGCGCCGCGCCATTTGATCGGTATAGCTGTCCACCGGCGTGTGAATGCCCACCAAGGGGCGCATGAATTTTTCGTCCAGCGACCAGCTGGCCGGAAAACACAAAACCGCCGCTGTCAAAACGTGCTCGTCGCCCTGTTTTTGCAAAATGCAAAAGTCATCCTGCACCAATCGCCCAAGGCAGGCCAAGGGCGCGGAAGGGTCTATCGCCACATGGCACCCATCGGGGCGCTGCACATATCCCGCGCCTTGGACAAACCCTGGCTTATGCGTGACATCCAGCAGCACCATGTCCAACACCTCTTGCGCGGCGTCCAAGGCGGCCGGGGCCATCGCCAGCACCTGCGCGCCCTGCCCGGCCAGCAGCGCATCGCGGCGGGCCATCTGGCCTGCATAGGCATCGTCGATGTGCAACCAATCGGCCAAATCAAAGGGCCGCACCCCCGGCAATGGGCGTGGCATCAGCGGGTTATAGGGAATCGTGCGTTGCAAAATCATGGTGAAACCCTATCGCCCTGCCCCAAGCGCACCAATGGGTTTTTCAAATCCACGCCGCTATGGTCGCAAATGCGCCTTGCAATTGGTCGCAAACAGTCGCGCCCCCTGCATGCCGGCACCGCAGGCTGTCCTTAACGGAGGATGCCATGAACGATCATTACCGCGACACCCGCAAAATAGACCCAACCCGCGCCGACCGTTTGGGCGACAACACCCCCAACAACAATAACCGTGTGGAAATAGGGCCCACGCAGCTGGCCTTTGCGGAATGGGCCGCAGCCGGGCTTGCACTGCCCGATCTGCAAGCGATGCGGCGCTTTCGCTGGGAGCGGCTGACCCAAGCGGTGGTTGCGCGTGGCTATGCGGGCGTGTTGCTGTTTGATCCGCTCAACATTCGCTACGCCACCGACAGCACCAATATGCAGCTGTGGAACACCCATAACCCATTTCGCGCCGTATTGCTGTGCGCCGATGGCTATATGGTGATTTGGGATTACAAAAATTCCCCCTTCCTGTCCGAATTCAACCCGCTGGTGCGCGAAGCCCGCAGCGGCGCCGATCTGTTCTACTTTGATCGCGGCGATAAAATCGATGTGGCAGCCGATGTCTTTTCCAACGAGGTGCGCAGGCTTTTGGCCGAACACGCGCCCGGAAATACGCGGCTGGCGGTGGACAAAATCATGTTGCACGGGCTGCGCGCCCTAGAGGCGCAGGGCCTGCAGGTGATGGAGGGCGAAGAGCTAACCGAGAAAACCCGCGCAATCAAAGGCATAGACGAGATTAAGGCGATGCGCTGCGCGGTGCATGCCTGCGAACAGGCCGTGGCCCTGATGGAGGATTTCGCCCGCACCCATGTGCCGCGGGGGGGGACCAGCGAAGATGATATCTGGGCTGTGCTGCATGCCGAAAATATCCGCCGCGGTGGCGAATGGATCGAAACGCGGCTGCTGGCCTCGGGGCCGCGTACCAACCCGTGGTTTCAGGAATGCGGCCCGCGCATAGTGCAGCCCAATGAAATTATCGCCTTTGATACCGATCTGGTGGGCGCTTATGGTATTTGCACCGATATTTCGCGCACGTGGTGGGTGGGCGATGCTGCGCCACGCGCCGATATGGTCTATGCCATGCGCCACGCCTATGAGCATATTCAAGAAAACATGCAGCTGTTGAAACCCGGCGCCATGATCCCCGATATCGTTGCCGCCTGCCACAGGCTGGATGCGCCCTTTCAAAAGCAAAAATACGGCTGCATGATGCATGGCGTGGGCCTGTGCGATGAATGGCCCTTGGTGGC
>Ga0181593_10006497_pt1 | contig 10473 bp, 9 predicted proteins | sample 071ome_19_FD_133756 | JGI IMG/M metagenome (GOLD analysis project Ga0181593, IMG submission 133756) | Coastal salt marsh microbial communities from the Groves Creek Marsh, Skidaway Island, Georgia - 071413AT metaG (megahit assembly) | ecosystem: Environmental > Aquatic > Marine > Intertidal zone...
ATATCGTCACGTTCCATGATCTCGATATTCTTGACCCCCGCCGCACAAACAACGGGGTGCCCTGAGTAAGTAAATCCGTGAGTGAACATGGCGCCTTTCGCCTGGGGGACACTGATCACGTCGTAGAGCTTTTCAGAAAGAATCGTCGCGGATAAAGGCAGGTATCCCGAGGAGATACCCTTCGCACAGGTGATGACATCAGGCACAAAGTCAAAAACCGCCTCAGAGGCAAAGAAATGGCCCAGCCGGCCAAACCCGGTGACTACTTCATCAGATATATAGAGCACATCGTACTTGTCACACACCTCGCGGGTACGCCGATGATATCCGGCCGGCGGTACGATGACCCCCCCGGCCCCCATAATCGGCTCGGCGATGAAGCAGGCGACATTTTCAGGACCGAGCTCCAGGATCTTGTTCTCGAGATCACTCACGGTTTGATCACAAAAGGCCGCCTCGCTCATACCTTCAGGACGCCGGTAGGTGTTTGGAGCCGGGATGTGGTGCACCAGATCTGGTGCCAGATCAAAACCCTGATGGTCGAAGGTGACCCCGGTCATCGACATGGCGAGATAAGTACTGCCGTGGTATCCGTCGGTGCGCGCGATGATCTTCTTTTTGTTGGGTTGCCCCAGACGGTTGAAGTAGAAATGAATGATTCGGATAGCGGTGTCGTTCGCCATCGAGCCGCCGGTCCCGAAGAAGACATGGTTTAGCGATCCGGGTGTCAGTTCGGCCAGTTTTGCAGCTAGCGTGGCCGCCGGCGGGGTCGTCAGGTGATTGAACGTCGAATAGTAAGGAATCTGTCGCACCTGATCGGCAATCGCGTCAGCCATTTCATCATTGCCATATCCGATATTGACGCACCAAAGACCACCGATGCCGTCCATGAAGCGATTGCCGTCTGAATCAAAGACATAGGCACCATCGGAATGCGACATGACCAGAGAGCCTTCTTCCTTGAATGAGGCAAAGTCGGTCCAGGGATGAATATTGTGGTCACGATCTTTCTCCCACAGCGCTTTGGTATCGTATTTTTTTTGCGGTGCTGACATTGCTTATTCCTCTTGAAAATTCTGACTCAGCTTTATGAATAAAAAATGACTGACCCGATAGTGCGATGCTGGCTAGGCTTCAAATCCCTTGAGCACGTTCACCGCATTCAGCCCGACTTCTCCTATATCGTATCCGCCCTCCATGACGAACAGGGTAGGAATACCCAATCCACCGATGAGTTCACCCGTTGTCAGGTAATCCGGAGTCGTCAGTTTGAAGAAACTGATAGGGTCATGCTCGAACGTATCTACCCCAAGGGAAACCACCAGATACCCGGGTTCAAATTCGCGGATGTGATTCAAGGCGTCGGTCAGGGCCTCGCGCCACTGACTGAAAGGCGTTCCGGGGGGCATCGGGTAATTCCGGTTAAAGCCCATCCCTGCACCCAATCCCGTCTCGTCTGCATAGCCAAGGAAATGAGGGAAAGCGTCTTCAGGGTCACCATGCAGCGAGCAAAAAAGCACATCATCGCGCTCGTAAAAGATATCCTGCGTACCGTTGCCATGATGGAAATCCACATCCAGGATGGCTACACGCTCCGAGCCGCTATCCAGCAGATACTGAGCCGCAATCGCTGCATTATTGAGAAAACAATATCCGCCGAACATGTCCCGCGCCGCATGATGCCCCGGCGGACGACACAGGGAGAACATTCCCGACTCCCCTGAAACTAGGCCCTTGGCTCCCGTCAGCGCCACATCTTTTGATGCCACCGCTGCTTCGAAGGTTCCCTCCGAAATCGACGTTTCAGCCGCGAGCGCGTAATAACCCAGTTTCCCTTCTATAAACCGGGGCGCCCGGCACTGCATCCGTCTTGCCGGCCAGACAGAGGCCATTGCCTCACCGGCGTATCCCGTCTGACTCCATTCCTTCCAGGCAGTCTCAAGAAAGGCAACAAAATCAGCATCATGAATCCGCAGCACGGGATCCATTGAGAAAGATTCGGGTGCCTCCACCGGCCCCAGCTTGGCATTGCGCACCGCCTCAACAACCATATCAGCGCGCGACGGACGTTCAAACGGCTTTACCAACTCACCGCCATACAGTTCGGTTTTCGCATCGCGCAACCGATGCTGTTCACTGAAAATTGTTCTCATAGCGTTATCACTTTCTCTCGATCTCGCGCAATAGCGCAGGTTCAGTACTGCAGGCCCCGCGACTGCAGATGCGAGACCAACCGGCCGATGAACCGCCAGCACTGCATCAGTTGCGTCTCTTCCACATACTCGTCCGGACGGTGCGCCTGCAGAATACTGCCCGGACCACATACGACGCAAGGAATCTTCACCTGGTCACCGAAGAGTCCGGCTTCTGAGCCGAAACTGATCTTCTCAGGATTGTTATCGTCCTCAAGGAGCATCTGCACAAAGCGTACCACTGGCGCATCGGCAGGCGTGTTGAGTCCGGGATATCCGGCAAGCGACTCAATAGAGATTGAGGTCTCCGGATCGACGGCATGCATCCTCGGTAAGAGCTCATCATCCACATAAGATGCGATCTGCTGAAAATAGCTGTCGGCTGTTTCTTCTGGCAAGTGCCGCAATTCAAAGCGGAATTCACAAGCGTCCGGCACGATGTTGAGCGCCCGCCCACCCTCAATGGGTCCGACATGCAGCGTACTGTGGGGCACGCGATAGCCATCATCGATCAGGCCGTGCTCATGCACCGTTTTATAGACATTACGGATGTGGCAGATCAAATCCGCTGCGACTTCCACCGCGTTGACACCTTCGACGGGATAGGCTGAGTGCGCGGCGCGCCCCCGAATATTGACGCGCCAACTCTGCTTACCTTTATGCGCGTTAATCACCTTCATGGTGGTCGGCTCCCCGATGATGCCCATGGCAGGTTTGACGGGCTGTTGCGTCAGTACATCCAGGAGCCGGCGTACACCAATGCATCCGATCTCTTCATCATAGGAAAACGCAAGATGCACTGGCGCCAGCAAGGGCTTTTCCATCATCTGCGGCACTTTAGCCAGCGCGCAGGCAATAAAGCCCTTCATGTCGGCGGCTCCCCGTCCGAAAAGCGCCCCATCCTTCTGGCTCAACACAAAAGGATCTGTTGACCAGTCCTGTCCATCTACAGGGACCACATCGGTGTGGCCGGACAACATGACCCCTGGCTTGTCGAGAGGGCCTATGGTCGCGTAGAGATTCGCCTTGGCGCCCGTCTCGTCATGGACCAGCAAACTGTCGATGCCGAAACCGGCCAGGTAATCCTTGACCCAGGCAATGAGATCCAGATTGGAGTTGCGGCTGGTGGTGTCGAAAGCAATCAGCTCCCCAAGAAGATGATATAACTCGTCCTGCGCCTGATCGCCGGCCTCGGGAATACTCACGGGTCGCCCGGTACCCCGTACGCAGGTGCAACTGCCGGATTCAAAGCGCGATCCAGATAATCATTCATCTGGGGCTGATAGCGCAGCCAAAGATCCCGAAGATCACTCACCGGGTCATCGGACCAATCGACCCGCAAATCCACAAGCGGCCAGACATTCTCCCCGGCCACCAGCAATGCCGCCGAATGGGTGGGGCCTTCCTCTCCACCGGCTGCTACGCCAGCTTCCAGGGCACATAAAAGACGTTCTGCCAGATGCGACCCGGCATGCTGGGCGAACCCCTCGGTCATTGCCACCGGCACCCCGGTGGATGAAAGCAGATTGCCTGCAGCAACACATTGATGACCATGAGACACCGCGTGGGTGCCAAGAATTTCCGATCCCGTGCGTTCGGCGATGTTGCCCTTGAGATCAACTGCTGTCACCTGGCGATATTGTGCGAACGGTCTGTCATCCATTACCGATGCCAGCGCGGACGGCGCATCAAGGCCCTGCGCCATCAGATCAAGCATTTCATTGCCAATGGAGGGATCCGTGACATTCTGTGTGGCCACGGCACCGGCACCTGCCCTGACCCAGGGACATCGGCTACCCACACTGATGCTGGAGGTAGTGATTGCCACCCCGGCCATCGCCGTGCGTTCACACATCCCTGTAATCGAAAAGGTCACTGTACTGCCTCACCTGCGCCCTCGCCGGCCGCCTGCTGACCTTGCAGCCCAAAAAACGAGTCGTCCGGGTAGGGCTCAAGAATCTCCATGGTTCCTTCGCGCAAGCGTGCAACGTGAGTTGGCTCACCTGCCACGATGCGGCGGTAAAAGCGGGAGGGAACCGCAGGAGGCATGATGGCAAAGGCGTCAGCCGCACGGTAGTCAGCGATCAGCATCCGTCGATCTCGATCTTGGGACTGATTGGGTCCTCCGCCGTGCAATGTCCAGATATCCATCAGGCAGACGTCACCGGCTTTTCCAACAAGACTGTCGGCTCTGCCATCAAACTGATCAAACAGCGCGGGATCCGTTGAGCCTATGAACTTGCCATCGTGGAAATGGGTATATCTTTCGCGGTGCGAACCCGGAACCAGTCGGGCGCAGCCATTGCCCTCATCCATATCATCGAGAAAGAGCAGCACCGTAATGCCATCGTCGTTGGTGTGCGGATCAAACGGATGGTCGGCATGATATTCAACTCGAGTCCCTGCTCCGGGAAACTTGTTGTTGAGTTTGCAGTGATGAAAAAAGACGTTCGGCCCAATAAGATCTGAAACAACTTCGGGCAAGTCGCCTTCAAAGAGCAGCCTTTGGTAAATCTCGGAGATATCGGTCGGATTTGCGACCCGACGCAGGCGGGGATTGGAGGAGGTGTGCCCCTGTTCGAGATCGAAACGGGCCTTGCCATTGGGAGTGTCAAAACCGTAATTGGCCTCGTGCTGACGACTTTCCTCTACCCACTCCTGCAACTGCGACAGGAGATCACCACGCACAGCTTCAGACACCAACCCCGGCAGCATGAGATAGCCCTGACGCCTGAACTCTGAAATCTGGGTTTCGCTCAACATACTTTTTACCTCCTCTGTTACTTCTGCTGTTACTTCTACGTCTGCTCCACGCGATCGAAGACCCCAACCTCAGGGCCTTAATCCGGAATAACAGCAGTCACCTCAATCTCTACCAACCACTCCGGTCTTGCCAGCGCTGGCACAACCAGACCCGTTGAGCAGGGAAACACGCCTTTCAGCCATTTGCCCATCTCCTGGTAGACCGCATCGCGGTGGCGAATATCAGTGAGATAAACAACGATCCTGCAGATATGTCCCAGCTCACTTCCCGCCTCCTGCAACAGCATCTGGATATTCTCCATTGCCTTGGCGGTCTGTGCGCCAGCATCACCCACATGCAGCGACTCACGGGTATCCAGATCCTGAGCCACCTGACCTCGCAGAAACACCGAGGTTCCCCGGGCGACAACTGCCTGACAAAGATCGTTATCCAGGTTCTGCTCAGGATAAGTTTCTCGGGTATTGAACGGCCGAATGCGCTCATGAATCATTTCAAATTCTCCTTACGATCGATCGTAGTGCCTGTTTTCTTTCCAGGAGACATCGCCCATCAACAGTCACCTGATACGCGCAAATTACACCCACCGCCACTCATGAACCCGATTTCGGCTTGGCGGAGAAATCAGCGGTTACCCTATCAGACAAATCGGCCGAACGTCGAACAAAATCCAACGTATCCTCCCAGTCAAAATTTCGATAAACCGCTCCAAGATGCGCAAAGGGAGGCGCCTGGGCAAACAACTGAAAGGTCAACCGGTGTCCGGCGTAATCCGAGTTCAGCAGATCCCGCGCATAAGCCAGTAGTTTACGGCGATCTTCAGCCTGCCAGTTCTCATTAACAGAATAGTATTTTTCCAGCCACGGGCCGCTCTCCTGATCCTCAAAACAGGCGAGGTCCGGCGTGACACAAATCTGACCACCGCATAGCTCACGCGCAATATGCATCATGGCTGGGAGATTGGCGCAGGCGTGAACCCGGCCTGTGAGGAGCAGCGACTGGTTGGGCATCAAGAGGTCGCTGGGGCTTTTCTCAGCAAGCGCGATGGCTGCTGTGAGGTGTGCATGAATTCCCTCGCGATACACTGCCAGTTGAGCCAGTTTTTCCTGAACCGCCTGCTGCTTATCCAGCCCCGTCTGCTTCACGTTGAACAGCGCCGCCCCAATCATCATGTCTGCATATTTGAGAATGCGCTGGACGAATGCAAAAGCCGAATAGCGATGCAGCGTCGCCCGGATAAAGGCAGCCGCCTTGGTGTGGCGGTAAAACAGCACGTTCTCCCAGGGAATGAGGACGTTGTCGAAAATAACCAGCGCATCAATCTCATCAAAGCGATTTGACAGCGGGTAGTCCTCTTTGGGTGCCCGCCCGGAAAAGCCCGTTCGGCAGATCATGCGGATACCGGGAGATCCAAGATCACAGATAAAGCCTACGGCGTAGTCTGAATAGGCGTCGTTGCCCCAGTTGGCAATGGTGGGCTTGGTGAATGCCTGGTTGGCATAAGGTGCTGCCGTCTCAAATTTGGCTCCCCGTACCACAATGCCCTCGTCGGTTTCCTTGACGACATGCAACAGCATGTCTGGATCCTGATCCTGGGGCGCTTTGGACCGATCCCCTTTTGGATCGGTGTTAGCGGATACATGGAAGGGATCGTGATCAATGACCCGATGAATATGATTGGCGATATTCTGGGAAAACTGCGGATCGACCTGGTTGAGCACGTCTTGGCCATCATAAAGCGACCACATCTCACCGACGGTTTCATCTCCCACCCGGGTGACGACCCCGCCGATGTCCTCAAAGACCGCATCCGTCGAGTTTCGCTTGTCCTGCCAATCCTCCTGCGTATACGGCAGTTTCAACCCTACCGAAAATGGCTCGTCTTTATCATCGTGATACGTCATGACAGGTGCAGTGGCTGCATCGTGCTGCATGTCATAGATCCGCGCACGGATATCGACCAGGGGCTTGAACATTGGGTGCGTGGTGACATCCGGCACCTTCTCGCCGTTCATGAACACCACCCGGCCATCGCGAATCGATTCGCGGTACTCCTCTCCCGTTCTAATCATGACTTCCTTCCTGCATTAATGGGGTTATCAGCGGGAAACGCCGGGGCGCTTGCCGACACATCACCACCGCATCATCGCGATCCCGCAAAAATTGTAAAATATAGTTTTAGAATAAATTAAATAGATTTTTTTTATGTCATTCTCCCTGCGGCAATTGCGTCACTTTATCTGTATCGCGGACCATCAGAACATCTCCAGTGCCGCCAGGGAACTCTTTCTCTCACAGCCTGCCCTGTCGACGTCGATTGTGCAGCTCGAAGAAGCACTCGGCCTGCAGTTGCTGATTCGCCATCATGCCAGAGGTGTCTCTCTTACCCCCGCCGGGAATGCTTTTCTGGCCCAGGCGCGGTCTCTGGTGGCTCACGCCGAAGAAGTCGCCAGTACGGGACGGGCGTTGGGCGAATCGGCTCAAGGGATTCTCGAAGTAGGATGTTTCTGGACACTGTCACCGTTTTTTCTTCCTGGCCTTCTGGTGCTTGCACGGGAACGCCATCCGGAACTTGAGATCAAAGTCAGCGAAGGACCTCTCAACGAACTGCAGGGCTTGCTCCATAACGGCAATATCGAGATGGCGCTGCTTTATGATATTGATCTCGATCCCGCGCTTGCGCGGGTGCCGTTGGCCGACGTGAAGCCGCACGTCCTGCTTCCGGCGTCCCATCCCTTGGCAAACCGCGCAAGCCTGTCTTTGAAGGCCCTGCGCGATGAGCCGTTCATCCTCCTTGACCTGCCCCATAGCCGCGATTACTTCCTCGGATTTTTCGGCAAGCTCGGCTTTCAACCGAGAGTACGTCACCGCAGCCAGTCTTTCGAACTGGTACGCGGGCTCGTCGCGAGTGGAGAGGGCTACAGCATCCTTAACCTGCAGCCGGCCTCCCAACAGACATATGACGGGGGGAAAGTCAGATGTTTACCGATCAGGGAAAAAATGCCGTCCCTGTCAGTGGTGCTGGGTCATCCTGTGGGTCTTCGTCAGACCGGTCGGGCTCAGGCGTTTATGCACTGTTGTCATGAGTACTTCAAAAAGACGCCGAAGAGCCAAATCGCTTAACGAGTGACAAAGACAGCGCGACGGCGTATCCCACCCCGATCGCAAACACCACCGTCCCCAGGCCTACCGTTCCGCCTAGCAGCCATCCGCAACACAACACGGTGACCTCGAGCCCGGCCCTGACCCAGCCAATAGGTTTTCCGGTGATGCGCTGCAAGCCGGTCATCAGTCCGTCGCGCGGACCTGGGCCAAGATTGGCCGTCAGATAAAGTCCGCTTCCCACCCCAATCAATATGACTCCTGCGATGAGCTGGAAATAGCGTATCACCGAGCCTTCAGGAAGTATCAATAGCGGTGTCATGGTATCAATGGCCACCGCAATCACGACTGCGTTGGAAAGCGTACCGAACCCCGGGATCTCCCGCAGAGGAATCCAGAGGAGAAGCACTGAAACACTGACGACAAACGTAGCAAATCCAACACTGAGGCCCGACTGAACTGAGATACCCTGCGCAAGGACAGTCCATGGACTGACGCCAAGGCCGGCCGCAATGAACATCGCTTCCCCGGTTCCAAAAAGCCAGAGACCGGCGAAGAGTGCTGCCGCGGTAGGTCCTCTGGGCTTAAAGGTGAGCGGCGCATCGGCGCTCCAGATCGTCCGGGGCACGCTGTGAGCCGGACGCAGCAGGCGGCGCCAGTCCGCTAAATTCATACATCCCTACCGATCATTGCAGCAACCACCGCAATTACGCGGGATGACCCAGGATCGACTGAACCTCTCGAATTGCGCGCTCCCCCGTCATGCGGGCGCCATGACAGGTACAGAAATGATCCGTCGATGTTGCCTCACCGCAAAAAAACAGCCGGTCTGCCAACGGCTTTGCCAACACACCCCTTTGATGGAATTGACCCGGCATGGCGGTTGAATAGGCACCCCTGACAAACGGATTTCCGCGCCAGGCAGACTGACGATCCGACTTCACTTTAGAACGGATGTCGTTCCCAAATACGTGACACAAAGCATCAATCACGGCCTCTCGTGATGCATCCGTCCCCGCCCGTTCAAGCCAATCTGCGTGTCTCCCGGCGACGATCCCGATAGCGCAGTTAAATCCGTAGGCTCCGAGACTTATCTGGATAAGCGGATGACCTTCCCGTTCAACGACCACACGCTCGGTGGCATCATCAGGGAATACTGCTCGATCTATCTCGAGGCGAATCCGGTTGTAGTTGCCAAGGGGAAGCGCCCAAATGGCCTCCTGTTTCTCCGTGGGCAACTCCGGCACAAACCGGATGTCTCCTGAAGCCAGAACCCCGGTCGAAACGGCAATGACGGCACACTTCGCCTGGATCTGCCCTTTGGCGGTCTCTACAACAACGCCCGGACCCTGCCACTGCACGCAGGTCGCTGCCGTATTCAGAGAGACCGGCACAGCCGCTCCCCATTGGCTGACCAAAGCGCCGTATCCGTCCACGACGGGCCAGTTTTCTTCGGTGTCGTTGTAACTGACAAGATCGCCTATCGAAATCTGGTCCACGTCCGACGAGGTATTCAGCGTATCGTAAAAATCGAGCACCTCAGTCCATGGCCCGTCGCGCTCAACGGTATCGAAAACCGATTGATCCAGCCCCTGAGTCCAGGCGTCAGCGACGCTTTTTTGGCGCTCGCTCATTGCTCTGAACGCAGCTGCGACTTCGATATCTTCGACCCAGGCGCCTTGGCGAAAAAACCCGGAGCGGCCATACCCCTCCCGACGCTCGTAACGCACCCCAAACGCATCGGCCGTATCGACAAAGGGATTGAGGCTGGCGGAGTGCATCCAGTGACAACCGAGATCAAAAGGCGCGCCGTCAGGCATGATCTCGGTATGGGCACGACCCCCCACCCGGGCATCTGCTTCCAAAACCACCGAAGTCAGACCACTCGCCCCGAGCGCACGACCCGCGGCCAGGCCTGCCGCGCCAGCGCCAATAACCACCACGTCGACCGTGCTGCTCATGGGCGCTGATGCAGGGGACGGGTCAGGCAGCCTGCCTGGACCACGAGCCGTGCTGGCGCCACCCCGATGGGATAGCAAAGATGTGCCAAGGTCTCAACATCAAAAACCGCAAAATCGGCCCGATAGCCTGGCTTCAGCACGCCACGGTCAGACAAACCCAGGGCTTTCGCCGCGTGAATGGTGACCCCCGCAACCGACTCGCGTGGCGTTAATCCAAACATGACACAGGCCATGTTGAGCACCAGCAGAAGCGAATCAACAGGAGAACTGCCGGGGTTGTAGTCCGTCGCCAGGGCCATCGGGACCTCGTGCTTACGAAACAGATCCACAGGCGGGCATTGCTTTTCTTTCAAAAAGTAAAAGGCTCCCGGGAGCAGTACCGCAACGGTGCCTGATTCTGCGAGCGCCTTGACTCCTGCTTCGTCGGTGTACTCCAGGTGGTCTGCAGACAGTGCGC
>Ga0181593_10006498_pt1 | contig 10471 bp, 7 predicted proteins | sample 071ome_19_FD_133756 | JGI IMG/M metagenome (GOLD analysis project Ga0181593, IMG submission 133756) | Coastal salt marsh microbial communities from the Groves Creek Marsh, Skidaway Island, Georgia - 071413AT metaG (megahit assembly) | ecosystem: Environmental > Aquatic > Marine > Intertidal zone...
CACCAGTTTTGGGATCTCGAGGTATCGGACGACACGCTGGATCTCACGCTGTCCTTCAACAAGGTGCCCGAACGGTTGATCATTCCGTTCGAGGCGATGACCGGCTTTGCCGACCCGAGCGTGCAATTCGGTCTGCAATTCCAACCCGACCGCAGCCGGATCGAGAGCCCCGGCGAGGACGAAGCCGGTTTGCCGGCGCAACTGACCCCCGGCGGGGCGGTCATTTCGGTCGGCAACAATGCGGACGACGAAGACGATCTCGACGACGAGAACGTCATGACCGAGACGCCGGAAACGTCAGACGGCGAAAAGGTCGTCGCGTTGGATCAGTTCCGCAAGAAATAGCTTTTTCGTGCGCGGCCCTGGGCCGCCAAAGGAGTAGCCATGGTCGCGTTCCACTATCAGGACATGTTTCCGCTCGGCCCCGACGAGACGCCCTATCGCCAGGTCACCGACGAATTCGTCACCCCGGTGTCGGTCGACGGCATCGATGTCGTTAAGGTCGCCCCCGAGGCGTTGACGTTGTTGACCAAAGAAGCGATGCGCGACATCGCGCACCTGCTGCGGCCGGGGCACTTGCAACAGTTGGCCAATATTCTGGACGACCCCGAGGCATCGGATAACGACCGCTATGTCGCGTACGAGCTCCTAAAGAACGCCAACATCGCGTCGGGCATGATCCTGCCGGGCTGCCAAGATACCGGCACCGCGATCGTCATGGGCTACAAGGGCCAAGGGATTTGGACGCCGGGCAACGACGCCGAAGCGATTTCGCGCGGCGTTTTCAACACCTATACCGCATCCTATCTGCGATATTCGCAGATGTCGGCCTTCAACATGTACGACGAGGTCAACACCGGCAGCAATCTGCCGGCGCAAATCGACCTCTATGCCGCCGACGGCGAGGCCTACAAATTCCTGTTCATGGCCAAGGGCGGTGGCTCGGCCAACAAGACGTTTCTGTATCAGCAAACCCGCGCGGTGCTGAATCCCGAGGCGTTGATGACGTTCTTGGACGAAAAGATTCGTTCGCTCGGCACCGCGGCGTGCCCGCCCTATCACTTGGCGGTCGTCATCGGCGGGACGTCGGCGGAGATGAACCTGAAGACCGTCAAGCTGGCGAGCACGCGCTACCTCGACACGCTGCCGACCGAGGGCAACGAACACGGCCAAGCGTTCCGCGATTTGGAAACCGAAGCCAAGGTCCACGAGCTGACCCGCGCAATGGGCATCGGCGCGCAGTTCGGCGGCAAGTATTTTTGCCACGACGTGCGCGTGATCCGACTGCCGCGCCATGGCGCGAGCGTGCCCATCGGGATCGGCGTTTCGTGCTCGGCCGACCGTCAGGCCTTGGGCAAGATCACTCGCGACGGCGTGTTCCTCGAACAACTCGAAACCAATCCCGCCAAGTACATGCCCGACATCAAAGACGGCGAACTGGGCGGCGACGTGGTGCGCGTCGACCTGAACCGACCGATGGCCGAGATTCTGAAACAGCTTTCCGAATATCCGATCCGCACGCGGCTGTCGTTGCACGGGCCGATGATCGTGGCGCGCGATATCGCGCACGCCAAGATCAAGGAACGCTTGGCCGCCGGCGAGGGGATGCCGCAATACATGAAGGACCACATGGTCTATTACGCCGGGCCGGCGAAAACGCCGGAGGGCTATGCTTCGGGCTCGTTCGGACCGACCACGGCGGGACGCATGGACTCCTACGTCGACGAGTTCATGGCGGCGGGCGGCAGCATGATCTCGCTCGCCAAAGGCAACCGTTCGCCGATGGTGCGCGAGGCTTGCGGCAAGCACGGCGGGTTCTATTTGGGCTCGATCGGTGGGCCGGCGGCGATCCTCGCGCAAGACTGCATCAAGAAGGTCGAAGTGCTGGAATACCCAGAGTTGGGAATGGAAGCGGTGTGGCGCATCGAGGTTGAAGACTTCCCGGCCTTCATCGTGATCGACGACAAGGGCAACGACTTTTTCGTCGGCACCGTCGAAAAGAGAGCGGCCTAGGGCGCGCGCATGGCCGCGACGATCCGGCCCTACGAACCGGGCGATCTCGGCCGATTGGCCACGCTGAACGTCGTGTATTACTCGACCAAGTGGGATTTTCCCGGCGCTTTCTTCGAAGCGAAGATCACCGCGGGCATGGCCGCGTTGCTGGAGACGTTGGAGGGCCCCGGTAACGGGTGGTGGTCGGCCGAGCTCGATGGCGACTATATCGGCGGCATCGTGATCGACGGCAACAACCCGGCGGCGGCGCAACTGCGTTGGTTCATTCTGAGCGAGAAAGCACGGGGACAAGGCGTTGGCCAGGCGCTGCTCGACGCCGCGATGCAGCACTGTCGCGCGCAGGGCTTTCCGCTCGTTTTTCTCAGCACGTTTCGCGGTTTGGACACGGCGCGTCGCCTTTACGAGCGCGCCGGTTTTCGTTTGGTGAACGAAAAAGAAAACACGACGTGGGGGACGCCCAAGTCGGAGCAGCGATTCGAGTGGACACCGGAAGACAGCGCGACATGAGTGTCTTGCCGGATGTCGTGACGCGCGAGTTGGACGTGATCTTTTGCGGCTCGGCGGCCAGTGCGGTCTCGGCCCAAAAGGCCGCGTATTACGCCGGGCCGGGCAACAAGTTTTGGAAGACGCTGCACGCCGTCGGGCTGACCGCCCGCGCGCTAGAACCCGCCGAGTTTCCGCTGCTCCTGACCTACCGCGTGGGTTTGACCGACATGAACAAAACCGAATCAGGTGGCGACGGCGATTTGAGCAAGACGGCCGACGATCCTGCCCGCCTGCGCGATCTGGTCACCGAACATGCGCCGCGGTTCCTGGCGTTCAACGGCAAACGCGCGGCCAAGGCCTATTTCGGCCGGGACGTGAACTATGGCCGCCAGCCCGAGACGATCGGCGAGACCGCGATCTATGTGTTGCCCTCCACGTCGGGCGCGGCGTCGGGCCATTGGGACCTCGCGCCATGGCAGGAACTGGCCGAGCATGTCCGGCAGCGCCGCGTGTTCACCCGCGACGACCCCGACCTCGACGCCCTGACGCCCGAAGCGCGCGAGGACATGCGGGTGTCGTTGAACCGACGGCTCTATCACGGCATCGGGTTGGACCTGCGCAAGAAGCGCGACGAAAGCGAGTTTGCCTCGCGCATGACGTCCGACCGACAAATCCACACGCTGAAACGCATTGTCGAAGAGACGGCGATCGCTTTTCTCGAGGGACCGGGTGCGTTCTTAGGCGTCGAGACGTTAGGGCTGGATGCTTTGGTGGACGACTTCTTTGCCGCCTATGCCGAACGACCGGTGCAGGACAACGAAGGCGGCACCAAGTTCGCCGATTCGTTCTGGCTGTATGCGTTGGGCCGCTTGATCGCGCCCGACATGATCGTCGAAAGTGGCGTGCACCGGGGGCATTCGTCATGGTTGTTGCGGATCGGCAATCCGCGCGCGGCGATGCATTGCTTCGATGTGAGCTTTCGCAGCCTGGTTTGGCGCGATGCCGAGGCAGCCTATCACGAAGACGATTGGATGACCGCCGATCTCGGCGCGCAAGGCCATGCGCTGTGTTACTTCGACGACCACATCAGCCATGCGCAACGGGTGGTCGAGGCGCATGCCAGGGGCTTTCGCACGTTGTTGTTCGACGACGACTTTGCCGCCCACCACCTCCATGCCACCGGCACTCCGCCCTTGCCCACGTTGGCGATGATCTTCGACGACACGTTGGAAGACGGCGAGGAGATCACCTGGCAGCGGCACGGCAAGCCGAAATCGTGGACGGTGGACCTGGGCGCGCAACGTGCGGCGCGCGCGCTCATTGCGGATTATGCCAAAACGCCGGACATGGGGCCGTTGTTGCGCATGCGGCCACAGTCGGGCATTGCCGTCGTTCGTCTGAAGGACTGAGCCGGGCCGGCCGGGGTTGCCCCCATTGGCGCCAACCCGTAAGCCCCTGATATGCTGGTCGACCTCCCTACCCTGCTTGCATTCCTCGCGACCATCCTGGCACTGGTGCTGTCGGTCGGGCCGGATACGCTGTTGATCATCCGCTACACGATGTCGTCGGGCGCCCGCACCGGCGCGGCCACAGTGATCGGCGTCCAGTTGGGATTGTTCAGCCATACCGCGCTGGCGGCGCTGGGCATCTCGCTGGTGATCGCGTCGAGCACGATCGCCTTCAAGAGCATTGCGGTGGTGGGCGCGGCCTACCTCGCCTGGCTCGGCATCCAGGGATTTCGGTCGGGATTGATCAATGTCGATGCGATGTCGGGCGGTCGCGTCGTGCGCCCCTATGCGGGGATGCGCGATGCGCTGTTGACCAACTTGTTCAACCCCAAGGTCATCGTGCTGTTTCTCGCGCTGATGCCCAATTTCGTCGACCCGGCGCGCCGGGTGTGGCCGCAACTTGTCACGTTGGGGATCGCCCTGTTTGTCGTCAACGTGGTTTGGCAGATGGGCATCATGTTGGTAGCGGATCGCGCGCGGGTGTGGTTGGGCCGTCCATCGGTCCAGCGCGCGGTTTCGTGGAGCACCAGTGCGGTGTTGTTCGTATTCGCCGCCGGATTGCTGATCGACCACGTTTTTTGATGTCTCCTGACAGCAGGCTGTCAGGAGGGGTGCGGTAGGGATGTACACTGACCTCTCAAGGAGTACGCCATGACCAAGGAACCCAAGAACATCGTCCGGACCACCGCGTTGCGCCCAGAAGACGCAGCCCACATCAAGCATCCAATGAATCCGAACTCAGAAGTGTTCGTTCACCCCTTAAGCGATCATGCCGGGATCGAGCGCATGCATATGAACATCGCGCGCATTCCCGCCGGTAAGGAAAGCTACCTGCCGCATGCCCACACCTTGCAGGAGGAATGGTTGTTCATTCTTGAAGGCAACGGCGCCGCACAGATCGGCGACGACGAGGTGGCGATCGGCGCGGGCGACTATCTCGGCTTTCCCACCGACGGCACGGTGCACCATCTGAAGAACACCGGTACGCAGGACATGGTGGTGTTGCAAGGCGGCGAGCGCACGCCCCGCGAGGTCGCGCGGTTTCCGACGATCGCCAAGACGGCGGTGTTCGAGGTCCCCAAGGTGACGTTCTACGGCGACGACGGATCGGTCGAGGAACGCCACATCAGCGAATGGATGGCCAAGGACTGATGACGCCAGCGCGGGACGTTTCGCGATGATCACCAAGCGATCGGTCATCGTTTCGGGCCATCGCACCAGCGTGTCGCTGGAGCCCGCGTTTTGGGACGAATTGGTGCGCTTGGCCAAACGGCGCGGCCTCTCGCTCAACGCCTTGGTGGCCGAGATCGATACGGCGCGGACCGGCAATCTGTCGAGTGCACTACGTCTTTATGTCTTGCAAGCGGTAAAGGCCGAACCGGCTAGCGATCCTGCAGCCGACGAAGGATGCCCTTGACCAAGTCCTCGCCCGTTGCGGGCTTGGTTTCTTCGGTGGTCGTCCCCTGACCGGGAAGGGCCGGGATACGGCTGTCTTGTGACGGGGCCGCCGCAGGCGCTGGCTGGGTGGTCGTTGGCCCGCCGTCGTCATCCTTGAGCAGTTTGCGGATCAGCGTGGTGCCGACACGTTGGGTGAGATATTGCTCGAGCGCTTGGGTGCGGAGGTTGCGCTGCGGGTTGTCGAGTGGGCCGTTGAGGTCGAGACCGACATCGGGCGATTCGGGATGGTCGGTGAGGCGCGCGCTTGTGCGCATGTCGAGCCGCCAACGGGGAAGGTCGACGACGGCGGTGCCGGTGCCGGCCGCGGCATCGAGGGTTGCGGTGAGATCCGTGCTACGCGCCACCCCGTCTTCGACCTGAAACGTCCCCTGGAAGGCGGTATAGCGCGTCTCCCCGCCCTCGAAGGTGCGCAACAAGAGGTCGGCGAAATCGAGCGCCTGGTTCAGATTGCCCAGGCGTTGGCTGAGCGAGGGCAAATCGATGCCGCGCACCACGCCATCCTGCGCGGCGAACGACAGATTGCCGTCGAGGTTATTGACGAGATCGAATTGGCTTTGGCCGGTGGTGGTGAATTCGCCGCGCATGTTGAAGCGGCCGGTGACGCGGTCGAGGCCCGCGCTGGCCTGCAAGGCTTGTTCGATGTTGGCGCCGTCGAGCGAGAGCGCCACACCGATGCGCGCGACGCGGTCGGCGACCGCCGTGACGCGGATCGCGGACTGGCCTTCGAACAAATTGGCGCTGAGCGGATCGACCGTCAGGGTGCCGTCTTCGAGCGCAGCGACGAGGGTCGGTTCCTGGAGGACGTAGTCGCCATAGATCAGGCCACGGGCATTGAGTTCGAGCCGTCCATCGAAGCTTTGCAAGGTGGTGAGGTCGATCGGGTCTTGCGACCAGCGGTTGCCGCCTTGCGCCGGAGATTGTCCGGCGCCGGCGGATCCCGTGCTGCCGCCGGTGGCGCCGTTCGAAACGGGCAGAAATAGGTCGGCGAGAATTTCGCCGGTGTTGAGCCGGGCGTCGATGCGCGGGCGCGGCCCGGTGAAATCGGCTGCCGCGTCGCCCACGTAGTTGACCGGGCCGAGCGCGCCTTCGATGCGGGAGATCGTGATCCGACCGGTTTGGCCGGCGATATCGGCCAACGTACGCACCGCGCCAAGATTGACCGCTGCGGGGCGATAGTCAACGCCGAGGGTCCGCAGCAGTTGCGTCATGTCGGGGTGGTTGACCTGCAGACTGAGATTGTACGCCGGTGCCGACAACGGATCGTCCAAGGCCCCGCTGACCGCCAAGGCCAGCGCCGCGGCGTTGATGTCGGCCTCGACGTTGACGGTCTCTTGGTTGCCGCGGAGCGCCGCCGTCACCATCAATGCGCCGTCGAGCACGCGCTCGGTGGGCGCGAGGGTTAGGCCGGCGAGTTGCGCGGCGCGCACCAAGCTGGGACTGTTGAGGGTCATCCGCATATCGACCCGGGGCGCGGCGGCCAGCAATTCGAGACGGCCATTGGCCGCCGCCGTCATGTCGCCGATCTTGCTGGTGAGGTCGATGGCGAGATCCTCGGCCGTGCCGATGACGCTGCTGCTGAGATCGATCGCGCCCAAGGCGCGGACATCGACCGGCAGGTCGACCCCAAAGAAGCGCGCCGGCGCGGCGACATCGCGTGCCTTGACCGCGACCCGCGTATCGAAGGTCGGAACGGCCGCGAAATTGCCGGCCGAGCCCGACACCGCGACGCCGGCCCCACCGGCATCGGCGATCGCCGCCTCGCGGAGCGTCAACGCACCGCCGAGCAAGGAGGCGTCCAACGCGACACCGCCAAAACGGCGGCCGCCGAAGGTGAGCGAGTCGACTTTGATCTTGGTGTTGGTATCGAAGGAATCGAGGACGGCAAACGTGCCGGCGGCGGCCGTCGTGGCGTTGTCGGCGCTATCGTCGGTTGCCGACGGCGACGGATCGTCCGCGAGGTAGGCATCGAGATCGAGCCGGTCGATTTCGAGATCGACACTGAAGGACGGGCGCGCCCGAAAGGCATAAGCCAGCCCGCCGGTAATCCGCGAGGAATCCAGGCGCAGGTCGATGCCGAACGCCTGCCCCAGATCGGGCGTCGCTCGTACTTGGCTTTGCAAACTGAGCTGGCGAAGCCGGCCCGGGGCGAACCCGTCGAGCGAAACCCCGAGCCATTCGGCCGCCGCGCGGAAGTCCGCGGCCGCCAACTCAAGTCGGCCGTCGAAGCGTGGCTGACCGTCGACCGTGGCGGCGCGGCCGGTCAAGCTGACGTCCGAACCGCCCGGGAGCATTGCGCGCAGCGCTGTAAGGTCGACGGCTTCGTCGGCGACGGCCGCGGCAAGGCGAAACTGGCGCACCAAACCGCCGCGAAAGGTCAACGCCTCGCCCGTCACATTGACGTTCGCGGCGAACCCGCCGAGTGCGGCGAGCGGATTTGCCGGCGGCGACGGCACGGCGGCGGATTGGTTTGGCGCGGTTTCGGCCGTTTGCGTCGACACTGCGTTGGCCCAGGCGTCAAGATCGATCCGGCCCACCGCGAGGGTCACGTCGAGAGTGGGCGCACCGCCGAGAGATGCCGCAACAGCCCCGGTCGCCCGGGTTTCACCGACAACAAGCGCAAGGTCGTTGATGGCCACAGCCTCTGCGCTGCCGGTCAGTTGCCCGGCGATCGAAAACGTTTGCGCGCCGGGGATCACCAGGCGGGCTTCGCTGCCGACCATCTTGGTGACGATGCTGAGCGCTTCGCGCAGATCGCCACCCTCGAACGAAAATTTGGCCTCGACTGAGGGCGTGGCGGCGAAGGGCGCGACGCTACCTTGGACCGCGGCGACGGCCCCACCCCGTTCGAGTTCGAGCTTGGCGCGCAGCGGCATCGTTTCGTTTCGACCGGCGGCGCCCAGAGAAAAATCGAACCCGACGGCTTGATCGCGGACCGAGAACCGCCCCTCCGCCGCGTAGGGCCCTTGCACCAAATCATCCGCCGTGAAGGTCGCGGCGATGGCTTCTATTCGTTCGACGCGGCCGGTTGTCGCGTCGATGTAGTTGAGCGCACCGTTGGCGATGACGACCCGTTCGACGCTAATCGGAGCCGCAGCCGCTTCCGGTTCATCGGCGGGACCCGGCGCGCCGGTGTCGAATTGCCAATTGGCGGCACCGTCGGCGGCGACTTCGAGGAAAAATTCGGGCTCGACCAAGCGCACGCTGATCACCTGAATTTCGCCGCGCAGCAATGGCCACAGGGCGACCTGGACGTCGAGCGCCCGCAAGGTCAGGAAATCGGCATCGCCGCCTGCGGTGGAAAGCCGCACGTCCGCCGCCGACACCCGCGGCGTCGGCAGAACCGAGAGCGACAAATCGCCGTTCACGGCCAACGTGCGCCCGGTGGCCCGCTCGATCGGTTCGGCGATCTCTCTCTTGTATTGGTTCCAATCGATGAAACTGGGCGCGATCAGCGCTACCACGACGAGGAGGACGGCCACACCCGCAAGGATCAAGAGAACGCGCTTCACCAATCAAACTCCAGGCAACAGGTCGAGGGGCGGCCCGGCCCAGAGGCCGGCAGGACGTAACATCGCGGGAAACGCATATTGCACGATCCCGCAGGTAATTCCGACCCAATCGCCGTGGGACCGGGACAGGGTGAGATGTGGTGGCTAGAATGCCCGGCGTCTAGGCTGCTTTATTTTTTGATAGCGGGGATTCTTGATGAAAGCCTCTGATTTATTCGTTCAATGCCTCGAAAAAGAGGGCGTGACCCATATTTTCGGGGTGCCCGGCGAGGAAAACGCCGACGTCATGATCTCGCTATTGGATAGCAAGATCGAATTCGTCCTATGCCGCCACGAACAGGCCGCCGCGTTCATGGCCGACACCTATGGTCGGCTGACCGGCAAGGCGGGTGTCTGCCTCGGCACATTGGGGCCCGGCGCCACAAACCTGGTGACCGGCGTCGCCGACGCCAATATGGATCGGGCGCCGTTGATCGCCATCATCGGACAGGCGTCGACTCGGCGGCTCCATAAAGAGAGCCACCAGAACATGGATTCTATCGCCATGTTCGCGCCGATCACGAAGTGGGCGCAGTCGATCACCAGCCCGCACAATATTCCGGAAGTGGTGCGTAAGGCCTTCAAGATTGCCGAGTCGGAAAAGCCCGGCGCCTGCGTCATCGAGCTGCCCGAGAACCTGGCCGAGGAAGAAACCAATCAAATGCCGATGGATCGGCATAAGACCCGCCGGGCCGCCGCCGATCACAAAGCCATCAGGCAGGCGGTCGAATTGCTGGTCGAAGCCAAGAATCCGCTGATCCTGGCCGGCAACGGGGCGGTGCGGAAACGCGCCTCCAAGCAACTTCAACGCCTCGCCCACAAGACCGGCATCGGCGTGGTCAATACGTTCATGGGCAAAGGCGCGGTGCCGCGCACCGACCCGCATTGCTTGTTCACGCTGGGACTGCAGGGCCGCGATCACATCAACGCGGCCCTCGACGAAGCCGACGTGATCATCGCGGTGGGCTACGACCTGGTGGAGTATTCGCCGGAGCATTGGAACAAGACCGGCGGCAAAACGATCATCCATGTCGATTTTTTCCCGGCCGAGGTGGATCAGTCCTATCCCGTGACGGTCGATATCGTGTCCGACGTGGCCGATGCGCTGTGGCAGATGAACGAGATGATCAACCAGCGCTTCGAGAACAAGCTGCCGCTGTTCGACATCAACGCACGCGGGCCGCTGCGGCAAACGATCCTGGACGACTTTGCGATGGAGAAGGACGACGCGTCCTTCCCGATGAAGCCGCAAAAGATATTGTGGGACGTGCGCGAGTTTCTCGGACCGGAAGACATTCTGCTGTCGGATGTCGGCGCCCATAAGATGTGGATCTCGCGCTATTACCAGTGCGACGAGGCCAACACCTGTTTGATCTCGAACGGGTTCTGCACGATGGGCTTCGCCTTCCCCGGTTCGATCGGCGCGAAGATGGCCTATCCCGATCGCAAGGTGCTGTC
>Ga0181593_10006503_pt1 | contig 10468 bp, 5 predicted proteins | sample 071ome_19_FD_133756 | JGI IMG/M metagenome (GOLD analysis project Ga0181593, IMG submission 133756) | Coastal salt marsh microbial communities from the Groves Creek Marsh, Skidaway Island, Georgia - 071413AT metaG (megahit assembly) | ecosystem: Environmental > Aquatic > Marine > Intertidal zone...
AATCGAACTACACTCGGAGGACGTCATCCTGACGGATCATCACTACTGGGGTGGCTTGCGGCCTTGCATCGAACTTTGCCGTATCTGCCAAACCTTCGGACGAGGCATATCCATGCACTCTAATAGCCATCTAGGCATTTCTCTAGCCGCTATGACGCATCTAGGCGCCTGCATTCCCCAACTCGACTACGACCTGGATACCCACTACCCGTGGCAAAGCGATGAAATTATTGAGGGCGGGCCTCTGCCGTTCAAAAACGGAACGGTCGCTATTCCTGACGGGCCTGGACTAGGCGTATCCATCGACCAAGAACAGCTGGCCCGGTTGCACAAGAACTATCTAGAAAGCGGGCTCGATTTTCGAGACGACGAATCGGAGATGAAGAAAGTGGATCCGGAATGGGAATTCAAGCCGGTTCGCTGGTAGGCGAAATCCAACGCCTTCCACATTGTATCCAATTATATATTACATTTTCGAACCTACGGTCATGCAGCGCAACAAACCCCATGGATAGTCTCGAATTTCGACGGCGAGTATTGAAAGGCGACAAGCTCATTGGCGCTTTTCTCAATACGGGTTCTCCCACGATTGCTGAGATCGCAGGAGTATGCGGACTGGACTGGTGCTTGCTAGACATGGAGCATGGATCCGGCTCTTGGGAAATGCTCGCTTATCAATTGATGGCCTTGCACGGCAGCGGCGCCGCTCCAATCGTAAGATTGCCGTCCATTGATAATGTCTACTTCAAAAGAGCCCTGGATCTCGGGGCTTGGGGACTCATGCTTCCCAATGTCAATACTGCTGCGGAGGCTGAAAACGCAGTTGCCTTCTCCCGATACCCGCCCAGAGGAACAAGAGGCGTCTCTTCGGTCAATAGAGGCGCCCGCTATGGTATCCAGTTCGACGAGCAGCTCAAAAACGCCCATCTGAGCACGCTTATCATTGCCCAGATCGAATCGCCTTTGGCTTTGGAGAATCTAGAGGAAATCGCCAGCGTCGACGGCGTAGATGCCCTCTTTGTCGGTCCAGCGGATTTATCCGTTACCATGGGCATACCCAAGCAATTCGAGCATCCTGATTTTCTCGAAGCGATTGGGGCTACCGTGAGGGCAGCGTCGCGTAGCGGTAAAGCGTCTGGGATACTTGGCTTTACCGAATCCGATATACAGCGGTACTACACACTCGGGTTTAGCCTAGTTGCGGTTGGTTCGGATGCAGGTATGGTTGCCAAAGGGTTCAATTCACTCGTTGCTACCTCACGACAATATCGTCAGCGATTATTCTATCCATGCCCAAGCTCCCCTACCCGACGAGTCTCAATATAGACAATATTAGACCCACCTTCGCCAATTCGAAACCCTACCCGTTTCCGAAACTGGTACCCGTGTTGCAACGATTCCCGGAAGACGTAGTTGAGGATGTCGAACAGGAAACGCTTTCACAACTGGCGGGATTGCCATCATTGGAGCTGAGAGGCAAGCGCATCGCCATAACCGCGGGCAGCCGAGGAATATATGGTCAGGTAGCCGCCATCAAGACTCTGGTTTCCCATCTAAAATCAAAAGGAGCCGACCCCTTTGTGGTTCCCGCCATGGGCAGTCACGGCGGAGCTACAGCCGAAGGTCAGCTAGCCGTACTAGAAAGCCTGGGCATTACAGAATCTTCCGTTGGCGCTCCCATTCATTCCTCCATGGAAGTCGTGGAAATCGGCCACTTGGATGAAAATACTCCCGTTTGTTGCGACAAGAACGCTTTCGAGTCGGATGGCATAGTAGTCTGCAACCGCATAAAGGCTCACACTGCCTTTGCTGCCGACTACGAAAGTGGCCTCCTCAAAATGATGCTCATCGGCCTGGGAAAACACTTGGGCACCACGGCGGCCCACAAGCTGGGATTTAGCCGATTCCATGAAGTCGTTCCCGCAGCCGCTCAAGCAATGCTGGAAAGCGCGCCGGTCCTGTTCGGGCTTGGGATTGTCGAAAACGCTTACAATGGAGTAGCCAAAATTGAGGTGATCCCGAAGGAGCGGATTTTCGAACGAGAGAAAGCGCTTCTGGAATATTCAAAACAGTTGATGGGAAAGCTGCTAGTCTCTGAAATCGACGTGCTTATCGTCGACGCTATCGGCAAGGACATCAGCGGCGGGGGCATGGATTCCAATGTGACAGGCCGATCGGCCTCGGGCGTCAAAAGGGACTACACTCCAAATATTGGCCAAATTGTTGTTAGAGATCTCACCAAGGCGACAAAAGGGAATGGCATAGGAATTGGTTTGGCTGACATAACAACGCGAAGGGCCGCGGAAAAGATGAATTTAGGAATAACCTATACCAATGCGCTGACGGCCCGAACGCCTATCACGACACGAGTTCCCCTCATAGCGGAGACAGACCGGGAAGCTATTGAGATCGCTTGCCGAATGGCAGTCGCTGATGAGAACGATCAGATCCGTATCGTCCAAATCGCCAACACTAAGCAAATCAACCGAATCTGGCTTTCAGCCGCCTACTTACCCGAGATTGAACAGCGAGGCGATCTCGTCATCGACGGCGAAGCGCAATCGATAGAGTTCGACGAATCCGGCAATCAGCTTTGGCCCTCAGAGCGATGATGCCTAACTAACCGAAGCTCTCAATTTTTTAGCCATTTCAAAGCTTCGCTCTCCTCGACAAAGGAACGCACATTCAACGCTTCCTTCGATCCCACCGCCTCTAAAAATCTTATTTTCGGCTCGGTTGTCAGGGCTTCTCCACAAGAAATATCCTCCACGAAAAAGGCCAACCTGATATCCTTCGGTATCTATTTGGCGAATTCCAGGATTTCGCCATAGTCTGAGGTTTATATCTGCTCTATAGTATCTATCAAAAGACCGTTGATTCGATGCTCTTCTTTCGAAGTGAAAATCTTGTCTAACGATTTGCGACACTCTTCTAACGGAACGCTTCCCACCGTCGCACACCTTTCTTATACTCGGATATTTTACCCCATGGGTTTCAAAATGTAAACATTCGACTGTTACAAACGCATAACGATTTTGTCTTTTCAAAATTATAGACGTCGCATTTCCGCAAGTCATTTCCTAAGGTGTTCCTACTATGCGTCCCTTTATTCGGAAAATTCCCGCGATCTGGTTTCTGGTTTCCCTAGCTATTTCTCTGACGATCGACACTCCCGGGCAGGAAAACAAGGAATCCGTGTACAAGAGTGGACAGCGAACGCGGGATGGTATCGGAAAGTATTACCAAGGGCGCGAGATCGCTCAAGTAATGGGACACCAAGGAATACAATGGCTGGAGCGCGACGACCGCGAAGACGAAGAAGCCCCCGGCAAGGCGATCAGCCTGATCGAGCTAGAGTCCGGTCAAGTAGTTGCCGATATAGGGGCCGGATCGGGCTACTACAGCTTTCGAATCGCCCAACGATTTCCCGATTCGAACGTAGTAGCTGTCGACATTCAGCCTGAAATGCTGGATTTCATAAAACGCCGTTCCAGAGAGCTGAGCGTATCGAATGTTAAAATACAGCTTGGCTCTATTCAAAGCGTGAACCTGCCTCCAGAAAGCATAGATGCCGCTCTCTTCGTCGACGCATACCATGAATTCTCCCACCCTTATGAAATGATGAGCTCGATCTATTCCGCCTTGAAGCCGGGCGGCATTGTTTACTTGCTAGAGTACCGAGCCGAAGATCCGAAAGTTCCTATCAAGCCGTTGCACAAAATGACTCAAGCCCAGGCCAAAACGGAAATGCGCTTCGTCGGATTGGAATGGGTAGAAACCAGAAACGATTTACCGTGGCAGCACTTCATGATCTTCGCCAAACCGCTATAATCCGACCGTACGCTCCCCATCATTTTTTTTGGGAAACGGTATTATAGCAACCGCAAAATGGTGTGCTCGCTCACACTCAGTCTATTGTCGGCGACTTAAGCTCGCCCTTAGGTCGAGCTCAACCCCTTTTGATTCGCCTTTAAGGGTAGAACTCGACGTACCGGCGAGTTCATTTCCGCAAATTTTAGTTATGTCGACGCCATTGCCCGGCTCCGGAACCACTGGAGATGCAATCGCCCAGATAGGTTAAGGCGATGCGGGCCCTCGCCCCGATGTTCTTTGCTGGACCGAATTATCGGAGCCTGGCATCTCCGATCTTTAAAGCTCGATCCGCATTCCGGTCGTCAAGCTCCAAGGACGTGTGCGGTAATAGGTGGCATAAAGGGGGCTTCCTTCGTAAATCCGGAAGTAGGGTTCGTTGGTGATATTATCCCACTCCACATAGAATCGGGATTTCTTTTGTAGCTTATAGCTGACTGAAAGATCCACTCGGCTTCTCGATCCCGCGTACCGATCGCTCTCCACGTTTTTGCCAACCCTGAAGACATTGTCGTCTTCGTTCCAAAGCTTAAATTGAGCGAACAGTTTGTCCTTCTCGTAGGTGAAAGAGAGATTCATCTCGTTGTCAGGCATGCGAGGCAACGGGAGAACTTCTCCTGGCCGCTCCGGATATTGAAGCTCGGATTCCTGTTTGACGTACTTCGCATTAATGGAGAAGCCATCCTCAATTAGCGGCAGCCGAATGGGCTGACTCCAGGTCATGGATACGCCTCGAAGGAATGCGCTGGAGCTATTTTCCTGCCTTTCCAGCTCGAAACCATCGTAGATACCCCCCACCACAGTGGTTTCGTTACCGAAAATATAATCATCTAACTGGCGGTCGAAAAGCTCTACGGAAACCAGCCCTCCATCGCGGGTGCGCATGTCGACCGAAAAATCGATATTCGTGTAGAGGGTAGGATTCAGTTCCGGGTTGCCTTCCTCTACTTCACGATCTTCTAGAGCGACGAGCCTGTAAGGAACTACGTCAGCATAGCTGGGACGATCTATCGTCTTCGTAAAGGAAGTGATGAATGTCATGTTGTCGTTCAACTTGTACCGAAGGTGCGTATTCGGGAACAAATGGTTGTACTCATTAGATCCAAAGGTCGGGTTAGAGCCAAGGTAGACAATCTCGTCAAAATCCCCATCCGAATCCTTGTCCAATGCGTCTTTGCCAAGAAGCACTTCATTCGCTTCGAAATCGATAGAGGTGTTTTCCTGGCGCACACCAACTAGGGCTCGCCACTTGCCTTTGCTGTAGTCACCCATCGCGTACAGGGCATCGACTTGCTCTTGCACAGTGTATGTGGAAGAGTCGGAACGTTCCCTCGAGCGACGCTCATCAAAAGTGAAGCTGTCAAAATTTGCCTCTATGTAGGCATCCGAGGCCTCACGGTCTACGGCCGAACCTAATTCATAGCGGTTACTGAAGAAGCTGATCCCGTTATCTGCCCACTCGACATCCGTTAAGGCGAATGGCCGATCTGCCGCAGAATCGTCGTAATAAGACGTTTCATTGAACGTGTCATTGTCACGTCGACGGCTTTTCGCCCCTAACCGCAAGGCTAACTTATCGTTGCCGAAAGCGTTATTCCACTTCAGATTTGCCGCTCCGATCGTGTCAATTTCGGCTCTACGTCGATCACGGTAAGTAACGTCCTCCAGCACGAAAAGATCCGCATCATCAATGCTCGTTCCATTGTCTGTAGTGACCTTAGGATACAAATAGCTGTCCAAGTCGTAGGTGGCGTCGATATCGGGATTTACGAAGTCGATATTGAAATAGTCTAGCGGCCTGTAGCTATCGTCTTGATACACAGCCCTGAAATCCGCTTCCCAATCGCCACGCGTCCAATCTGCCCCGAATGTCGTTTCCGCGACCTCATACTCGTTCTCGAACTCGAAATAGCCGCGCTCGACCTCGATACCCTCGATACTGCCCCCGTTGCGATCGATGGATACATAGTTCCCTTGATTGAAACGATACTCCAGCTGCGGGCGTTTCTCGAGATTTCGGAAAAGGCTGTGGCTCCCCTTCCAAGAAAGCCTAAGCGATTCGCTGACCTTCAGGTCCAAGACCGCGCTGATATCCCGATCCGAGTTCCACTCTTCCGTGTGGCTAAGGCTCATGTCGCGAAGGGCTAGCTTCGATTCGCCATCAACGGTCCGGCGAAACCAATCCTTGTTAATAAACTGATCTCCACGATGCTGGGTTTCGTAGCCGACCGTGATACGTCCCCCGATCGTCCTGGCTTCATTGAGTGGCCCCCCAACCGAAATACTGCCTTCATAGCCGATGTCATCAACATAGGAGTTGTAGTCGGTCTCCAGCATGATTTTGGTCGAGGTGCCCTTTTGCGTGTAGGAGGGACGCGTTTTCAGGCGAATTGAACCGCCACGAGAATCCGCATCCTGATCGGGTGTGACCGCCTTGAGTATCTCTACCGACGAAACAGCCTCAGCGGATATGGTATCTAGTGATTGGCGTGAACCTTCACCGTCGATCGTTATATTGGCGAAACTAAGGTCTGGACGGCGTTGAATCGCTTCACTGACATTCGAATCCTCAACCAATTCGACTTCGTTCTTTTCGCTAACAATTGCGTCGGTTAGCGGGGCATCACCCTTGCCGCCATCGTCGGTGTCGGTTACCGCTTCAGCCCAAAGCTCGCCCCCAAGCATCACCCCTATCCCTAGGGTAGCGATGACAGACGAAAACCCTCGTTTCGTTCGATTGCTTTTGAATAAATTGACTGGATGCATGGACATTTTGCGAGCTCCGGCGGGAGGCCCCGCGACACCATTCCTCCCTCGCGCCCTTTCGATTTCCTGAATTGTCTCTAGGCAATGCTTCTGCCTAATCTGTTTATACCTTTGGACTTACACTTAACTGAAAGCTACCCAAAACCCTCTTCTGGCGCGATTTTTAAGGAGTTTTTTCCAAATTGCAACGCGGTGGATCCAAAAAAACTCTCAAATGTTATCCAATTCCCAGCCATGACCCATTAGGTATCAAACGCGGATGGGATGGAGCGATCGACGTCCTATCTAACATTCAACGGTTGCGTTGACTGCAGGTAAGCGAAGAAATCGACAACTGCCTGATCGTCCAGATCTGAGAGGAGTCCTGCTGGCATCAGAGAACCGCCCAAACTCTCCATGTTTACGATCTCCGGTTTTTCGATAATCAAACGTTGTCCTCCGACCGGCCGAATTTCCACAATTCGGTCATCTTGATCCGCCAGAAAGCCGACTATCCTCTGTCCATCACGCGTCTCTACGGAATAGTTTTCGAAACCTTCTCGAACCTCGGCATTGGGATCCGATATGGCCAGAAGCAAACTATTTAGATCGTGTCGCTGATAGCCCGTAAGATCCGGACCTACATCGCCACCCTCGCTATGCAGGCGATGGCAGGACGCGCATCGACCCAAATAAATCTCCCTACCCGCATAGCGGTTGCCGCTGACCGAGGCTTCATCCAGAATTCCCTTGAACTTGGCCATCTCAATCTCCCGGTCGCTGGCAACGGTAGGCCCATCCTCACCCCATAAGCGGTCAACGAGACGGTCAATCTCTTCTTCGCGATGGCGAGCGAGGCCTTCAACAACATAGCTCGGCATGGAGTCTTTGGCAAGGCCGCCCGATTGAATTGCTTTCAGCCAACGAAGCGACCATTCCGCCCGGCTGGAAAGCATCGCCCTAGCAGCTACTTTGATCTTGTCACTGAATCTCGGGTAGTGATCCAAGACGGCATCGGCCACCGCCGCCTCGTCGAATTTCTGCAGGGAGGCCAAGGCCACCATTATGGTGGCTTCATCTTCGCGGGACAATTGATCGATTAGAATACCCACATACGCCCCCTCCTTTAATTCGCCTAAGGCGCTTATTATTTGCCGCCTTTCCGATTCCTCGATCGATTCTCCACTCAGATTGCCCATCGCCATTTCGATAGCCGCCGCATCATTGCGGCGTATCCTCATCGCCAAGGAGCCTCCGCCGGCCCGAGAGATCGCGTCGACGAGTTCGTCCGGCAAGCCTTGCATCGCTCGACCTTCAAATGCGTCTTCAAACCCCGCTAGCAAAGACTTTCGGGAGGACTCGCTCGGGGCACGATTCAACAGTTCTGCGCAGTAAGTCAGCGATCGACGGCTCCCTTCCAGGGCGAATCGCTTCATCATGAAACCCAGTAAAAGCTCCTTTGCCATTGCGTATTCAAAAAGCGATGCGTCCTCAAAAAGCTCGATCACTAGCTCAGGTTTCTCTCGGCACAGATCCTCCAGGGCCCACCACACCATCAAAGGCATGTATGGATCGGCAGCATCCTCATCCCGTTTGAGGAGTTCCTTAATAATGTTAGCCGATGGAATTGGAGGCAGACGCTTCGCGGTTGAAGCTAACTGCTGCCTCACTTCCACGTGAGAATCTTCCCCGGCCAATCTCGCTAGCTCAACATATGCCTCTTCAGATCCAAACCCTTCGTCTCCAATCAAACGGACCGACCACAAGCGAACCCAGGGATTGACATGATTTAAAGCCCCGAGCAGCAACTTTTCCCTGAATGCTCCGAGCGAGTGCAGCGCCCACAGAGCCTCAAGAGCAACTTGCCCCTTCTCCTCGATCAGCAAGGCCTCTAATCTTGGAACGACGCTCCGATCCTGTCGCTCTCTCAACAATCGTCTGGCCGTTTCGCGGAACCATCTGCGTTCATTTGAGAGCGTAGAGACCAGTTCGTCACTCGTCGCATTGCCCAGATCGACCTTAACTCCAGGCCTGGTCTCAGCACTGCGAATACGGTAAATCCGTCCGTCCGCAGCGCTCAGAAGCCCCTCGCTGTTGAGCATGTGATTTACTTGGCGGTCGTACCAATCCGCCACATATACCCCTCCATCTGGCCCCGGAGCTAGGTAGACTGGACGAATCCAGCGATCGTTGGCAACCATCGCCTCGTCGATCGCATCCGAGTGAAAGCTCGCTCCTCTCCAGCGCTTCCTCGAGGCAAGCACCTTGCCGGCCAAGGGATTGGCCGTCAGTATGGCGCCGTTGTATCGAACCGGCAAGGCCCCCTCTTCATAAACCATGAGATTCGTCGTCACCCGCTGGGATCCGGCCTCCTCGATTCCATTAAAATATCCGAAAGCGTAATCGTTGGACAAGTCTCCATGCTTGCCGAAATTCTTGCGCCCGTAGGAGCCTTGCATGTAGTGATAGCCCAGCTTGCGTCCTTCGTTAGCCCCAGCCATTAGACGTCCTTTGGAGTCGAATTCGCAGCTCCAGATATTGCCACCCCCTTCGGCAAAGACTTCGTAGACATTCTTTACCGGATGGTAACGCCACATCAGCTGTCCGATGCTCTTGATTGGAGGCTCTTCCTTCCCAGCTACACTTATCGATGCCGTTACCGTTGATCCCTGAGCGCCGTACAGCCAACCATCGGGACCCCAAGTCAGGCTATTCACCGTCGAGTGCGTGTCCTCCAGGCCAAATCCGCTCAAACGCGCTTCAGGCGGGCCATCTGGAACATCGTCATGGTTACGGTCGTAATAAAATAGCAGATACGGGGGCTGCAACACCCAGACGCCTTCAGCATCCCAGGCAAAGCTCGTCACCATGTTCAAGCCTTCCAGAAAAGGCTTTGAATATTCGAACACTCCATCGCCATCGCGATCCTCGTGAATGGTAATCATGTCTTTGCCCGGAACATAGCCAGGACGACCCGGGGGTTCTGGGGTATCCGTGTATTTCGTCCGCCAAAATTTGTCTTTATCCTGAACTTCGAGACCCGCGGGGAAAGGGTACTGCCGGTACTGCGCCACCCACATGCGCCCGCGCTCGTCGAAATCGATAAAGGATGGTTGAGCCACTGTTGGCTCAGCAGCCACGAGGTCGACGGCAATTCCCTCGGCTCCGATGATAGTTCGATGCGAATCGACAGGCGTTTGTCGGTCGGAAGTAGCTTCCTTGACCGGGTTGACCGACACTTTTGGGGGCTGCTTGGAACCGGCGGCGGCCCACAAGAAAGCATTGAGCAAAAGCCGTTGAGTCTCTGGCAGCACCATTTCATCGAGTCCACCAAGAGACATATAGAATACGCGCTTGCCGCCCTTCTCATTCACCCAGGCAACCGGATGAATAGCTTCCTCATCTGGATAGCGGGCCCTAAGCAGGACTTCTAGGTCCGGATCTAAATTCGTATACTTGTAAAGCTTGTCTCCAATGGGTACGAAGTCTCCCACTTTAAAGCCCTTCAATATCGGATGGTCCAGATTCCCCGCTTCAGGCCACATGAGCACTCGCTTCCGCGGTTCCGTTTTCCAATCGCTGTAATGCCCTTCGTACGCGGCTCCGAGCGCATCGCGATCAAAGCTATTCCAGGCTGCATGTCCTGGCGGAGCCTGATAGCCCGCGCCCTTTGCCCGTTCTCCAAAAGCGTGACTAGCGGTGCGGATCAGAATCGTAGGTTTACCCGACTCGATCCAGTTGCGGATTCGAAGCATATCAGCCGACCTTGGGTAGCGTCGACGGGCGCTAATCACCAGGATATCGGCTTCATCCAAACTATCCAGACCATCGAATTCGTGGCATTCGACAGAGT
>Ga0181593_10006519_pt1 | contig 10456 bp, 7 predicted proteins | sample 071ome_19_FD_133756 | JGI IMG/M metagenome (GOLD analysis project Ga0181593, IMG submission 133756) | Coastal salt marsh microbial communities from the Groves Creek Marsh, Skidaway Island, Georgia - 071413AT metaG (megahit assembly) | ecosystem: Environmental > Aquatic > Marine > Intertidal zone...
GTCGAGCTGCAGCAACAATGGCAGCAACTGCAATCTGGCGGGCAATCGGGATTAGCCAAACTACGGCTCTGGTATCGCTGGTGGTGTTGTTATGAAAGCTGGGTCAAGCAACAGGGACGAGGTATTGATCTGGCTGAGTTCGGGACAATGCGTTTGTTAGCAAGTAGCGCTGATATGGTCAGTGACTCTGCCTCCGCAGAGCGAATAACCTGCTGGGGGCAGCATCAGCAGATCATGTTGGCCGTTACTGTGGCGAATAGCTCGGTTGAAGTAACGGTTACCGGTTCAACAGCCGAAGCTGCTGTTGGTGCTGACGATTCGGTAGCACTGGCTCGCTGTCAGTTGTTGGTATGACTGGGTATCGCTGAATATTGGTTGTTTGCCTGTATACAAAAACACCGGGATACAAAAAAGCCACCGAACATATGTTCGATGGCTTTGATGTGTATCTCAAAATTTCTGACGAGCGTTAGCCCTGCAGCAGACCGATGTCGGCAATACCAACAAACATGCTGCGCAGCTGCTTCAGCAGTGCCAGACGGTTGGTTTTCACCGCTTCGTCGTCGGCCATTACCATGACGTTGTCGAAGAAGGCGTCAACCACGTTGCGCAGTTGCGACAGCGCTTCCAGCGCACCCTGGTAGTTGCCTTTGGCCAGCAACGGGGTGGTCAGGTCGGCGAGGCCAGTCATTTCTTCGAACAGCGCTTTTTCTTCGGCTTGCTGGAACAGAGCAGCATCCACAGCAGCAGTGACCTTGTCGCCGTCGTTCTTGGCCAGAATGTTGGATACACGCTTGTTGGCGGCAGCCAGTGCCTGCGCCGGTTCCAGCTGGTAGAAGGCGTGAACGGCTTTCACACGACGGTCGATATCCAGCGGCTTGGTCACGCCCAGTGCACGTACGGACTGGAAGACTTCGGCCGGGATGTTTTCGTCGCTGTACCAGGCCTGGAAACGATCCAGCATGTATTCAACCAGCGTGGCCTTGGTGTCGGCTTTCAGTTCGGCAGACCAGTTGTTGTCGAGCGCCCAGTCGATCAGGTCGTTGAGGTCCAGATCGATCTGCTTTTCAACCAGAATACGCAGCACCCCCAGAGAGGCACGACGCAGGGCGTACGGGTCCTTGGAACCGGTAGGAATCTGGCCAATACCAAACAGACCTGCCAGTGAGTCCAGACGGTCGGCCAGAGCAATGGCAGTACCTGTGGCGCTGGCTGGCAGTTCGTCACCAGCGAAGGCTGGCATGTACTGCTCGATGATGGACTCGGCAACTTCGGCGTTTTCACCGTCGTTTTCGGCGTAGTATTTACCGGCCAGACCTTGCAGGTCGGTAAATTCGAATACCATCTGGGAAACCAGATCGTTCTTGCACAGCTTGGCGGCGCGTTCTACCAGAGCAGTGTCACCACCGGTGGCAGCCGCGATTTTCTGGCCCAGAGTGGAGATACGACGAGCCTTGTCGGCGATGGAGCCCAGTGCGTTCACCCACACCACGTTTTCGAGTTTCTCGAAGCGGCTTTCCAGAGTTTGCTTGCGGTCGGTGTCCCAGAAGAACTTGGCGTCGGCCAGACGAGGACGAATCACCTTTTCGTTACCGGCAATCACCTGAGCCGGATCTTTCGACTCGATGTTGGACACGGTAATGAAGTTGTTCAGCAGGGTGCCGTCTTTCATCACGTGGAAGTATTTCTGGTGTTCTTTCATGGAAGACACCAGTGCTTCTGCCGGTACGGTCAGGAATTCTTCTTCGAAAGAGCCTGCCAGTGCCACTGGCCATTCGTTCAGGGCAGTCACTTCTTCCAGCAGGTCGTCACCGATCACGGCTTCGCCACCCAGCTTTTCACCTTCGGCAGCCACCTGTTTGGCGATCAGTTCGGCACGCTCTTCGAAGCTGGCCATTACGTAGACGGAGCGCATGGTTTCACGGTAGCTAGAAGGTGAGTCAATGCTTACTTCAGCAGGGGCGTGGAAGCGGTGACCATAAGACAGACGACCGGCTTTCAGGCCCATTACTTCGGCTTCAACCACGTCGTTACCGAACAGCATCACCAGCCATTTGACCGGGCGTACGAATTCAACGCGGGATGCACCCCAGCGCATGCGCTTTGGAATCGGCAGCTTGTCGAGGCTGTTCTGCACCATATCGGCAAGCAGCTCGACGGTGTTCTTGCCAGAGATAGTGCGCTGAATCATCAGCTTGCCAGCGTTCTTGCCTTCGGATTCTGGTGCTTCTTTCAGGTCTTCGGCTGTCGCGCCAGCACGCTGGGCGAAACCCAGTGCGGCTTTGGTGAGGTTGCCATCGGCGTCGTAGGCGATCTTGGCTGGTGGGCCAAACAGGGTTTCTTCCTGATCGGCTTGCTTGTCGGCCAGCTCGGCAATACGCACGGCCATGCGGCGCGGGGCGGCGAAAATTTCGATGTCGCCGAAGCTCAGGCCAGCATCTTTCAGACCGTTCTCGATGCCACCAGCAAAGGCGTCAGCAAGGGATTTCAGCGCCATTGGTGGCAGCTCTTCGGTACCGAGTTCTACCAGAAAATCTTGAGTTGCCATTACTTGCTCTCCTCTGAAGCAGCCTTGGCAGCTGCTTTTTCAGCCTGCTTGCGGGCTTTTTCCGCTTCCTTTTCTTTATCTGCCTGCCACTTGGCGAGGATTTCCTCACGGATGCCCTCTTCGGCCAGTGGGAAGCCCTTCTCGGCGCGGCTGTCGTAGTAGCAGTGAGCTACTGCACGAGCCAGCGTACGTACACGCAGGATGTAACCCTGACGCTCGGTTACGGAAATCGCGCCGCGAGCATCCAGCAGGTTGAAGGTGTGGGAAGCTTTCAGAGTCTGTTCGTAGGCTGGCAGTGGCAGGTTGGCTGCTACCAGCTTGTTGCAGTCTTTTTCGTACTGGTCGAAGGCCTGGAACAGGAAATCGACATCAGCGTATTCGAAGTTGTAGGTGGACTGTTCCACTTCGTTCTGGTGGAACACGTCGCCGTAGGTTACCGGCTTGCCATCCGGGCCATAGGTCCAGACCAGGTCGTAAACGGAGTCTACTTCCTGCAGGTACATGGCGATACGTTCCAGACCGTAGGTGATTTCACCCATGACCGGGAAACATTCCAGACCACCGGCCTGCTGGAAGTAGGTGAACTGGGTCACTTCAATGCCTTTCAGCCACACTCCCCAACCCAGACCCCAGGCACCCAGCGTCGGGGATTCCCAGTTGTCTTCCACAAAGCGGATGTCGTGCACCAGAGTGTCGACGCCCAGTGCGTTGAGGGAACCCAGGTACAGTTCCTGGAAATTGGATGGTGATGGCTTCATGACTACCTGAAACTGGTAGTAATGCTGCAGACGGTTCGGGTTTTCGCCGTAACGACCGTCGGTTGGACGACGGCTAGGCTGGACGTAGGCAGAGTTCCAGGTTTCCGGGCCAACAGCACGCAGGAAAGTGTGTACGTGGAAAGTACCGGCACCGACTTCAAGGTCGAGCGGTTGGTTAATCACACAGCCCTGATCGGACCAGTACTCTTGCAGGGCGGCAATCATGCCCTGAAAGGTTTTGACGTTATGGCGACTCTGACTCACAGCTTCTACCCCTGGGATCTGGAATTGCGGTTGTCCGTGATAACCGCGAAAAAACAAAGGCGGCGATTATAGCAGGGCCGACGCGGGTTCACAGGGGCAATTGGCCCGAGCATGCGGGACAGGGTACGGGCTACCGTTTAACAGGGGTTTTCAGTGGCGTGCTGAGGCGAAGCAATAGTTATGGATTGCCGGTGCGCTGTGCGCACCCTACGGTGATATTACGGTTCTGATCGCGGTTGCAAACAGTAGACGCGGCTGGGTGGGGCCCAGCCCACGAACAACGCTAGTAGTGAGGTATGTGGATACTGACTTCGGCACCGCCTTTCGGCAGGTTGCTGCAGCTGATCTTACCGACCTGTTCGCCGTATTTGTGGTGACGGGCGATTTCACCAACCAGATACAAACCGAGGCCGCTGCCACCGGTCTTGGTGGTGATAGTTTCGCCGTTCAGTACGCTTTGGTCGAAACCATGGCCGTTGTCTTCGACCCGGAAAATCAGCCAGGCATTGTCGATGGTGGCGGTGAGGCGCAGGGAAGTCGCCCCGGCCTGGGCGCTGTTGGTCATCAGGGTGATCAGCGCCATGTGCAGCAGGTCATCGTTGTAGAAGCCCTGCAGCTCCTCGCCGATATCGTTGGTGAACTTGATGTTGGGAAATTGCACCTGAATGGAATCGATGGCATCCAGCACGGTATCGTGGGGCCAGGCGTCGTCCAGCGGGAAGTCGCGTTCCTTTTCCATGCGGAACAGGGTCATCATCTGCATGGTGTCGTTCTGCAGCTTGTTGGTGTTTTGCAGTACCGGCTTGAGCAAATGATGGTAGCGTTCAGGAATCTGGCTAAGGGCCTCCTGTTCGCTGGTCAGCAGTGTTTGCAGTTGGTTTTTCAGGTCGTGAATTACGGCCCCGACCATATAGTCGAATTTCATGTAGCTGGCTCCTGGAGCAAGCGTGTGAAGTTGGCTTTGAGTTTCTCGTAGCGCTGGTAGCGCTCATCTCTCTCGCCCAGCAGTCCGATGCGCTGGAACAGTGGCCGACACTCCCTGATCAGCTGATTACGCTGGTCGAGGCCGCAGTCGGGCTGCTTGATCATGCTGACCCGAACCTGAATGGCGTTCAGCAGCACGCTGATGCCAGCTTCCGGATAAGCGCAGGCCCGGTCGAATGCTTCGCGGGCCTTCTCAAGCTCTCCGCGCTCATAATACCCGACCCCTTCAGCGTTGATGCGGTCGCTGTTCTGGCGAATGGCGGCTTCGTCGAGCATATTCATCTGCTGCTGCAGGCTTTGCTGTTGTGCTGGCGAAAGCGTCATTCCTTCAATGGTTCGCAGCAGATCGTTGGCTTTGACGTGCTCACCACACTGGATCATGGTCGACGTCAGTGACAAGGCATCTTCTACCGGTGCGGCTTCCATTTCCTTGAACATCATCTCGGCTTTGACCAAAGCATGCTTTGATCGGTCCGGTTGCATCATTGCGTGGCAGACCCGGGCTTCGGCGAGAAAGCCTGCGTATTGTATCGCGGTTTGGTTGTTGAAGTCTGTTTGTAGTTCCGTCAAAGCACGCTGTACTTTTTGACCCAGACGACGGTTTGCACTCAAATCTTCCTGCAGCAACGGCTGGGCACAGTCGGCCAGGTGCAGATAAACGTCGAGATTCTTGTAGCAGGAGTTGCGCCCCAGCCTGACGGCCTGATCGAATGCATTGGCGGCGACAGCCCAGTCTTCGTTTTGCATCGCCAGATCACCCAGCTCGCGCTGCCGCAACACTGCCTTGGGTGAAATGCTGGCTGCTCGTTCGAGTAGTTTTTGGGCTTGCTGACGATCTTCCATGCTCAGATAAATACGCGCCATCCAGTCATAACACTGCACATAGCGTGGCTAGCGCCGCAGGGTTTCTTTCAGCAGTGCAAGCGCGCCCAGTGAATCCCCGAGTTTGTGCATGCAAATGGCCTGGCCCAGTCGCGCCCATGAGCGATAGTGATCATTGAGCACCATTGAGTAGACCCGGATGGCGTTGTTGTATTCCTTGCGCTGGATATACAACGGGCCGATATGACGGACGATGGCGGGCATGAACTTGGGGAAGCGTTCGATCAGCTGGTTACCGATTTCAATGGCCTTGATGGTCTTGTCGGCATCAATGGCTTTCAGCATGTCGTCCATGATGTTCTTGGTATGGACAATCCGCCTCAGGCGTTGGGACAGAATTTGGGGGGTGATGGGTTTGGTGAGGTAGGCATCCGGCTCGTATTCGAGCGCACCCATCACCATGTCGGCGGCATTTTCGCCGGTGACCATGATGTAGATAGCAGTGGATCGCAGGCGCTTGCTGTAACGGGCCTCTTCCAGAATCTGCTGGCCATCCTTGCCTTTACCCAGGTTGTAATCAGATACCACCAGATCGTAGTCACGGCCCTGAATTTTGGCAGTGGCTTCGTCGCCGTCGATGGCGGTATCGATTTTTTCGCCGCCGAGTTGCTGCAGCATGCGTTTGATCGCACTGCGCGACTCGACCATATCGTCGATCACCAGGATCTGCTTGTCGCTGATTTGATTGCCGGATTTGCTCATGGTGTGCCCTGACGTTGCTCAATTGAGTGTAGCAAAGGGAATATGTGCTGCTGCGGGGTGACTACAGCTGGCTTACAGTTGGCATATAGTGGGCTGTAGGGCAGAAACAGGCCGTTCGATGACTTGTATGCGGTTGGGGAAGTCGTACACTGCGCTCGAAACTGTGATCCAGAATGGGAAGTTACGTGGAAGCCATTACCGGAAAACTCATGATCGGCCTGATTCGGCTGATGGGGCTGCTGCCACTGTCGGTGGCTCAAGGCGTAGGACGACTTGTTGGTACGCTGCTGTATCGCCGCCGCACTCGTGGCCGTGAGGTCGCGCGGGTGAACCTGCAAATGTGTTACCCGGAAAAGTCTGCCGATGAGCGGGAAGCCATGCTGAAACAGGTGATGCTGCACAGCGGCATGACTGGTGCTGAAATGGGCGGCTTTTGGGGCAAGGGGCAGCAAGGGGCGCTGCAATACATCAAGCAGGTACATAATCGCGAGCTGCTGGATGCCGCGCTGGCGGATGAACGTGGTCTGCTATTGATGGCGCCGCATCAGGGCAACTGGGAGTTGATCAATCACTACCTCAGCTCGGTGCTGGAAATGACGGTGATGTTCAAGCCTGCCAAGAACCCGGTATTTGATGCCTGGATGCGCGAGCGACGGGAATCCAGTGGTTCCAGACTGGTGCCGACCACACCGGCAGGTGTCAAAGCACTGTTTCGGACCCTGCAAAAAGGCGGTGTTGCTGGTTTCCTGCCGGATCAGGAGCCTGAGCGTCGCAGTGGGGTGTTTGTGCCTTTTATGGGAGTCGATACCCTGACGCCGAGAATGCCGTTTGAATTATTGCAACGCACCAAGGCCCTGACGCTGTTTATCTACACGGTAAGGCGGCCCAACGCCGATGGGTTTGATCTGTATATCATGCCGCCGGATGAAGGTATTTACAGCGATAACGCCGAACAAGCCTGTGCGGCGATGAATCGCTCGGTGGCGGCCATTGCCGCGGCAGCACCAGAGCAATACCAGTGGACCTACAAGCGCTTCAAACGCCAGCCGGAAGGCAAGGGTGACCCATACAAGGCAGCCAAAGTCCCCTGATTCAGGCGTCTTGCATCTGCTTCTGTCGGGCAATAAAAAAGCAGCCGGTTGGCTGCTTTTTTATTGCTGTTGTTTGACCTGAACTCGTCTGGCCTGAGCTCGTCTGTCCTGAGCTCGTCTGTCCTGAAGTGAGGCGGGGAATGATCAGCCGCGCCAGAACGCCGGGCTGATCAACACCAGCAAGGTGAAAATCTCCAGTCGTCCCAACAACATGGTCAGTGAGCAAATCCACTTGGCTGCGTCGCTGATGCTGCCGTAGTTGGCGGCGACTTCACCGAGGCCCGGACCGAGGTTGTTGAGGCAGGCACCCACCGCCGAGAAGGCGGTTACGTGGTCCAGGCCGGTGGCCAGCAACGCAATCATCATCACCATGTAGGTAATCACATAGAGGGCAAAGAAGCCCCATACCGCTTCCAGTACTCGTTCGGATACCGGATCGCGACCGATCTTCACCGGAATAACCGCATTCGGGTGAATCAGGCGTTTGATCTCACGGGAGCCCTGTTTGAAGATCAGCAGCACCCGGATTACTTTCATACCGCCGCCAGTCGAGCTGGCACAGCCGCCAATAAAAGCCATCATAAACAGCAGCACTGGCAGGAAGATTGGCCAGGTCGAGAAGTCGGCAGTACCAAACCCCGTAGTCGTTGCCACCGAGACGGTCTCGAAAATGCCGTAACGAATCGACTCGCTGAGACTGTAGGTATCCGTCAGCCACAACGCCGGAATGGTCAGTGCAATGCCGCCCCCCATCACGGTGAGGAAAAACTTCAGCTCGGAATCACGGAAGTAATGCAGGAACGAGTGATAACGCCAGGCAAAGAAATGCAGTGCAAAGTTCAGCGATGAGATCAGCATGAACACCACGGCAATCATCTCGATGGTGGCGCTGTCGAAATAACCGATTGAGGCATCGTGGGTAGAGAAGCCGCCAATCGCTACGGTGGCAAAACTGTGGCCAATGGCATCAAAGGCATCCATACCGGCAAACCAGTAGGCCAGTGCGCACGATACTGTCAGGCTCAGGTAGATGTACCACAAAGCCTTCGCGGTTTCGGTGATGCGGGGCGTCAGCTTGGAGTCTTTCAACGGCCCTGGGGTTTCGGCACGGAACAGCTGCATACCACCAATGCCGAGCATCGGCAGTACCGCAACGGCCAGCACGATAATCCCCATACCGCCAAGCCATTGCAGCTGTTGGCGATACCAGAGAATACTTTCCGGCAGATCATCGAGGCCGGTCATGATGGTGGCACCGGTAGTGGTCCAGCCCGACAGTGATTCAAAGAAGGCGTCGGTAAAGCTCAGGTTCGGGTGCTCGGACAGCATAAACGGGAAAGAACCCGACAGCGCCAGTACGATCCAGAACAGCACGGTAATGACAAAACCATCACGGGTTCGCAGGTCGTGATGGGCATTGCGCACCGGTAACCAGCAGACGAAGCCGAACATGAAGGTAATGATCAGCGCGCTGCCAAAGGCCATCAGTGCGCCGTCGTTGAACCACATCGACACCAGCATGGGTGGCAACATGGTCAAGCTGAAAAGCATCAGGAAAATGCCCAGAACCCGGGCAATAACCGATATGTGCATGACAGGACTCCCGCCTCGTCAGAAGAAACCCAGACCCACCTGGAACAGTTTTTCCACGTCTGCGATGTGGCGTTTGTCTACTACGAACAGAATCACATGGTCATCGGATTCGACCACCACATCACCTGTGGCCATGATTACGGTGTCGCCACGTACGATGGCACCGATGGTGGTGCCTGGTGGCAGCTGGATGTCCTTGATGGCACGACCAACTACCTTGGATGACATGGCGTCACCATGGGCTACGGCTTCAATGGCCTCGGCCGCACCGCGGCGCAGAGAGTGCACATTCACCACGTCACCACGGCGCACGTGAGTCAGCAATGAGCCGATGGTGGCAGTCTGTGGTGAGATGGCAATATCAATCGCGCCGCCCTGCACCAGATCGACGTAAGCCGCTTTGTTGATCAGCGTCATCACCTTGCGGGCACCGGAGCGCTTGGCCAGCAGCGACGACATGATGTTGACCTCGTCGTCGTTGGTCAGCGCACAGAAAACGTCGGTGTTCTCGATGTTTTCTTCTTCCAGCAGCGCCTTGTCGGTGGCGGTGCCACGCAGTACCACGGCACGGTCGAGGTTTTCGCTGAGGAACTTGGCGCGTTCGGGATGACGTTCGAGGATCTTGATGTTGAAGCTCTTTTCCAGCGCCTTGGCGAGGCGATAGCCGATGTTACCGCCCCCGGCAATAAAGATGCGCTTGTAGGAATCCTCGGCCCGACGCAGCTCCGACATCACCTTCTTGATGTGGGCCTTGGCGGCAACGAAGAACACCTCGTCATCGGCTTCGATGATGGTGTCACCGGTCGGCTCAATCGCCTTGTTGCGACGGAACACCGCGGCCACCCGGGTATCGACGTCGGGCAGGTGACTCTTGAGCTGGTGGATCGCCTGACCCACCAGCGGGCCGCCGTAATAGGCTTTCACCGCCACCAGCTGCACACGTTCGTCAGCGAAATCGAGTACCTGCAGGGCACCCGGATATTCAAGCAGTCGGCGTATGTAAGTGGTTACTACCTGTTCAGGGGAGATCAATACGTCAATCGGGAAAGAATCGATACGAAACAGGTCTTTCTGCTTCAGATAGGCGCTGGAGCGAATCCGGCTGATCTTGGTCGGGGTTCGAAACAAGGAGTAGGCCACCTGACAGGCGACCATATTGGTTTCGTCCGAGTTGGTCACGGCCACCAGCATATCGGCATCGTCGGCACCGGCTTCACGCAGCACATACGGGTATGAGCCGTGGCCAGACACGGTTTTGATGTCGATACGATCCTGCAGCTCACGCAGACGTGCCTGGTCGGTGTCGACCACGGTGATGTCGTTCTGCTCGACGGCGAGGTTTTCAGCCAGCGTGCCGCCGACCTGTCCCGCACCAAGAATAATGATCTTCATACTTGCTCCGCCTCTCCCTGAGACTGGGCTGGAGAATCAACACCCGCTTTTTGCAGCAGCGCGAAATAGAAGCCGTCGGTGCCGTCGGGTGTCGGGAAAAGTTGACGACCGGCATTACAGGCCGTTCCCCAGTCCTTGTCCAGTGATAAAACGGCAACGTCGTTTGCCAGTTCGGCATGACGTTTGGCGAAGGCTTCGATCTGTTCGCTGTTTTCCTGTGGCAATACTGAACAGGTGGCATA
>Ga0181593_10006521_pt1 | contig 10455 bp, 8 predicted proteins | sample 071ome_19_FD_133756 | JGI IMG/M metagenome (GOLD analysis project Ga0181593, IMG submission 133756) | Coastal salt marsh microbial communities from the Groves Creek Marsh, Skidaway Island, Georgia - 071413AT metaG (megahit assembly) | ecosystem: Environmental > Aquatic > Marine > Intertidal zone...
ACGTTGCAGATCGGTCCCGAGGGCTACCCGGCCACCGACATCTGGGCCTACAACGGCAGCGCCCCCGGCCCCGAGCTGCGCTTCCGCCAGGGCACCACGGCGCGCCTCCGGGTCGACAACGGCCTCGCCGACGGCACCACGGTGCACTGGCACGGCCTGCGGTTGCCCAACGCCATGGACGGCGTCGCCCACGTGACCCAGCCGCCGATCGCCCCGGGCGACGCGTTCGACTACGCCTTCCCGCTGCCCGACGCCGGCACCTTCTGGTACCACCCGCACCACGCCAGCCACGAGCAGGTGGCGCGCGGCCTGTACGGCGTGCTGGTGGTCGAGGAGGCCAAACCGATCGAGGTCGACCGCGACGTCACCTGGGTGCTCAGCGACTGGCGGCTCGACGAGAACGCCGCGCAGATCGCCGACTTCGGCAACCTGCACGACATGAGCCACGCCGGGCGCATCGGCAACGCGGTCGCACTCAACGGCGTCTACGCCGACCCCGAGGCCCAGTTTTCGGTGCGCAGCGGCGAGCGCCTGCGCCTGCGCCTGGTCAACGCGGCCACCGCGCGCGTCTTCGCGCTGCGCTTCAACGGCCACGCGCCACGCGTGATCGCGCTCGACGGCCACCCGGTGACGCCGTTCGAGGCGCCGACCGGCCAGGTGACGCTGGCCCCGGGCCAGCGGGCCGACCTGGTGCTCGACTGCATTCATGAACCGGGCGCCGCGTTCGCGGTCGCCGACGACTACTACCCGCGTCGACCGTTCGACCTGGTACGCCTCGCCTACGCCGACGCGTCCCCCCTGCGTGATGGGATCTCGCAGGCGCCGATCGCGCTCGCGCCGAACCCGGTCGCCGAGCCCGACCTGGCCCGCGCGACGCGCCACGACGTGGTCTTCGCCGGCGGCGCCATGGGTGGCCTGGCCGCGGCGCAGCTCGACGGTGTCGACACCGACCTGCGCACGCTGGTCAGGGAGCACGGCCTCGCCTGGGCGATCAACGGCGTCGCATCCGGGCACGAGAACCACCCGCGGCTGCTCGACCTGCCGCTCGGCAGCCACGTGGTGCTGGCGCTGCGCAACGAATCCGCCTGGGACCACCCGATCCACCTGCACGGCCACACCTTTCGCGTGCTCAAGCGCAACGGCGAGGCGGTCCCGCAGGCGCCGTGGCGCGACACCGTGCTGCTGCGCCGCGAGGAGACGGCCGAGATCGCGTTCGTCGCCGACAACCCGGGCGAGTGGATGTTTCACTGCCACGTCCTGGACCACCAGCGCGGCGGCATGATGGCGACGGTGCGCGTCGGCTGATGCGCCCCGCACCCGCCGCCGACCCGGCGGCGCTCGCCTCGTTTCCGTCCGCTGCGCGCGTGCTGGTGCAGGGTGCGAGCCGCGGCATCGGCCGCGAGTTCGTGCGCCAGCTGCTGGCCTGCGACAACGTCGCCGAGCTCTACGCAACCTGCCGCGATCCCGCGAGTGCACACGACCTCGGGGAACTGGCCGAGAGCGACGCCCGGCTGCGCCCGCTCGCGCTGGACGTGACCGACGAGACGAGCATCGCCCACGCGGCGGCCACCGTCGCGGCCGGCGGGCCGCGACTGCACCTGCTGGTCAACTGCGCCGGGCTGCTGCACGACGGCGACCTGCAACCCGAGAAACGGCTGGCCGACGTGACGCCCGATGCGCTGCGGCGCAGCTTCGAGGTCAACGCCTCCGGCCCGCTGCTGGTCGCCAAGCACTTCCAGCCGCTGTTCCGGCACCGGGAGCGCGCGGTGTTCGCGAGCCTGTCGGCGCGCGTCGGCAGCATCGGCGACAACCGGCTCGGCGGCTGGTACGCCTACCGCGGCGCCAAGGCGGCGCAGAACATGTTCACGCGCACCGTCGCCATCGAGTTCGCACGCACCGCGCGCAGCACCGTCGTCCTCGCGCTGCACCCCGGCACCACCGACACCGGGCTGTCGAAGCCGTTCCAGGCCAACGTGGATCCCGACTGGCTGTTCCCGCCCGCCTACACGGTGCACGCGCTGCTGAAGGTCATCGACGCGGCCGGACCCGAGGCGCACGGCGCCTTGCTCGCCTTCGACGGCGAGCGCCTGCCCTGGTAGCCATGCTCAACTGAAGCCGTACAGGGTGGCCGGGTTGGCCACCAGGATGCGCGCGCGCGTGGCCTGGTCGTCGACCCAGTCGGCCAGCAGGTCGAGCAGCCGCGCGTCGTCGGGCGCCGGGTCCTGGCCCGGGTGCGGCCAGTTGCTCGCCCACAGCATGCGCTCCGGCGCGGCGGCTACCAGCGCGCGTGCCAGCGGCGCGACGTCGCCGTAACGCGGCGCGTCGGCCTTCGAAGATTCATACGGCGCCGACAGCTTGACCCAGCAACGCCCACCGTCGAGCAGCGTGCACAGCGCGCGGAAGGCCGGGTCGTCGGTTGACCCCGGCGGCATGAAGCGGCCGACGTGGTCGACCACCAGCGGGCACGGCAGACGTTGCAGACGATCGAGACGTTCCGAAAACTCGTGGCCGTTCATCTGCAGCTGCACGTGCCAGCCGAACGGCGCGACCCGCGCCGCGACCGTCTCGAGCAGGTCCCACGGCAGCGCGCCTCCCGGCAGCATGTGGAAGCGCACGCCACACACGCCGCGCGCGGTCAGCGCCTCGAGTTCGGCATCGGTCACCGTGTCGTCGACCACGACCACGGCGCGCGCCGCGTCACCGAGCTCTTCCAATGCACCGAGCAACGCCCGGTTGTCGCGTCCGTAGGTGGTCGGCTGCACCACCACCACGCGCTCGAGGCCGAGCCGCCGCTGCAGGTCGCGGTAGGCGCCTATCCAGGCGTCAGGCGGGTGGATCAGCGCCGTTCGCGCCGCCGGGTAACGATGGTGATAGAAATGCATGTGGGTGTCGCACGCCCCCGGCGGGACGGTCACGCGCTCGCTCATCGCCAACTCCCAGGTGATTTCGTCGCACGCTAGCGCAGGAGCAGGCCGCGCGTACAGCGGCCAGCGACTACGCTTCGCTCAGGCATGGACTCGAGCGCGTCACGCTGACCTGCCCCTACTGCGGCGAACCGGGCGAACTGCTGGTGGAGGTGGACGACGCAGACCAGGAGTACGTCGAGGATTGCGCGGTCTGCTGCCGGCCGTGGCAGGTGCGCGTCAGCATCGCGCCAGACGGGTCTATCGAGGTCAGCGCGCGGCGCGACGACGACGCCTGAGGCGTACGGATCAGTTGCTCGGCCGGCTCGGGTCGATCCAGACCTGGCCGTCCTCGACCGCCACCCGGAAGGTCGCGACCGGCTGCTCCGCCGGCTCCTCCTGGGGCTGGCCGGTACGCAGGCAGAAGCGGCTGCCGTGCAGCGAGCACTTGATGCGGTCGCCGTCGAGGCAACCGTAGGAGAGCGGGTAGTCCTCGTGGGTACAGAGGTCGGCGACGGCGTAGAACGTGCCATCGACGTTGGCGATCACCATCGGGATGCTGGCCACCGCGACCGCCAGGAACTGGCCCGGCGGGATGGCGTCGGCGGCGACGACCGGCTGGTACGGCGAATCCATGGAAACCTCCTTGCCGTTTTCAGGCGACGCGTGCCACGGCGCGACCGGAGTCGAGCGCGGCGCGCACCCGCTCGCCCGCGGCCTCCAGCGTCGCCGCGTGGCCGAGCTGCCAGAGCACCAGCGCCCCACCGAGCAGCAGGCTGTCGTAGGCGGCTCCCGGTTTCCCACCGAGTGCCGCGAGCCCGCTCTCGGCCGCCGCGGCGGCGGTCGTCGGCACGTCGTTGGCGATGGCGATGTCGTCACCCGCGCGCCGCGTGGTCGGCAGGTCGTCGGGCAGCGGCACCGCGCGCACCGGCTGGGCGATGCCGAGACTGGTCGGATCGAAGTCGAACGCCTCCTCCTCGCCGCCGTGGCGGTAGCTGAAGCAACGCCCGGCCTGGCGCAGCGAGGGCACCACGCCGCCCTCGACGCCGCGCACCAGCAGCGCCGAGGCGAAGCCGGCATGCCGCGCGAGCAGCGCGTAGATGCGTGGGTAGGGCTTGTGCACGTACCCGGTGACCAGGTGGGTCGCGTGGCGCCCGTGGACCGGCCGCGCGAGCACCTCGACCGTGGTCAACGCCTGGCGCTTGACGATGGTCGAACGAAACGGCACCAGGTCGTGCAGCCCCGGGCAGAAGGCACGCTGGTCGACATAGCCCCAGCCGAGCGAGGGATCGGCGAGCCGTGCCGCGGTCGCCTCGACCGTGGCGTCGACGTCGACCCCGGCCACGGCGAGGACGTGACGGTGGGTGACGCCGTACTTCGGCCCGACGGCGTCGAGGCCGTGGGAGACCACCGCGAGACCGCACTCGGCGAGCAGCGCCGGCAGGAACGGCGCCGCCGGGAGGTGGCGGTTGAAGCCGTCGTAGGGATCGGCGAGGTCGACCACGTCGTCGACTTCGGCGACCACGTGGCGGGTGGCATCACGCACCGCGTCGAGGATGCCGCGCACCTCGTCGTCGGTCTCGCGCTTCATGCGCAGGGCGATCAGGAAGATGCCTGCCTGGACCGGGTCGATGCGGCCTTCGAGGATCGCCGCCATGCCGCGGCGCGCCTCGTCGAGCCCGATGTCCTTCGACAGTTCAGGGCCGGTGGCGACGCGCTGGATGATCGAGCGCATCTCCTGGCGCGCCACCTCGTCGGTGCTCGGGTCTGCCTGCATGAATACGTTCCTGTGCCGTTGCCGTCTTGAATATTAGCAAATTAACTGATTCTGAATATTGTGCCATGACCTGGCTCAGTCACGGCGGCCGGCATCACTTCACGCGTGGAGGTGGGTGTCGAGGAAACGCAGCGTCCGGTCCCAGGCCAGCGCGGCGGCCGCGGGAGCGTAGCGCGCGGCGTTGGTGTCGTTGTTGAAGGCGTGGTTGGCCTCCGCGTAGCGGTGCAACGTGTACGGCTTACCCGCCTCTTGCAGCGCCTGCTCGTAGGCTTCGAGGCCGACGTTGATCCGTGCGTCGAGGCCGGCGGAGTGGAGCAGGAGCGGGGCCTCGATTCGCGGCACGGTGCCCACCGGCGGGACCCGGCCGTAGTAGACCACGACCGCGGCGAGACGGGCGTCCAAGGTGGCGAGCCGGTTGGCGTTGCCGCCACCCCAGCAGAAACCGACGCAACCGACACGGCCGTTGCCCTCCCTTCGTGCCGCGAGCCAGCTGACGCTCGCCTTGAGATCGGCGAGCACCGCCACGTCGTCGAGTTCGCGGATCAGCGTGCGCGCCGCGTCCTCGTCGACCGGCGTGCCGCCCTTCGGGCTGAGCATGTCCGGGGCGAGTGCCAGGAATCCGGCCAGCGCCAGGCGCCGGGTGACATCCTCGATGTGCGGGTTCAGGCCGCGGTTCTCGTGGATCACCAGCACCGTCGGCAACGGGCCGGTGCGGTCGCGACGGTGCGCGAGGTAGCCGTGCAGCCGCCCTCTGCTGCCCTCGTACTCGACGCGCAGCGCGACCAGGTCGCGGTGATCCGGGCGCACGACGGCGGCGCGCGCGTAGTTGCTCTCGAGCAGCGGCAGCAGCAGCTGCGCCGCCGCGGTGCCACCCGCCAGCACCGCGAGACGGTTCAGGAACTCGCGCCGATCGAGCGCGCTGTGGGTGTAGGCGTCGTAGAGGTCGACGATCGCCTGGCGCACGGCGTTCGCTACTTCAGCGTTGCGTCGAACAGCGCCAGCATCTCGGCCCAGGACGCGGCATCGACCTCGGCGTTGTAGGCCAGCGGCAGGCCGAACTTCTCGCCGTTGGCGGTCGCACCCGGGTTGGTGAAGCTGTGCACGGCACCCGGGTAGTTGATGAAGCGGTAGTCGACGCCCGCCGCCTCCATCTGCTCCCTGAAACCGTCGATGGTCTCCGGCTTGACGAACGGGTCGTCGGCGCCGTTCAGGACCAGCACCTTGGCCTTGTAGCCACCGGCCGCGACCGGCGTGTCCGAGACCAGCCGGCCACCGTGAAAGCTGACCACCGCGTCGAGGTCGAGGCCGCGGCGCGCCATCTCGAGCACCACGCCGCCACCGAAGCAGTAACCGATCGCCGCGACACGCCCCATGTCCGCCTCCTGCCGGCCTTCGAGGAACGCCACCGCCGCACGGAAGCGCGCCTCGCCGAGGGCCAAGTTCTTGCCGATCTCGCCGGCGAAGGCCCCGGCCTGCTTGGGATGGTCTGCGATCTTGCCGTCGCCGTACATGTCGACCGCCAGGGCGACGTAGCCGAGTTCGGCAAGCATGTCGGCGCGCTTGCGCACGTAGCCATCGTGCCCCCACCACTCGTGCACCACGAGCACCGCCGGCGCCTTGCCGGACAGGTTCGCGGGGGTGGCGAGGTAGCCCTTCATGGTGGTGCCGTCGTGGCTGTAGCTGACCTCCTGGCCGGCAGAGACCGCGCCGACGTGGCCGAGAAACAGGATCGAGAAGAACAGGATCAGGATGCGCATGGTGGTGCCTCCGGGCTGGGCCTGCCCGTCAATGTCCACCCGAGATTTCCGGCCCGCAAGGCGACGAACGCCCCAATGCGCAATGATTTGACCCAGGACAACTGCTCGGCGCCCACTCGCCTGGGGCGCGGCCACCGACGCGATTGAGCCGCACGCACGGTTTAGGCAAAGTGCACTTCATCCCAGCCAGACCCACGGACCCCGCCGCATGGACGCGAACGCACGCGACGGCCTCGAACGCCTGACCGCCATCATTCCCCTCGCCGCACGCCAGGCGGCGCTGTCGGCTGAATGGCGCGCGGCGCACCGCGCGATCCTCGCCGGCTACGCTGCCGAGGGCCGCCCCCCGTCCCGCGCGGACCTCGCCGCGTCGCTGGGCATCGACGCCATCGACGCGCTGCTCGAGCGGCTGGCCGGCGACGACATGATCGTCCTCGACACGGCCGGCGAGATCGCCGGCGCCTACCCGTTCACCTCCGAGGCGACGCCGCACACCGTCAGCGTCGGCGACGCCCGGGTGCACGCGATGTGCGCGGTCGACGCGCTGTCGGTCGCACCAATGCTCGGGTGCACCACACGGGTCGACTCACGCTGCGCGGTGCGTGACGCCCCGATCCACGTGTCCATGGACGGCCTTGCGGTGACGGGCTGCACGCCCACCGCACCGTGGGTCGGCATCCACTGGGCCGACCCGTGCGGCCACACCGCGCACAGCCTGTGCCGGCAGATGCTGTTCCTGGCCGACGCGGCCACGGCCGAGGCCTGGCAGGCCGAAGCTCCCGACGCGCGTCGGATCTACACCCTGCGCCAGGCGATCGACCTCGGCGCGATGTTCTTCGTGCCCCTGCTGGCCTGAGCGTGCCGCTCAGATGCCGGTGACGTTGCCGGCGTCGTCGAGGTCGACGTGCCACGCCGCCGGCTCGCGCGGCAGCCCCGGCATCGTGACGATGTCGCCGGTCAGCGCGAGCAGGTAGCCGGCGCCGGCGGCGATGCGCAGCGCCTCGACCGGCAGGCGGAACGCACTCGGCCTGCCGACCTGCCGCGGATCGTCGCTGAGCGACAGGTGGGTCTTGGCGATGCAGACCGGCAGCCGGTCGTAGCCGAGCGCGACGATGCGCTCGAGCTCGCGGCGCGCGCCGCGGCTGAACTCCACCCCCTCGGCGCCGTAGATGGTGCGTGCCACCGCCTCGATCTTCGCCTCCGGCGACGCCTCGAGCCCGTAGAGGTAACGTGGTGCCGGCGCCGGCCGTGCACAGGCGTCGGTGACCGCGGTGGCCAGCGCCTCGGCCCCGGCGCCGCCCTCGCGGTAGGCCGTGGTGCGCGCCACCGCCAGGCCGCGAGCCGCGCAGCCCGCCTCGATCGCAGCCAGCCCCGCCGCGTCGTCGCCATCGAAGACGTTCAGCGCGATCACCGGCTCGAAACCGAACGCGCGCACGCTGGCGACGTGCTGGTCGAGGTGCTCGAGACCGCGCATGATGATCTCGGTCGCGCCACCCGGGCAGTGCGCACCGCCACCGTGCACGCAGAGCGCCCGCGCGGTGACCACCAGCACCACGGCACTCGGCCACAGGCCGGAACTCCGGCACTTGAGATCGAAGAACTTCTCGGCACCGAGATCGAAACCGAAACCCGCCTCGGTCACGACATACTCCGCGCGCGCCGCCGCGGCGCGCGTGGCGACGACGCTGTTGCAGCCGTGGGCGATGTTGCCGAACGGCCCGCCGTGCACCAGCGCCGGCACGCCCTCGCCGGTCTGCACCAGGTTGGGCCTGAGCGCGTCGTGCAACAGCGCGGCCATGGCACCCGACGCCTGCAGGTCGGCCGCGGTGACCGCCGCGCCGTCGCGGTCGTGGCCGACCAGGATGCGTCCGAGGCGCGCCTTGAGGTCGGAGATGCCGTCGTAGAGGCAGAGAATGGCCATCACCTCGGAGGCCGCGGTGATGTCGAAACCGGCCTCGCGCGGCACGCCGTCGAGGCGCCCACCCAGGCCGATCACGACGTGGCGCAGCGCGCGGTCGTTGACGTCGAGCACGCGGCGCCAGAAGACCTGGCGGTGCTCGAGGTCGAGGCCCGCGTGGTGGTGCACGGCGTTGTCGACCAGCGCGGCGAGCAGGTTGTGGGCCGCGCCGACGGCGTGCAGGTCGCCGGTGAAGTGCAGGTCGATGCGCTCCGACGGCTCGAGCCGGCAGCGGCCACCGCCGGTGCCGCCGCCCTTGACGCCGAAGATCGGGCCGAGTGACGGCTCGCGCAGCGCCAGCGCGGCGTTGCGGCCGAGCCGGCGCAGGCCCTGCGCGAGCCCGATCGAGACCGTGGTCTTGCCCTCGCCGGCGCGGGTCGGGTTGATCGCCGAGACCAGCACGATACGCCCTTGCGGCGTGGTCCCGGGGGGTGCCATCGCCGCGAGCGTCAGCTTCGCCATGCCCGGGCCGTGAACGCTGATCTCCGCGGACGACAGGCCGAGGTCGGCGGCCACCTCCTCGATGCGACGCATGCGTTTCTCCTCCCACCCGTGCCCGCGTGCCACGCGGGCCTCACTCCGAGGTTAGCCAAGCGGGCCGCGACCTGCCGGCCCAGCACTTGTCGTACGCGTCCGAAAGCATAGACTCGGGATGTTGCACACCCCGCCACGCCGCCCTGGAGTCCGGACCATGGCGCCACACGAGACCTCACGCCGTCTCGCGACCATCCTGGCCGCCGACGTCGTCGGCTACAGCCGGCTGATGGCCGAGGACGAGGAGAGCACGGTGCGCACGCTGCACGCGCACCGCGAGATCATCGACCGCCTGATCACCCGCCACGAGGGGCGCATCTTCAACACCGCAGGCGACAGCGTCCTGGCCGAATTCGGCTCGGCAGTCGAGGCGGTGCGCTGCGCGACCACCATCCAGGACGAGCTGCGCGTGCGTAACGCCGAGCTGCCCGAGGCGCGGCGCATGCTGTTCCGCATCGGCATCAACATCGGCGACGTCATCGTCGACGGCGACAACCTGCTCGGTGATGGCATCAATGTCGCCGCACGCCTCGAGAGCATCGCCCAGCCGGGGGGCGTGTGCATCTCGGGCGGCACCTTCGAACAGGTCAAGAACAAGCTGTCGATCGGCTTCGAGAACCTCGGGCCGCAATCGGTCAAGAACATTCCCGAACCGGTCGCCGCGTTCCGCATCACCGGCGCGCCGGTGTCGGTCAGCAGCCCTGGGCAGGAGCTTCCTGAACGCCGGCCCTCGTCGTCCAGGAACCTCGTCATCGGCACCGCCCTGGTGGTGCTGGTGGCGGTTGCGGCCTGGTTACTGCGCCCGCAGGCCCCACCCCTATCCACCCCCGACGAGACCGATTCGAGAGCGGCACCCGCACCCGCGACGCCCCCCGTCGAACCGGCCGGGCCTGCCCCGCAAACGCCCCCTGAGGCGGTCGCGAAGCAGGCACCCGAAGCGTCCAGCGCCCCCGTGGCCACCGCCCCGGTGGCACCGACCCCGGCGCAGGTGCCCACCCCGGCCAAGCCACCCGCCGCACTGCCCACGGTGCCCGCGACCCGGCCCGACGTGCCGCCGCCCGAGGTGATGGCAAGCCTCCCGGAACCACCGAGCGCGGTGAAGGAAACCGCGCCGACGTTACCGCCACCGTTCTCCTCGCGCGACATGCTCGCCGACGAGATCACCGCCCTGGTCGCGGGCCTCACGATCCGGGGGCATCGCGGCGACGGCCGCCCGTTCACGATCGATCTCCTCGAGGACGGCAAGGGGTTCTACAGCGCGCCACGCGGCGGGACCGAGAGCGGCACGACGCGGCGTGAATGCGGCTCGTGGCGGGTCGAGGACGGGCTGTTCTGCATGCAGTTCCGCGGCTTCTTCAAGGGCCAGGAAGCGTGCCCGGTGATCCTGCGCCAGGGCCTGGTCATCACCGCTCAGCGATCGAACGGCGAACGTCTCGACTGGACGCTCTCCCGTGATCCTGACCGGGCGAGCCGGAGCGCAGGCGATGCCGCGGCGACCGCGAGCAGCGACATGTGCGCCGACGAGAT
>Ga0181593_10006523_pt1 | contig 10454 bp, 10 predicted proteins | sample 071ome_19_FD_133756 | JGI IMG/M metagenome (GOLD analysis project Ga0181593, IMG submission 133756) | Coastal salt marsh microbial communities from the Groves Creek Marsh, Skidaway Island, Georgia - 071413AT metaG (megahit assembly) | ecosystem: Environmental > Aquatic > Marine > Intertidal...
ACCTTCTGCGAAGGCGGCACGAACGGCGACGCCGCTTCCTGGGCAAGAAGCGAGGCCCCTCCCGAAAGGAGAGCCACCAAAGCGAATCGCGTCCAGATTAGCTTCATTATTAATTACTAGCGTTTATAGGGCTTTCTGACAACTGCATCTTTGTCTCGGGTTTCGGAATCGCTCGATTTATCGCTTCGCTCTGCCTTCTTATTTAGGCTGAAACTACCCTCTTCAATGTATTCTTCGATCTGCGGCCTTATGGGATGGACGTTCATCTTTTCCATAGCGTCCTCGTTAGCGTCCTTGGAATCCCGGATTACTTTGGGTCGGATAAAAACTAGCAACTCGCGCTTCTCGAAATCGACTCCGCGACTCCTGAAAATGTTTCCGAAAACCGGAATTTCGCCCAAAACAGCCATGCGGTTGACGTTCTTGGTCTCTTTGCTCCGCTGCATTCCGCCCAAGACAACCAAGCCGTTATTCTCAACACTGACAAAGGACACCATTTGCCGGCGGCCAATAATCGGCTGTTCATTATTGTTAATGGTGACAAATCCATCGATATCGTTCACCGATTGATCGACTTCCAATTGAATGACGTCATTGGGGCCAATCAAAGGCTTCACTTTCAGCTCGATGGCGATATCCTGGTACTGCACTGTTTCTCGAACCGACGTGCTTAAAGTATTGTCCGTGGTCGTACCGGTCACAATCGGACGCTGCTGACCCACGGTAAAGGTAGCCTCCTGATTGTGAGTGGTCAGAAGCGTTGGTATCGATAGAATCCTTACATTACTATTCTTTCTTGCTGCATTGAGGATAGCATCGAAGGTGAGATTCGTTATAACACCGGTACGCGCGTCTATGTTGAAATTAACATTGTTGGCGCTAATACCCAAGAGATCGAGCCCTTGAAGATTGGTTATGTTGGGTTCTCCGGCGGCCTCATTCTGCGTATAGGTTCCGGATATCGTCTCCATCCCCGAGTTGGCGTCATTGTCCAGATTCACTTCCGCGATGATGACTTCAATACGTACTTGAGGCAGCAATACATCGATCTTTGCAATCAGCTCTGTCATCAATTCCAAGTCGCTGCGAGTACCTGAAATAATCAGGGCATTACTTCGCTCGTCAGCTTCGATGGTCATGAACTCGCTAAATTGGCTGTCCCGATTTTCGAAAGTCGAATTAACAGCTGAATTAACCTGCTGTTGCAAGGCCGGGCTTGCCGCTTGCCGTTGGGGACGAGCATTCTGATTAACGCTTTGGGGGTTTCCTTGCCGCGTTTGCCGATTCCCCAAGTTGGCATTCGCTTGGGACCGGTCGTTGGATTCGGAATCGGTTGATCCGCTGACAAAGCTGCTTAACAGCCCGGCGACTTCAGTCGCTTCCGCATGATTGAGAACGATCACTTCGATCCGCGTAGCCGGGTCTGACTTGATATCGAGTTTCTCGATAATCTCGTCGAAAAAAGTCATATTGGCCGGTTCGGACATTATGATGAGCTGGTTGGTCCGATCATCCGCTGCAATGGCCGTGTTGGAGCCAAATAGAATCTGGTTGGGGATCGCCCCATCACCCCCGACATTAGAAACAGCCACGGGTTGGGGCGCTTGATCTCCATCGCCTCGCTGGTTGCGGTTCTGACCGCGATTGTTGTTGGAGTTGCTCGTATTCTGTTCTCCAAAATTCGCTCTAGCGGCGTCGATTAGCCCTTGAATTTGATCGGCAACCTCACTTGCTTGAGCGAACTGCAGGGTGTAGAATCGCGTGGTCACATTCAGACGGCTCGGTATATCCACCTCGGACACCACGTATTCGAGTCTCTGCAGGTTGCTGATCGTATCGGTGACGATTACCGCGTTGGAATTCTGGAAAGGGATGATGGTGCTAAAATTAGGGCTGAGAAACGGCTGAATCTGCTGCTGGAATGTTTGCGAATCCAAGTATTGGAGACGAAACAGCTTGCTAACCACTTTGCCGCTCGGGGCTCGATCTTGAAGGGAATCGATTTCCAATTCCGGCGCTTCAGTGCGAATGGTGTTAATAGCCACTACTTTGAGGAATTTTTCTCCCAACGGCGTTACCCCAATTCCATTGATGCTGAGCAAACTTTCGATAGCGAGAACAGCCTCCGCCAAGGTCATATCGCCCCGACTATCGAAGGTGAATTCCGGAGTGGGCAAGGCCATCGGCCGGATGACCGATCGGCCGGTAAGCGTCTCTAGATGGTGCAGCACGCTAACGAGAGGTTCGCCTCTCCAAAGGATTCTCACTGGATCGCCTTCGTTGGCAGCTTGAGGCGCGTCCGCGTTATCCTGGCCAAAACTTGCTGATGCCAACAAGCCGGCAATGGCTAATGTCGAGAGGCTTCTCGGTCCTAAAATTCGTATCCAATTTATCATGGCGTATATTCGATGGATTTCAATTCCAGCTTCACATCGAGAAATTGCGGCGTCCGCCTCTGAGCTTGAATGGTGATTTGCTGTAGAGAGACATAAGGCAGACTAGTTTTGATCTCATTAGTAAATTCTATAAGGCGGTTGTAGTTGGCTTTGCCCAGATCAATGGTAAAGGTATGGAAGGAAAGCGGCCTACCTACGCTCGACCGGGGCGGGTTGATCTTAAAATCGGTAAAGCCATATTTGCGGATGAGGTCGTCTATACGAGCATTGACCTCGTTCACGGAGGGAAGTTTGGAGAGATTAATATCCTTGATGAGAGCGTTGTACTGCTCGGCCGTCGTTCCCTGGCTCGCGATCTCCTTCCCTTGGTTCTGAGCCGTAAAATTGGCCACCCGAATATCGTAGCGAGCCGTCCCGTGACGCTCCATCTGAAACGAGAACCAGACGCCTAGCAAAGCCCCGATAAAGAGAACCATTAGGATTTTCTCCCGCATCGATAGCCGGAAGAAGCGAATTCTCGCGAAGGCCACCCAGTAGCTAGCGATAGCCATAACTGCTGAACTTTTAGCCATTGCTCGCTACCTCCTCACCCTCAGCAGAATTAGGAAAGGCGCCTATTTTAAAATTCAATAGAGCCGTGAACGTGGTACCGTCCGGCCGACTTTGAATATTCTGGAGCTCTACCGTCTCGATTTTGACGAATCGTTCAAGGCGAGTCTTGAATTGGTTGGCTTGTCCGTTGCTGGTCGCGTTGGCAAAGACCCTCAAGCTGTTGGCCCCGTTGGTCTCGACTTTCGTAAACCAAACGGCATCGGTCAGGAATGGCTGAATGGCCACCAGCATGTCGAAAGGAATCAGGTCCGACTCACGGAAACTTAGCAGCTCGTTGATCGTCGTCTTTTGGGAGACGATTTCTTCGACGAGGGGAGATTGCTCCTCATTCCACCCTCTTCTCAATTTGAGATAGCCTTTCTCGGTGAACCAAATGAATTCGCCCAAAGCCAGAAGCCCGAAGACAGCCGCCATCCCGATGGCAACGCGCCAGATCAGGTAGTTGCGCCGCTCTTCTATCTGCACGCGCTCGACCGTTTCGGCATCCCTCAGATCCATTCGCCACATGCTTTCTCGGTCCACTTCGGCAACGATTTGGCGATCTCCCACGGAAGCTCGCAACTTTAAGGTCTTTTTATCGATCGCGATCTCCGTTTTTGCCTTCCAAACGCGAATGGAATCAACCGAACGCCCCTGCTTCAGTTCCAGGATGACGCTTTCGATAGCTGCTTCGCTGGCTGCATCATCATCCGTTTCCCCTTCGCTTTTGGGAATCGAATAAAAATAACACGGAAGCTCGGATAATTCATCGTACTCGAAATAGGTAAACGAGGAATCCGCGACCAAAAGAAGCGGCGTTTTCTCGTCCAAGCCTCCCGCCTTGAGCCCAATACTGAATTCCGGGATTACCGCTTCCTGCCCTTCCCAGCTTGCGGCATCCTTCCTCTCAAAACTGCGTCGATAGGCAGCGTAAAGGAACGCGAAGCGTCGACCCGCATCGATCAAGAATCCGAACTGCAAATGCGCCAACGGAAAGGGCGACAGCGCCTCCAACTGCAATTGAAGAAAACTCTCCAGCTCGTCGTCCTCGACATCGCTCGGTATTTCCACGCGGCGGCAGAAAAACGAGTACCCCTGAGCCATCGCGGCCATCATGGTCAGCAGCGACTTGCTATTAGGAAGAATTCTTGATGCTTTTGGCACAGTATTTTAAGAACTTTTAGAGAAGGCTGGCGTTATTCATACCTGGCTCCTCTTTGAGCTCAAGGAAAAGGAACGGGTATTCCAGTTCCCCGGTTTCACCATTTTCCGATGTCTCGAGGTCCGTGCTTAGCGTGCCAATCAAACTGTACGAGCTGCCTTTTTCCTGAACCGTAACTTTAACCGTAAGGACACTGATTTGTTGCGATAATGGTGCGCCGCGCTCGATCTCCCCTATCACATCGCTCAACTCTCCTGCATTGGCGAAGTAGTTGTCGTCCTCAGTTCCAGGCTCCCCATCCAAACCTGCCAAGTAGTCCTCGATCGTTTCAATTTGAATCTCATTGAGGCCAGCCAGCGAAAGCAGGGCTAGAGGATTGGCCGAATTCACATTCATCACTTGCACTGGATAGTGGGTGACAACATCGGAAAGCCGGTCGAAATTTTCGTTGGGGATGTCGTTCTCGTCGAAGAAAAGCTCCCGAAAGCCAATTATCGAGGAAAGCTCATCCAACGAGGCCAAGGGCTGATTAGAAGGGTGCATTTCAAAATTCGAGCTACTGTATTCTCGCGATTCCGCTCCGTCGATCCGAGCTTCGTCATCCTCGTCTATCCAGTCCAACAGAGTATTCGTCAGAGTTTGGCTGACATCCAAGTCGAATCCCATTTCGTCGAAGAGAAGAAACAGCGATCCTTCATCGAGCTCGTTGATGCTCAGCTTAGCGGATTCGTCGATAAATTCGATCGTCACGTTTAATCCTTCCGGCACATTGATTTGAGCGTATTCGAGTGGGTCCGCCCAGCCTTGGGCTGGAGCGTAAATGGCATTATCGATAGCTTTGACATCGGCCAGCACCGCAACCGCCACCTCGAGATAGGACCAGGCATACAATCTCAGTCTCGCCCGCTCAACGTAATAGCCTTCGCCTTGGATCTCCACGTTAGCCCGCTCTACGAATTTAGTCAGCACATAGCTCACCACGATAATCAGCACTAGCACCATCAACAAGATGGAGCCACGCTTTCTACGTGCCGATTTGCAACCGCGAACCGTCATATTCAGAACATGGGCACCCCATCAAATAAAGAAGGGAGCGGTATTTGACGCTTCTCCTCCCGACCCTCGTATTCGAAAACGATCTCTATACGTTGAGGCAGCGTAAAGGTTCCATCAGCCTCTTTCACCGGATCTTCCTCAACCTCCCAATCGGCATTCTCGTCCTCAGTATCGATATAGAAATACCTAATCCGCTTAACAAACGGGGATATCAAAGTTTTCCTCGGCTCTTCTTCCCCGAAATCCTCTTCTAGGCGGGAACGCCAAAGGAGGAAGAGGCCGTCCTCATCGTCTAGCTCCAGAGAGCAAACGACGTAAGGCAGCGGATCTTCGGACCAAACCAGCACTCCCGGGCTTTTTTCCAGCTCGAAGGTCAGCAGCTCTTCGTTCTCGTATTCCCGGCCGCCGCGATTCGACCAATAAACTACGGATTCCGCCTCCCCATTAGAAAGCTTCCAACTCGATGTTTGGAAAGACTGTTCCAAAAATCTCGATACACCGCGCACATGCTTTTGAAAAAGCCAAATATTCGCGCCTTTGCCCCATAGCTCGCCTAGCGAGAAGACGAACGTCGTCGCGGCAACCAGTATAGCCGCTCCCATGAAAACCGCGAACATGATTTCCAGCAACGTAAAGGCGCGCCTGGACCGAATACCTCTTCCCGACTTTCTCAACCCCTTCATACGCTACTCGAGCCCCGCTTGACGAGCGAGCAATCGATCCCTGGTTTCCGCCCTCAGATCTTCCCGCTCGACGGGATCCGACCAGGTAGGTCGGGTGAGAAAATGGACCTCAGTAAACTCCTGCTTTTCCCCAGATTCGCGCTCCTCCATTTCAACGTATAGCCATACTTTAAAAAGGTCGGCAACCAATGTCGGTTCGTATTCAACTCTCCATGTCGCTTCGCCATGATGCCCGGTCATCACTTCGCCGCCTTCTTCCAGCTCTTCGATATCGGAGATGGAAAACGCCTCGGCCCGAATCATGGACATGTCTTGCTCAAATGGCTGATCCACCTGTATCGCGGCAATGGCGTTGATAATATTCAGGTAGGATGCCGCGAAAGTCGTCACCGCCACGCCAAACAAGGCAAGGGCCAGCATCACTTCGACAATCGTAAAACCCTCTACCCTCGCAACGCCCGACGCCCGCATCAGCTATCCTTCTCCTCGGGCTTTGTCATTTGCGAACCTGTCCACGGGTCGATCTGATAAGAACTTTCGTATTCCGCGATCTTGAGATCAACCGAGAACGGCGTACAGGTTCCATCGGGGAAAAAGGTGATGGTTTCGATTTCCTTGTGGGTAACTAGCTCGCCTCGAATCAATCGATAACCATCCCGCGGCAGCATCAATTTGAAGGACACTTCGATCTCTACATCGTTTCCCAAGCCACTGGTATCCACTTTGAAAGGCACCTCTTGACCGTCAGCCGACACCATGAAAGCCTGTTCCTCCCGGTCGAATCGAACCCGATAAGGAACCCGATTGAATACCGCGCTTTGCTTGGCCTTCTCGACCGCGCTCCAAAGCTCGTTCTGTAGAGCTTCCAACTCCCCTTGCTTAAGCAGGGATTGAATGTTCCAAATAAAAAGCGATGACAACAGGGCGATTAAGGCCATGGTCAGCATGAGTTCGATCAGCGTGAAGCCGCGTCGGTTTCGACATTGGCGATCCAGATTCAAACTCATTTGCCCACTTGCCTTAGGAGCGGGACCGAGAACAATCGACACCGCCCTGATTAGGTACGAGATCTCCAGGTCTTCCCGTTACCAGTTGGTGATATCGTCCCCGGACTCCGTCCCGTCTGGGCCTAGCGAAAAAAGATCGTAGGCTGAAGTGTTGTGCGTGCCTGGATAACGATATTGGAGTTCCCGTCCCCAAGGATCCACCAAATCTTCCGGTCCTTCGATATACGGGCCTCGCCAGCGCCCTCCATCATTTTCCGGCCGCTGAACCAGGGCCTTCAATCCTTGCTGGGTAGTCGGGAAACTCCCCATGTGAATGCGATAGCTCGTCAATGGGGTCTTGAAAGACTCTTTAACCTTAAAGCGGACAAGCTCCGCCTGGTTGGTGCCAAAAAGATTGTCAACGTTCGTGACCACTAGTCCCACGAGCAGCACCATGAGCCCGATAACGAGCATGATTTCGATAAGGGTAAAGCCCCGCTTGCTGGACAGGGAACGGTTTCGTTTCGTATGCCGTGTGTACATCGTCTAGGTTCTTTGAATTCGAATTCTGAAAAGAAGGCAGGAATCTACGTTTGTTTAAACTCCCGATGCAATCCTCGGGTTTCAAATTTGCTCGCTGGATTTCCTGTTGAACGAGAATTGCCGACAGCGCCCGGCTGTTATTTGTTCAAAAATCGGGGGCTCCCGCAAACAGGCGGCAAAAATCGCCGGACGAGCTAGGCAATTTTGCTCTTCTCACTAGTGGCTGGAATCTATCGGCCGAATCCCTCCCTGCTAATCAACAATTTACACAGTTGGCACGTTTTTCGCTTGGCTTATGGCGAACTATTCATGATCGCATCAAGCAAAGTTACCGAGCAAGCGGGAAACCGCTGGACCAAGATCGTCGAATGCTTCCGGTCCGCTTGCGTGCTTTACAAGGAAGGCGATGAAGCCGAGTCCCGGCGAATCATCAAAGAAGAACTCCCCGAACTCATTCGATCCTGGATCAAATTGCTGCCCAGCTCTCTCAAGAACGACGCTAAGGCCGACTTGCGGGACATGTTTGACCGAGAGCAGTCTATCGTAGATCAGGGAATTCGCCTGCGGAATGCCTATCGCGACACTTTGATCAAACGCATCATTCCCCAAGTCGAAGAGCAGGTAGCCGCCAAGTACCGGGATATCTATTTAAGAGAGCAGCAACGCCAATTTCGCGCTCATCAAGATGGGGACGCCCGCAATCGACCTTGGGTTCAGACCGCCACTCGCCATTCACGCATCGAGCGGGAGACGGGGGCAGGGCAAATCGCCATCGATGACGTGACTAGCATGATAGACGCTGTCCAAAAAAGCGATTCCGAAGAGCTCGCGAATTCGGTTCTTCCACTTGGGGAGATCGTTGGATCGATCAACAACGCTAAAGTAAGCGACCTCTTAGAGCAACACGCCCCATCCGACCACTGAAACCGGCCGAAAGTCCTCTTCCTATGCGCCAAAGCTCTACTACATCCTTCGAAGACAGCCTCGCTGCTAGCCAAGAATCTTCGTTTCTCGGATATCCAGTGCCCCAAGAATTGATTTCGACCGCGGACACGGACCAAGAAGCTGAGCTATCGCCGAAACGATCCGAATTTGAATCGACAGCCTCAACGCCATCGAAACATGGGAAATCGCGGCCTGCTGGTTCGCTTTTCATCGGTCTCGACCTCGGGACGAGTCGCACCTGCGTTCAGGTCGTCTCTAAAGAGAATGATAGCCCTGATTACGTCGAGGAAATTCCTACTGTGGTCGGGTACCCAAGGGAAGGTATTCTTCCTGGAGTTCTTCCTGAAAACCGAACCGCGTTTTTCGGCGACGAAGCGCTGAACCACAAACTCCACTTAAACTTGGTCTACCCGCTACAAAGCGGAGCGATAACGAATCTGGATGCCACCAGAGACTTTCTCGGCCACGTAAAAGAGCAAATCGGAGCCCACGAAGACGCAGAACTCAGAGCGGTTATCGGCATACCATCGAAAGCCGGAGAAAAAGCTCGGGAGAACCTCCGATTGGCCGCCACGCGAATTTTTGACCGATTGATTCTCATTCCAGAGCCGTTCTTGGCCGCTCTCGGATCGCGTCACGCGACGGATAATATCGATGCCATCGCAAATTCACTATTCGTCGACATAGGAGCTGGCTCGACGGATATCTGCCTAATTCAAGGCTGCTATCCTTCCGACGAAGACCAACTGTCCCTCAATTTCGCAGGCGACCAAGTCGACGAGATTATCCGGGAATCAATCTTAACCCAATATCCCGATTGCGGAATTTCAATTCCCAGGTGCCGAGACATCAAAGAACGTAACTCGTTCGTAGGCGAAGCTCACGGCCCCGTTTCGGCTCCCGTAATGGTTCGCGGAAAACTCAAGAGTCTCGAGGTATCAGAAGCGATCGAGCGCGGCTGCAATGAGTTGCTTCAAAACGTCTTTCAAGGATTGGAACTCCTTATCGAGCGGGCGGACCCAGAAAGCTTTCCGGGTCTTCTCCAGAACATCGTCATTACGGGAGGCGGCAGCCGCATACCGGGATTTGCCTCCAGCCTCCAAAGTCTTCTCAAGGAGGCCGGTTTCGACGGGTGCCGAGTCAACGAAGCGGGCAGTTCCTACAAGTGCTTGGTCTCCCTGGGAGCATCCATCGCCGCCCAACATGCCGAGGAGCGACAATGGCAGAATCTTTTAGGTTAGTGCAGTTACAGGTGATATTGGCCTAGGGGCAGGTTTGTAAGTGCAAGCGCTTTGTGGTGCAGGAATAGGATGGCGGGCTCCGCTTTTATCGGGGTCCGTCTTTCTGTTTTCGGCCGCCCCAGGCATTTATTGGCATCAGCCATTGGATTATTCATTCTGGCGGATGGCTTTGGGTAGCGGGGCGACCTCCGAACACCCGCCTTCAAAGGCCGTACAAGCGATTCGCCCTAAGACATTTGCGGCAGGAGCCTCCATTCGAGTGATTTCTCTAGGATTTGCTACTTAAGAAAAATACTCCGCGACCGTAGTTCTAGGGAACAACACGAAGTTGAAGTATATGAAAAGCGTCGTAATTATAGAAGATCAAACTGCAATCAGGGAGATGGTTTCCGAATTCATTTCGGTTCTACCAGGCTATGAGATTGTTGGTTCCTTCGGCAACGGCGAGGAAGGTCTGCAGGGATGCATCAAACTAAAGCCGGACACCGTCATTCTTGATATCGGTCTCCCTAAACTCAGCGGCACCGAGGTTCTTCGTGGACTGACGTTGCATGTGCCTGGTGTAAAGGTGCTAATTTTCTCCGGAAAAGCTAGCTCTGCCAACATCCGGGAACTCCTATCCGCAGGAGCTCAGGGATACGTCGACAAGATGGACGGTTTTGACGAATTCAAAAAAGCGCTAGACATCATTTCCGGGGGCGGAACCTTTATCGGCCCCAAAATGGCTAGCATCATGCGCTCCTTGATTCTCAATCCTGATTCCAGCTCTAGCGAGATTCCCCTCTCCGATCGCGAAAAGCAGATCCTGCAACTCGTCGCCGAAAGCTACTCAACGAAAGAGATCGCAGCTC
>Ga0181593_10006533_pt1 | contig 10449 bp, 9 predicted proteins | sample 071ome_19_FD_133756 | JGI IMG/M metagenome (GOLD analysis project Ga0181593, IMG submission 133756) | Coastal salt marsh microbial communities from the Groves Creek Marsh, Skidaway Island, Georgia - 071413AT metaG (megahit assembly) | ecosystem: Environmental > Aquatic > Marine > Intertidal zone...
AACACGAGAGAGGTATTCAGCCCCACGCAAAGGGACCCGCGCCCGCGAAATCACGTCCATAGGTGCGGAAAGCTTGAAAAATACCGGCAACAAAGAGATATAGACGCTCCGGTAGGCCGGAAGTCCGGCCCTGGCGCTTTACGCGCGACCGGCGCGCCTGTCTTGGAAGGATACGGTCCATATGCCCGAAGTGATCATCAATGGCCCCGAGGGCCGGCTCGAAGGCCGCTACATGCACGGCAAGTCCGAGACGGCTCCGCTTGCGCTCATGCTGCACCCGCACCCGGAGCATGGCGGGACCATGAATAACAAGGTGGTCTACTCGCTGTATCAGAGTTTTGTCGCGCGTGGCTTTTCCACCCTGCGCTTCAACTTTCGCGGCGTCGGGCGCTCGCAAGGCGTCTATGACCGCGGCGAGGGCGAGTTGAGCGACGCGGCCTCGGCCTTGGATTGGCTGCAATCCTACAATCCGAACGCGCCCTTCTGCTGGATCGGCGGCTTTTCCTTCGGCGCCTGGATCGGCATGCAGCTTCTGATGCGCCGCCCCGAGATCACGGGTTTCCTGTCGGTGGCGCCGCCGGCCAATGCTTTCGATTTCAGCTTTCTTGCCCCCTGCCCGGCCTCGGGACTGATGGTCCAAGGCGACGCCGATCAACTGGTGCCGCCGGACTCGGTCAAGAAGCTGGTGGAAAAGCTCTCGGCGCAAAAGGGCATCGTGATCGACTACACGCTGGTCCCGGGCGCGAACCATTTCTTCAGCGGACATATCGACCCGATGATGAAGGTCGTCGATGACTATCTCGACAAGCATCTACCCGAGGGTTTCGAGCTTCCGGCGGATCAGAGCTAGTCCCGCGAGAGCATTCAAAGAACCGCGTCAATCGGAAGGTCACGAAATCGTCCTTGCGCACACCGGACAGTACGTCGCTCGGGGCGATGTCGATGAGGGCGCGCGCCTCGATCTCGACCTTCCAGTCCGCGCCGATCCGCCGTGACGCCTCCAAGGTCGCCAGGGTTGATCGATCACCGACATCGATGATGGCGCCGGCCAACAGTGTCGTATCCTCCGGATCGTTCAAGGTCAGGCGCGCGCCGAAAAACACATCGTTCTCGAAAGCGGTCAAGGGCGCATCGCCATTCTCGTCGCGGCCGTCGTAAAGATACTCCGCCAAAAGCCCTAGATCGGCGTCGGACTCCCGGATCTGATAAAGCGTGTACTCGACACCGGCGACCGCCGCGCCGAAATAGCTGCCATGGCCACCGCGACCGATCGCCTCCAGCTTCCAAAGCCAGGCATCCGCCGTGTACTGAACGTCAACGCCCGTCTGGTCGATGCGGTCATAATGCGGGCGCAGCTCCGGGCCGGTCGCGCCGGCGACGACCGACAGTCGCGGCTCCCGGCTGGTGCCGTGAAAATGCGAGATACCGAAATCGACATCCCCGAAAACCTGGGTATATCGGACCGCGATGTCGATTGCGCGATCCTCGCGCCCCGCGTCATAGGTCGCGTCATCACCCGCGATCGGCAAGGCACCGCGAAGCCGGGCGTCGTCGCTCGGGAAGGAGCGCTCGCGAAAGCCAGGTAGAACGAACCCGGTCAACGTTCCCCAGTCCCGGCTGACGGCCATTTGGATCATCGGCTGGCCGAGCTTGTCTTCGCCGTCCAGGTCTTCGACCCGGTCGTCCTGATTGATGACATCAACAAGATGCCGGGACTCGGCGACACCCCAGAACACCTTATCGATGCCGACGACGAGATCATGGCCGTCACCCAGATGCAGCCAATTGGCCTCGCGGATATCGAAATGGCTGCGATTGTCGTCATCGCGGTCGAGCCTCAGAAAGGGCTTCAGCGTGGCGCGGTCGTCACCGCCGTTCCATTCATAGATGATCTCGGGCGCGATAAAGAGCGACGGCGAGAACGTGTTGCCCGACTGTCCGGGATGGTCCGGCTTGTTGGCGAAGACCCGCGCCTCCAATCCAACCTCGGCCGATAGGTCCCATTCTCCCGCCGGCTTCTCGGCCACGGCTGGTACCGCGGCGCCGAACAAGATAAGGCCGACTCCCATCCCGACCATCGACGCCCGACCCTGATTTCGACCGGACCACATGGTTCAACGCGCCCGTTTCAGGCGGTTCTTGCGGAAGTCCTGCTCCGACAACCCGACCATGAAGACATAGTCGGAGAACGTCAGGACCGTCGACTTTCCGGTCTGGGCATTGACCATGTCGAAGGTGTGGCTGCGCCAGTACAGGCCTAGATATTGCCGGTAATCCTTGAACAGCAGTGTCTTGAGCAACGCGCCCTTGCGGTCATGGAACTCGACCTTGCGGGGCTGATAGTCCGTGGTGTCGGTCCAGACCACCTGCTTGGTGTAGCCGGAATGCTCGTACACGGGATACCGTTCGGTGACATGGCAGGTCAGTTCGCCGCAGGGCTCGTCACGCAGCCATTTGTAGGTGTAACGCTCAACCTCCTGGCTCACCAGGTCCTCATAGGCGAATTCGGAGCCCACGAAAGGACCTGACTTATTACGTGAGGAAATCCTCTTAACTCTTTTTAATGCAGGAAGAAATATCTATTGATCATCGGAATCAAGGATCTTCGTGTGCGACAGGAACGCGGTGCCTTCTATATCGCGAGGCTTGAAGAACACCGTGACGCTTCGATCCCCCAAACCCGGCTCATTCATCTCCGGGGAGCGGATCTGGAGGTCGCGGACACTGGTATCGCCATGGGCGTTCTTCAAGGTCATGGTAAGGCGCACGTCGCTGTCACCCCAGCCATGATCCCGCTTGTCGGTTTCCATCGCGATCGCCCTGCCCTTTTCCTCCGGCGTTTCCGCGTGCGCGAGCGCGGGCGCGGCGAGCAATGAGAGAGCGAGCAGGCCAACCGGCAGGGTTAGTGTCAGATGTCCCATGATCCTATTCCTCGGCGGTTTGGGTTGAGGGCTTCGCGCCAGAGACCCGGTCACGCCGGCCATCAAGCGCGAGAAGCAACGCGGGCAGCAACACGAAATCAACGACGATCGCCATGAACAGGGTGATCGCGGTGAGTTGCCCCAGGGTTGCGTTGATCTTGAAGGTAGAGAGCGAGAGCACCGCGAAACCGGCGATCAGGATCGCGGTCGTCACCCATAGCGCGGTGCCGACGGTTGAGAACGCGTAGCGCACTGCCGCTTCGGAATCGGCGCCATGGTATTTCTGAGCGCGCTGGTATTTCGAGAGAAAATGCACCGTTGCGTCCACGATGATACCCAGCGCGGTCGCGGTGACCACCGACGACGCCAATCCGATCTCGCCCACCAGAACCGCCCAGACGCCGAAGGCCATGATCGGCGGTACCAGATTGGGAACCAGAGAGATCAGGCCGAGACGCACGCTCCGGAGCGCGATCATGAGAGAGGCTGAGATCAACAGGAACGCCGCCAGGGTGCCGGTCAGCATCCCCTCGATGTTATGCTTGGCGATATAGGCGAACATCACGAAGGGCCCCGACGCCTCGGTACCACCCGCCGAGGCGAAATTCGCGTCGAGCCACGCCTCGGCGTCCCGGTCGAGGGCGCGCAGCTCATTCGTGGTGATGTTCTCGAGGGTGGCGATCACCCGCGTCGCGGACTTATCGACATTGATCTGATTGTTTAGATCCAGGCCATAGGGCAGCGACATCTCGAAGAGCAGCAGATACTGCGCCGCCAGATCACGCTCCTCCGGCAGTCCGTAATAGGCCGGGTCATCGCCATGCATGTTGCGGTTCAGACGCTTGAAGATATCCGACAAGGTCTGCACATGAACCACCATGTCCTTGGCGCGGAGCCACTCGGTAAAGGCGGCGAGACCGGCAAGGTATTCCGGATCGCTGATCCCTCCCTCTCCCGCGGCGGGAAGCGACCATTGGGCCTGATAGATGCCGGACAGTTTCTCCATCGCGAAGTCGGTATCGGCGCGGAACTCGATGGACGGGTCGAAATACTTCACGAACTGATCATTCAGTTCGATCCGGGGGATCAAGGCGCCAAGGCCTATCACCACCACGGCGGTCCCCCAGAGCAAGGATTTGCGATACCCGATGACATGCCCCGCCAGCCGGTCCATCGCCGTGCTCTTGCCGTTCTCGGCGACCTTGACCCGCACAGGCAGCACCGCCATCAGCGCCGGCAGGAACAGGATCGAGTAGAACCAAGCCGCGACCACCCCCATCGCCGTGATGTTTCCGAGATCCCGGAATGGGGGAGCGTCGGAAAAGTTGAGGCTCAGGAACCCGATGGTCGTGGTCAGGCTGGTCAGAAAAACAGGATGGAAATTGACCCGCAAGCTTTCGACCAACGCCTCGCGCTTGCTCGCGCCCCGGCGCATCTCGTGGAACATCGTGACGAGCACATGGATTGAATCGGCGATCGCCAGGGTCAGGATGATCGTCGGCGCGGTCACCAAGGGCGGGGTAAGCAGAATCCCCAGCCAACCGGCCATCCCCATGGCTGTCACCGCCGAAAGACCAATCACCATAAGCGTCGCGAAGGTGCCGGATACCGATCGCAGCAACGCGATCATGACCACCAACAGCACCCCATACATCAACGGCACGAGGGTTTTGATATCGCCCTCGGCGGATTCCGAAAACGCGTTGTTCAACGCCACCGAACCGGTCAGCGCAACCCTGGCGCCCGGATGCTTGGCGCGGAAGTCATCGGCCAAGGCCCTCGCCGCCGCCATCGCCTCGGGGATCTCGGACTCGGACTTCAGCGAAAGCGTTACCGTGATGTTAACCGACGTGGTGCGCGCGTCCTCGGAGATCAAGCGATGCAGGATCAATGGCTCGGCGAGCGCGGCTTCGCGAATGCGATCGAGATCCGCGGCATCCAGCGGGCTATCCCCGCTCACCAGATCCTCCACGATCAACTCGTCGGCGTCGGCGGTGGAGTTCTGGAAGTTGGTGATGCTGTCGACCCGGGTGGTGTACGGCACCTTCCAGGCTTCCTCGGTCATCTCGCGGATACTGGTCAGCAATTCCGGCGTGAAGACGTCGCCTTCTGTCGGGTGAATAACGATCGAGATGTTGTCGTCGCGAATATAGACCCGCTGCAACGCCTCGAAAGCCTGCAATTGCGGGTTCTGCGCGCTGAAGAAGACGCGATAGTTGGTGGAAAAGCCCAGGAACTGTCCGCCGGACGCGATCATCACCGCGCCGATCAGGCTCGCCACGATCACCAGCCAACGCCATCGGATCACCCAATTGGCGTAGGCGGTCACCCGAACCCCGTTGCCCTCGCGGTATACCGTCCCGCTATTCGCATCCGCCATGCCCGTCTCCCGCGTTGGTTCGAGTTCTCGACGTGATATTCATCCGTGCTAGGGTTGTATCCATGGAGACGCATCCAATGTACACTGCACGGTGTAGTTTCAGTAAACTGGATAGTATACCTAGGAACGTCAAGAGGATTCATGAACATCGCGGCCGGAAAAATCGCCGAACTTGAGGATCCGCCGACCAAGCGCGAGCAAATCGTCGAGGCGGCATGCCGGCTGTTCCTGGAAAACGGCTATGAGCTGACCTCGATGGACGCGGTCGCCGCCGAGGCCAATGTCTCGAAGCGGACGGTCTACAGCCACTTCCAAAGCAAGGACCTGCTGTTCACCGATATCATGGAGGACATGTGCCACCTGTTCGGCGAGGGCGCGATCGACACGATCGACTCTCAGGCCGCTCCGGAGGAGTTCCTGCGCGCCGCCGCCCATTTCCTGCTCGCGAAGGTGATGGACCCCAATCTTCAGGCCCTGATGCGCGCGATCATCTCCCAGGTCGGAGGTTTCCCGGCGATGGGTGAGAAATTCTGGCTGACCGGCCCGGGGGCGTTTCAAGCGGTTGTCGCGGACTATCTTCGCGCCCAAGACACGGCCGGGGTGCTGACGGTTCCGGACGCGGCGGTTTCGGCCAGTCTGTTTCAGGGGATGGTCGCGGGTCCGCATTTCCTCCCCATGATCTTCACCGGGGCGGCGGATCGGTCCCCCGAGACCATCGAGACCACCATAGAGTCGGCGGTATCCCTGTTTTTGGCCGGTCATAACGTCTCATCACGGGCTGTTGATTTGCCCGTGACCGATAAAAGCCCAATTTCCACATTGGGTTCGGGAAATCAGGAGGGCAAGGATGCTGATTAAACGCAAGCGTGGTTGGGAAATCGCGGAGCGCGACGCGACACCGGAATCGACTTACATGAACCGGCGATCGCTGGTGAAGGCTCTAGCGGCCGGGCCACTCTTGGCCATGGGCGGTAGTCTGGCCGGGTGCTGGGACGAGGCGACGGCGTCGAACCCGACGCAGATCGTCGACGTCCCCCCCGATCCGAGCGCGCATCTGTATCCGGTGAAACGCAACCTGCGCTATAAGGTCGAGCGTCAGATCACCGATGAATCCGACGCCACGACCTACAACAACTTCTACGAGTTCGGCTCCCACAAAAGCATCTCCCTCGCCGCTCAAGCCCTCAAGATCCGCCCATGGACGGTAACCTTCGACGGCATGGTCGAGAAACCCGTCAGCATCGGCATTGACGATCTGCTCAAGCAGATGCCGTTGGAAGAGCGAGTTTACCGCCATCGCTGTGTCGAGGCCTGGTCGATGATCGTGCCATGGAGCGGTTTTCCGCTGGCCAAGCTGGTGGAGCTCGCCAAGCCGCTCTCCTCGGCTAAATACATCAAGATGCAGACTTTCCAGGACCCGGAGATCGCCCCCGGTCAGAAACAGCACTGGTACCCCTGGCCCTATGTCGAGGGCCTGACAATGGCCGAGGCGACGAACGAACTTGCCTTCATGGTGACCGGCGTCTACGGCAAGCCGGTGCCGCGTCAGATGGGCGCGCCCCTGCGTCTGGCGGTGCCGTGGAAATACGGTTTCAAGCACATCAAGTCGATCGTGCGCTTCACCTTCACGGACAAGCGTCCGGTCTCGTTCTGGCAGGAAATCCAGGGCGCCGAGTACGGCTTCTGGGCCAATGTGAACCCAAAGGTGAACCACCCACGCTGGAGCCAGGCGACAGAGCGAACCCTCAGCGGTCCCCGCGTGCCGACACAACTTTATAACGGCTACACCGAGTACGTGGCCGACATGTACAAGGACATCAAGGGCGAGAATCTGTTCATGTAGCTCGCGGAGCGCTTGAACAACGCGCCCCGCCCGCACCGTCGCCCCGCGCTTGACGCGGGGCCGAAGCCTGAACCGACCGAGCGCGACGCATGGCGGAGCTTTGGGAGGGGAACGCTGAGCCAAACCGAAGGCGGAAAGTAGTCCACCATGCGTCGCGTTGAAAAGTTTCGGGCTTGGGTCCCGCGTCAAGCGCGGGACGACGCTGAAATGGGCCCCAATCGCTTCCGTTACCTCCGACGCGGCCTTGCGGGCTTCCTCTCGATCCTTTGCCTTTTTCTCCTACCTTTCGCGTCCGCAGACTCCGAGCCTCCCCTTCCCATATTCGACTGCCATCTGCACTACAGTGAAGACGCCTGGAGTTCTTTCCCTCCAAACGAGGTCATCTCCACGATCCGCGCCGCCGGCGTCATCGGCATTCTCGCCTCAAGCTCGCCGGACGACGGGACGGTTAAGCTTCTAGAGCGCGCGCCGGATCTGGTTGTCCCGGAGCTTCGCCCCTATCGCAACGGCGTCTCCTCCGCGACCTGGCACGCCGACGCCGACACCCCGGCCTATCTTCGCGAGCGGCTCGCGCAACGGCGTTATATCGGGATTGGCGAGTTCCATCTGCACACGGTCGAGGATGCTCGAAGCGCAACGGTTCGGGATGCCGTTGCCCTCGCGGTTGAGCACGACATCCATCTTCATGTTCACGCCGACGCGCCCGTGATCCGCGCCCTGCTCCAAATCAACCCGGATTCGCGGATCCTCTAGGCCCATGCCGGCATGGTAACGCCGCCGGACCAGATCAGGGCGGTCATGCAATCGTATCCGAATGTCTCGGCGGAGCTGTCTTATCGAGAGGATCAGATTCTGGGCGACGGAACCCTTGATCCACACTGGAAAAGCCTGTTCCTGGACTTCCCTGATCGCTTCGTCGTGGGCTCCGATACATGGGCGCCGGGCCGATGGCCGATCTATGATGCGATCATCGACGACCACCGGGCCTACCTTAAACTGCTTCCACGCGGTCTCGCCGAGAAAATCGCTTTTCGCAATGCCGAGCGGATGTTTCGTCGGAAGTAAGCGATCCCAACCTGGACGCCGGTCCCGGAATTCGGTTTCATCCACGCTAGCTGAATCCTCCGCTGGAATGGGAGCATCCGACAATGGCCGACCGCAAACCCCGTATCGCCTTTCTTGGAACCGGCGGCACGATATCCTTCACCGGGCGCGACAGTCTGGATACCTGGGAATACATGGACTACGGGAGCCGACAGTCGGTCACCGAGATCCTCGCGCGCTTTCCCGAGGTGACGGATAACGCCGAGATCATCCCCTACAATGTCCGCCAGGTTTCCAGTTCCGGCATCGTGCCCGATGACTGGCTGGCTCTCGCGGCGAAGATCAAGGAAGTCGACGGCGCGGGCGACGACATCGACGGCATCGTCGTCACCCATGGGACAGCAACCCTCGAGGAGACCGCTTACTTCCTCAACCTGACCGCCAAGACCGACTTGCCGGTGGTGGTCATCGGCGCCCAGCGTCCCTCAACCGGTTTCGCCACGGACGCGGGAAGTAACCTTCTGGCAGCTGTGCGAACCGCTGGCTCCGCCGAAGCCCGCGGGCTCGGCGTGGTGGTCTTGCTGAACGAGGAAATCCAGGCGGCGCGCGAAGTTACCAAAACCTCGACGCTCAGATTGGAAACTTTCAAGACGCCGGATCTCGGCATGCTCGGCTATGCCGACCCCGACGGTAGCGTCGCGATCTATCGCAGGCCCGCGCGTCCGCACACCCAGGCCAGCGAGTTCGATGTGTCGGATGTCCAGGAACTTCCGCGCGTCGACATCGTACCGAGCTACGCGGGAGCCGACGGGACCGCGATCGAGGCCTTTATCGCCGCCGGCGCCAAGGCTCTTGTCATCGCCACCCTGGCCCCTGGCCTTCCGACGCCGCCCCAAGTCGAAGCGGTGGAAGCCGCGCGAAAGGCCGGAACCATTATCATCTACAGCACGCGCGCCGGTAGCGGACGGGTGCTTCGCCGCGCCACGATGCGCCGGGACGGTATCGTTGCCGCCGACAATCTCAACCCGCAAAAAGCGCGCGTTCTGGCGATGCTCGCGCTCACCCGCACCGACGATCCGGACGACATTCAACGGATGTTCGACACTTATTAGAAACGGCGAAAGAAGCGCGAATTTCTATCTTTTGCGAGCCCTTACGACTAGAATTCCGCGCGTGTTCGCAGCGCCCACTCGGGAAAACATGAATGCCGACCGCCCTGCAAGGTGAGCTACGCGACCTTTTGGAGAACAACCCCTTGGGCGTCGCGATCATGCGTCATGAGAGCGATGAGGAAGGCGGCGTTACCGCGCGGCGCATTTTCGCCAATGACGCCCTGCGCGTGCTGTTCGGCGCCGAAACAATGCAAGAGCTGGTACGCCGCCCGGTTCTGGAGAGTTGGGTCGACGTGTCGGCGCTTGAACATGTCAACAGCGCCTTCGCGGCCAGAACCCCCTTGTCGGGCTTCGAGGCCGAGCGGGTTCGCCCCGACGGCTCCCGATTCTGGGTATCCATGACCGGCCAGCCCATCATCCTCGATGGCGAGGAATTGACGATCGTCTGGCATCTCGACATCACCGACCGCAAGCAGGCCGAGAAAAACCTGCGAGATAGTGAAGCGCAGATCCGCGACTACATGGCCTCAAGCGTCGACTGGCTCTGGGAGATGGACGCCGACCTGCGCTTCACCTACCTGTCCTCGAATATCGAGCGTATCGCGGGCATCGAACCGGAGAAACAGTACGGGAAAACCCGTCGAGATCTGCTCGGACCGAACCATGACCAAGCGCTTTGGGACGCGCATTTCGCCGCGCTCGAGGCCAGGGAGGCGTTTCGCGACTTCGTCTATCCACAACAAACCGATAACGGGGAACGCAGGTGGGTCAGCGTGAGCGGAAAGCCGATTTTCTCGGACCACGGCGTCTTTCTCGGATACCGCGGAACCGGGAACGATGTCACCGCCCGGGTCGAAAATCAGGAATTGCGGAGCGTCAGTCGGGCCAAATCCGAGTTTCTATCGCAGATGAGCCACGAGTTGCGCACGCCTCTGAACGGTATTCTCGGTTTCAGCCAGATTCTCGAAAATGACCGGGTGAACCCGCTCACGGCGAGACAGCAACTCGCCGTTTCCCAGATCCAACGCGGCGGCACCCATCTGTTGACGCTGATCAATCAGGTTCTGGACATGGCGGCGATCGAGAATCGTACCTTCAAGCCAAGTCTGGAACCCGTGGCCACGCGAGACATCATTGACGATTGCCTCG
>Ga0181593_10006549_pt1 | contig 10436 bp, 10 predicted proteins | sample 071ome_19_FD_133756 | JGI IMG/M metagenome (GOLD analysis project Ga0181593, IMG submission 133756) | Coastal salt marsh microbial communities from the Groves Creek Marsh, Skidaway Island, Georgia - 071413AT metaG (megahit assembly) | ecosystem: Environmental > Aquatic > Marine > Intertidal...
AGGCAGGGTTTTTTTATTCTTCCAAGGTTTCGACAACCCTCAATTCGCCTTTGGTCACCTCTCCAGGACCCGCGAATGTGTTCACTTTGCCTAAATCCCCATCCAAATTGGTCCCAAAGTATCCAGATGCTGCCCGGCTTAGGGCGAAGTGGGCGTCATCGAACCCTACCTTCACGGCATCCATGCTAAATCGGGTCGACCAAACCAAGCGCTTCTCACCCGTTTTTCGTAGAGTCTTCAGATCGAAAGCGGAAAGGATTAAAAAGTATCGCTCCTCTTTCAGCATCTCTTGAAGCTCAATAGATTCCTGGATACCCAAATCGCGACGCCTCAGGGCTCGGTCGAAACCAATCAATTTGGCGTTGTCCTGCTCGCGATACGTGTAACCGCTTTCATCCAAGTGCGCTCCCGGCGTCTCGTCAGTAGACTCTTCATCTCCTTCCGAATCAGGACCATCCTCCTCGTCATCGGTTGGAAACAACTCTTCGAAACCCGCCTGAATCTGCGTCACTCCCCGATTAACCACAATCAGCAGGTCGCCTTCTTCCTTGGAGCGAGCCGGATAGTAGTTTCGCTTCTTTAACTCCAGCGCCAAGTTTTCGGCGATCTCCATAAACGGAACCTCACGCAAACTCTTGTCGCGGATGTAGCCACCTACGAATTTGCCTTCCACGAAATGGTAAGTTTCGGACAGCAGGCCATCATCGGTTTCTTTATTCTCCAGATACCCCTTATCCGCATAGGAATCTACCAGAACACGGGCTTTTTTGACTTGGCCGTAACTCAAATCAGCCAGCAAAGCAAAGCCGACCAAAAGAAGGGCCAGAGTTCTCGTGATCTCGAAATTAATTTTGGACATCGATCTCGTTTTTCCTAATCTAACGATAGACAAACCGATTTTCTCGAGCCAGAGTTACAACAGCCCCTATCGATTCCCCAACTTCGAAACGCTAGTTAGATTCCAGCAGGGGAGTTTTGCTACTCCTCCAGACCAATTCGCTCCAAAATACGCTGCAAATCGTCGTTTCCCGAGTACTCTATGACGATTTTGCCCTTCTTCGGATTATGCTTGAGCGAGACATTGGAGCTCAAAAAGGCCATCAATCGCCTCTCAATATCATCGATGGCCGCGCTTTCGGCTTCCGAGAGCTCTCTCGATTGGCCCGTTTTTATTTTGCCAGCCCTACGAATTGATTGAACCAAATCCTCCGAACCACGCACACTAACCCCTTCTTCAATTATCCGACGGGCCAGCAACGCCTGCTCTTGCTTACTCTCCAATCCAAGCAACACCTTGGCATGACCGGTGGATAGCATGTTCGTCGCGAGATAGCCCTGCACTTCGTCCGGAAGCGACAGTAGCCGCAGCGAGTTTGCGATGGTCGCGCGCCCCTTGCCAACCCGCTCCGCCACTTGCTCCTGAGTTAGATCGAAGTCCCTAATCAAGCTCGCGTAGCCTTTCGATTCCTCGATCGGGCTCAGGTCTTCCCGCTGCAGGTTTTCGATTAAAGCCATCGAAGCCGCTGAGGTTTCGCCAGCCTCGATAATGCGAGCCGGAATCTTCTTGAGCTTCAGCAGCTTGAAAGCCCGCCACCGTCGCTCTCCAGCAATAAGCTGATACCCACCATTTATCTGACGGACAACGATAGGCTGAATAAGCCCCTCGCTTTGGATGCTCTCCGCCAAATCGACCAATTGGCTTTCATCGAATTCCCGCCTGGGCTGATAGGGATTGGGTTCTATTTTACCCACGAGCACTTCTTGAAAGTCCGGGAGACCGGCGGCGGCCATTTCCCTCGAATCCGAGCCGCCCTCGTTGGCGGAAGTTTCTGGCTTCGATGCCACAACCTTCTTAGCCACTTTTGTTGTTGTAGTCGCCGTATTGGCGCCTCCGGAAATCAGGCCTGCTAAGCCCTTTCCGAGTCGGGATTTAGATTTCGCCATGCTAGGGATTGATCGTTACTGGTGGGGTATAAATAGTGTGCGGCCTACCTGCAAAAATTTCGGGTGAGAAATTTGGTTCGCGTTCTGAATCCAATCTCTGGTGGAACCGAATTTCGATGCGATCCCTGAAATGGTATCCCCGCTGCGGACGACATAGGTAGTTCCCGTTTTCGGGAAATTGTCGTGGAAACTCGTGAGCACATCAGGATCCGGCTTCGCTGGAACCGAGGGGAGGCTACCCAAGCTTTGCTTCACGCTGCCAGCAAAATCAGTAATCTGTTCCGTCACCTGAAGAATGATCTCGCTCTTCATTTTCTCGTCCCGCTGCTCTAGGGACGCGATGGCTTTGGCAATAGCCTGATTTAATTGTCCAACCGTCGCGAGTTGGCCCATACTGTTGTCTACGCGCGATTCATAGGCGCCAATTTGCCGTCTCATTTGCTCATTCTCTCGACGCATGCTATCTAGCTGCACACGCATCGACTTGATGGATTCCTGCAAAATCCTCACGTCCTCACCAAGATTCGCCACCTGGTAGGCAAGATTCGTAGACTGAGCCAAAACTGGGGCCCGAACGCCTACCGCTATCGCAATCAGAGCCAGACTCGCTCTGCCAATTGATTTCAGTGCTTTGCCACCCATAGTCAGATCGTTAAAAATTAAAGGAGCGAAAACAAGCCCCAACCTCGAAGGAATTGCCAAACAATTGTTAAGCTAAAAAACATTCGGCTCGGACGCCACCAGCGGCGGCATCGGAAAAGACGGCAACTGCGTTCCAACCTGTAGTTGAAAGCCCCTGAGGAACTCGTCGGCTTTCATCATTTTTCCACCGGGTCTTTGCAAACGCTTCAGGCAGAGGGTCCCTCGACCGCAATGTACCTGGAGGCCATCCTCCTCTAGCTTTACTATCTGGCCTGGAGCGCCATCCAACGCTTCATCATCCCTGAAATCCGCAAGGCCAACTTTTATCTGAGCGCCTTCGTATTCGAATTTCGCAGCTGGCCAGGGATATAAGCCATTGATGCGGCGGGCCAACTCCACCGCCGGCCTACTGAAATCCAAGACTCCATCGCTCTTCACCAGTTTTCTGGTGTAGCTAGCCTCTTCTTCTCGCTGCTCTACCAGAGACACCTCTCCGCTCATAATTTTCTCCAAGTTCCGTTCAACGAGCATAGCGCTAATCGAAGATAATTTCTTCTCCAAATCAATCGCTGTATCCTCTTTTTTTATACGAACTTTTTCCTTATCCAGAATGGGTCCCGCATCCATTTTCTTGACTACTTCCATGAGACTCACTCCGGTCTCCGACTCCCCCGACACCATCGCCGCCTGTATAGGAGAAGCCCCCCTGTACTTAGGCAACAAGGACGTATGCAAATTCCAGACGCCTCTCATGGGAACGTCTATTAGCTTCTGGCTCAGTAGATGCCCATAAGCCATGACAACAATGGCTGTCGGGGCTATGGCTTGAATCTCCAATCGCTCATCTTTCCCCATTATGCCTGGCTGAAAGACAGGGATCCGATTCTCTTTGGCCCATAGTTTTATTTGGTTTGCCGCTATTCTCTTGCCTCTCCCTTTCGGCCGATCTGGCTGCGTGTATACCGCATCGATCGAAAAGGGGCCACAGCGTCCTGCTCGAATCGCTTCCAAAGCCGGAAGAGCAATGGGGTCTGATCCCATGAAAATCAATGATTCGCCACTCATCTCTTCTCTTGATTCCTATCGCTTCCACCAAGTTAAAATATACGTTCTCTCAATCGCTATCCACGTAGGGATTCTTCTTGTTGACCAGATCAAACACAACTGGACAGCCTTCGAGCTTGAAGGTTTCGACGATACACGATTGCAGGTAGCGCCTGTATGAAGCGGCGAGTTTCTGCGCCTGATTGCAAAAGAGTTTAATTCGATAGGGCCGATTGCCCGTATGCACCGCATAGTATACCCGAAATCGGCGCCCATCCATCTTTGGCGCCGGCATTTTCTCCGCAATTTTATAGATCAGGTTATTCAACTGCCCGGTTGGTATTTTCTTGTCGGAGCGTTTGTCCAACTGGCGAGCATCGTATAGCATTTTTTCAATATCGATATTCTCCAAGGCCGAGACAAAGCGCACGGGCGATCCAGGCGTAAAGAAGATCTCCCTGCGCAATCCCTTCTCAAAGGCCTTGCGGAATTCCGACTCGGTTTCGAAACCCTCGATTTCCCCTTGCTCCCAAGCCTTGAGAGCCAGATCCCATTTGTTGACGACTATCACAACGGGCTTGTTCAACTTGGAAGCTTCTCCAGCAATCGCCTTGTCCTGGTGAGTCGGTCCCGCTTCGGCGTCCACAACCATGAAAACTACGTCGACGTTTCGAATGGATTCCAGAGAACGGACTCGAGAAAAGTACTCTACCGATGAGGTCAGTTTCGTTTTTTTTCTAATCCCTGCCGTATCCGTAAGGGTGAAATGCCAATCCTCACCCCGCTTGGATTTCCAAGTGAAAGCGGTTTCAATTGAATCCCTGGTCGTTCCTGGAACATCGCTGACAATGAACCGCTCGGATTTTACCAGACAATTGCTCAACGACGATTTGCCCACATTCGGGCGGCCAATAAAGCACACGCGTATTCTTTTGTCGGGACTCCTTTCAGGGCTCGTTCTGATGGGTCCCAAGGACTTCTCTCGCCGCTTCAGAATCGCCGATCTCAGTCCAGAGATTCCTCGATCGTGTTCAGCCGATACCAAAATGGGTTCCCCCAGACCCAGAGAATAGTGCTCGTTTATATCTACGGGCGAATCCGGTTTATCGACTTTATTGACCACCAGTATCACGGGCTTGCTCGATTTTCGAATCGTATCCGCCATTTCGATATCCAAAGGCGCAAGACCTTCTCGCCCATCGACAACCATTAAAATCAAGTCGGCAGCGCTGATCGAGAACGCGATTTGCTCCTCCACTGCGGAGACTAGAACCTCCGGCGTGTCGCTCATTCCTGCAACCAGACCCATTCCACCTGTATCGACCAACGTGTATCCGTCGCGCTCTACATCGCGGGTAATCGTATCGCGAGTCACGCCAGGCATATCATGCACAATGGATACACGTTCACCAACGAGCCTATTAAACAATCGGCTCTTGCCCACGTTCGGGCGCCCGACGATAGCTACGGTAAACTGCTCCTGCATATAAGATAGTTTTTCGCTCTCCCTCTTACGCGAACTTTCCAATTTTCCAAATAAAGATTGGGCGAGTCAAACTTGCGAGCCCGATCAGGTATGACGCTCAGATGACAGCGACGAAAGAAAACGTTCAATTCTGTCGCAGGCATCGATCAGTTCATCGTAACCCGTCGCGAAGCTGCACCGCACGAATCCTTCACCATACTGGCCAAACGCGCTTCCAGGAACCATTGCCACTCGCTCCGCTTCCAGTAGCTTTTGTGCAAATTCCTTCGATTCCAGCCCCGTCTTCTCGATACTCGGAAATGCATAGAACGTCGCCTGGGGAGTATGGCAAGGAAGCCCCATTTCATTGAAACGGCGTACGACGAGATCCCGTCTCCGTTGATATTGGGCCTTCATCCTCTCGAGAGCGTCATCGCCGTGTTTCAACGCCTCAGTCGCCGCATCCTGGGCGATGACCGAAGCGCACATCATCGAGTACTGGTGGACTTTCATCATTCCTTCGATTAGCCCCGCAGGAGCGCACGCGTACCCAATGCGCCACCCCGTCATTGCCCACGCTTTCGAACACCCATGCAAAAAGATGGTACGCTCGCGCATGCCCGGAAAACTGGCTATACTGACATGCTCTCCATCGAAAGTTAGCTCTGCATAAATCTCATCGCTAATAACGATAAGATCTTTCTCGACGGCAAAACGGGCGATTTCTTCTAGCTCGTCAGCTTGGGCAACTCCTCCGGTTGGATTGCAAGGCAGGTTGATAATGAGTACCTTGCACCCTTTTTCCCAAGCTTTTTTCACTTCGTCTGCCTTGATAGTAAATGCCGAGTCAGCGTCCGTTTTTATCGCTATACCGATTCCGTGAGCAAGCCGCACGGTAGGATGATAGGATACGAAACAAGGATCTTGATACAAAACTTTGTCGCCCGGGCTCAAGAGAGCTCGCAACGCGATATCCATCGCTTCCGAAACGCCCACTGTAGCGATCACCTCATTAGCCGGATCGTATTCGAGGCCAAATCGGCGGCCGACGTAACGACAGATTTCACGACGAAATTCCAACGTCCCCAAATTGGAAGTGTAATGAGTTCGACCCTTTTCCAGCGAATAGATCGCAGCCTCCCGGATGCGCCAAGGGGTCGCGAAATCCGGCTCTCCTATCCCGAGCGAGATGACATCTTCCATGGCGGAGACGAGCTCGAAGAAGTCTCGAATCCCCGATCGGGGGAGTCTGGTTACATGGTCTGCAACGAAACGATTGTGCGGCGTCTCCACGATTTTTGATTAACTCGCTCCTTATGGGGTAACTGCTAGGCGCTCCTTATCCTCATCTGTGTGCTCGATAAGGAACCCCTGCTCCTTATACGCCCGTAACAGGAAATGGGTGGCCGTTGAAACAATGCCTTCAATAGTCGACAAACGCTCGGATACGAAGGCTGCGACCTGATGAAGCGTCGGTTGTTTGACCATAACCAAAAGATCGTAGGAGCCAGACATCAAATAGCACGACTCCACTTCTTCGAACCTGGAGATTCGCTGGGCCAATCGATTAAATCCTCCTCCCCTTTCAGGCGTAAGTTTCACTTCAATCAGTCCTCGAACCGAATTTTCAGATCCTTCTTCCGGATTGAGAACCGGAATCCAGCCAAGAAAGGCGCCACTCTCCTTTAGCTGTTTCAATTGTTTCTCAACGGCTACTTCAGACATACCCAGAATTTGGGCCATTTGCTTTTCGTCCAATCGCTCCCCCTCGGATATCAGCTTGAATACCTCGTTCATGACCGCCGAAACATGCGCGCTCTAGTCTCAATATCCAGACGTAAATTTATTCCGTTCCTTCAGCACGAAAAACCGGACCCCTTCCGTACATTCTGGATCGCCCCTTTTCAACGTGAATATCGGGAATTCAATCGATTATTGGATCGCAAGCTTTACGGGAACCCAATGGGCAGCCAACCTGCATAGCTTATGTTTGAGAGCCTGACTGACAAACTATCGAACGCGATGCGACACCTGCGGGGAACCGCCAAGCTAAGCGAAGACAACATGTCGGAAGCCCTGAAGGAGGTGCGGGCCGCTTTGCTATCCGCTGACGTTCATTTCAAAGTAGCCCGAAACTTCATTGAGTCCGTAAAAGAGCAGTGCGTCGGCCAAGAAGTTATCAAATCGGTAACACCGGGCCAGCAAATCGTAAAGATTATCAACGATGAGCTTGTCAGGCTCCTGGGAGAGGGCGAGACAGCGCTCGTTAAGAAGAAGCCCCTTAAAATCATGATGGTTGGGCTGCAAGGCGGCGGCAAGACCACGACCTCAGCCAAACTGGCCAAATTTTTGCAGAAAGATGGCTTCGAGCCCATGCTCGTAGCCTGCGATATTTACCGTCCAGCGGCCATCGATCAATTAGAGTCAGTCGGGGCCCAGATCGATGTTCCCGTTTACGCTGATCGGGATTGCAAAGACGTCCCGAAGATCGGCCAATCTGGACTCGATATCGCGATAAAAGGCGGCAAGGACTTGATCATTTTCGACACAGCGGGTCGCCTGCAGATCGATGAACCGCTTATCGAGGAGATCAAGGAGCTAAAGGCCCGCATCGAACCTGACGAAGTTATCCTGGTTGCGGATGGGGCCATTGGCCAAGAGGCCGTCAATGTTGCCAAAGCATTTCACGAAGCAGTGGAGCTGACCGGTATCGCCATGACCAAACTAGATGGCGACGCTCGAGGAGGGGCCGCTCTCTCCATGAAGCAGATCACCGGTGTTCCGATCAAATTCTCGGGTACTGGAGAAAAACTGGAAGACTTCGAACTGTTCCATCCAGACCGAATGGCTTCGCGGATCCTCGGCATGGGGGACGTCGTTTCGCTTGTCGAGAAAGCCCAAGAAAGCATAGACGAGAAACAGGCCGCCAAAATGGCGGACCGGATGATGGCTTCGGATTTCAATTTCGAAGACATGCTAAATCAGTTTCGCCAAGTAAAAAAACTGGGATCCATGCAATCGATAATGGGCATGATGCCTGGCATGAGCGGGATGAAGATCGATGATAAGGCGGAGAATCAAATGAAACAGTCGGAGGCAATCATACTTTCGATGACCCCACAAGAACGCCATGCCCCAAACATTTTGAATGCCAGCCGCCGAAATCGTATTGCCAAAGGATCAGGCGTCAAAATCAGCCAAGTCAACCAACTCATCAAGCAGCACATACAGATGAAGAAGATGATGAAGAAAATGAGTGGTGGCGGCAAAATGAAAAAGATGATGAAGCAGATGAAGGCTCGGGGAATGGATCCATCGAAGATGCCTCAATTGTCGGCCGATTCAGGCGACCTCGGTTCTGGGCTAGGCGGCTTCAAAGGGAAGCTACCATTTTAATTTTTTGTGACTAGTTCGCCAGAAGGGGTCTCTCTCCGCTACTTTACGGGCTGGTCAGAATCCGCTTGGTCTTTCTTGCCGCGTATAAGCTCCATCGCTTTCACAATAGCTGTTTGCATTTGCGAGCCCGAGAAATTGGCAGAACGCCCCGCGTCCCCGGCTGTCGTCCGACGGTCGTACTGCCCAGACATGAATTCCTGATCGTTGCGCGTTGTCACCATCATGTCGTAAGCAGCTTCCGGATCGAACTCCGCAATACGCTGCAGCCTTCGACGCGGTTTGGGGTCCAAACGCTCGACAAGATCTCGCTGTAACTGGATGTCCGCCCCCCCCACATCGAGGGTTTTAAGCGTCACCAAATCTAGCTCTTCGGCATTCAAATGAGCAGGAAGGCCTTCGTTCAGCTTATCATTCTGCGTCTTCGCCTCCTTGTAGAGCTTGCGAATTTCCGTTGCATCAAAAACGGACGTCCGGCGCAATTTCGCGCTGTCGATCGAAACAGGTTCCCCCTTGGGCTCTTCCTTAGCAACAAGCGGCTGCTCTCCTATTCGAAGCTGCTTTCCATCCTCCTGGCCGAGAAGAGTGAAATTGCCAATACCGAAAGCTAAACTTACGAGGAAAACTAATGGGTGCAGACTCATGGCAAAAACTGGCTTAATTTGAGCTACTATACCAGCAAGGGAGCGGTTTGCGAATCAAAAATCAAAGAGCCTCTAACTCGTTTCTGACCAACTCTAGCTTAGAAAGATCCTTGATGCCCGGCGATTCCTCAATACCGCTGTTCAGATCGATTCGTTTGGCACCGGTTTCAGACAGAGCCTCCCTTACATTATCCGGCCCCAAACCCCCAGCTAGAATCCAAGTCTTTTCTGGATACTCTCTGGAAAGTCGGGCGAATTCGCCCCAATCGCCCATCTTGCCTGTCCCTCCGTACACCCCCTTCTTGTAGGCATCCAATAGCCAAGTACCAGCCAACTCAAGAGCGTCCTCATCAAATCGATCATGGGGAGCGATCCTTGGGGCCAGCCAAAGCCTATCCGGACCCAAAAACTTCGACCATTCCCTCAGCTGCGAACGCGAGGTCTCCAACGCAGGATAGTGTAACTGAAAGTAATCCATTCCCAGAGCTTGCAAGTCGGCGATCATCTTTACGTCGGGCGCAACCGCTATCGCTACTTTTGGCAAATGCGGCAGTGCTCCCGCTATCGATCGGTAGTCTTCATATGACAGGAAGCGGGGCGATTCCTTGAAGAAATTGAATCCCAAGTAGTCCACTCCCAAAGTCGCCGCATCCATCGCGTCGCTCAAACGAGTTAATCCGCATACCTTGATTTCGATTCCGTTAATCATAGGAAATCAGGAAAAGGCGTTGAGGGAATCAATAACATAGTCGATTTCTGGATCGGTCAATTCTGGGACGATCGGCAAGCTGAGACAATGCTTCGCCAGTTTCTCCGCTTCCGGAAAATCCCCCGGACCATAGCCTAGGCTCGCGAAGCAAGGCTGCAGATGCAGCGGATACGGGTACACGATATCAGTCCCAATTCCTTTTTCGGAAAGATAAGACCTCAATCGATCGCGCTCAGGGTGCTGCACGGTGAACATGTGGAAGACAGACCTGCCCCATTCCGGCTCCTGAGGGAGTATTCCACCATCGAGTTGAATGCTTTTAAAATACCTATCTGCGATTTCCATACGCCTCGCCGTATTGGCCTTCAAGTACGGAAGCGTTACATTGAGGGCCGCCGCCTGCAGGCCCTCCATCCGGTTGTTGTATCCTACGAAATGATTCAGGTACCGCTCCTTCGATCCATGGGCTCGAAGTATCGCTACTTTGTCTAGCAGATCATCGTCATTCGAGCTGACGCACCCGCCTTCACCCAAGCCACCAAGGTTTTTTGTCGGATAAAATGAGAATGCGCCGGCATCGCCAATCTCTCCCACC
>Ga0181593_10006550_pt1 | contig 10436 bp, 12 predicted proteins | sample 071ome_19_FD_133756 | JGI IMG/M metagenome (GOLD analysis project Ga0181593, IMG submission 133756) | Coastal salt marsh microbial communities from the Groves Creek Marsh, Skidaway Island, Georgia - 071413AT metaG (megahit assembly) | ecosystem: Environmental > Aquatic > Marine > Intertidal...
CCAAATGACGCTCCATTTGAAACACCAAATAAATAAGGATCCGCTAATGGGTTTCGCGTGACGGTTTGCAATAGCGCACCGGCTAATGCCAGCCCAGCTCCAGTTAAAAACGCCAACGCTACACGAGGTGTGCGAAGCTCCCAAACAATCCGCTGGGTTAAATCTGTTTCCGGGCAATCTTGAAATAAACGACAGGCGTAGGTTTGGAAAACATCACCCATACTGACTTGGGCCGTGCCGATGGAGATCGCAATTAAAGGAGAAATTAAAACCAGTGCCGCAAAGCACAAGACCCAAAACTGAGAACGACTAATCCATTGAATCATGAGCGATCACCCCTGAATTGACTGTCGCCGGGCAGGTCCGCACCGTAGTCATAGGAGATTCTTGGGCAATCAGACGTAGGATGGGTATCCACAATGGCTTTGGTTCTAAAATGATTAACAAGGTTCTCTTGAGTGAGTACCGCTTCAGGTGATCCCAAACTCACTAATTTGCCTTTATCCAACAACAAAATAGAGTCACAAAATGCAGACGCTAAATTTAAATCGTGAATAGATGCCAACACAGTGATGCCTAAACTTTTCGCCAACTGCAATACTTCAATTTGATAGTGAACATCCAAATGGTTGGTTGGTTCATCCATCAATAGAACCTGAGGTTGCTGCACAATGGCTCGGGCCACCATCACACGTTGTTTCTCACCGCCAGACAAATTAGCAAATGCGGATTTCTCAAATTCTTCTAATCCTACCTGCGCTAAAGCTTGAGCCACTCTTTGTTTATCTTGCGGATTGTCACCTGAAAATAAAGATTTATGAGGCGTTAATCCCATGGCCACCACGTCTTTTACACTTAAGCCGAAGTAATCACCGTTTTCTTGCAAAATGACAGCAACTTTTTTGGCGTTTTCTTTTAGAGAGGAACGCCAGATATCCCGACCATCAATTTCAACTTTGCCAGAAGATGGCTGATTAACGCGGTAGAGACAACGTAACAGGCTGGATTTTCCGGCGCCATTAGGGCCAATTAATCCAACAAATTGACCACTGGAAACAGAAAAGGTGATGTCTTCTAAAATGGATTGATTGCCCACATCCCAACTTAGGTTGGCAACAGAAATAACTTGAGATTGGGCTGAGCTGGAATTCATGTGTCACAACAACTCAATGGATAAGGGCAGGATTTATACGGACACCCAAGCACTTTGTCAAAATCTCTCTTTTTTAGCTCATGGGGGGGATTATGATTTCGCTGGAAATAACACAGCAAAAACAGGTATGGCTAAAGCCGTTTTCTTTTCAATAAGAACATGGAAAAACACGGGCGCCAAACGTTCGTGCCACGGACTATCTTTCCAATCTACACCGATACGAAGGATCTGTTTTTGATGAATTAAATCACTTAACTCACTTAGCAACGCGGTATGTAAATCTCGAATCAAGGCGTATCCGCCGTCTGCCGACGAGATTAGCCAGCCCTCTTCCACCAATAACTCCAGCATGCTTTCCCACTCATCCGCATTGGCCAAAGGCAGATGTTCTGTTAATTGGCTGCGCTGTAATGGCTTAGCTTGCTCTTGAGCCAAAGAGGCCTGTCTAAGAATTTCCAATGCCCAATCCAAATCTGTGGCCTTAACCCCTGCTTGAACCTTCTTGGCGTAGCCCAAACCTCGAACTAACTCAGCCCCCAACAAAACAATGCACCAAGCCACATAAACCCAGACTAAAAATAGTGGGATCGCAGCAAAAGCCCCATAAATAAGTTGATATGACGGAAACGAACTAACCAGCCATAAGAAAATGAACTTCCCAAATTCCAATAGCCCTGCCGCCGTCAGACCGCCGATCACCGCATGACGAACATCCACTTTACAACCGGGAACAATGGCGTACATCAGGGTTAAAGCTAACGAACTGAAGAAGTACGGCACCGCTCGAATCACCCATGCCACGGTTTTTTCTTCAAACCAAATGGGCAGACTGATTAGATAGGAACTGACCACAAAACCCACACCAAGCAACAACGGACCTAGGCTCATCATGGTCCAATACAATAAAAACCGGCCTACTCCGCTACGCTTCTCTCGCACCCGCCAAACCCGGTTCAGCGCATTCTCGACGGTCAGCAACAGAGTGAACGCACTGAAACCCAAAATAAGAATACCAATCCAAGTGAGTTTGGACGCTTGTTGACTGAAACCGTGCAAATAATTTTTGATGACATCCCCGCTGGCTGGGGCGAAATGTTTAAAGACAAAATCGTGAAGCTGCTCAGAAACACCCGCAAATTCAGGGAAGACTTTGAGCAAACCATAGCCAACAGTCATGAGTGGGACCAATGCAAATAAGGTCACAAAGGTCAGAGATGCGGCATTCTTACGATTTTCGTTGGCCTCAAAGCGCAAGAATATGTAGCGTAAAAATTGACCAAATTGAATAAACATAAACCTGCAACCAACTTAACATGGCATTCGTGGCAACAAAGCACACCACTTATTCCATCAACAACAACTTCTAATAGAGAGTAGCACCCACTACAATACCCGGCTTTCGTTACTATTCAATGAGTTACCCCATGGCAATTGAAATCTGGCACAACCCACGTTGCTCCAAGTCTCGCGAAACCTTGAAACTGCTTGAAGAAAAAGGCGTAGAACCTCAGGTTTACCTTTATCTAGAAGAACAGCCTACAGCCGATCAGATTACTGAGATTTTAACTAAGCTAGACATCACTGCCCGCCAACTGCTGCGCAATTCTGAAGATGCCTATAAAGAGCTAAATCTTAAAGACAAAACACTGACCGACGAACAATTAGTAGCCGCCATGGTGGCAACGCCGAAACTGATTCAACGTCCAATTGTGATTAATGGCAAGCAAGCTCGCCTTGGCCGTCCGCCAGAGCAAGTTTTAGAAATTCTTTAATCCAGTTTTGACGAACGAATAAAAGAATAAGGATTCACTATGTCAGCTTCCCCTTACGTTTTGGTGCTCTATTACAGCACTCACGGTTCCGTTGCAGCCATGGCCGAACAAATCGCTCGGGGCATTGAACAGGTCGAAGGTGTTGAGGCACGAGTTCGCACTGTGCCAGCCGTAAGCACAAACACAGAAGCCAGCGAAAGCGATATACCTGAATCCGGCCCGCTATATTGCACGGAAGACGATTTACGTCATTGCTCTGGGCTCGTATTAGGCAGCCCAGTTCGATTCGGTAATATGGCCGCAGCCATGAAGTACTTTTTAGACAGCACCACCAACCTTTGGCTAACCGGCGAGCTGGTTAATAAGCCTGCTTCAGTATTCACTAGCTCATCCAGTTTGCACGGCGGTCAAGAGACCACTTTGCAGTCAATGATGCTGCCGCTCATGCACCATGGCATGGTCATCGCAGGGATACCCTACAGTGAACCTAACCTGACCAGTACGCAAACCGGTGGCACACCTTACGGCGCCACCCATGTTTCGGGCGCCAGCAATGTCACCATGTTAAGCCCAGAAGAAACCAGCTTGTGCTTAGCTCAAGGGAAGCGCATGGGGCACTTGGCTCTATCCCTTCAAGCCATGAATCAATAATCGCGAACCATTAGTCAAAGAATCATTGAAAGAACCCAATATGAATAAAGTCACTCTTTCCTATCGCATTGCATTGCTTTGCTATTTCTTGCAATTCGCTCTGTTGGCCGTAGGCACCTTTGATCGCGACGACATCGATCTGACCACTAGCATGGTGTTATCAGGCATTGTATTGGTGTTAATTAAGGGCATTCCTTGGCTGGTGCTCGTGCCGGGATTGATTATCCGCCACGAGAAAATCATGGCTTGGATGAGCTATGTCTGCTTGGCGTACTTTATTATTTGGATTCTAGCGGCATTTGGCGCCGAACAAACAGGAATCGCCAAACTAGGTGTACTTCTGACCATTGTTCAGTTTACGGCAGCAGCGGTGAATACACGCTTAGCTAAGCGCCAAGCTGCTTAAGGCGAGGTGGAAAGCCTACTCGCAGTCAGCGCGTCGGCAATCTCCTCTTTATGGATGGTTTAGGACTTGGCCAAGGCTTAGTCCCAATCTTCGTCTTCACCGAAGATTTCTGTCACCACAGGTTCGTTGCATTTTTTGCACTTACCTTCGACAACCACGACGCCATCCTGCTCGTATTCTTGCGGGTCAGTCATGCCCAAATCAGCTTCTTGGCAGTTATTGCACCAAGTCTGTTCCAAAAAAGAAGCTTGCTCTTCTGGGCTACGCTGGTAAAAATCCCGTTCTTGCTTTTCCACGGATTAGCTCCAATATCATTACATCAATCATTAAGGTTCGGATTGTATATGGAATATCCTCGTTTTCTAGTACTGGAAGCCAGTAGTTACGAAGAAGACGCTTATCCTATTGCGGCTTCATGGTCCATTGCTGATGGCCAGTTGAAAGCCATTTTGATCCGCCCAGAAGATCAGTGGCGCGATTGGGATGCCTCTAACGAAGATCATCATGGCATTACTCGCTCACAAATCGAAATGGTGGGTGAAACCGCCTTGGACGTTATTCGCGAGCTAAGCGAAGACGTGGATAAAAGCCCAGTTTATGTGAACGAGCCGTTTCTCTACGAACGTTGGCTGAATACCTTGTACAGCGCTTACGGTGTGGAAATTCCATTCGACATTTACCCGGCCACAGACCTATTCCAAATGAAGCAGGAAGAACTGGAAGAAGAATTAGAGAATCTATCATCCAACCTACTGTTAGATCTCAAAGTACCGGAAGATCGCGTTCGCACTCAACTGGAATTATTCCAGCGCTTGTTAGATTCCGGCTTAATCGAAACCTAACGTCTACAGCGCATGGGGCGACCGTGCGCTTACCTCCTCTAACTTCACTTTTCGGACCTCACGCTGTTCGCAGCTAAATAAGAGGTTTTGTTGTATTGCAGATTGCGTCAGACAGGAAGACTGCATGGATTTAAGCTTTTTAAACTTCGCGATATTAGCGGTTTTTATTCCCACGTTTTTCGTGGTTTCTATTACACCGGGCATGTGCATGACACTGGCCATGACCATGGGCATGACCATAGGCGTACGTCGAACATTTTGGATGATGGGCGGCGAGCTCATTGGGGTTGGCTTGGTCGCCACGCTGTCTGTGGTGGGCGTAGCCACCATAATGCTGAGCTACCCAGCTGTATTTAACGTCTTTAAATACCTTGGTGGCGCCTACCTAGGGTTCTTAGGCCTTCAGCTTTGGCAATCCAAAGGCAAGATGGCCATTCAGAACGATGGTAGCCATGGTTTCGATGTTTCCAGATTGCACTTGGCGTCTCAGGGCTTTATGACCGCGGTGGCCAATCCAAAAGGCTGGGCATTCTTTATCGCACTATTGCCACCCTTCATTGATGTAGAACGGACCATGGCACCACAACTGGTTGTGCTCTTGAGCTTGATTCTTTTGTTGGAATTTTTGTGTCTGGTTTTGTACGCCACAGGCGGAAAAACACTCAGTCACTTGCTACAGAAATCAGCAAACGTTCGATTGATCAATCGACTGGCAGGGACACTGATGCTGGGTGTCGGAATTTGGCTGGCGTTAGCTTAAGGAATAAAGCTTAGCTTAAGGAATAAAGCGGCCATTAAATCGAAGTTATTTTTTACAAGTAAAGAAATAACTTCGATTACCAATCCATAACAGACTTCACGAATGGCTTCGTCAGCTTACGTTGAGCAGACAAAGAAGCATCATCCAATACATCCAGTACTTTTTGTAATTCACTCATTTCATCCGCATTAACGTGGTTCATTATATAACGAGCAACGTCATCACTTAGCTCTAAACCGCGCTGATATGCACGATGCTGAAGTGCTTTTAAATGCCCTTCTTCATCGAGCGGTGTGAGACCGTATAACAAGCCCCAATTAAGACGGGATAACAAATCCGGTAATTTAATTCCCAGTTCATCTAACGGCACGTTGGCAGCCAAAATCAAACAACCACCGGCGTCACGAACTCGATTAAACAAATGGAATAACGCTTCTTCCCATTCCTTTTTACCGGCAATGGCTTGAACGTTATCTAGGGAAATCAGCGGTAGACTTTCCAAACTTTCGAAAATGGCCGGCGAATATTCCACCAATTCTTCAAGTGGTAAATAAACGCTGTTTCGCTCAACACTTTCAGCCTGATGACAGGCAGCTTGAAGCAAATGGCTGCAACCCACACCGGGCTCCCCCCATATGTACATGCACTGCTCACCTTCTCCTACACTGGCTTTTTGCAGATGCATAACGGCTTCTGCGTTTTCAGCTGTGTAATAATTGTCGAAGGTGGCGTCATCTTTTAGCTGAACACTCAGCGGTAACTGCTCAAAAACCTGCTGGGCCATCGCCTTCTCTATTTTTCCGAATAAAAATGTGTATCTTTATACAATTCATGTATATGGCGCAAGAATACCATAATTACCGCGGCTACTGGCAAGGCCAATAACACTCCGGCAAACCCAAATAGCTGTCCACCCGCCATAATGGCGAAAATAACAGCAACTGGATGCAATCCAATTTTGTCGCCAACCAATATGGGGGTTAAAACCATTCCTTCAATGGCTTGCCCCACTGCAAATACGGCAGCAACACCTAATAAATGTATGTCGAACCCAAACTGCACAGCAGACGCAATGGTCGCCGCCACGATACCGACAGCAAAACCTAGGTAAGGCACGATGCTTGCCAAACCCGCAATCAAACCAACTAGCAAGGCCAGTTTCAACCCCACCAACCACAAACCAAAGGCATAAATGGTCGCGAGACACAGCATTACCCATAACTGACCGCGCAAAAATGCTCCGACCACTTCGTTGCACTCACGGCCCAGTCCAGACGCAGTGTCTTGGTATTTAACTGGCAACACCTTGTTGATTTTGGCCATCATGATGTCCCAGTCACGTAGCAAATAAAACGTCACTACCGGCACAAGGGCCAAATTCACAATCAACCCCACCACAGCAGCCGTTGATGCCGTCGCCTTTTTGATCAAGCCAGTCAAAATATCCTGTGCCACATTCAATTCACCAAAGATTTCCTGACGAATGCGGTCGAAGTTAAAAATTTCTGGATCTAACGCAAAGGTTTCTACCAATAGCGGCACGCCAGAGGTTTGAATCCACTTCAGAATTTCAGGTACATGGCTGTAGGCCACTTTCAATTGATGCAACAACAGAGGAATCAAACCCAGCGTTAACGCAGCTATGACCACCAACAAAACAGTGAAACACAAACTCACGGCAGCGGTTCGCCCCATGCCCCATTCTTCAAGCTTATCCGCCAGCGGATCGCCTAAATAGGCCAACAACATGCCCAGTAAAAACGGCATTAAGATAGGCTCAAGTGAACGCAACAGCAAAACCGTCAGCACTAATAACACCAGCCAGAAAAGCGGCTGCTTAATCAGTTGCCCAAAGCCTTTTTTATCGTTGGTCGGGGTTTCCATTTATTCTACGAATCCTTCATAAAAGACAGGAAACAGAGGGAGTCCATTGGGACTACCTCCGTTCACTTTCTGCTAAGGGCGCCAATTGAATTTTTTAGGGCCCGTGTCCGGCTGCGGAAAAGCCAACTGTTCATCAACAGCTACGGCAGGCTGCGCAATGGCCACTAGCTTGCGATCAAGCTTCAGAGCCTGCTCAAATTGCTGGTATTGAGAAGCCAGCTTAAGATTCACACTCAATTCCGTTTTATTGAGACCGGTTACATCCACACGACGCACTGTGGTCAGCTTCTGTAAGTATTTGGTGACTTTAGCGTATTGCTCAAGGTTATTGATGCCAGATATGGATAAGGCCACAGAATCTGCGGCCCCTTGGCTAGGCTTAATGGAAAACACATTAGCCAATACATCCGCTGAATTACTAACACCCATCAACACGTGATCGTCCAAAGAGTCAGCATGGTGCACAAAACTGCGCTCTTTACCACGGAAGATAAACTTCCAATGGCCAAACCAACGGCCATCATCGGTTTGGTAAACGCGACCCGCCAAAACAGACTCAGGTGAATAGCGCTGACTGGCCGTTTGAATCACATCCGTAAACAAGCCCCAAAGACTTTCAGAGGGCAGCTGTATGGCATCCTCAAGATCATATACAGGTAATATTAGGGGTACACCCCTTTGGTTCATGGCTGTTTTCACAGCATCCAGCGCAGGATGCTCTGAACCTTCTGTAATCACCTGACGATCACCATCGTCCTTACCCACTGCCAACCATACCAGCATGGTAGGACGCTCAGCCCCCCAAATCGGCAATTTCGCACGCTTGAGAATTCGGTTCAGAGCCTTGCCTTCAAACCGCATATTTAGCCAGCTAGACCCAGGCGGGGTTAGTTCACTCCATTCGTGAGATTCCAGTTTGGAATAGCTAAATTGATACAAATACTGATCAGCAATGCTCAGCGCTTTGTTAATCACGGCATTGTCAGCCGGTATAGGGCTCCCAGATAGCCTCAATAGTACGTCTGCCAGCCCCTTCTTAGCGGCTTGCTTACGAATATCCATCGTCTGGTTTTGAACGAGGGTCTTGGCGTCGTACAAATTTTCGACTCGCTTCCCCCAACTGGCGCTGCTCAACAGCATAAACACCAGCGCGATATACCCTAATTTCATTCCAAGTCTATTCTTCTAATCTATTGGTAAGGATCTAGTTGGCCCGTATTCTGACAAACTGGTGAAAAATTACAGCCCCCAATAGGCCTAAAGCTTTGATTTGGTCGCATAAAATTTCTAATGTGCTCACACAAATGATAAAATCCGCGCCCAATTTTTGAATATCACCCCATATTCATCTGAATCTCTCAATTCAGGTTGCTACTAAGGTTGGCCCCATGACTGATCAAAATAAGTCTCTGAGCTACAAAGACGCTGGCGTCGATATCGACGCGGGTAACGCGCTTGTTAACAACATTAAAGGCGTGGTGAAGAAAACCCGTCGTCCAGAAGTAATGGGTGGCCTAGGCGGCTTTGCTGGCCTTTGTGAACTGCCAACTAAATACAAACAGCCTGTATTAGTGAGCGGCACAGACGGCGTAGGCACCAAATTACGCTTAGCCATGGACCTAAACAAACACGACACCATCGGTATCGACCTAGTGGCCATGTGTGTAAACGATCTGATCGTTTGTGGCGCCGAGCCCCTATTCTTCTTGGACTACTACGCCACAGGTAAGCTAAACGTAGACGTGGCCACTAACGTGGTGACTGGTATAGGCGAAGGCTGCTTACAATCAGGCTGCGCTCTAGTAGGTGGTGAAACTGCCGAAATGCCTGGTATGTACGAGGGCGAAGATTACGACCTAGCTGGTTTCTGTGTAGGTGTTGCCGAGAAAGAAGAATTAATCGATGGCAGCAAGGTAAAAGAAGGCGATGTGATCATCGGTCTTCAATCTTCTGGCGTTCACTCCAACGGTTACTCCCTTGTTCGCAAGATCATCGAAGTGTCAGGTGCAGACCTGAACGAAGACCTTAAAGGTCAAAACCTAGGGGATGCCCTACTTGCTCCAACACGTATTTACGTAAAACCAATTCTTAAAATGCTAGAACAGGTAGAGGTGAACTCCATCTGTCACATCACTGGCGGTGGTGTATACGAAAACATTCCTCGCGTTTTGCCTGAAGGCACCAAAGTTATTCTTGATCCTGCTGCATGGGAACGCCCAGCAGTATTTGACTGGCTACAAGAAAAAGGCAACGTTGATTGGCACGAAATGCACCTAACCTTCAACTGTGGCCTAGGCATGATCGTTGTGGTTTCTGAAGATAAAGCTCAGCAAGCCATGGACATCCTAAACGCTGAAGGCGAAACCGCTACCATCGTTGGTCGCATCGAAAAAGCCGCTGACGGTGAAGAGCAAGTGATCGTTAAAGGTGTGGACAGCGAATAATGGCTGAATCCGAAAACAATCCGCTAAACGCTGATCCTGCTGAACCTTCACGTATTGTGGTTTTAATCTCCGGCTCTGGCAGCAACATGCAAGCCATTGCCGAAGCTTGCGCGAAAAACGACATTAACGGCGATATCGTTGCCGTTATCAGTAATCGTCCTGACGTACTGGGTTTGGAACGTGCCGCAGAGTTTGAGATTCCAACGGATGTGGTTGATCACAAACAATACGCAACACGCGAAGAGTTTGACGCTCATTTAATTCGCGCAATTGACGAATACTCACCTGACCTAGTGGTCATGGCCGGTTTCATGCGTATTGTGACACCTGACTTTGTACGCCGTTATCGTGGGCGTTTGTTAAACATCCACCCTAGCTTGCTGCCAAAATATAAAGGCGTGCACACACATAAGCGTGCGCTAGAAGCGGGTGATGATGAACATGGCGTTACCGTTCACTTTGTGACCGAAGATTTGGATGGCGGCCCTAACGCCATACAAGCGGTTGTAAAAATTCTGGACGAC
>Ga0181593_10006553_pt1 | contig 10434 bp, 8 predicted proteins | sample 071ome_19_FD_133756 | JGI IMG/M metagenome (GOLD analysis project Ga0181593, IMG submission 133756) | Coastal salt marsh microbial communities from the Groves Creek Marsh, Skidaway Island, Georgia - 071413AT metaG (megahit assembly) | ecosystem: Environmental > Aquatic > Marine > Intertidal zone...
CTAAATTTTTAGTTCAAATAATTATGAATCAGTACGAAACCGTTTTCATTTTGAATCCCGTTTTATCTGAAGATCAGGTAAAGGAAGCGGTAGATAAGTACGTGTCATTCTTGAAAGAGAGAGGCGCAAGCATTATCAGCAAAGAAAATTGGGGCCTCAAGAAGATGGCTTACCCAATTCAAAAGAAAAAAAGTGGCTTTTACCACTTTGTAGAATTCACAGCACCTGGAGAGGCTATTTCTCCTTTGGAAGTTGAATTTAAGCGTGACGAGCGTATTATGCGCTTTTTGACAGTTAGAATGGATAAATATGGTATTGAGTACGCTGCAAAGCGTCGTGCCAGAGTAAACGCTTAATCAGAAAGGAATTATGGCAACTAGAGGAAAAGACAACGTACGTTACCTACAACCAATCAATGTTGAGAGCGGTAACCAAAAGAAATACTGTCGCTTTAAAAAGTCAGGTATTAAATACATCGATTACAAGGACCCAGATTACTTGTTGCGTTTTGTGAACCCACAGGGTAAAATCTTACCGCGCCGTCTAACGGGAACTTCATTGAAGTATCAAAGAAAATTATCTACAGCTATCAAGCGTGCTCGACACATTGCATTGATGCCTTACGTAGCTGATAACCTTAAATAATTCAGTACCATGGAAATCATTCTAAAGAAAGACGTAGAAAACTTAGGTTTTACTGATGACGTGGTAACTGTAAAAGACGGTTACGGACGGAACTTCCTAATCCCACAAGGGTTTGGAGTTTTGGCAACAGAGAGTGCAAAGAAAGTTTTAGCTGAAAATCTGCGCCAGCGCGCACACAAAGAAGCTCAAGCAATCACTGATGCTCAAGCTATGGCTGAAAAATTAGCAGGTGTAGAAATAAAAATGACTGCGAAAGTTGGAACAGGTAACAAATTATTTGGAGCCATCACAAATCAAAACTTAGCAGATGAGTTATCAAAATCAGGTGTTACACTTGAAAAGAAGTTCATCCAAATAGTGGGCGGTTCTATCAAGGCCTTAGGTCGTTATACCGCTGCAGTTCGTCTACACCGTGAAGTAGTCGTAAACTTTGAATTTGAAGTTGTAGCAGAAGCTTAATCAACTATCTAGAAAATCACGAATGCTCAAAAAGCCGCCCTGCACAGGGTGGCTTTTTTTATGTATCTGATATGGGTCACAACAATTGCCATGATTTCATTCATAGCAAATATCAAAAGCAATCTTCTTATTCGTAACGAAGTGCCTCCACGGGATCTAAGTCGGCTGCTTTATTCGCAGGATACCATCCTGCGGCCACCCCAACGAATACGGAAATAATAAAAGCTACTATTATCCACAGCCAGGGTATAAAGAAAAACCCTCCAATTTGGTTGGCAACAACATTGCCAATAGCAATTCCAAAAAGGATTCCTGTCCATCCGCCTAATTGAGTGATCATTACGGCTTCCGTAAGAAATTGAGAGCTAATAGCACGCTTAGTAGCACCTATGGCTTTGCGAGTTCCAATTTCTCTTGTGCGCTCAGTAACACTTACTAACATGATATTCGTTAGCGCAATGGATGCTCCCAATAAGGTGATAGAGCCAATGATGAATGCACCAGAGGTAACCATATTTAGATTTTCAATGAGGCTCTTGGCTACGCTGTCACTTCTTGTAATGCTAAAATTATCACGCTCTTTTGGAACTAATTTTCTTACGCTTCGCATCAATGCCATGCATTGCCCTTGAACTGCATCTAGCGTTTCAGCACTTGGGGCATTTACGCTTAAGGTATAGTTGGGATTGGTTCCGGAAAAATTTGCCCGCGCGTAATTTAAAGTGACCCAGGCACCTCGATCGCCAGAAAATAAACCTGAAGAACCTTTTTCTTGAAGTACGCCTATTACCAAATACGGTTTTCCTTGTATGCGTATGGTTTGACCAGAGGCAGGTGCGTCTCCAAATAAATCGGTCTTGGTTTCACTTCCTAGGATGGTATAATTACGACCTGAATACACATCGTCTACAGTAAAATTCCTTCCTTCTGCGAGTTCAAAGCCCCCTGTATACATATAGTTTTCATCCGTAGCGATGATTGAAGTGTTGGGGTTAGTACTTATGTTTTTATACGAAAGTTTGGCTATTCCAGAGGCTCTGTAAGTGAGCGATGTCTTTGAGCCCGGATAATCCATACGCTCCTTAAAGCCCAATGCTTCACGAAAAGAAATTTTTGGATTTTGGCGGTAATCGGCATTACCCACAAAAAAACCGCCTTGAGAGTTTCTTATGGTCAAGGTGTTTGCACCAAGTGAAGTAAAGTTGCTCTCTAAGCTCTGCTTGAGAGCATCTGTAGCACTCAAGATGCCTACCAAAGCCATGATTCCAAAAGAAATTATTAAAGAAGTCAAAATGGTTCTAAGCGGAGAAGCTCTAATGGCGGACCATGCTAGGGAGGTAGTTTCGGTAAAATTCTTTAAACGCATAGGTAGGGTCTTTGAGCTTAAGCCAAATTTAGCAATTACTTTTACGCCGTGACTGTGAATCTTAAACATACCCTTGGCTTTTTAGCAGGCGGCTATAAAAATATAGCCGAACTCAAAGGAATTGCACTTCCAGAAGTAAGACAAGGTGTTCGTTACCAGAGTATGTTGATTGGATGGGACGCAGCGGATTGGAATGTAATGAATCCATTGCTACAGCAAGGTAAACTGCCTGGGGTTGCAGAATTGATGTCTCAAGGTGTGCATTCAAAATTGGCTACTTTGGATCCGCCCATTTCGCCCATGTTGTGGACTTCTGTGGCAACATCAGCTTGGCCTTCTAAGCATGGAGTTCACGGTTTCACGGAATTTTATAAAGGTGGGATTCGAGCAGTAAGAGGGTCTTCCATAAAACTATCCACATACTTTGATTATTTGGAAAATGAAGGTATTCCCGCTGCAAGTGTGGCGTGGTGGCCTTCACATCCTGCAAAGGAAAGTTCTTACGGTGCGTTTAGAATCTCAAACCTAGCCGTTAGTGAAGATTTACGCTGGATGGAAGATGGAGTGACTCCTAGTGAATACCAGCAAATTTTAAAGTCCTTAATTCTTCAACCAGAGGATATTCCTTCCGCTGCTATGGCCCAATTCTTTCCAGACATGGAATTGGATAGCAAGGATGATATTGTTAGAAGTGTATTAAAAATCACTACCCATGCACTGAATGTTCAACTACTTGCCACTTTTGCTTTGGATTACGGAACGGGAGGTCATGCCAGTATCTACTTTGACGCATTGGACCATTACAAACATCTGGGCATGAAATACGCACCTCCACAACTCAAAGGAGTGTCGGATATTGATTTTCAAAAGTACCAGCATATAGTTGAGAGCGCCTACCGCCTACACGACCTCTGTCTTCAAGTACTATTGGAGCGATTGGATGGTAATGGTTCAGCTATTCTAATGAGCGACCACGGATTCGTTTCCGGAAAGGAACGCTTGATACGCTTACCCGAACATGCCGGTGCTCCAGCTTTGGAGCATAAGTTTCACGGCATTTTTATTGCACAGGGGCCCTTATTTAAGGATGAAATGGCCTGGAAGGGATTGAACCTTTTGGATATAGGGCCAATCGTACTTGCCACACATAAGCTTATTGCCCCATCATCTATGTCAGGCGTGGTTCCTGTAAAATTCTCTGGCAAGCCTATTGAGCAAAAAAGTATTCAAAAAGAACCGTCTGTAATAGAGAGTTATTCCGGTGATGAAGAGCTGTTACAATCCTTAATTGACTTAGGATATCTGGAGCAAAATCAGGTTTCAGGGAAGCAAGGTCGACTTCTTGAAAACCAATATTACTTAGCGCGTAGTCTTCGAGCTGAAAAACGCTTGCCGGAGGCATGGCGTATCATTGCTAATATGATAGAAGGTGATGATGTACCAGAACGGTACCTGCAGTTGGCGGCTTCTGTATTAGTTGATTCTGGGAATTTCAATGATTTAGAACACCTGCTCTCTAAGGTTACCAATCAGAGCAATTTGATATGGTCTTATTACAGGTCGCTCGTAGAACTTAAAAAGGGTAAACAGGTGTTTTTACCGGAGAATCTAACTAATCGTTGCTTAGAGGAAGAGGTCATTCTTTGGGGTAAATTATTACTTAAGTCTGGCGCATATAATGAATTGGAAGGTTTAGTATCTAATCCCGAACATGAATCTGTAGACATGTGGAATCTGCGCGCTCGATTCTTTTTGTTGACTGAACATTGGGAAAAGTGTTTAGATGCGGCACTTCAGAGTGCCGGTCTTTTATTTTTTCAGCCTGCCATTCACGGCATTGCCGCCATTTCATTTTCCAAACTTGGGATGCATGATGAAGCAAAGACCGCGAAAGCCTTACAAATTAAAATGCTTACTGATGATCAAGCAGAAACCCTATACATTGTAACAGGCGCCCCTAGAAGTGGAACATCCATGGCTATGCAGTTATTGGAAGCCTGCGGAATACCTCCTGTGACCGACCGTGTCCGAAAATCAAACGCATTCAACTCAAAGGGCTTTTATGAGCACGAGAAATTAAGAAGTTGGACTGTTGATGAGCAGTGGTTGATTGCTCAACGTGGAAAAGCAATTAAGATTGTTGAACCTCTCATTCAAGATGCCCCTTTACCCAGAGGTAAAAAGGTAGTAGTTAGAATGAAGCGACCATTGGACCAGATTCTTCAAAGTCAGCGGAGGATGAAAGGTCAAGAAACAGTCCCCTTGGGTTTAAATGAAAGGGTGAATTGGGAGGATGCGTTCAAAAAGACATCACTCATCTTAGCAATAGATCCACATACTATTGTTATTGAATTGGACTACAACGAACTGATTAGCGCTGTTGAAGATGATTGGATAAATGAATCCCTTTTGCAAAGTCTACAGTTGCTTTCCAAAGCAGTGAATAAGAAGGTTGATATTTCCTTGTTAAAGAGTGTTATTTCGCCGCAGCTCAGAAGCTTTTAGATTATATTTGCCGACATGTCAAACAAGTCCAAGAAAATATCGTCTTACCTGAGTGCGGCTGCAGCCATTCTGGGTGCAAATACGGCACAAGCACAACTATTGTACACAGATATTGACGATACAACCATTGTTGATGGCATATTTGAATTGGACTTAGACGGCGATACTGTTGTAGATTTTACCATAGAACACGTCTTAAACGGCGGTCAACTGGGTAATGTTACCTCTGTTCTTTTACGTTCCGGTGACAGTATTCAAGGAAATCTTGCACTAGGGGCTGCCAAAAACAGTTTCAATTACGTGGATAATGCAATTCCTGGCACCGTTCTCAATGCCAATTCCGGTTTTTCTGGAATCAATTCAACTTTAAAATTGGGTTACATGGCGTTTTTGGTGGATGGCGTTGCCTATCCAAATTCAAACTGGGCTGGTCCCGTGACGGACGGTTATCTTGGCCTTCGTATTCTAAAAAATGACAGCGCTTGTTACGGCTGGCTGAGATTAGATGTTGCGGATAGTGCAAAAAGCGTTACCATCAAGGATTGGAGTTTTAACCCTGATAAAGACACCTCTTTCACCGTAGCTTATGAGTTATTGGATGTGATGGATCAGGTTCTTAAGAATATGGTGCTGACCAATGACGGTAGAAGTATTTCCTTGAAAACAGACCAGCCAATTGGATTAACTGCTTTTGACATGCAAGGCAGGGAACTGTATAAGTCTGCGGAACACTCAGTACATCATTTAAATACCTTGGGTTGGACACCAGGAATTCATATTTTACGATTAGAAGGTGACCAATGGTTTCATAATTTAAAAGTGTTAATTCCTTAATTCGGAATTAACGAGATGTTATTTTATCATTTTATTTTTTATAAACCCCTATTTTTAAGAATATTTCAAGAATAGGTTTCTACTATTACTTGTTAGCTAAAAGCCATGCTGAACAAGCCTGATTATGTAGTAAATTCGTGCCACTAAAGCCAAAAACACCCTGATATGACTTTTGATATCGATATGATTCGCAAAGTGTATGAGCGCTATCCTGAGCGCATTGCTGCCGCACGCAAGGCGGTTGGTAAGCCACTTACGCTATCTGAGAAAATTTTGTATGCTCACCTGTGGGAGGGCAATGCAGAACATGCCCATGACAGAGGTACAAGTTATGTAGACTTTGCACCGGATCGTGTGGCCATGCAAGATGCTACAGCCCAAATGGCCTTGTTGCAATTTATGCAGGCCGGAAAGGACAAAGTTGCTGTTCCCTCAACTGCTCATGCCGATCACTTGATTCAAGCAAGAATAGGCGCAGATAAAGATTTACAGGACGGAATAAACAAGAATAACGAAGTGTTTAACTTTCTTTCTTCCGTAGGTAACAAATGAGGAATTGGCTTTTGGAAGCCAGGTGTTAGAATTATTCACCAAGTAGTTTTAGAAAATTATGCATTCCCAGGTGGAATGATGATAGGAACCGATTCCCACACAGTAAACGCTGGTGGTTTAGGAATGGTAGCTATTGGTGTTGGTGGTGCAGATGCTGTTGATGTAATGGCCGGAATGCCTTGGGAGTTGAAATTTCCAAAATTGATTGGTGTGAAACTTACGGGCCGTCTTAATGGATGGACTGCTCCAAAGGATGTAATACTAAAAGTTGCAGGAATACTTACTGTAAAAGGCGGTACGGGGTGTATTGTAGAATACTTTGGCGAAGGTGCAGAAAGTTTAAGTGCCACAGGAAAAGGTACCATCTGTAACATGGGCGCAGAGATTGGCGCTACTACCTCCACATTTGGTTACGACGACAGTATGAGACGCTACTTGTCTGCAACTGGAAGACAAGATGTGGTAGATGCTGCTGATGCTGTTTCCGAACATTTGACTGGGGATGCTGAGGTTTATGCAAACCCCGAGCAATACTTTGATCAAGTCATAGAAATTAACCTAGACGAATTAACACCGCATTTGAACGGGCCATTTACCCCTGACCTTGCCACTCCAGTGGCAGAAATGAAGGATAAAGCTGCGGCAAATGATTGGCCAACGGATATAGAGTGGGCATTAATCGGATCATGTACAAATTCCTCTTACGAGGACTTGACTAGAGCCGCTTCAATTGTGGCAGATGCTGTGGACAAAGGAATTGCGCCTAAAGCTATTTTAGGTATAAATCCAGGTTCTGAACAGGTCAGGTATACAGCAGAACGAGATGGTTTGATGGATACTTTCAATAAACTTGAGGGTACAAGAATATTCACCAATGCCTGTGGGCCTTGTATTGGCCAGTGGGCTCGTGAGGGAGCAGAGAAGCAGGAGAAGAATTCTATAGTTCACTCCTTCAATAGAAACTTCGCCAAGAGGGCAGATGGTAATCCTAATACGCACGCTTTTGTTACCTCACCAGAGATGGTTGCTGCGATTGCTATTTCAGGAAAACTAGATTTCAATCCAGTAACGGATACATTGATGAATGCAAACGGTGAAAAAGTGATGTTGGCAGAGCCAACAGGCCACGAACTGCCTTCTGCGGGTTTTGATGTAGAGGATAACGGTTATCAAGCACCTGCAGCAGACGGTTCAGGTGTGAATGTGGTTGTAAACCCAGATTCACAGCGGTTACAATTATTAAGTCCATTTGAACCTTGGGACGGAGCGAATATTCATGGAGCTAAGCTCTTGATAAAAGCCTTTGGTAAATGTACTACTGACCACATTTCTATGGCTGGACCGTGGTTGCGATACCGTGGCCATTTAGATAACATTTCAAACAACTGTTTGATTGGAGCAGTAAATGCGTTTACTAAGGAGACCAATGCAGTAACAAGCCAATTGGATGGAAGTGTGGACGAAGTACCAAATGTGGCTCGCGCATACAAAGCTGCAGGCGTACCAACAATAGTGGTAGGAGATCATAACTATGGTGAGGGATCTTCAAGAGAGCATGCTGCAATGGAACCACGTCATTTAGGAGTTCGTGCAGTAATTGTAAAATCCTTTGCTCGTATTCACGAAACCAACTTGAAGAAGCAAGGAATGTTGGGGCTAACCTTTGATAACGAAGCGGATTACGACCTTATCCAGGTGGACGATACCTTCAACTTTATAGATCTTGCGGAGTTTGCACCGGGTAAGCAATTGACACTAGAGGTTGTTCACGCGGACGGTTCTACTAACATTATCAAGTTGAATCATACGTACAATGCACAACAAATTGAGTGGTTTAAAGCGGGTTCTGCCTTGAACTTAATTAAGACGCAAAATGCCTAATTAGGGATAAGTTGATGAAATAAGAAAGCCCGGCGCTCAGCGCCGGGCTTTCTTATTCTATATGCATTTAAGAATGCTTTATTTGCTATTCAATAGGTAACCCACTTTCAAGGTAAAAGAGTAGGTGTAAGGGGCGTCTATATCAGAACCTGCACCCCCGTAGAAACCATAGTTGGTCAAATTCCACGTATTTTTTGTGGTAAAACCATAGCCTACTCCAAAGGCATAATCAATCAAAAATTGATCTGCTAACACCAATTGGTTACCAAAGTCCATCTGTACAGAACCAGCCACAGCCGTTTGACGAGTAGTAGGGTACATAAAAGTAACAGGATCCGGTGGGTGATCATAATCAATTTTATCATAGTTGAAAGTACTCACGAACATGTTTGGTTTAAAATAAGAACCGCGCATGATGTGACCGAACCGCATACGTTGACTGTAAAACGTTGGGCTACGTTTAAATTTGTAACCTATATTCACTCCAGCTCCCATAGCATTTTCATCACCCCATATAGCGCTTTCAAAACCTGCTCCAACAAAAATAACACCGGCCTCCCATGAAGTGGACGGCGTAACCGATTGTTCGTAGGAAAGGAATGTATAATTACCACTTACACCTGCCACATCTATTTTGATTGCACGGTTTCTTTGTCCGGCATACACACGGCTATCATTAATCATTTGCTGACTGAAGTCCATGACGCGCCCGCTTTCTAAAACAATCTTCTTTAAGTAATCTTTTTCAACCGTAAAAGCCACAGAGTTCACGGGTGAGCCATATTCTCTGTATTTGATGAAATCTGGCGTTACCTCAATAATAGTAACTTCGTCTATGGTTTTATCTTTATAGATAAGCATGTCCTGAGACTTTGCCGTGTAGCTTAGGCTTAGGATAAAAATGGTAAGTAGAAACTTTTTCATTTGAGTATTGGTTGTTATTTGTCGAATATACACAATTATTATGCCTTTGTCTTTTGTAGTTTTAAGCCTTGATGAAATTTAACAAAATTCAACGCGGTTGGGCCATGTACGATTGGGCCAACTCTGTTTATTCGCTGGTAATTAGTACAGTTCTTCTGCCCATATATTATGAGGCTATGACTAAGGATAATGACGCAAAGGTCTATTTCTTGGGTTATGATTGGGAGAATACAGTGATTTACAATTATGTCATTGCCGCCTCTTTTCTTACCATCAGCATATTGAGTCCATATCTTGGAGCTATGGCAGATAAAACAGGCCGGCGCAAGGTGTTTATGAACACCTTCATGATTACAGGTGGTGTGAGCACGATGCTCATGTACTTTTTCACATCTAGCAACCCCGGCCTTGCACTGGTTTTAGCGTATTTTGCTAGTTTAGGGTTTACAGGTTCATTTGTTTTTTACAATTCTTATCTACCAATAATCGCTCCCAAGGAAATGCAGGATAGACTTTCTGCGCGCGGATTCTCACTTGGTTATTTAGGCAGTGGAATTCTTCTTATTTTCTGTTTGGCTCTTGTTCAAAAGCCTGAATTATTTGGTTTAGCCAACGCAGCGATTGCTACTAGAGTTTCATTCTTTATTACCGGTATTTGGTGGCTTGGTTTTGGCCTGCCTTCTATTGCTCGATTACCTAAAGACGAGATGAAAGATTATTTTGAATCAAAATTATTCTGGTCGTCTTGGAGGGAGCTTATTCTTGTCCTTAAAGAACTGAGTTTACAGCCGGCTTTGCGCAGATTTTTAAGCGGCTTCTTTTGGTACTCCACCGGTATGCAAACCATAATTTTGCTCGCAGCAGTATTTGGCTCTAAGGTATTGGGACTTGAGAGTTCACAATTAATTGTAACTATTCTGATCATCCAATTTGTAGCTATTGCTGGTGCAGCAGCTTTTTCACGTCTTAGCGAGCGCACTTCAAACATTCTTGCCATTAGTATAGGCGTCTCTATTTGGATGATTATATGCTTTGCAGCTTATTTTGTTCAAACAGTCACTCAATTTTATGCGGTAGGTATTGGGTTGGGTTTTGTGATGGGCGCGGTTCAAAGTCTTTCAAGAAGTACCTACAGTAAAATGTTACCAAGCACAGAAGATCATAGCACGTATTTCAGCTTTTACGACGTGATGGAGAAATTGGCTACCACTGTGGGGATGTTTTCTATAGGAATTCTAGAATGGCTGACCGGTGATCTAAGAAACAGC
>Ga0181593_10006558_pt1 | contig 10428 bp, 4 predicted proteins | sample 071ome_19_FD_133756 | JGI IMG/M metagenome (GOLD analysis project Ga0181593, IMG submission 133756) | Coastal salt marsh microbial communities from the Groves Creek Marsh, Skidaway Island, Georgia - 071413AT metaG (megahit assembly) | ecosystem: Environmental > Aquatic > Marine > Intertidal zone...
GGTTAATTAATTCTTGTCTGTAGTCTGAATACCCGTATCCAGACGATAGTTATAACGTTTAATTGAGTCAGTTCCCTGATCATCCGGAGCGTATAAGGATCCGTATGATGAACCACCTACAAACGGCTGCCCTATACTTACGTTAATCAGGTAGTGGTAATTCTGGTTACCTGATTCTTCTGCCAGTACTGAAGCATCTATATTTTTATTTTCCGCAGAAATACTTCTCGATTTGGAGGCGATACATTTGGCTGCAGTAGTACTGACGTTTAAATCTACTGGTTTATTGGTATAAGGGTTACCCGCGAAACTATCTTCCGGAGATGGGTAGTTTTCAACGAAACAGTCTGAGTCGTTGTTTTTATTTTTCGCATCATTGGGTACATGAGGATGATCAGGGCGGTCTATATCAAATGTAGCTGATTCCATATAAACACCACCAGAGCCAACAGTGCTGAATTGAATCTGAATACTACTCGTTTGACCATTATGCTCAATCGATACGAAGCTGTTGTTCACAACCAGAGTATCTGATGAAGCTGAAATGCCACTTTCTCCTTCAAGATAGAGACTAATAACATAGTGCCCCTCTCGATTATCCATTGTCTTCGGCAATACTATAACGTTGGTATTATCATGACTATACGCCTGACTCGCTACTTCATCACCAAGAGAGGTATCGCCATTTTCCAAACGGAACATCTTTAATGTGTATGAATTGTTTTTGTTTGCGAGAGGTACACTGACATTAAATCGTAAATTTTGCCCGGGTATCAGCTGAGTCAGTTTAGGTGATACCAGTACTTCAAGATTGCCATTGACTGGGGTCAAATCGCTGCTATCGATTTCTGTTTTTGTAAGATATCCATCCGCATTGAGACAAACTGAATTTTCACGACAGTCTGTGACATTCAAATCAAAGCTATAATCCGGAAAACCTAAAGATGTAACTGCAACGGTATATTCACAAGGAATGAGATTATCGAAAATGACAGCAATAGCTTCACGAGTTTTGTTTTGACCTGCAACGTACCCATCTTCGCCTGGCACCAGCAGTACCGTGTGCGTTTGAGCGACTGCACTCTGATTAACGCCACAGCCTACCAGTGACAGCGTTAACCCTAAGAATTGTGCGTCAACTTCAATGAATGCCTGATAACGATTAGTCCCATCAATGTCCAATGACCAGTTAACGATGTTACCTGCTGTTGCGCCCGTATTTTTAACCCTTAAATACCAGGTTCCTGCTGCTACTTGCCCATGTAAGTCAGCAAGAGATTCAACAGGTTCTCTATCTGCCGGAAAACGAACTCCTGATAGTAGACCACTTTCTTTCCCGGACTGAACCAAAGTGAATCCACGTTGAATTTCTGCCGGTGTGCTAAAGTTTTCAGGATTGCCAACCCAGGGCGGGAATAGACTGATATCCACTTTTTGATTTTCAAATCCTTCAGCGTTAATGAATACATCAAATTCAGATATGGCAATACGCTGTTTTACATCGATGGATAAAATCTGTGTTTCCCCCAGACCAACCGATTGACTTGATGGGTCAGTAGCCGTTAATTCATCTTTGCGTTTCGGCTCGTCATTTAATCTACGCGCCGTGAATCGACCTTCCAGGCGGATGACTTTATCCCCTGAAAGACCATAAATATTCTCAGAAAACTCACCTTTAAGGTCTTTAGGAGACAACCCATCCTCTGGTAATCCACGTCGGCCAATCAGGCTGAACTCACGGGTGACCTTGTCACTGTAAGGGTTAAAATAATCTCCAGCAGCAACTCTTTCAGCTTCTGATGGGCGAGCAGGTACGTCCATGCGACCAAATAACTGGAAGTTGGCCTCAGGGTTGCGCAAATCAAAACCGCTCATATAAGTCAACTGGGTAATCAGCATTGAACGATCATCATCCAGCATGGCTTTAAACGAATTTCCATCACGCAATATACTAATGAAATACAGAGGGTTGTGCTGATCGATCTCTTTTTCTTCGTTGTTATAGATGAAACGATCTAGCTGAACTTTCATCTCGTAATCGCCTACTAAATCCGGGACATCCATATCAACCACGAAACTTCTTTTCCCTACCGGTTCATCAGCTTCTTCGCCCTGTAAACCATTGTGTGTCAGCTCAATACATGCAGTGTATTTCTGATCAGAAAGCAATCCACTTCTGTTGGCATGCAATACAATCTGGCTGTCTATTTGTGTATTCGTTCCCGATAGTTCGTTGTGGTATTCAAACTCTTCCAGGCCTGTCGCATCATCTATATAGCTGGTACGGAACCTCAACCAATCAACGTTGCTGATATCACCATTGAATTCTCCGCCACCACTACATGGATGGTGTTTTTCTTCCTGGCAGCTGACAATACGAGCAGTCCAGTTCAAAACACCAGCACCACCCTTTTCAGTATTGTTACCAATACCAATCGTTTGCGTATTGACGAAATCACCAAAAGAAATTAATCGCTGACTATAAGCGGTGTCATAATCGCCGCAGTTATCTAAATCAACATCTCCCGAGTCCTTAGCCCACGGCGTAATTGACGCTCCGAAGTTATAAGCAGGAGGTGTTGTTACGAAAGGAGATTCATCCGTATCCGGTGGAAGAACAGTCCGTAAAACAGGCGCTAGCGTAACAGCATGATCCGCCAATACCCAATAACCAACACCCGGTTCTAATTGGTTAAAATCCTCTTCAACAACCGCAGACCCTTCTCCTCTTTCAATGGATTCGAAGCGCCCCAACTCATTATTAAATCGCCATATCTGAGTGTATTTAGCACCCGCAAATGCGAAGTCATAAGTCACAGGTTTGTTGATCGGAAACCCAACCATGTTCCAGCCACCTTCAAGAGCAACGGGGGTTGCAGGCATTAACTCATCCGGAGCCACATTAATTTCAATCGTTCCTGCCGTCTTGCCCCTGATCCAATAAGCCTTTCCGTACTGTATATGTGTCAGCGTATTGGTCACACGGCTGTCCATTGCCGGATCAATTGAAAGACCAGGAATATAAACTGGAACATCTTCAACCTGTACTTCTTTATCACTGATCCAGTATTCCCATGCGCCATCGCCATCTTGTTGGGCCGGTGGGATATATGTCCAAACACTGGTTACTACGCCATCATTAATAGCGCCTCGTAAAAGTTCAGACACTGTGTGTTGGTCCACTAATTGACCGTTTTGTTCTTTCGGTGCAGGTAACTCATGAAAACTAATTAAATGCCATTCATCCTTCTGCACATTAATAGTCTGTGCGTGAGTAACTGTTGTGAGCAGCCCCCCTAGTACACTGAACCCCAATGCCAATACAGATTTAAGATATCTGTAATTTCTAATGTATCTATGCATGTCTTTTAACCTTTTCCCTAGAACGGAAACCCGGGAGGTGTCGAATTAGATGTAGCGGGTTTGATATCAGGCAGCGCGTCTTCGTTGATCACGACATCAAATTTGTTTTCCAGGTATTGCTGATATTTGCTATCAATGCTATTCATCTCGTTTTGAAGCAGTTCTTGCTTCAGATCGCGATATACGACTTCAAAAGCTTTTGTTTCTCCGGGCTTAAAATCAACGATGCGCACCAGATACAGCTCACCTTCGAACTCAAAGGGTCCCGAAACCGTGCCAGGTGTATAAGCAGCAATTTTGTTCCACACTTCTTCGGGTAACTCTCTTGGCCCGACCTCAACAGCAGCCCAACCTTGCAGCCCTCCTTTGCTCCGAGTTCTAGCGAGTAGTGTTCCTTCAGACCAACGCCCAAAACCTTTGTTAGTCGCTACTTCAGCCAAGGTATTTTTCCTAATGGCTTCTGCGTAGTCAGCTTTGTCTTCCGACACTTTAACGACTGCAGTTCGAACCATATCTGGAGACTTAAACCTTGCTATGTTTTGATCATATTCAGTACGAACATCAAACTCGGTTATAGCGATATCCTGATAACGCTCTCGTTTTGACTCAGTTCTGAATGTTTGAGCAAGTAGTCTGCGTTTTCTGATCAGAAAATCCGGATGGTTTTCAAAACCTTTTTCTACCGCCTCACGATAAAGAAGCTCTTCTTCAATCAATTGCTGAAGTGCAGTATCAATATCTTTCTTTTCAAGCTGCCCAGGCCTTGCATGATAAAATGCCAATAACTGAGACAGTTCTGAGGCCGTAATTGGTGCATCGCCGACACGGGCTACCCAATCCGTTTTATCATTCTGAAATTCAGATATGTCGGCACCATCATCCGATGAACAGGCTACTAGCAAGGCAGACACTAACGTTAATAACAATGCTTTCATTTTTTTATTGCACCGTCATCATGATTTCGTGTTCGAGTTTCTGGCCATTTTCTAAAGTAAATATCAAAGTATATTCCCCCTCAAATCCGTCTTTTGCCTGGACTTCAAATGGAAACTCATCGTCAAATTTTGACAGGTGAATAACACCTGCAACGGGACGAATTGAACCTGAAGGCACTTCACTGCCATCGTTCTTTTGCCATCTGAAATAAACAAGGTCTTCTCCCTGTTGATTACTTTCGTTAAGAGATAAACTCAATCGCTTAACCGTGTCCTTCTCTGCTTGAAACTCACTGCTCATTTCAACAGTTAAAAATTCTTCTTCGGGCTCTGGCGTCACAGGCGATGGTGCGCCCCCACCTCCCGGCGCAGCAGGTGTATCGCTACTACCAGACCCTGAACCGCAAGCTGCCAGGCCGGCAGTTGTCATCAGCAAAATCAGTAGCTTTGCTTTTGTATTGCGCAGGATTGTTGAATTAATCATGAGCCATGCTCCACAGGTAGACCTTGCCACTACCGTGGCCAGTAATTAGCTTCTTGTCTTTTGTATCCATGGTTTTCACCATCGAATTATCGGTAGGCTGGATAGCAAGATCAGTTTCGGAACTCAGTGAATACTGCTGAATGCGGCCATTGCTATAACCTATAAATAAATTATTGTTCGTAAGTTCAAGGGAGCGTACGGCAGAGCCTTGCTCATTCTGAAGTAATATCTGGCTACTGGAATCTTCAATATTCATCAGGAAGATATTGTCTGAATCGAAGTGTTGCGCCATTGCAAGATGAGTATCACTACCTGCTGTAACCGACAGCTTGGTGCCCGCATCTGCGCTGCCATTGATTGAGTAATAAACCGAATCTACAGACGTATCCCAAAAATCGGTGAGATCCCACAACGCAAGCTGCTTTGTTTCCGCTGTCATCTGAGTAATCAATCGATTGTCAGTTGCCTGAACGTACATCAGGGGCTGCGTGCCAAGACTCCGTTCTCCCAGATACGCATATCCTTGAGTATTCCATCTATGCGCTTTGCCTTCACCGTCAGCGGCATAAAGCACGTTATCCTTCAGAAACATTGACATAATGGACGCATTAGCCTGATCCAGCGATGCCACCTGCTGATTATTCAGTAAATTAAATATCACGATATTGCCGTTATTAGCACCGGCAAATAAGCGTTCTCCATCTGTTAATAGTGACTCAAACCCTGTCGCATTCGTGTCTAAAGAATGTACTTCCTGGAGAGTCGCTGCGCTAAGCAGTTTCACTTGGGGAGAAGACTTGGAAGCAACTGCCACAATCTGATCAATAAAGAGTACTGATGATACAGCTGCACCTTCAAAAACTTGGCGCTGCTTCAACAGGCTTAATTGCTCATCTTCTGGAACATCCGGTACCTGTGCATTGCTATTATTGAGATATTCCTGAATATTGGTAAATCCGTCACCATCCGGATCTAAAGAGGCATCCTGATTGGAAGTAGGTAACAGACCATATCTGACTTCATAGGCATCCGGTATACCGTCGTTATCATAGTCAAGTGAGCCAGATCGATTGGGATCGATGGCATAAGGTACGGCTGCACTCGTTAAACGCACATTACCTGATGGTAAAGGTTTATCTGGGTTTGAAGCTGCAATATCAACATGATTCAGCACCCCATCTCCATCGGCGTCTCGTGTCGTAATGTTTGTTAAATCTTCAACAGGTAGCGATGCGTATTCAGCTCCATATGTAATGTGAAAATATAAATTACCGTTGTTACGAACGATTCTGATCTGATCAGTAAAGTCATCGTCATTGGCATCGTACAATTTCACAATTTCATTCTCTAGCGAAGGTAACCCGGATGCATTCATCAAATCAGACAGAGGTTCACTTCCATTTTCCTGTTTACCTTCATATAGGTAAAAAGGAACGGTTTCTTCTGCAAATAAAAAGGCCGACGGCAACAAGGCATCATCCCAACCAACACTGCTCAGAAGCACATCTGGATTGTTGTCAAAACCAACTTCACCAACGTTGTCTATTCTGGATAAATAAGCAGGTTGATTTTCGAATGCATGAATACTGAAACGCTTCGCTTCACCAAAAGACAAGTCAGAACCACTCCAATCACCTTTTAAGATCCGAAGTGTATAACGCCCATCACTATGAAAGCCCTTTTCGCCTTGCTGAATCAGATCTGAATAAACCAAATCTGCAATACCATCTTTATCCATATCTGAAATGAACATTTCGTGATGGAAGGGTACATTCTGAACAATCTGCCAAGGACTGTTTGTACCAAAAGGATTATTCAATGCTTCACGTTTATAGATGTATAAGGTGTCACTATCTGATGAACCAGCAACATGTACCCAGAATTCCAGAATGCCATCACCGATAAAGTCACTGTAACCAATTCTATAGTCAACACCTGACAATTGAGGAAGTGAATGGAACGAAAGCTGGATATCTGTACCATTCTTTAATTTTAGATTCTCATCAGTCTTAAGTAGATAAATTTCATCAGCGGCCAGGATAAGATCTGGAGTCTTATTTAGCTCCCAGTGCACTAAAGCAAAATCGTTAATATCACCTATATCATCTGGTAAATTGAACTGTGTATCGACTGTCGTTTTAATTACAGTGTTTACGTTAGGTTGGAGTACGGGGGCATAAGCTCCCTGAACAATATGATTTAAAGGATAGCTTTTCTCGTCAGCCGGATTACTTTCCAGACGATATTCATCGTCATTTGAAAATCCATCGTTGTCATAATCTCCTGTTGGATCATAGGTGTTATTCTTAAATTCCAAAGCATTACTGATTCCATCACCATCAATGTCCGCTGCACCACCATACGCCAATGGATCGTTCGGATCATTCGGCGCATCATCAATGTAATCAGGTAAGCCATCACCATCAGAATCAATAGGCTGAGATGTAAACAAACGGCGTTTTATGATGGCCCCTCGGTTTTCTACACGGTAACTTGACACTAATGCATCCTGACCGCTCACAAATATTTGGATGGTATCACCAACTTGTGCCTTATTCGGTGTGGAACTACCTACATCAACCTCAAGGGGTATTTCGAGCAAATAGGTTCCATCTGCTTTCAGTTGCGTATCAGCGATTTCAATCTGGTTTTTCTTCGCCGAGATTCGAACACCTTCATTTTTGACCAAGCTTGCTTTCGTACCATCGTCATCTTTGATGTATACCCAAACATCACCATGGATAATGTTTGAAGGTTCCGGAACCGGATCCGAAGCCATAGTCACGACGCTGAACTGACTAACAACAAACAGAATGATTAACCTGCTTATCGAAAACCATAGTTTGGGCATTGTGTATGTTTTCAGTTTATTCATCTGATTATGCTGTCACTGTTAAAGGTTAGGAAATTGGATTGCACGAGGCTTGCCATAGCTGTAAGTGATCTGAAGTTGAATGTCACTCAGATATTCCAGCGCAAGATCTCTATTATTAAAACGATTATTCTTCATTCTAAGTACCCAGATACTTGCTGCGGGACTGTGATTCGCTAACTGAGTATTCTCAACTGGGAAAGGAGCGGCGTATCCGTCTATCGTCGCAGCTACCGTTGCAAGAAATGGAGATTTATCGAGGGTTCTTCCTTCCTGAAGTTCGTAAGACAAAATATCATCTTGCTCAGGATAATCGGCAAAGAACGTCCGAACAAAGGCTCTGTCTAACATCACAAGATCAACTATTGCCGCATCCGAACGTGCACTTCGGCGAATAGAACCGGAAGAATCACTTACCAAATTAACGTTAATAGACTCAATTTTAATATTAGGAAGATTAGGGAAAAGCCTTTCGTTGACAATATCCATATTGAATTGAAATTCAAGATCATCATTATATCGATTGGTGCCTTCGATACGGTTTTCTTGAATAAAGTTTTGGAATCGATTCTCGGCCACGTCTTCCCCAAAGACTCCGAATCCAAGAATATCATCTCTCATAGAAAATCTGACTGTCGCCGTCTGTCGTTCAGGATAACGTAGCTGGCGCATACGCACGTCCCAGGATTTTAAAGCACTCAGGAAATCTTCCAGGCTTGGCGAATCACCACTTGCAAATTGTGCAGAAAATACCGACTCCGCTCGATTATAAGGATCAAATACTGTTTCTAGTGGGCTAGCGAGCCCACCATCCAATCTCAGTACTGGGTTATTAAATTTTTCAGACCATTGATATTCCAGTGCTTTTGCTGCTACATAGGTTGCATCCAACGCCGAATCGAATGCGTCATTTGCGTATTGCTCTGCGTTGGTTGCATGAATACGATATGATGGATCCGACAAATATGACTTTTTCAAATCTTTAACAGCACGGGAATAATTAAGTAACGTTCTTTCCAGATCGGATACCATATTATTAAGAGCTAAAGCTTCTCTTTCTACTGCAGTTACTCCCTGAGCAAAAGCTCTCACTTGATTACTTTGTTCAATAAGCAGATTCTTTACGGTGGCATCACTGTTAATATCACTCAGCTCTGATTGCTGTAGACTTTGAGTTTCTCTTATCAATGCTTCACTTAAAGCAACGGTAGCAACCTGAGGGTTGAAACTGCTTGATGAACCGCTCCAACAGCACTTGGCAAGCTCTGCTGCTATCGTTGCAGCATGTACAATATTTGTATTCCTACGGATAAGCCTCGTAACCTTCTTGTTTCGTGCTTCTTCAATTGCTATACGTTTTTCATAGTTTTGAATTTCTTCATTAATTGCTTTCGCTGATTGCTCAGCTGACTTTTTAGTTAAATACTGTGCACCAATTGAGCCCTTAGGATTTTCAAGTGCAAGAAAATCATCAACAAACTTCTTGCGGGCTTCGGAATCTTCGACTTGCGTATCTTCAATGGTAAGTCCGGTTAATTCAGAAACCCTATCTCGATATCTGAGTTGGAGACTTTCTAGTTCTTTATTTAAGTTAGTCGTATCCATTTGCAGATCACGACTTTGCTTCTTGGCCTCGTCTTCAGATTCAATAGCTCTTTCGACTAAATCAGCTGCCAATCCTAAAAAGTGTTCCGTTGGTTGGAAAGGAACAAAATCTCCTGCAAGCTGATGTGGATTAAAACCACTCTTTACATCGCGATAGAGTTGGTTAGCATCATTTATCTGACGTTTTAGTTCGTATCCTATATTGTCATTAAACTCATCAACAGTTTGTGAGGCAACCAATGGAAGGGAATGCAGGTATAACTGATTCCCCATATATTTCGCGCGCCTTCCGGCATCTTCACGATCGGCACTGTTTTTGACGCCGTCGTTGTTAATATCCAGATCCTCCGATCCAGGAAAGTTACCTTTAGGAGGGTTATCAACATCATGAACATTCTTTTTATAGAAGAATATTTTCGCTTCATTCAGCCCCGCAACACCATACTTAGTTAACGTATCTGTATAGCGATAATAGTCACCAGCAACGATTCTGCCATTAATATTAGAATGAGTTTGTTCCGTTCTTAATAGAATTTCTTCAGTCAACAAATTCCTTTTAATGGGATCAGCTATATCATCAAGCAACGACTGATAAACAACTCTACTGGCTTTAATCATCTCTTGTTGTGTATCAAATTTATAACCTGGAGGAGGGCCGAACCTGAATCTTAGCGCTTTAATTAGCAGATCATTACCCTGCATAGTCGCAAGACCAGATATTGCATTGATTGTTTCTACAAAACCTATTTCAAGAAAGTCTTTGATCGCCTCCTCATGAGGCCAGGAGTGTCCAATCGTGAGAAAAGCTTTCGCTTTAGCATTTTTGAATTCATTAAGAGCACGCAACAAGTAATGTTCATAAAGAATATCCGCATCTGTGTTAAAACCAGCATTGATATTTGAGCATTGAAAGGTGTAGTACTTTTCATCCTCTACGGTATTTTCAGTCACATTACCCTGAAGTGAATAAATTCCAGAAAATGAGCTGTTAATCGCAGGTATATCTTCACCATATCCAGATACATAGCGCTCGAAAAAATCAGTATTTTTTTCAGAGATAGAAGAAGAAAGATGTCCCCCTGCGCCATCCACCGCTTCACTCAGTGATAAAATCATAGGTGTATAACTTAACCCGGATCTTTCAAAGTGTGTTCCACAGCTCAGATTTA
>Ga0181593_10006559_pt1 | contig 10428 bp, 12 predicted proteins | sample 071ome_19_FD_133756 | JGI IMG/M metagenome (GOLD analysis project Ga0181593, IMG submission 133756) | Coastal salt marsh microbial communities from the Groves Creek Marsh, Skidaway Island, Georgia - 071413AT metaG (megahit assembly) | ecosystem: Environmental > Aquatic > Marine > Intertidal...
CCGATCACCGGAAAACCCGCGTTCCCCAAGAGTTGCTTGGCTTCGTATTCGTTGAGCGCGTGACCGGGCAGCGCGAGTTTCGCGCTTGCGCTCGGCGCGGCGCGTGCCACCGATTTCTGTGCAAAAGTTTCTTTATATCCAGCCAAGGCCGCCATCGCATCCACCGCGCGGGTCGGCTCGTCGATCAGGATATAGCCGAGCGCTTCCAGTTCTTCACGGATGTCGGGCGGGATGAACGAGCACAGCGTGATCAGCGCGTCCGGGTAATGGGCGCGCACGTTTTTAAACGTCTCGAACATCGGCCCGCGTAGGGCTTCGGAATAAAAGACGTTGGTGAGAAAGACGACGATGGCGTCGTAACCGCCGTCGGTGAGCATGATATCGAGGTTTTTCTCCAACAACTCGGGCTGGGAGATGATCTGCGCGGTGACGTCGACCGGATTACCAACACCGGCATAGGGCAGCACTTCTTTGAGTTTTTTCGCCGCAATTTCCGGCATGGGGGCGACGTCGAGACCCCGCTCGATGGCCCGGTCCGCCATCAGGATACCGACGCCACCGGAGATACTGGCCGAAGCGAACTTCTTGCTCGACGGAAATTTCTTGAACGACGCCGCGTAGGCGACATCGAAAAACTCGTCGATCGTGTGCGCCCGGTGCACGCCGTATTGCTTGAATACGCTATCGAAGATGGCATCGCCGCCCGACAGCACGGCCGTGTGGGACGCCGCCGCTTTTTGTCCGACCTCGGAGGCACCCACCTTCACGATCACCATGGGTTTTTCGTTCTCGCGCGCCAAGGCCAAGGCCTCGAATAGTTTGTCCCGGTCCTGGCAGCCTTCCATATAGCCCATGATCACGTCTGTCGCGGGGTCGGTCGCGAGATAGGCCAGGCAATCGGAAAATTCCACATCGCAATCATTACCGGTGGTCGCCCAGGCGCTCAGGCCCAAACCGCGCCGCGCGGCCAATGTGTAAGCGTGAGCGGCGAACGCGCCGCTTTGGCTGACAATGCCGATATTCCCGGGCTTGGGCGGATTTTCCTCGACCGCAATCGTAAACGTATTGATGGATTGTCCGAGCGCTTCGCCGTTATCCCCTTCGATGCCCGCGATGTTCATAATGCCGAGGCAGTTTGGCCCTAGAATCCGCATGCCGCTTTCCCGGGATATTTCCGTGATGCGGTTTTGCAGATCGCGGCCCTTTTGCCCGATCTCGGCGAAACCGGAGCTGAAAATGCAGGCCGATTTTACCCCCCGCTCGACACACTGCTCGAGCGTCGGCACGACCAATTCGGCGGGCAGGCAGACCAACGCCTGATCGACGCCTTCAGGCAGATCGGACGCGGCCGCATACGATTTTAACCCCTGCACGTCATCGGCGCGCGGGTTCACCGGATAGATCGGCCCTTTGAAATATTGCTTGAGATAGTGGACCGGCCGACCACCGATTTTAGTCGCATCGGTCGAGGCGCCGATGACGGCAATCGAGCGCGGTTTGAATAGAGGATCGAGAGAGGAAGCAGTCACGGACAGGCCTTACGTATATTAATTTTTTGCATGAGGTATTTTCTATAACTATCTGAAAATATTATATACTTAATACGGAAATTATTGGTGATGGTAGTTACATTCGACAACACCAAAGGCCATAGCCTCACGGTATTGTCAATGCCGGCGCCTTAATATTTTAGCCACCAACATGCCTGAATTTACCTATAGTAGAACCATTACCAATTATAAAAAGAGCCCCGTCATGCGTAAAATTATCTTCCTCTCATTCGTTTCCTTCTTATTGCTGCTTCCTTTTGCCGCGCCGGTTCAGGCCACGGACGGTCTTGTCGTGAAACCGAGCATCCACAGTGTCGGCAAAACCCTCGACCGGCTGACTGCTATCCTCAAGAAAAAAGGCATCGCTGTATTTGCCCGGATCAATCACCGGGCCGGCGCTAAATAAAGTCGGCAAGAAACTGCGGCCGACCCAGGTCCTGATTTTCGGCAACCCAAAACTCGGCACACCCTTGATGCAAAGCGCGCGTTCCATCGGTATCGACTTGCCCATGAAAGTTCTCGCTTGGCAGGACAAAAAAGGCGATGTTTGGGTCGCTTATAACGATCCGGCTTATCTTGCCAAACGCCACGGCATTAAAAACCGTGATAAACTTTTTAAGAAAATGTCCGGTGTACTGAACAAACTCACCAGTAAAGCTGCAAGCCGCTAATGTAAGGTCATTTGTTATGTATAACGCGATCCTCGACTCCCTCTCCCCCTTCGCCGCCGCCTTGCATGCGCTTGCGGCCATCATATGGGTCGGCGGCATGTTTTTCGCCTATCTCGTGCTGCGCCCGACTTTGGGTCATCTCGAAGGGCCGGAAAGATTGAAAATCTGGGCCGGTGTCTTTCCCAAGTTCTTCGGCTGGGTCTGGATTTCGGCCATTGTTTTATTGATTACAGGCTATTGGCAGATTTTCGTCGACTTCGGCGGCCTCAAAGGAATTACCATTGCCATCAAGCTCATGATGGGTATCGGCATCCTGATGGTGTTTATTTTCTTCTATTTGTTCTTCGGCCCTTACGAGCAGTTCAAGAAAGCCGTTACCGCTCAGGATTGGGCGCAGGCCGGCGAACGCCTTAACACCATCCGGAAAATCGTGCTGATCAACCTCAAGCTCGGCCTGATCACATCGGCCATCGGCGCTTCTGGAAGACTTTGGGCGGTTTAAATCTTCAAATTGCTCGCGATGGAGACTTCGGATTCGAGCGTCCGGTGCACCGGGCATTTGTATGAGATGTCGTAGATCTTTTGCCGTTCCTCGTCGGTGAGATCGCCCGTGAGTTCGATATCCACTTCGATCTGATCGACCTTGCCTTCCGTGGTTTCACAAGCCTCACAGTCTTCGGCATGAATTTTATTGTGCTTAAGAGTCACTTTGGCACGCTCGAGCGGCATCTTCTTGCGATCCGCGTACATGCGCATGGTCATGGATTTACACGCTCCGAGCCCGGCGAGCAGCAAATCATACGGTGAGCCGCCGGTATCCGTGCCGCCGTAACTTTCCGGCTCGTCCGCGCGCAACGGAAATTTGCCGCCGATGTTGATGTCTTGCGCGAACTTGCCCTCACCCGCCTCCTGCACGACCACGGTGCCGGGTTCGGCATCGGGTAAGGACGGTTTCGCCGCCACTTCACCGTCACCGATATAGCGTTCGGCCCAAGCCGCGATCACGGCGGCAACGTAAATCGCATCCGGTTTGCGCGAGAGGATATGATCGGCGTCATCAAGTGAAACAAAGCTTTTCGGGTGCTTCGCCATCTGAAAAATGTGCTCCGCGTTCTCGATGCCGACGGTCGCATCGATAGACGAATGGAAAATCAGCAACGCTTTCCTCATATCCCCGACGGCCTTATCGAGCTTTTGCGTTTCGATGTCTTCCAGGAACTGCTTTTGGATGGTGAACGGCCGCCCCACAAGCGTTACCTCTGCTTCACCCTTTTCCTCGATTTCCTCGCGCGCGCCGGAAAAATGATGGGCGACGTGCGCCGGATCGGGCGGCGCGCCGATGGTACAGACGGCTTGCGCTTCCTCAACGTCTTTGGCCGCTGCCAACACCGCGGCCCCGCCGAGGCTGTGCCCGATCAACAGCTTCGGCGCTTCAAGTTCATCGCGCATGTAATTTGCCGCCGCAATCAGATCGCCGACGTTGGAGGAAAAATTGGTGTTGGCGAATTCCCCTTCCGAGGCCCCAAGTCCAGTGAAATCGAACCGCAAAACGGCGATGCCGTGATCGGTCAGGTTTGAGGCGATCCTTGAGGCGGCAAAGATATCCTTGTTACAGGTGAAGCAGTGAGCGAACAGCGCATACGCCTTCGGATCGCCATCCGGCAGGTCGAGCCGGGCCGCCAACTGATCCCCTTGTGAACCGGAGAAGGTGATTTTTTCGGAACGGGCTGCCATTTACTAATCCTCTCAATCCGGATTCATTTCATTGATTTTCATCGGTTGGCCTCGCCCTTCGACTGGCTCAGGGTGAGGCCCCTTATCTCGCGGAAACCCTCATACTCAGCTTGTCGAAGTATGAGGAATCTAATGCCCGCCGCCAGAGGCCTCGCGGCCGTCCTTGCCGAAGTCCGGCTGGTTCTCCGGCTTCGCCTTTTGGAACGCCGGCAGGGTCAAGCAATGGTCATATATACGCTGGATGGTCGGTATGCCGGACAAATCCACATCATAATGTTGTGAAGTGTGGACCTGCGGCACCAGGATGACGTCCGCCAACGTCGGGGTTTCACCATGGCAAAACGTGCCGGTCGCGGGATCGTCTGCCAAAAACGTTTCGACGATGTTTAAGCCCCGTGTCATCCAGTGCTGACGCCAGGAACGGATATCTGTTTCCTCGATATCGAGTTCGTTCGCCATATGGTGCGACACCCGCTGAACACAAAGTGCATGGGTATCGGCCACCATCGCCATGGCGATTTTACGAACGCGCGCGCGTCCCGCCGCATCGCTCGGCAGTAACGGCGGCTCGGGGCGGGTCTCTTCCAAATATTCGATGATTGCCATGGATTGAGTGAGCACCACATCACCGTCCACACCCTCGTCAATAAAGGTTGGTGCCGTGCGCTGGGGATTTAATTTCACGTATTCATCGTTTTCAGATCCTGTGAATTGGGCGCGACGACGATGTAATGCGGCTCGTACGCGAGGCCTTTGAGTGCCAGCGCGATCCGCACCCGGTAGGTTGAACCCGACCGGTAATAGGTGAAAAGCTTCATCGAGCTCAGTTCATCCCCAACTCATCGGCCATGCCGTACTCGGCAGCAAGGCCGGAGAGTTTTTTCCAGGTGTTGTCGTCGATGGTGATGCCTTCCTTGAGCCCCTTCAGGGTGCGTTCGTGCTCGATTTCGCCCGGGTAATAGACTTTATCGTATCCTTTCGCCGGTGGCGTGGTGTTCAGGTATTCGGCGAACTCGGTGATTTCGCCTTTGAACGTTTCGAGATCGCGGAACGCGGCGACATTGAAGACCGCCATGAACGAACCGTCGTTGTGCGGCCCGTCCGGGTTCACCCCGAAGCCAAGCCCCGGCAGCAGGGCGGAGAAAATCTCCACCATCGCCGATAGACCGTAGCCTTTGTAGCCTTCAGAACCACCCAGCGGCAGCAGTGCGCCGCCTTGCTTCAACTGGGTCGGGTCGCTCGTCGGGTTGCCGTCCTTATCGAGCAGCCAGCCGAGCGGCACCTCGGTGCCGCGTGCAACCGCGACGTTGATCTTGCCGGCCGCGGCGGCGGCGGTTGAAAAGTCGATATGAAAGGCCCCGTCCAGGTTTGAAGGCATGGCAATCGCAATCGGATTGGTGCCGAGGCGTTTTTCCTTACCGCCGAACGGCACCACATTCTTTTTCGTGCGCCCCGAGTCGCAGGTCATCATCGCGATCATGCCTTCCTTGGCGGCCATGATCGGATAATCCGCGACCCGCCCGACGTGGCTTTGCTGATAAATCGTGCACGCCGCGACATTTGATGTCTTCGCCTTTTCGATGGTGAGCTTCATCGCCTTTTCCGAGACCACGTAACCGAGGCCCCAGTTGCCGTTGATCACGGTCGTGGTCGGGCTTTCTTTTTCGATCTCGAACGGCGCACCCGGCACGATGTGGCCGTCACCGATACGCGCGATATAGGTCGGAATGGAAATGATCCCATGGGAGTCGTGCCCGGCTAAATTGGCGCCGATGGAATGACGCGCGACGATTTCGGCTTCGTCTTCGGCCACACCGGCCCCCTCTAAAAGTCGTTTGGCTATATGTTGCAGCTTATCGGCAGCGACGGTCGGCATGATCGGTTTTCCTCCAAGTGGGGTGTCATTAAATTTTGATTTTCAGAAGACTACCAAAGCCGCCGGTGATGGGATAGATGAAGAAGTCGCATTGAAACGATTTTTCACCGGAAGATTGTCGATGATAAAGCCCCAACAACCTAACGGCACCGAGATCGAGCCTCCTGACGGCGTCGAAATCGAGAACAAAGAGACCGTCTACGACGGTTATTTCAAGGTCGATAAATACACCCTGAAACATCGCCAGTTTGAAGGCTCCTGGAGCGGCGGCTTCACCCGTGAAGTGTTCGAGCGCGGCCATGCCGTAGCCGTGCTGCTCTACGATGCCGACCTCGATCAGGTCGTGTTAATCGAGCAGTTCCGGATCGGCGCTTATGCCGCGCGTAATTATCATCATTGGGATGACGATCATTCCCCCTGGTTAATCGAGGTCGTCGCAGGTATGGTCGAGGAAGGCGAAAAGCTCGAGGACGTCGCCCGCCGGGAAGCCGTCGAAGAAGCGAATTGCGCCATTAAAGAACTTGTTCCCGTGACCCACTATCTGGCAAGCCCGGGCGGGACATCGGAGACCATGGCGATCTTTTGCGGTCAAATTGACGCTTCGAATGCCGGCGGCGTTCACGGCCTCGATCACGAAGACGAGGACATCCGGGTGATCAGCGTGCCAACTTCGGAAGTGCTCATGATGCTCGATCAGGGGAAAATCAACAACGCGATGACCCTGATCGCCTTGCAGTGGTTCCGCCTCAATCACAAAAGTTTACGCACGAAATGGCGTTCTTGATCGCCCCGAATTTGGCGGCTACTCTGCCGCTCAACCATAACAACAACCCCTTCTCAGGGCTTTCACAGGACATCTGATGGATATACGCGACGGGTTTATCGAGAGCATCGGCAATACGCCGCTGATCAAGCTGCAAAAGGCTTCCGAGCTGACCGGCTGCAACATTCTGGCCAAGGCCGAGTTCATGAACCCGGGGCTATCGGTCAAGGATCGCGCCGCCCTCTACATCGTGCGCGATGCCGAGGAAAAAGGCCTGCTGCAACCGGGCGGCGTCATCGTCGAAGGCACGGCGGGCAACACCGGGATCGGCCTCGCGCTGGTCGGCAACGCGCTCGGTTACCGCTCCGTCATCGTCATTCCGGATACCCAAAGCGAAGAAAAAAAGGACATGCTGCGCCTCGCGGGTGCCGATCTGCGCCAGGTCCCGGCCGTGCCTTATAAGGACCCGAACAACTACGTGCATTATTCCGAGCGCCTGGCGAAAGAGATCGCCGAAACGGAACCGAACGGTGCCATTTGGGCTAACCAGTTCGATAATGTCGCCAACCGCGACGGCCATTACAAATCGACCGGACCGGAGATTTGGCGGCAAACCGACGGCAAGGTGGACGGGTTTATCTGCGCGGTCGGGACCGGCGGCACCCTGGCGGGGATTTCCATGTTCCTCAAGGAAAAGAACAAGGACATCAAGATCGGTTTGGCCGATCCGGGCGGGGCGGCATTGTACGAATATTATAAAAACGGCGAGTTGAAAGCCGAAGGCACGTCGATTTCAGAAGGCATCGGCCAGGGCCGTATCACGAAAAACATCGAGGAGATGGAAGTCGACTTTCCGTTTCGGGTGACCGACGAAGAAGCGCTGCCGATCGTGTTCAACTTACTGAAACAGGAAGGCCTCTGCATGGGGTTATCCACAGGCATCAATGTCGGCGGCGCTATTAAGCTTGCCCAGGAAATGGGACCCGGGCATACGATCGTTACGATTTTGTGCGACTACGGCACCCGCTATATGAGTAAAATCTTCAATCCGGCCTTCCTGAAAGAAAAAGGCCTGCCCTACCCCAATTGGCTCTAATAGTCCGAGGAGAAACGAATGTTACATTACCGTCGCGCCGGTTCCGGCCATCCGCTCGTGCTGCTACACGGTTTCGTCGGCGGATGCGATTATTGGGTCATGCAGGAAGTCGGCCTGAAGCACGGATTTGACGTCATCTCCGTCGATCTGCCGGGTTTTGCTAAAAGTGCCAACGAGCCCGAACAGGATACTCTCGAAGGCTACGCCAATTCGGTTTTGGAAGTCACCGACCACCTCGGGATCGAGAAGTTCTCCCTGCTCGGCTTCTCCATGGGTGGCATGATCGCGCAAGAACTCGCACACCGAAATCCGGAGAAGGTCGAAACGCTCATTCTTTACGGCTCATCGGCGGTCGGCGATCTACCGAGCCGGTTCGAATCCTGGGAGGCCTCCATCGAACGGCTTAAAACCCAAGGGGTCGAGGCGACCACGGATAAAACCGTCGCGACCTGGTTCGTCGACGGCGAAAACAGCCCGTTTCATGCTGCTTGCCGGGAAGCGTGCGGCGGGGCTTCAATCGATCACTGCATCAAGGTGATGCGCGCCATGCAAGGATGGGACTCACAATCCTGGCTGAACGAGCTGACCATGCCGACATTGGTGCTGGTCGGCGACATGGACCGCTCGACGACGCCCGAGGACTCCTTTATTCTTTGGAAAGGTATTCCAAACGCGGAATTCTGCATCATGCCCGGCTGTGCCCACGGCCCCCATTTGGAAGAACCCGAAATGTTCAACCGGATTTTGGAAAAGTTCCTGATCCGGCATCTGTAATGGAAAAATAAAAATATGGATTACGTCAATCCGAATGCCTTGGTGAGCACCGACTGGCTTGCCGATCATCTTGAGGACCCGAATGTTCGGGTGATCGATGCATCGTTTCCGATTCCAGGCGATACAACCGATTACAAAGCCGAATTCCGCAAGGCCCATATCCCAAACGCGGTGTACTTCGATATCGATGAAATCGCCGATCAGGATACCGAACTGCATCATATGCTCCCGACGGCGGATGAATTTGCCAATGCGGTCGGCAAACTCGGGATCGATAATGATCATCGCGTCATCGCTTATGACGTCGGCGGCGGATATGCCGCGGCGGGACGGGCCTGGTGGATGTTCCGCGCGTTCGGCCACGATAAGGTCGCGGTGCTTAACGGCGGCTTGAACAAATGGCGTCATGAAGGACGGCCGACGGAAAAAGGCAATGTGACATCACCACCGTCGCGGTTTTCAGCGACCTATCGCCCCGAACTCTGCCGGAATGTTGATCAAATGCTCGCGAACGTTACTGATCTGCAGTTTCAAGTTATCGACGCGCGCAGCGAGGGCCGGTTTTATGCCCGTGAGCCCGAACCCCGCGCCGGATCCCGCTCGGGACACATACCCGGCTCGAAGTGCATGTTTTACAAAGACTTCCTGCGCGAAGACGACGGCACTTTCAAATCTGCCGACGAGCTTCACCAAGCCTTCAAGCAGGCTGGTATTCAGTTTGATCAGCCGGCTGCCGCCTCTTGCGGTTCCGGTGTCACCGCCGCCATCCCGATCATGGCATTATATTTACTCGGTAATGAAAACGGCGCCATTTACGACGCCTCTTGGTCAGAATGGGGCATGCGCGAGGACCTTCCCATTGCAACAGGGTCAGAAGAGACGACCCCATGAAGAAAGACACCCGGATTACGACGACGGGGCGCCGGCCGGATAAAAACTTCGGGATCGTCAATCCGCCGGTCTATCACGCCTCGACAGTTATCTATCCCTCGATGGCGGCCCTCGATCAAGCGCATAAAGATCGCCGCAATGGCGTGAAAGGCGTTTATTACGGCCGTACCGGCACACCGACAACGCATGCGCTCGAAGACGCCGTCGCCGACCTTGAAGGCGGTGAGTGCTGCGTTGCCGTGCCTTCGGGCCTCGCCGCCATCGCCGCGGGCTTGGTCGCCTTTCTTGAAACCGGCGATCATCTGTTGATGACCGATAACGTTTACGATCCAACGAAAAGCCGCGTTTGCGAGGACTTGTTGAAAAAGTTCGGCGTCGAGACAACTTATTACGATCCGATGACCGGCAGCGGTATTGCTGATGCGATCAAAGAAAACACAAAGGTCGTCTTCGTCGAAAGTCCGGGGTCGCAAACGTTCGAGGTACAAGATATTCCGGCTATCGCTAAAGAGGCACACAAGAAAGGTGCCGTCGTGGTGATGGATAATACCTGGAGCGGTGGTTACTACTTCCAGCCCTTTGAACACGGTGTCGATGTTTCCGTGCACGCCGCGACCAAGTATATCGTCGGCCATTCCGATGCGATGCTGGGAACCGTCACCACCACAGAAGCATTGTTCCCCAAAATCAAATCGGCTGTGAATTCATTAGGCTATGCCGCAGCACCCGACGATTGCTATCTCGGTCTGCGCGGTCTGCGCTCGATCGCGGCCCGCCTTCCCCGGCATCAGGAAACCGGCCTGCTTCTCGCGAATTGGCTCGCCGAACAACCCGAAGTCGAGCGCGTGCTTCATCCGGCTCTGCCGAGCTGCCCGGGCCATGAATTTTGGAAGCGTGACTTTACCGGCTCATCCGGCCTGTTCGGCGTCGTTTTCAAGGAATTCTCCCCGAAAGCCTTGGCCGCCATGATCGACGGCATGGAATTGTTCCCCATCGGCTTTTCCTGGGGCGGTTATGAAAGCCTGATGGTGCCGACCTATCCGGCGGGCATGCGTTCAAACCCGCCTTGGCCG
>Ga0181593_10006567_pt1 | contig 10420 bp, 9 predicted proteins | sample 071ome_19_FD_133756 | JGI IMG/M metagenome (GOLD analysis project Ga0181593, IMG submission 133756) | Coastal salt marsh microbial communities from the Groves Creek Marsh, Skidaway Island, Georgia - 071413AT metaG (megahit assembly) | ecosystem: Environmental > Aquatic > Marine > Intertidal zone...
AAATACATAAAAAAAACAAAATAATAACTATAGATAAAAAATAAGATTCTTTGGATATACTGTAAAACTTACCTAATATTTGATACCCGCCATTATCAACACCATCAATAGCCCCCCAAATATTTGAAAAGCCATACAAAAAAACCAAGAAAATTACAGGGTTAAACCGGAAAGATAAAACCAATGAAGATCTCACAAATACACTCTACATATTTTTTAGTTTATATCTAAGAAAAGCCATTTTTTTAGCCAGTGGCCCAAGAAAGGACAGCACTAAAACAACAAGCTGCTTCATTGAGAAAAATTTAATATTTAAAGATTTAAGACTATACTTTATTGCATCACCACAATTACCAAAAAAAACACTCTGATAAGCAAAATTCAGCATTGCTTTAGCATACATTTTCTTCAGATCATTAGAAGCAATTTCAATATCTGCTAAACTTTTTTCTATTAACCCATTGAATACCCTATGATATCCATCAACAATTAATGGATTCACTCGATTTTGACTAGATGAAATACCAACCATTGCTCGGTAATACCCCAAAGGTGAATCAATATGAAAAATACTTCCAAATCTAGCTTCAAGTACATGAAGCTCCACATCTATAGCATTGTCAGTTAGCTGCCCCAAAGAGTTAATGCAAGCCTCCCTTCTTACCATCTTTGCAGAGTTTGCAAAAAATGGGAAATTAAAAATCAAACCTTCAATACTATAGACACCCTCTGAGTATTTTTTCAAGCTATCACTTTCTTTTAATGATTCCTTATTAACAACAATCATATCATGAGTAACCATTACTAACTCATCCCGATCATCTAATAAACCAGCTGCTTTTTTTAGCTTATTAGGCAAAGCACCATCGTCACCATCCATATGGCAAATATACTTTCCTTTTGCCATTCTGTAGCTTGTGATAGCGTTTTGAACAGCCCCTACATTTTTATCATGGTAGTTTCTTACTATTAAATCGGGATATCGTTGAGCAAAGCTCTCAACAACTTTTCTTGTTTCATCTGTCGAACAGTCTTCGCCCACGATAATCTCAAAAGGAAAATCCGTTACCTGATCCACTAAGCTTTGCAAGCATTCGGCAATGTATCTTTCCTGATTGTATGTCACAACACATACCGATACCTTAATATCTGAACTCATAATTTAACGCCAAATAATTTTTGATTAAGCACTTTACGGACTACCGAAGATGAAACCATAGCAAGGAAAATGGCAAAAAATGACAAGACAACCAGCGTAAATAACGCCTCTTGCCGAGTTTGATAACTCATATAAACACTCGCCAGAAACAGTAGTAGCATTACTGGTGCATAAATAACTGCAATATCTTTCACCAACCACGCTAAATGAATGCCAGACAGTAGTTTATGATGCACATACCCAACCCAAAAGATTAAGTACAAACTATTAATGCCCAGCCACGCCCAGCCTGCACCTACACCACCATATTCAGATGCTGCCCAGATGATAGCTGGTATAAGCGTGACTACGGTTACCAGGTTTCCCATCAGGTGGTAGCGTAAGCTACCCAATGCGTATTGTAGGTAATATGGGAAAGCGGATACCGCCAGTATACTGTTGCCGAGTGCATACAGGGTGAGGATCGGGGCGGCATTGCTGGCGATCGCTTGATCGCCTGTCCATGCATAGAGCAACGGCTCGGCAAAAAATGCGATGGTAAGCGATGCGGAGCCCGCAACCACGCTCACTAACTGTGTCGCATTGCGATATACCTGAATCATTTCTTCATTCTTGCCTTCTGCATGAAGCCTCGCCATACGAGGCATAATGACGGCGCTTACCGGGGCGCTCAGAATCATAATTCCACTGGCAACCAGCACAGCCAGGGTAAAGAAGCCGTATTCTGCCAAAGATAAAATGCCGGAAAGAATCAGCTTGTCAGTTTGTGTTACCAAAACCCATACCAATGATGTAAAGGCTATGGTTAATGCAAACTTCAGCACGGGTTTAACCGGCTGTATGCTCCAGCCGATAATTTCACTCTTAGCTAGTGAAGGCTTAAGCTTATTACTCATCAGGTGCAGCCCAAGCACTTCGAAAATAGCAACCGAGAATTGATGCCAGAAAAATACCGTTGGTGTAAAACCATACTGCCACATGATGATAAATACTGCCGGAAAGCGGAGTGTTGCAATGATCGCATTGAAGACACTTAACCACACCAAGCGTTCAGAACCGGTAATAACACCTCGGTATAAGCCACCTAACCAACGCAGGGCAACACTGATAGCCATAATTTGAACGGCCACTACAACAGTATTCATATTAAGGGTTTCAACCTGCAGCCATTTGTAAGCGATGGTCTCTGCTAATAACCACAAAGCCGCACCACCGATGACTGCTATCGCAAGAAAAATCAGGCTCAAGGCCCGGAATAACTGTCGATATTGCAAGGCTGACATTGAGCCGGCGCGGTAGCGCGCGGTTTCACGGCCAATGGTTGGCGTTAAGCCTAAATCCAGTAGCGCGAACCAGGCTTGCAACATGGCAAAAAAGCCGACTAAGCCGTAGGCTTCTGCGCCCATATATTTGATATACAGGGGCAGAATTAATATGCCGATTCCAGCAACATAGAGTTGACTCAAATAGTTAGCAACAATGTTTTTTTTCAATGACACTACTAATTATTCCTCATAGAACTGAGTTCTCATTCGATACTTTGTGTCATTTTTTTCATATATAGAGAACCCATGTTTTTCATATAACCTTATTGCACCAAAGTTATCTTTCTCAACCTCCAGCTCACAGTACTGAAAACCACGCTCATCACAGACAGCCAAAACATCTTTTAATAGCTCAGATGCGATCCCTTTTCCTCTGAATTTATCATTGAGCAAAACCAATGTAATAAAGGCAGCTTTCTGTGTTGGGTCATTGCAATAAAAAGCTATAAAACCAGACAGGGTATCTCCAGAGTATTTTTTTACAAACTCAGCACTTTGCTTCAGTTTTTTCAGATAGTGACCGATATCAACGCCAGAAATAAATCTCCCTTTAGAAGCATTCTGTTCCTCCCAAATCAGAGACTCTATTTCTTTGAAATCACACCTTTTTAAACCTTTACTCTGTGACAACACGAATATCATTTTCCATATTATCAACCATATCGAGCATCACTTCCAAACTCGGATACTGCAAGATCATAGTACCCAGTGTATCGTGGGAGCCACTGAATTTAGACACCCTGTCGCCCACTTGAACCTGAACATCTTGCTCAACAATGTATTCTTTTGCTCTATCGGACAACCACAGCCCCTTAAAGGTACCATCTTCGACAGAGTGCACCATATAACTCGACCAATACCCTTGTGTAGGTTGCATTTTTAAAGCCTGGCAATCCAACCCGAGCGCTGCATCCACGGTATATTTAATAAGGTCAACATTTGTTGAGTAACGGATAACTTCTGGTATTAGGCAGCCACCATTACGAGGGCCTAATTCTAGGAAATAAAACTTCCCTTCCTCAGTGAACATAAAGTCAAAGTTTAAAGCACCCATCTTCATATTGAGTAAATTCAGCAAGCGCTGAGTTTCTTTATGAGCAATCGCTTGTAAATCTTTACAATGGGAAGTAGGAAAGGTTTGGCCAATGGGCACCAAGCCATTGCAAAGCTTGTCAAAATGCTCATCGGCCCAACAGCGAAACACCAGATCACCATTAACGATGAAGCCATCACCAGCAACCTGATAACCAGTTTTAACAATGCGCTCTTCTACAACTACTTTTTTCTCACGCGAGAAGCTAAGCGCATGCTCAAATGCATTTTCAAAATCAGCAGTATCTTGAAGATGCGTTACACCTTTACTCCCTGATGAATCAACTGGTTTAACAAACGCTGGCACACCTATTTGATTAAGCCATTGCTTCGCCTTTTCAACATCATAAAACGACTGTGAACGTGGAACATTAAAACCGTTATCAGATAAAAACTTACGAAATAAGTCTTTGCGAGCCAGAATCTCAACCGACTCATAAGGATTTCCAGGCAATCCAAGATTTTCTGAGACATAAGCCGCTGTGGGTGCCGCTGGATCTGAAGCATACGCAACAATGCCGTCAATATTCAGTGATTTGGCTAATTCTAGCACCGCTTCTTTATCGGTCGTCGACACGTCATGATACTCATGAGCAAGCTTATGACCCGGATTTTCGGGCAAGTAGTCACAAGTAATCACATAGTGACCTTGTTCCAGTGCATATTTTATTGGTGGAATTTGTGTTGGTGCACCACCCAAAAATAGTATGCGCTTCATGATTAAACAACCTTTCGAATAATATTTGAGATCTGGACAATATCAGCTTCAGATAAGCCTACATATAACGGCAAACAAACAATCCGTTTGGCAATATCTTCAGACACTGGCATAACTCGCTTATCAGCGTATTGACTACAGTTCAGCGAAGGATAAAAATAACGACGGGCAACAATGCCCTGCTGCTTCAAGCTTTCTAAGAGTTTTATAACCTGGGCTTCGCTTTTCAGCACAACTGGCATATAAGCATAATTTGCACTTGATGCAACGTTCAATACCTGCAATTCTATTTCAGCCGGTAATTGCTGTTGATATTGCTCGACAATGGCTTTTCGTGCAGCTAGGTTTTTTGCCATTTCATCGAGTACGCACAAACCCATTGCGGCCTGAAATTCATTCATCTTGGCATTAATACCCGGGCCGGAAATATTTTCGGGCCCAGCAAGGCCAAAGTTAATTACCTGCTGTGCGCGTTCCAGATCGGCCTTGTGTTTAAATACAATCGCTCCACCTTCGATGGTGTGGAACAATTTAGTGGCATGAAAGCTCAAGGTGGCGGCATCCCCCCAGTTCAAAAGACTTCCATCCTTATAATTTACGCCAAAAGCATGTGACGCATCATAGATTACTTTTAACTGGTGTTTTTGCGCTATCTCATCAATCGCTGCAACTTCACACGCATTGCCGAATACATGTACGGGTACAATCGCACGTGTACGCCCTGTTATGGCAGCTTCAATGTTAGCTGGGTTCAGACACCAACTACTGGCATCGATATCAGCAAACACAGGCGTTATACCTTCCCACTGCAATGAACTCGCGGTTGCTACAAAGGTAAATGGCGTGGTGACAGCCTCTGCTATTTCGCAACAACCTGTATCGCTGATACCCAGTGCTTTATAAGCCACCTGTAACGCCAGTGTGCCATTTGACACTAGCAGTAGGTTTTCTACCCCTAAGTATTCTTGCAATCGCTGCGTCAGCTGTTGCAACAATGGACCATTATTGGCTAACCAGCGACGCTCATAAATGCCATCGATATATGCATTCAGTTTTTCACGGCTAGGAAGATAAGGTTTTGTGACAGGTATCATAATTCGCCTTTTGCAAGACTTAGCATATATTGGCCATAACTGTTCTTTTGCATTGGTTTTGCAAGTTCTTTCAAATCGGACTTGCTCAGCCAATCATTATTAAAAGCAATCTCTTCTAAACAGGCCACTTTATAGCCTTGCCGACTCTCAATGGTTTCAACAAATTGCGCGGCTTGCAGTAGGCTTTCATGAGTACCCGTATCGAGCCATGTAAAGCCACGACCTAGTAGTTCAACATTTAGGCTGTTTTGCTCTAGGTATGCATTGTTGACGCAGGTGATTTCTAGTTCACCTCTGTCGGACGGCTTTACTGTCTTTGCTATATCAACCACTTTGTTGTCGTAAAAATATAACCCCGTTACTGCATAATTTGACCTCGGATGTTCAGGTTTCTCTTCTATGGATTTTGCTTTCATGTTTTGGTCAAACTCTACTACACCAAACCGTTCTGGGTCTTTTACCTGATAGCCAAAGACGGTAGCTCCCCTTCCTTGCTTAGCATTAAGAAGCGCTTCTTTTAGCTTGGGCGTGAAACCTTGACCATAGAAAATATTATCACCTAACACCAAAGCCACATCGTCATCGCCAATAAACTCTTCACCTATAATAAATGCCTGCGCTAAACCATCAGGGCTTGGTTGTATTTTATAAGTGAAGTTTACGCCAAACTGACTACCATCTTTAAGCAAGCGCTGATAGCCTGCCATATCTTCTGGCGTTGATATAATTAAAATATCTCGAATACCTGCCAACATAAGCACAGAAATCGGATAAAAGATCATGGGCTTATCATATATAGGAAGAAGCTGCTTAGAAACACCCATGGTAATTGGATACAAACGTGTACCTGAACCACCGGCAAGAACGATACCTTTCATACTATACACTCACTCCTAATCGCTCACGTTGATAACTACCATCCTGAACATGTTGCACCCACTCTTTATTTGAGAGATACCACTCAACGGTATTACGAATGCCTGACTCAAAGGTTTCCAAAGGTGTCCAACCCAATTCTTTTTGGATTTTACTTGCATCAATCGCATATCGAAGGTCATGCCCCGGTCGGTCTTTTACATAGGTTATTAGACCTTTAAACCCCTCTGGGTTCCCACCTTCTCGGGAATGGCTATTTTCTGGAATGAGTTCTTCTAGTAATTCACAAATGGTTTGGACAACTTCTATATTCTGCTTTTCGTTGTGTCCACCAATATTATAGGTTTCACCGATTTGGCCTTCTGTTAAAACCTTATATAAAGCTCGGGCGTGATCTTCCACATAGAGCCAATCGCGTACTTGATCGCCTTTGCCATAAATGGGTAAAGCCTTTCCTTCCAAGGCATTAAGAATCACAAGTGGGATCAGTTTTTCTGGAAAATGATATGGTCCGTAATTGTTTGAGCAATTCGTTATAATAGTTGGAAAACCATAAGTACGTTTCCATGCTCTTACAAGGTGATCAGAACTGGCTTTACTTGCAGAATATGGGGAGCTTGGTGCGTAAGCCGTTTCCTCAGTAAATAGGTCTTCTGGATTTTCTAGGTCGCCATATACTTCATCCGTTGATATATGATGGAATCGAAACAGACTTTTTCTGTCTTCAGATAATCCATTCCAATAGGCTCTAGCAACCTCTAAGAGTGTGTAAGTACCCACAATATTAGTTTCTATAAAAGCGGCAGGCCCATCAATAGACCGATCAACATGACTCTCAGCCGCTAAATGCATGACGGCATCTGGCTGATACTGGACAAAAACACGCTCCAACTCTACTCGATCACAAATATCTACTTGCTCAAACGAGTAGCGTGTTGATTCCGCTACATCTTTTAAACTTTCTAAATTACCGGCGTAAGTAAGCTTGTCGAGATTGACAACTGAATCTTGAGTATCATTTACAATATGGCGCACTACAGCCGAACCAATGAATCCAGCACCGCCTGTTACCAGAATTTTCATACCGTTCCTAAAAAATCTTTATACCATGGCATTGCTTCTTCAATACCTTGCTGAATTCTATATTTCGGCTCATAACCCAGTTTATTATTTGCTTTACTAATATCCGCTTGAGAATGACGCACATCCCCTGCACGAAAATCGCGATAAACGGGCTCTTTGTCACTATCAATACCATTGCTCGCCAATGCTGTTTTGATCGCAGTAAATAGATCATTCAGTGTAGTACGATCACCCACTGCAACGTTGTATACTTGGCCTTTTGCGCCATCTTCCGCAGTTGCGGCTAGAATATTCATTTGCACTGTATTATCGATATAGCAAAAGTCGCGACTGGTCTCGCCATCACCATTGATGAATACGTCTTCGCCTTGAATCATTGAAGCCGTCCATTTCGGGATCACCGCCGCATAAGCACCGTTTGGATCTTGGCGTTTACCGAATACATTAAAATAACGCAAACCAATTGTTTTAAAGTCATAAGTACGCGCATATACACTGGCATAGAGTTCATTAACGTATTTTGTAACTGCATAGGGTGAGAGAGGATTACCGATATTTTCTTCAACTTTCGGTAGCGCCGGATGATCACCATAAGTAGAGCTACTAGCAGCATACGTAAAGCTTCTGACACCCTCTTCTTTTGCTGCTTGCAGCATGTTAAGAAAACCTGTGATGTTTGCAGAATTTGTTGTAATTGGGTCTTCAATAGAACGTGGTACAGAACCCAGTGCGGCTTGATGCAGAACAAAATCAACTCCCTTCACGGCATAGGCGCAATTTTCGTAATCACGAATATCACCCTCAATAAAGGTAAAATTATTCCATTGTGAAGCGCTAACTAAACCCTTTACCTCATCTAGATTTCGTTGGTAACCTGTCGCAAAATTATCCAAACCAACAACTCGCTGCCCAAGTTTAAGGAGGGTCTCCAATAGATTTGAACCAATAAAACCGGCTACACCTGTAACCAGCCAAACTTTCGGGCTTTTCTGCAATTTACGCTTTACTTCTTCGTAACGAGACATAATATTCCTTGGGCTTTAGCTGTGCTACAACCGCATATCGATACATTGCTTCGGCAATACGTACTTTAAGTCATACAATACATGATTCGCTTTACCTAACTTGCGAATACTATCCGCTCCCATTTCCTTAAATTGGTTGTGACCAACTGCTATTATAATTCCGTCGTATTGGTCGTTTTGGTAATTCGTAGTTACCTCCACCTCATATTCGTGATAAGCTTCTTCAGCAGAACACCATGGGTCTACAATATCCACCTGAATATTGTATTCTTTTAGTTCATTCACAATATCGACTACCCTAGTATTACGTAGGTCCGGGCAATTTTCTTTGAAGGTTAAACCCATTACCAAAACTTTTGCACCATCCACCTGAATTCGCTCTTTAACCATACGCTTCACCAACTGGGAAACAACATACTCACCCATATGATCGTTCAGTCTTCGACCGGCTAAAATCATTTCAGGGTGATAACCTGCAGCCTGCGCTTTATGTGTCAGGTAATATGGGTCTACACCGATGCAGTGGCCACCTACCAAGCCAGGACGGAATGGTAAAAAATTCCATTTCGTTCCTGCTGCCTGAAGCACTTCAAGCGTATCTATCCCTAACCTAGAAAAGATAATTGATAATTCATTAATCAACGCAATATTCACGTCACGCTGAGTGTTTTCTATCACCTTAGCAGCTTCAGCGACACGAATACTACTGGCCTTATGTGTTCCTGCAGTGATAATTGATGTATACAAGGCATCTACAAAGTTTGCAATTTCCTCGGTAGATCCACTGGTCACTTTCAATATATTGGTAACTCGGTGCTCTGTATCACCCGGGTTAATCCGTTCTGGGCTATAACCTGCATAAAAATCTCGATTAAACTGAAGCCCCGACACTTTTTCTATAGCAGGGATGCAATCCTCTTCTGTAGCACCGGGGTAGACCGTTGACTCATAAATAACTAGATCACCTTTACCTATTACACTACCCAGCATTTCGCTTGCTTTAATTAGCGGAGTTAGATCGGGACGTTTATACTCATCAATAGGTGTCGGAACGGTTACAATATATGTATTGCAAGATTTAAGATCATCGACCTGAAAAGAAAACTTCAATTTCTTTGCAGCGGACAACTCATCAGAAGTCACCTCAAGAGTCGAATCAAATCCTGATTTCAATTCATTAATTCGCCTATGATTAATATCAAATCCAATGACTTCCTTGGTCTTACCGAACTCAACAGCAAGTGGCAGGCCTACATAGCCCAATCCGATTATTGCGATCTTTATATTGTTTAAATTCATGTACCACCAATACGTTAAAACGTAATATCTTATTTTTTTGCCTATAAAAATCTAATTCAACACTCTTTTACACTGATTGTTTGTTTTTCAGACACAGCGATTACCCCTTACATTTTTTCTATTACGACCAACTGAATACCACTTTTAATTAGTCTGGGTGTGCACGTTTATGATTTGGATAATTTTCAATCAACTTTTTATCGTATTGTTCTTTTGCTTCATGCTCGCCATGTATCCGCCTGATTCTTTTAAGTTTTTTCAAACCCGCCCTACAAAATGTATCAGATCTTTTTGGCCTGTGTGTGCACTTTATCCGCCAATTATAGGGGCTTTTGCATGTATATTTAGTTGTTGTCCGTCTATGTCTAGGTCGCCATCTTTCGGTGTAAATGTTTGCATAATTCGAGCCATAGCACCTTTCACTTGATCCCCCCAAACTGCTCGTTATGAAGAGGCCCAATGAGCATGGCTTTTAAGCAGGTCATCATTCGATCAAGGTTACACGTACCGCTCGCCGCTATAACGATACCAGGCCTTTTGGTAGGCATTGCAGGGGGCACTGTAGCCAAATGCTGTGCATGGGATTCAATGACTATGATATTGTCGTAATGTGAGGAGTGGCGTTTTTCATTGAGTTTTCTGGTGGCTTCTTTACCCCCGCATTGCACGAGGCGCTTGTAGATCTCGGTGAATTTCGCCGCCAATGGGGAGTCTGCGATTACGAGGTTGTTACAGTTTATTCCCTTACA
>Ga0181593_10006570_pt1 | contig 10419 bp, 8 predicted proteins | sample 071ome_19_FD_133756 | JGI IMG/M metagenome (GOLD analysis project Ga0181593, IMG submission 133756) | Coastal salt marsh microbial communities from the Groves Creek Marsh, Skidaway Island, Georgia - 071413AT metaG (megahit assembly) | ecosystem: Environmental > Aquatic > Marine > Intertidal zone...
CGTTCAAACGCCTCGGGCACCATGCCGCGATAGGCTTTTTGCAGCACATGAAAGTCAGGGGACTCATCCTGGCTGGTTTCCATATCAAGAAAGGTTTTCACCCGTTCATCGCTCCACCATTCGTCACGAACGGCTGGCTGGGTTCTGTCGGCACCGGTTTTCTTTTCAGTTTTCATGGGGGAATTCCCTGATAGTTAACGTATTGGTAATACTGGGGTCAGAGCAACCTGATCACAGGCTGATTTATAAGCCAGATTTCACAGCAATCAAGTTGGTCTGACCCCGGCCAGGCTATCTGGCCAATTTTTCCTTGAGCATTTTGTTCACCTGCCCGGGATTGGCTTTACCCTGGGAGGCTTTCATGATCTGGCCGACAAAGAAGCCGATCACCTGTTCCTTGCCTTCCTTGAACTGCTGCACCTGAGCCGGGTTGTTGGCAATGACTTCATCCACCATGGCCTCGATGGCACCGGTATCTGTCACCTGCTTCAGGCCTTTGCTTTCGATGATGGTGTCGGCATCGCCTTCGCCAGCCACCATGGCCTCAAAGACTGTTTTGGCAATTTTTGAGGAAATGGTGTTGTCGATGATGCGTTTGATCAGGCCGGCCAGGGCGTCGGCGCTGATGACACTCCTGCTGATCGGTAACTCTTCCTTATTGAGGTAGGCCTGCAAGTCACCCATGACCCAGTTGGCAGACAGCTTTGCATCATTGCAGCCGGAAACCACGTCCTCAAAATAGTTGGCGGTATTCAGGTCGCTGGACAGCACCATGGCGTCATAGTCACTCAGGCCATACTGTTCACAGAAACGCTTGTGTTTCACATCCGGCAGTTCGGGCAGGGTGGCGCGAACGGCTTCAATGAACTCATCGTCGATTACCACGGGCAGCAGATCCGGTTCCGGGAAATAGCGGTAGTCGTTGGCCACTTCCTTGCTGCGCATGGAGCGGGTTTCGTTTTTGTCGGAATCGTAAAGACGGGTTTCCTGGATGATTTCGCCGCCGTCCTCAACGATGTCGATCTGGCGTTCCACTTCCACATTGATGGCTTTTTCCACGAAGCGGAATGAATTGATGTTCTTGAGCTCTGTCCGGTTGCCCAGCTTGTCACTGCCTTTGGGGCGTATGGAGACGTTGGCATCACAGCGCATGGAGCCCTGGGACATGTCGCCATCGGAAATGCCCAGGTACAGAATCAGTGAGTGAAGTTTCTTCAGATAGGCAACAGCTTCCTTGGCGCTGCGAAGATCGGGCTCGGATACGATTTCCAGCAGGGGAGTGCCTGCCCGATTCAGATCGATCCCGGTTTTGCCATGGAAATCCTCATGCAGGGACTTGCCGGCATCCTCTTCCATATGGGCGCGGGTGACGCCGATGGTTTTCTGGGTGCCATCCTCCATATCAATAACCAGCTGGCCCTTGCCTACCGTGGGGTAATCGAGTTGGGAGGTCTGGTAGCCCTTGGGCAGGTCAGGATAGAAATAGTTTTTGCGGTCGAAAATGGATTTCATCCCTATCTGTGCATCAATGGCCAGACCGAATTTAACGGCCATCTTCAGGGCTTCCTTGTTGAGCACTGGCAGTGTGCCGGGCATGGCCAGGTCGTAGATACTGGCCTGTGTGTTTGGCTCAGCACCAAAGGCGGTGCTGGTGCCTGAAAAAAGCTTGGATGCCGTGGCCAGTTGCACATGCACTTCAAGGCCAATAACTGTTTCCCATTCCATCTCTGACATTATCCTCTGTTACTTGCCGGGTGCACGTTTGTGCCAGTCGGTGGCCAACTGGAACTGGTGGGCGACGTTGAGCAGTTGCGCTTCGGCAAAATCCCTGCCCACGATCTGCAGGCCGATGGGGAGATTTTTCACCAGGCCGACAGGAATCGACATGCCGGGCAATCCCGCCAGATTCACGGCTATCGTGTAAATGTCTTCCAGGTACATGGTGACCGGGTCATCATTCTTGGAGCCGATGGGGAAGGCCGTGTGGGGTGATGTCGGCCCCATGATGACATCCACGTCTTCGAAGGCGCGCTGGAAATCATTCTTGATCAAACGGCGGATTTTCTGGGCCTTGATGTAATAGGCGTCGTAATAGCCGGCGGACAGGGCATAGGTGCCTACCATGATGCGGCGTTTGACCTCGGCACCGAAGCCTTCGCTGCGGCTGCGCTTGTACATGTCTTCCAGGTCGCTCGGGTTTTCGCAGCGGTAACCATAACGGACGCCGTCATATCGGGACAGGTTGGCAGAAGCTTCGGCAGGGGCAATCACGTAATAGGCAGACACCGACAGGTGGCTGTTATCCAGACTGACCTCTTTGACGGTGGCGCCAAGTTTTTCAAATTCAGCCACGGCATCACGAATGACTTTTTCAACATCGCTGTTCAGACCTTCAGAGAAGTGCTGTACGGGCAGGCCGATCTTCAGACCGTTCAGCGGTTTGTCCAGGCTGGCGGTGTAATCCTCGGTCGGTGCTTCGCTGCAGGTGGAATCCCTGGGATCGCTGCCCGCCATAACATTGAGCATCATGGCCGCGTCTTCGGCAGACTGGGTCATGGTACCGGCCTGGTCGAGACTGGAGGCAAAGGCCACCATCCCCCATCGGGAAACCCGGCCATAGGTGGGTTTCAGACCGGTGATGCCGGTAAAGGATGCGGGCTGGCGAATGGAACCGCCGGTGTCGGTAGCTGTAGCACCGGCACATAAGCGGGCAGCGACGGCAGCGGCCGAACCGCCGGAAGACCCCCCTGGCACCAGGCTGCGGTTCCAGGGATTTTTTACCGGGCCATAAAAACTGGTTTCGTTGGATGAGCCCATGGCGAATTCATCCATGTTGGTTTTGCCCAGAACCACGGCACCGGCACGATTGAAATTTTCCACCACCGTGGCGTCGTACGGTGAGATGAAGTTATCCAGCATTTTTGAGGCGCAGGAGGTTCTGACGCCCTTGGTGCAGAACAGATCCTTGTGCGCGATAGGGATGCCGGAGAACGGACCAGCCTCACCTTTACTGCGGGCCTCATCGGCAGCCCTGGCCTGGGCCATGGCCTGTTCTTCACACACAGTGATAAAGGCATTGAGGTCGCCGTTTTCACTAGCGATCTGCCTGAGATATTCCTGTGTCAGTTCCAGGCTGGAGAATTCACCGTTAGCCAGTGCCCTGGAAATTTGTGCCAGGCCGAGTTCAGTCATCATTACTATCCTGCTTTTATTGCTGTCTGGGCAGAGTTAAATCTTGGAGGTCTTGTACAGGTTGCAGCCGCCGGGGTTGATCGCTTATTCGATCACCTTCGGAACCAGGAACAGCCCTTCTTCGCTTTCAGGGGCCAGGGTCTGCAGTTCGTCACGGTGGTTGGACTCGGTCACTTCATCGACGCGCAGCCGCTGGACCGCATCAAAGGCATGGGCCAGGGGCTGAACCTCGTCGGTATTAACCGACTGCATCTGGTCGATGAGATTGAGGATGTTGGACATGCTTTTGGCGGCTTCTTCCTTTTCCTGATCACTCAGGTGCAGGCGGGCCAGATGAGCAATGTTCTCAACGTCGCTTAGGGCTATGGACATGATTGACTCCGTGATCAAAAAAGGCAAAAACCAGCTAAAAAAGTGACCTAAATCTGACAAACCAGATTTAATTCTTGCTCTCAGTAATAGTGGTTGCTAGAGTTGCCCGAGCTGAATCCGCTAATTATACTGGATTAACAACGGATAGAGCCAACCCCCCCGCTTTATTTATCATTTAGATATCATTTAGAGAGTCATCTGAACTTATGTTGAAGAAGTTACGTGGTATGTTCTCCAACGATCTGTCGATCGATCTGGGGACCGCGAATACCCTGATTTATGTCCGCGACCAGGGCATAGTCCTCAATGAACCTTCGGTGGTTTCCATCCGTATTCATAACGGCCAGAAAACCGTCACAGCGGTTGGGGCCGATGCCAAACGCATGCTTGGCAGGACGCCGGGCAATATCACCGCCATCAGGCCGCTGAAAGACGGGGTTATCGCTGACTTCCAGGTAACCGAAAAAATGCTGCAGCACTTTATCCATAAAGTGCATGAGAATTCCTTTATTCGCCCCAGTCCCCGTGTGCTGGTGTGTGTGCCCTGCAAATCCACCCAGGTGGAGCGTCGTGCGATTCGCGAATCGGTGATGAGTGCAGGGGCCCGGGAGGTGCGATTGATCGAAGAACCCATGGCTGCTGCCATCGGTGCCGGACTGCCGGTTGAGCAGGCCAGTGGTTCCATGGTGGTGGATATCGGCGGTGGTACCACCGAGATCGCCATCATCTCCCTCAATGGCGTGGTGTATTCCGAGTCCGTGCGTATCGGTGGCGACCGCTTTGATGAAGCCATCACCACCCACGTGCGTCGCAACTACGGCAGTCTGATTGGTGATGCCACGGCAGAGCGTATCAAAAAGGAAATCGGCTGCGCCTTCCACAGTACCGAAATTCGTGAAATCGATGTTCGCGGTCGCAACCTGGCCGAGGGTGTGCCGCGCAGCTTCACCCTGAACAGTGATGAAATTCTTGAAGCCCTGCAGGAGCCGCTGTCCTCGATCGTCCAGGCAGTGAAAAGCGCTCTTGAGCAGTCTCCACCGGAACTGGCTTCCGATATCGCTGAAACTGGCCTGGTGCTGACCGGTGGTGGTGCCTTGCTCCGCGACCTGGATAAACTGCTGAGCGAGGAAACCGGTCTGCCGGTCATCGTTGCAGATGATCCGCTGACCTGTGTTGCCCGTGGTGGTGGAAAAGCCATGGAGTTGATGGATGCCCATGATCTGGATCTGTTGACACTGGAATAGGGAGCAAGCGACGTAGATCCAGAATTTCCTGCGATTTGCCCCATTGAATTGAAGAAAGCCCGGCCTGTTAAGGAACCGGGCTTTTTTTATCTCGCTGCCTGATTTTTTTGGCAGAATTTCCCATCCTCCCGGTAATTACCCTTTATCCTTCAACCTATATCTTTTATCCTTCGCGCAGCTTCCCTGACACTTCATTAGGGTTTTAACACTATCAAATCGTTATTCATTCAAGGTTCGTCGCAAGGTTATCGACTGCTGGGGCTCGCCCTGTTGTCGATGGTCATGATGCTTGCCGACAGTCGTTTTGACTACCTCTCCAGAATTCGTTTTTACGCGGCCTACATGGCCACACCATTGCATTGGCTTGCTGATACTCCCCGGTCCATCCAGGATTCTGTAAACAACAATTTCCAGAGTCGCGGCTATCTCATCGCTGAAAACCAGCGGCTAAAGGAGCAGCTGTTAATGCAGCAGTTCACCCTGCAGAAGCTGGGACACCTGGAAGCAGAGAACAAACGTCTCAATGACCTGCTCAATGCCTCGAGTATCGTGGATGAGAAGGGGGTGCTGGCCCAGTTGACCGGCGAGTCTCCCGATCCGTTTTCCAAGCGGGTGCTGATCAACAAGGGGTCTGCCGAAGGGGTTTATATAGGACAGCCGGTACTGGATGCCTACGGGTTGATGGGGCAGGTAGTGGATGTCGAACCCTATTTCAGCTGGGTATTGCTGATCACGGATCCACAGCACTCCACCCCGGTACAAATCAACCGCAATGGCAATCGTGCCATTGCCTCGGGAACCCAGGACAGCCAGCATCGCCTGGTGCTCAACAATATTTCAGATACGTTTGATGTCATCGTGGGTGACTCTCTGGTGACCTCCGGTTTTGGCGGACGTTTCCCGGCCGGCTATCCGGTTGGCGTGGTAAGCAGTGTGGAGCATGATCCGGGTGAGCCATTTGCCATCGTCACCGTTGAACCAACCGCCCAGCTGGATAACACCCGCAATGTACTGCTGGTTTTCAAATAGGGATTGAACGTGGGACCTCAAAATTACAGTAGCGGCGGCTGGGTGATTGTAAGTACTGTCATTCTGGCGGGGCTGTTTTCCATAATTCCGTTGCCGGACTGGCTGGAAGCCTATCGTCCTGAGTGGGCAGCACTGGTCATGATCTACTGGGTTATTGCCCTGCCGCACCGGATAGGACTGTTTACCGCCTGGCTTGTCGGGTTGTTCATGGATGTCCTTGAGGGTTCGCTCCTGGGACTCAACGCGCTGGCCCTTGCGCTGGTGGCTTATCTTGCCATGAGCCTGTATCAGCGGATGCGTATGTTTACCGCTATTCAGCAAAGCAGTACCGTGCTTATCCTGGTGGGCATCCACCAGTTGCTTTCCTTCTGGGTTCTTACAGCCAACAGCCAGAATACGGCGCCGAACCTGATTTTCATGATCTCGGCACTGTCCAGTGCCATCATCTGGCCTTTTGTGTTTCTGGGGCTCAGGTACCTGCGTCGCAGCTTTCATGTAGGCTGATTCGGCAGCTACGGTAGCAAAAGACTCTTCCCCCTCTATATAATCCCCCGTTTGATTCAATGTCTCCGGTTCGGGACCGGATTTTCAGGGGGAATGTCATGTCCAATAGCAGAATAATCAAGGGATATGCAGCCAGTGCACTGCTTTTTCTGGCAGTGGGTTGCAGCCAGGAAGAGCCGGCTTCACAGGCTGACACCCAGGCAGCTGCACCAGCCCGGGCGGCGTCGACCACTGCCTCCAGTCCGCTCAACACGCATCCCATGGCCCTGCCGCCAGTGGCGGACTGGCCGACCAATGGGGGTTCCTTTTACAACCAGCGCTGGTCGCCCCTGGATGAGATCAATCGGGATAACGTGACCAACCTGAAGGCAGTCTGGCGTGCTCACCTGAATGGATCGGGTATGGAAACCAAGCATTCAGCTGAAGGCACCCCGATATATCAGGACGGGGTTCTTTACATGAGCACCGGTGATTCTGATGTTTTTGCCGTGGACGTGGAAAGTGGTGAACTGAAGTGGGATTACGTCTCGGTATTTCCTGAAGGCATGGGTGAGCAGGTCTGCTGTGGTTGGGACAACCGCGGTGTCGCCATTGGTGGCGGCAAGGTCTATGTTGGGCAGCTGGATGCCAAACTGGTTGCCCTGGATCAGGAAACCGGTGAGGTGTCCTGGGAAGCCCAGGGTGCCCGCTGGGAGGATGGCTACAGCATCACATCAGCACCCCTGTATTATGACGGTCTCGTGATAACCGGTTATGCGGGGGCCGAGAAGGGCGTGCGCGGCCGGGTTCAGGCTTTTGATGCCGAAACCGGAGAAAGCGTCTGGACCTTCTATACCATTCCGGGTCCCGGGGAAATTGGTCATGAGACCTGGCCGCAGGACAATGATGTCTGGCAATACGGTGGAGGGACTGTCTGGCAGACGCCGGCCCTTGACCCTGATCTGGGGCTTGTCTATTTCTCCACCGGTAATCCTGGCCCTGACATGAACGGTGCCATCCGTCAGGGTGACAACCTGTTTACAGCGTCCATTGTGGCGGTGGATGTCCGTACCGGCGAATACCGCTGGCACTTCCAGCAGGTGCATCATGACCTGTGGGATTACGATGCCCCGAATCCGGTCATTCTTTTTGATCTGGACCTCAATGGTGAAACCCGCAAGGCCGTTGCCGAAGCCAGCAAAACCGGTTGGGTCTATATTCTCGATCGCATCACAGGTGAGCCATTGATCGGGATAGAGGAAAAGCCGGTACCTCAGCTGGCAGAGCAGTTCACATCCCCGACCCAGCCTCATCCCGTTGGTGATGCTTTTATTCCACAGTTCATTGACGTGGCGCCCGAAGGAACCCCTCTGGTCAACCAGGGCCGCATTTTCACGCCTTTCCTGTATGAACCCGTCCTGGTTCAGCCAGGCCTCGCCGGTGGCGCCAACTGGGCACCCAGTGCCTATGATCCACAGCGCCAGACCATGTATGTCTGTGCGTCAGAATCTTCCGTTGCCCTGTTCATGGAAGACACCGAAGTGCTTGATGAACATGGGACAGAAACCTGGACTGGCGGAAACTTTGGCGGTTCCACCCGCCAGACCAAGGGTATTGTTGCGGCCATTGATATGACCACCAACAAGCTGGTCTGGCAGTTCCGCTGGCAGGATGCCTGTTATTCCGGCTTCCTCTCCACCGCAGGTGACCTGTTGTTTGTTGGTCGCAGCGACGGTCGTCTGACTGCACTGGATACCGATACCGGTATGCAGGTATGGGAATTCCAGACAGGTGCGGGTATGAATGCCCCGGCCATCAGTTTCGAGAAGGACGGCACACAGTACATCGCTGCCTACTCTGGTGGCAACCTGTTCCAGGGATCCGCCCGCGGGGACAGCCTGTGGCTATTCTCTCTGGAAGGCCAGATGGAGCAGACCACGCCTGGCGATACACTCTCGGGTGTCAGTGGTGGCGGCGCCGGACCAGAAGTGGTCTTTGCCGATGGTGATCCCGATTACGCCGCAGGGGAGACCATCTACAAACAGACCTGTCTGCCCTGTCATGGAGAAGCCGGCATGGGTGGACACAACAATGCCATGCCGCTCAACAAACTGACCGATATCAACCAGGCTATCACCATAGTGACCACCGGACGCAACAGCATGCCAACCTTTGCCGGCGCACTGTCACCGGTACAGATTCGTGATGTTGCCGGCTTTGTAGTGGACAGGCTGTTCGAATAGGCGGAGTCAGGATTTGCGTTTTCGATTTTCCTGCCTGCTGCTTGCATTGAATCTGCTCACAGGCTGTGCTGCCTTTTTTGACGGCCCGGCCTGGCCTGGGCAGGCCTATCCCCGGGATTATTTTGTTGCAGCCTACCGGGAAGACCACATGGCCCAGATGTACCAGACAGAGGACGATTATCTGTTGTGGGTTACCCGGTTTTATTACGGCAGCACAATAGCCCCCGGCTGGCTGGACCTGACCCGTCAGGTGCTCGATAAAGTTGGGCAGCCTGATCGTCGCCAGGCAGCCGACAGGCTGTTTCATCTGGGTGGGCGTATAGGCAGTGAATGGGCCAAGCCAAACGGGGTGAGGCGCCTGAATACCCGCAACGCCGCTGTCTGGCGGGATGCCCTGATCGAATCCATTGCCCAGGGGGAGCTGTTTGAATACATGGACCGTGTGGAAAATGATGTGGAGAGCATCATCGCGGGTGAACTCGACAGTGAAGAAATTTATTTCGAACGGTATTACGTAGACGAATTTGATTTCTGATAACACAACCGGGGGGAATATGAAAAATTGGACGGAAGATGCAGCGGCTATCCTCCTGGGTTTTCTCATTATCACTCTGGCGCTTTGTGCCTTCCTTCTGATCCCGTTTGGGGAAGTGAATCCAGCGCTGCATGAAGCCTCATCTGTGAGCGGTTTTGATCTTTCCGCCTGGATAGACAGCCATGACACCGGCAATGTGCTGACAGCCCTGTTGTCCGAAACGGTCAACGGGGCCCGTCCAGGGCGCTGGACCCTCAATCCACTTTCAGCCTTCACCTTGGACTTTCTGGTTTCCGCCATCGGGTTTTACTTTTTTCTGGGCATCCTGTTTGCCGGGGTGTCGCTGATGATGGGGCGTCAGGCCACGGCTTTCCTGAAAGGGTTTGTGCTGGTTTTTTCTCTCGCGGTTGCAGCGTATTTACTGGCCAACCAGGTGGACTTTCGCAATATGGGGCTGGGCTATGCCCTGTGGGCAATCCTGCTGGGCCTGTTTGTGAGTAATGTGTTCGGGATACCTGATGTTGTTCGACCAGCACTACAGCCAGAGCTGTATATCAAAACCGGATTGATCCTGCTGGGCGGAGAAGTGCTCTTTGGCAAGATTCTGGCTATAGGCCTGCCGGGCATCTTTGTGGCCTGGGTAGTAACACCGGTGGTCCTGGTGAGTACCTACTGGTTTGGCCAGAAGGTCCTGAAAATCAGCTCAAAAACCCTCAATATCACCATCAGTGCGGATATGTCCGTTTGCGGGGTATCTGCAGCCATTGCAACAGCAGCAGCCTGCAAGGCCAGTCGGGAAGAATTGACCACGGCTGTCGGGCTGTCGATGATTTTTACCTCCATCATGATGGTGGCGCTACCTGCGTTTATCAATGCGGTAGGCATGCCGGAAGTGCTGGGCGGCGCCTGGATTGGCGGGACCATAGATGCCACCGGTGCGGTGGTGGCAGCAGGAGCATTTCTGGGCGATACGGCACTGAATGTTGCCGCCACCATCAAGATGATCCAGAACATCCTGATCGGCGTGCTGGCCTTTGGTGTAGCCATGTACTGGACCACGAAAGTGGACAGGAGCGCTGGACAGACTGTTGGCATTTCTGAAATCTGGCTGCGCTTTCCCAGGTTTGTTCTGGGTTTTCTTGGCGCCAGCATTGTGTTTTCCCTGCTGGTCGAAATGCTGGATCCGAATACGGCCATCGTACTGATAGAGGAGGGTGTTCTGGATTTCACGTCCGACATGCGTGGTTGGCTGTTCTGTCTGGCCTTCACCAGTATCGGTCTATCAGCCAATTTCCGTGAGCTGAAATCCCAGTTCCATGGC
>Ga0181593_10006578_pt1 | contig 10409 bp, 7 predicted proteins | sample 071ome_19_FD_133756 | JGI IMG/M metagenome (GOLD analysis project Ga0181593, IMG submission 133756) | Coastal salt marsh microbial communities from the Groves Creek Marsh, Skidaway Island, Georgia - 071413AT metaG (megahit assembly) | ecosystem: Environmental > Aquatic > Marine > Intertidal zone...
TATATTGCGGTTCATCCGCATACGGCTATTGTTCAAGGAGCCCCTCAAAAACTCATCGGCATGGCTTTACCGGCAAATGCCGATACTGCGGGAGTTCAGCTACTTCCGGTTCATGTAGTCGGAGTCCTCATAAGAAACATGAGAGATAATTCTTAAGTGATAAGTGTTCACCAAAAGGCCTTCCTCTCCGAAGGGCTCATCTAACTACCTCGGCTACACGGTATGGCTAATAAATTCGCATCTATACTGCACGCCACGGTGGTAATGAATGCATAGGGACTTACTAATCTTAATTCCTTGCATGCGACCACAAGCTCCCTGTAATGACAGCATTACGCAGCACTCTAGTAAATTTGGACCACTGCGGCGCAATAGGCCACAACTAATTACAACAAGTGGCAACAGGAAAGCGGTGGTGGTACCTTATTTCAAGTGACGCAGGCTGTTGTGGTGAATTGTGGTTGATTGTCTGCGAGGGACTCATAATCCGTCGGTCCCAGGTTCGAGTCCTGGTGGGCCCACCAACTAAATCAAAAATTTATACCCCTTCCTCTCAATCTGCCCCTCAGCCTGTGGGAAACTTATGGGACTAAATACCATTCAACCGTTTCGAGCAGGATCGCTCTTCTGCAATTTTGGGTTCCTCGTCGAAAACCTATATCCGACCCCGTGTACAGTTTGAGCCAGTGCCGCATAGTTAATTTTAGACTCGACAAACGATAACGCTTTCCGTAGACGACGGATATGCCTGTCTATTGTTCGGCCCTCCAGATAAGAATCGGTATGGAAATGAGTCAATGATCCGAGCCCGAGCGATCAATCACCTACTATATTGAGCATCGAGTTTTTCTTGACTGGAATAAAACCGTGGTATTCCTTGACGGGTAACATTTTGAGGAACTAATTAGGAGAGCCTAAAACGATTCTATCTTTTCGATTAAGCTATTTAAGTTGACGGGCTTAGTATCAAAGTCGTCGGCGCCAGCTTCAAGCGCGCGTGTCTTGTCAGCTTCGAGTGCATGTGCGGTCAATGCAATTATGGGAATTTTTCTCAATTCAGGATCATTCTTAGCTTCTGCAGTAGCCGTCCACCCATCTTTGATCGGTAATCCCATATCCATCAAAACGATATCTGGTCTGTCGCGGCGCATATGCTGGAGGCCGTCTTCCCCATCAACTGCGATCTCTACCTCATAGCCTTTACGCATTAGTCGCCGCGACAGCATGTCACGATTCATTTCATTGTCTTCGACTATCAAGATTTTCTTCATACAAATTTTCTCTGAGATTCCGTTGAAATAATCTTAATTTAATCGCACTTATCGACCTCGACCAACATACCGGTTTATATCAACCAACACTGTCCTTGTGCATGTTCCATTTATTTCAGGCTCATGACACCGTAGGTTGACCTAGCTGGCGCCTGTCCCAATAAGATTTCTGACTGTTCTTTCGAGCTCATCTTGGGAATGCATCCCATTTTTATCGAGCATACTTGCGCATCGAGCTTCGAGTTTTTTTCGAACCACTTCGTCTAGTACAAGTGCAGAGTAGACAATAATTTTCGGCTCTTTACTCAGACTCGCAATATTAGAGTCAAGCTGATCAAGAAATTCAAATCCGTCCATGACGGGCATTTGTAAGTCCAGAATTATAAGATCGTAGTCATTCCCAAGTTTTTCTAACCCCTCTTTTCCATTAACTGCAGATTCAGTTTGGAATCCTGCCCCCTCAAGAATACGTATAGCCAGATCTCTTCCGACTGGGTCATCGTCGATCACAAGCGCCTTAATTGATTCTAGATCACCTTCGAAAATTTCCTGGATATGTTTAATCAAGATATCTTTGTCAATCGGCTTCTGTACAAACGCTTTTGCGCCAAATGACTTAGCTGTCTGTATCTCATCAAGGGTGCTAATCACAACTATAGGGATATTTCCTAAATTTTCGATTGAGTTGATTTCAGAAATGGTGTGCCACCCGTCTTTACCGGGCATCAAAATATCAACTAGAATCAGATCAGGCGTGTAAACGCGCGCTTTTTCCACACCTTCAAAGCCGTTATATGCTGACAAGATACGAAAAGGTTCACTTGAAAGTTTTCGCCTTATGATGTCGTGTACGTTTCGATCATCATCGATAACCAAAATAATTGGTGAATCTGATGAAGCAATCACTTCCTCGTCTTGCTTCTGAGTTTCCGTGTGCCCCACACTAAATGTTTCAAAATCCTGTGGCACTTCTATGGTAAATACAGATCCAACGCCTTCCTCACTTGTGACATTAATAGAGCCCCCCATCATTTCAATCAATGTTTTTGTGATGGTAAGACCGAGCCCCGTCCCACCGAATTTAGATGTTGTGTCGTCACTCGCCTGACTAAATTCTTCGAATATCTTGTCGAGCTGCTCTTTCTTCATTCCTATTCCGGTGTCTTTCACCGAGATTGACACATGGTCGGCATCATTCTTGACGATTGCTTCGACTGAGACGGTTACCACCCCCTCACTTGTAAATTTACAAGCGTTACTAATTAAATTAATTACGCATTGACGTAAGCGTGTTTCATCGCTGTTCATCTTTCCAAGATTTTCAGCAATTACAAAATCTACTCGATTACTATTCTTCTCCCCTAGCGGCGCCGCCAGCCCTCGTATCATTTCAAGAGTACTGCATAAATCGAAATGATTTATGTAGAGCTCTAGTCGTCCCGCTTCTATCTTGGAAATATCGAGGATGTCGTTTATCAAGCTTAACAAGTGACTGCCGGAATCCGTGATACGTTTTAAATCAGCAGTCATGGTATCAACGCCAAGATCCTCTGCTTCATCAATAAGCAGCTCAGAGTAGCCTATTATTGCGTTTAGCGGTGTTCTAAGTTCGTGACTCATATTGGCAAGAAACTTACTCTTCGCTTTATTAGCTTCATCGGCCTCATCTCTAGCAGTTTCCATCTCCGATGTGCGCGCCTCGATCAGTGCGGTAACTTGGTCTGACATCCTTTCAAAAGCCACGGCGATTACTTCGTTCGAGTTTTCCTCGTCGGCGAAGTCATTGTTCTTTGCATCTGAATTCGCTACCTTTACATGTTCTCTTAATTCTTGCATCTTATCGATGTCAGCCATAAGAAGTGCACGGGCGTTCCCATCTAGCTGCCCAGCGAGAGCTCTCATTTTATCCACTATCAGCTTATCTCTTTCTGCCCTCGAAGCGCGACGGGCTGCTCTGACCTGATTAAGCTCCTTTAGATTTTGCCTGTATTGGGCGAGTGCCGATACAAGCTTTCCAATCTCATCTTCGCTATTCGCGAATAAACCTTTTTCCTGCTGAATATTTGCGTCGAGGTTTCCTCGCGACAATTCATTGAGAACGTAAATCGCGTTGCCCAATCGGTTAAAAATTGTTCGTTGTGTGTAGAACAAGACAAGGACTATCAACAACACTGCCAAAGATGTAGATAAAACTATAGTAATGGTAATTCCATCTGTCTCGAACAAGGTTTGGCTAACGTCCCTCGTGACCATAAGGCGATATGGAGAGTCCAGTCCAGTATCCACGGATAAGGGAAGTAGGGAGGCCGCTAAAGCCTGGCTTGCATCAGAGCATCTCTCTGGAACTCGACTAGTGAAAAATACTCGAGCTCTACACACAAGCCTCGCGTAATCGTCTGTTACCGTAGTATTGGTGATTAAAGGGTCGCTCGATAGAGTTTCTGCCAGCTCCCGATTTAGAGTTGTGTCCAAATTCGATTGAGCGGCGATATTCAAGTTCTCAACATTTATTGTTGACGCATCAACATTTAAATCAGCAGAGAGTGTTTGTACCAGCTCGTCAAGGACCTGCCCGACGCTCACTATAAACTCCGTCGCACCATTCACACGCACGGGAAAGGAATGAACCGCGCTGAAGTGTTGTTCTTCAGTAGTTGACTGAATCATGTACCCCGACCAAGGAATCCCAGAAGACGTGAGGGTTCCATAGAGTTCAAATCGTGATCCTACCCCAGCAAAATCGGTCTCATAAATCGTAGAACATGGATCGTAAGTTCTTGCGAATATCGACTTTCTGCAAACTGCTGTCTCAAAATTGTTTGCTCTTATGATGTTATAGAAAAGAATCTCTCTCCTCTGCAGAGCTGGCCCAAAAAACAAGGTCAAAAAGCGCTGTGCAGCCTGTATGTCCTCATTTAGAATCGCTGTGATCAAGGGATTTACGAGCTCACCAGTGCCAGCTGCGCTCAAGTCAGTGAGATAATCTCCGGCCGAATTTCTCTGTTGGTAATTGAGCGGGTTAGGATTCTCGGGAAGCCAGAAATATTCGCCGTCTCCCGAAGTTCCAAAACGTTCAAGATTCTCAAATTCGCCAGCGGCTATACGCGACCATGTATCGCTATAGGTCTTATACTTTAAATCAATTTCTGATTGTGCAATTACACCTTCTTGCTCTTTTAGGAGCAACCAGACCACCGCAGCGGTTAAGACCGTTCCGAGTATTGATAAGGAAAGCAGTATGGTTCTTATCTGCATGTTACAACCAACCAGATTTTGAGGCAGCCAGAGTGTTTTTGTGTCGGAGCGCAGTCAACTATTGTCTTGCATCGTCCAACATTTGCTCTATTGCGTTTCCTCGGTTGTATCTTCCGGGCCAGTGAGAGCTCAAAACGACTCCAACTGAGCCATCCGCTGGATCCATCCAGAAGCCGGTATTAAATGCTCCGCCCCAACGATAGAAATCCACTTTGCTTGGATCGTCGATTTCCAGGTTTATTCCAAAGCCTGCGCCGAAGATGTTATTTCCAAATTGCGCAGGATATTCCACGTCCACTTGTTCCGAGAGCATAAAGTCGACTGATTCTTTGGATATTACGCGCGTACCTTGAAATTCTCCCCCGCCCATGATCATTGACATAAACTTTAGATAATCCTGAGCAGACCCATTGATACCGCCACCACCCGAATCAAATTTGTAGCGGTTGTCAGTTGAGGAAATTCCGAAAGGGCATACAGCCATGGATACCCTGGTTGCTGCTGGATTACCGTCAACTTCAGCAATTTTCCAAGAAATAGCAGATCCATCAATCTGCCCTATGGCCGGATTGTCGGCGCTAGGGATCCCGTAGATCATTGCCCAATCCTCTGCAAGTACGTCAGCAGAAAGAGTGAAACCAGCTTGATCCATTTGCAATGGGGTGAGGATAACCTCATCGATGTATTCACCTACAGTTTTGCCAGTGACAACCTCAATCACTGCGCCTAGAACGTCGATTCCAACCGAGTAATTCCATTCTGTGCCTGGTTGCGCGATCAGTGGAATTTGCGCTAAGAGCTCCATATTTTCATCACGGCTCATGCAGCGATCGATAAGGTTGAATTCGTCATATAGTTCCGCAACGTCACCAACGCCGGTTACGTAGCTTGAGTAAGTTAGACCAGACGTGTGAGTCATTAGGTCAAGGATTGTGATCTCCCTGTTCGCTTCTTCAAGCTGCTCTAGGCTTCCTCCAGGGGCGACAAACATGTTTGCAAACTGAGGGTAAAATTCACTTAGTTTGCTATCCAAACTTAACTTATCTTCTTCTACAAGGCGCATAATCGCCGTGCTAATGAGTGGCTTTGTCATCGATGCAAGTGGATAGCTAGTATGTAGATCAACGCTATTACCGGAACCAATTCTTGATTCACCCTCATAAGACGAATAAAAAATCTCTCCGTCTTTTGCTACGGCAACTATGTAATTGGGTATGAGCCCATCAGAATAGAGCTCTTGAAAGCCTTCGCTCAGAGATTCAAGCTTAGAGGAATTATATCCTGCGTTTTCTGGAGTCGTCGTTTCCAAATCAGCAGCGAGTACTGTCAGCGTGCAACACAAAAAACTGACACTTATAAACATTGATCTACAAAAATCGTTAAACAGGTTTCGAGTAGTTATCTGACGCATATCAAACTCCAATGTAAAATTTTTGTTAATGACACCGCTTTATTCAAATTTCGCTGATCGCACTTTGGTTGATATTGCCTTCGCAAGCTGCCTCAGATTGTGGTCGTCAGCGAGCATTGCATCAAATGCTCTATCCAACTCTGCAAATCTCTGATCAAATTTGGTGCGGATATCTTCCTCCGTTAGTAATTCCTCTAAGCCGTTTCGCCAGGCCCGACTGTTTGCCTGCCGAGCTTTAAGCAAAAACCTCGGATCGCAAGCCTTGAAGAAAAAGGAACCATTTTGCGTTTCTTTTTGGCAAATTATCTGGAAATCATCTTCTTTATTTCGCTCATTAAATGCACTGATAAGTTGATCTTCGATCTGATTAATTTCTTCTTCCAATTGCGGGTCGATAGCGACCTGTTCTGAGGTCACGATTTCGCTCAGTTTGAGCAGTGGCTGCTCAGCTGCAATAGTAGTGGGAGCGTTCGTCAGAATAATCACACTCAGAGCGTATAGAGGTTTGCTAATCTTCATTCACTATTCCGGACTAGAGATTTCTTGGAAAGTCTAAATAAGCATTTGGTGAAAAGTAAGCCAAGCAAGGCACACTATCAGTCCACCGCATTTTAATAACTATCCTATTCAAAAGAAAACACATATCTGCTCCACGTCAATTTCCTATGCTATCCTAGCAATGGATGTGACGCTGCGGCCACAGAGGGTCACACAAGACGCACCAAAAAAGGGCGTTTGTCATGAGAAACTGGACCGAAAATAAATTGTTTATGCTCGAAGATGTTATAAATAGGGAACCACTAATCCAAGATATCCTAAGGCAGCTTAATGATGGATTAGCCACTGATCTGCACTATCACTCAGAATTGCACACTCGCGGTGTGATGAGGCACACCTGGAATCTGGTTGTCGCTGACGACTTGCCTGAAAGAGACAAATTGCTTCTATGTATTGCTGCCGCATATCATGATGCTGGCTTTCTCATTCGGCGCGAGAATAATGAATCCATAGGCGCTGAGATGGCTAGCTCGGCGATGTCTAATTCCGGTCGTTTCACTATTGAGGAGCAACATTTAGTGGCGCAAATGATCCTGGATACAAAATTTATGCGAGATGGGCCGGCACAGATTTCGCAAACTAGGTTGTCGCCCTGGTTGCTTGATGCAGATTTATCAAATATTGGAAGTGAAAATTTCTGGGAAAGCACCAGGCTCCTTGCATTAGAGCTAAATCTGAATTTTGATGAAATGCTTCCAATTACTCTTGATCTTATGACTCGACACGCATGGCTTAGTCCCGCAGGAAAGCGTGTATACAAGGTAGGGAAAACGCAAAATTTATTGTCATTGAATGAGAAATTGCGTTCAATTCAGTAAAGTTTATCTGCGGCGTTAAATAAAAGGTCACTGAAAACTTACTATGAACGCTATCGATAGAAAGCCATCAAAGGCTAATCCGAATTTGAACGAAGTCTCTGTGCTAAAAGGCACCGTTCTTTTTGAAGAAGGAGATCCCGCTAGTTCAATGTATATTGTTCAAAGTGGTACTATAGATATCTCTATCAATAAACGATCGCATAAGCTCGCTTCTCTCGGTGCTGGAGAAAGCTTTGGAGAGCAAGCCGTACTCGGTACTCAATTTCGAACAGCCACCGCGATCGCGGCGGAGTCATCAAGTTGCCTTGAAATTCCAGCTAGTTGGCTGAAGACCCAGATTTCTGACGCACCACCGTTTCTAAATATTGTTTTTGCTGCTCTCACACTGCAGCTCTTGCAACGAAACCACATTGCATCGCTCCAAGGTGAAATGGATTCCACCTTCGAAAATTCATTCAAACTTGATGGCCCTGCAAAGATAGCGTGGGAGTCTTTTTCCAAGAATATGAGCCTGAACTCTATCTACCTTCGCGACAGTAGTGACATTCAAGCCAACATTAGCAGCGGAATCGGGTTGGTGGTTACGTCCGGTGTTTTGCAACTCCGTCGTGCTGGCAGAACTTGCGTTTTGGGTAAGGGGGCCGTATTGGGTCTCGCAGAATCCATTGCGAACGCTGAGTTCACCGATTCAATCGAAATATTATCGCCGATCAATGCATACACAATTGATGGTGATTCCGCATATAGATTGATCTCAAAATTAAATAAAGGTCTATATGGGGTCGTAAGGGGTTTCGCGGTGAGAGTCCTAGGTAGTGACGTCGACGCTGCAAGATTGAAAAAGTCAGTCGTCAATAATCATTGAAGGCGAGACGCTCTTAAAAATCTGAAAAAATAAGAGTAACTTACAACGGCTCCCGCTCCATGTCCGGCTGTGCAAGTCCAACAGCAAATGATATGCACATCAAAAAAGAGCAAATGGATCTATAAATATGACTGCTTGGGGCGGCAAGCTATTTTTTCGTTTAACTGCTTATCCATCCGATACCCTAAGAGGGCAAATTTGAATACTCGTCTGAACAGCCTACTTATTGGAAAAATCCGGCATAATTTAAAAACCTATATCAATATAATCAGTGGGTTTTCAGAGCTACTCATTGAAGAATTAATGGACGAAAGCAATTATCACCAAGACCATAAACTTGAGCCAAAGCTCCAGAAGATCGCGGACAACGGTGCTGCGATTGCCGCTGAAATTGACCAAGCTCTTTCGTCCCAAAACTTTACACTAGACGAGTTCTTCTCACAGTTAAGCAGCCAATCAGTTTCGCTTTGGAGCGTCACAGGCCCCTTGCTAAAAAACATCAGCGAACAATTACTTAGCTTCTCGAATCTGGCTCAGACAGAGTTCGTAAATGACTTTTCTATAGACTTTGATAGGGTACGAGATGCCTCAAATGAATTAGAAACAAGCATAAACAGGCTCATATACGACGAGATAAATTCAATTGAGAGTTTGCTGACTTTAGGGATTTTAAGTCAGAGCGATCTTGATACTGTTGAGAGCTTCTCAGACTCCTTGCGAGACGCCCCAAATGTGGTGGACACGAAATATCCGTCTAATATTCTGATAGTGGACGATAATCCATCGAATACTGAGTATCTAAGACGAAAGCTCCAGACCGCGAGGCACAACGTCACTGTTTGCAACGAAGGTTCTTCGGCTGAAAATAGGCTACATAGTGGTGAGGCTGTTGATCTTATTTTGCTTGACCTCCTCATGCCAGGGATGAGTGGTTATGACTTTCTAGGCAGGAATAAGGATATTTTAAAGCGCGACAACATACCAGTCATCGTAGTTTCATCGCTTGATGAACAGGAAACAGTCTACCGCTGTCTTGAATCCGGTGCTGAGGACTACGTTACCAAACCAATCAACTTCATGATTCTCACAGCAAGAATTAATTCAGCGCTTGAGCGAAAATACCTGCAAGATCGAGAAGAGGAGCACTTAAAGAATATTGAAGAAGAGAAGAAGAAAAATGAAAAATTGCTCCTAAATATACTCCCCAAATCGATCGCAAACAGAATGAAAGAAAATCAAGCAATGATTGCCGATACCATCGATGAATGCAGCATATTATTTGCTGATATAGTGGGTTTTACACCCCTTTCTCAGAAACTTAATGCAGAAACCATCGTTACGAACCTCAATGATATTTTCAGCCATTTCGATGAATTATGTGAAGAAATTGGTGTTGAGAAAATTAAAACGATGGGCGACGCATACATGGTGGCCTGTGGCATTCCAGAAGCTGACGGAAGTCACGCCTCAAAACTGGCAGACCTTTCGTTCAAAATGCTTGATTACATTAAGACATTACCTGAAATCGATGGCCATAAGGTCTCGATTAGAATTGGGATACACTCCGGCGCGGCCGTCGCTGGAGTAATAGGTAAAAACAAATTCGTCTACGATTTGTGGGGTGATGCAGTAAATACAGCCTGTAGGATGGAATCACATGGTATCCCAAATGAGATTCATATTTCTGGAGATACTGCGAGGCTTCTGAAGAATTCTATTTATAGCCTTATTGAGAGAGCGCCAATGGAAATTAAAGGCAAAGGGGTGATGAAAACGTTTATTCTTGATCAGTGCCATTAACCGCACCCGCATGCTTACTATTCATGCTTGAATTATGACCTTATCGAGTAGCAATCCAGCTGGTGCAACCAGATAGTGCTTTGCCTTTTAAGGGAGTGAGGTCATATCTGATGGCACACTGGCGGGACAAGTTGGTCCCACTACACGCAACGAATGAAAACGATCTACAACAGGAAAGAGTTATGGTTTTGCTGCTTAACCGCCGCAGGCTGCTGGCGATTGTTGGGTAGATTGGTCAGAGAAGGACTCATAATCCGTCGGTCCCAGGTTCGAGTCCTGGTGGGCCCAACGAAAAAGAAAGCCTGACTCTGATGCATTAAGCGTTAGGCTTTAAAGAACATATTTGTGTACCCTAGCGCAGAGCAATGCTGTAAGACTCACTGTGGCCTAGTATATTTGCCCGCCTACACTACTGCACTACCATGACTTCA
>Ga0181593_10006579_pt1 | contig 10408 bp, 8 predicted proteins | sample 071ome_19_FD_133756 | JGI IMG/M metagenome (GOLD analysis project Ga0181593, IMG submission 133756) | Coastal salt marsh microbial communities from the Groves Creek Marsh, Skidaway Island, Georgia - 071413AT metaG (megahit assembly) | ecosystem: Environmental > Aquatic > Marine > Intertidal zone...
CCTTAAATCGATCTGTAGCCAGCAGTAGTCTTACGGCATGCGCCGGCGCGGCTTGATCTGATGCTCTGCCCGTTGGCAGGGTGCCAAAGCGCTGCGCAAGAATTTCGGGGTCGCTCTCGATGCGTCTCGCCAGCACGAGCACGCGAAGCGCCTCACCGGGTCTTGCGATGAGATAGCGCTCAAGCGCATCGATCGCTCGCTGATCCTCACCGAGATTAATATAGAAGTTCACCACCTGCCACAGATGCAGTGGCCGATACGGCCAGAGACTCTGCGCAATATCGGCGCTGATGGCGGCATCTTTCGTCATCTGCAGCTTGCGCTCGATCTCGGCTTTTTGTAGCCAGGCGGGCGCAAAGAGCGGCCTGTGCTTGAGGTGCTCGTTAAGCCACTGGTGGGCCTTATGAGGATCTTCAGCGCGCAGGGCTGCTGCATAAGATGGACTCTGTAGCAACGGCAACGGGGACAGGGCCAGAGGTTCGGTGCTCGATAAGATTGCCTTGGTGAGCCGCTCAGAGATAAGGTTAAGACTTGCACCAACTGCCACCGCACCGCAAAGCGCGATCACCAGCGGAAACTGCCAAACTTTTTGGGCGGCGAGCGCAGGCGTCATGATCGAAAGAGCCGCTGCGCGTCAACCCTTCGCAAAAGTTTCTTGCTCTTCTGCAGGCTCGCCGGTCGGCTTGTGTTTGCGTGATTTTTTGGAGCGTCGCTTGCGGCCTGCGCCCTGATCGTCCTCATTTGAGCCGTAGTTGTAGTAATAGCGGTTGTAGTAGCCATACTCGCGACTCGAGATATCCACGCGGTTTAAAACCGCGCCGATCAATGGCGCACGCACGTGGCGAAGCCGCTTGACCGATTCGCGCAGCGCGTCGCGACTCACATTGGCGCTCGAGACTACAAGCAACGCGCCTTTGACTTTCGTCGAGAGCACAATGGTATCGGCGAGCCCAAGGATCGGCGCGGTATCGAGCAGAACCACGTCGAAGTGCTCGTTTTGCTCGGCCAGAAATTCATTGAGCCGCATGGAGCTTAAAAGCTCAGCGGGGTTTGGCGGCGGCGTGCCCGAGGGTACGAAGGAGAGTCCCGGCACGCGGGTCTGGCGCACGATTTGGCTTTCGTTACCCACGAGTGCCTCAGAAAGCCCCGGGCTTGATGGCATCTCGAAGGTGCGATGCAGGCGCGGTTTGCGAAGATCACAGTCGATCAGAAGCACTCTCAGATTATTCTGCGCCAGCACTATCGCAAGATTACAGATGGTGGTGGATTTGCCCTCGCCGGCGGTCGCGCTGGTGACGAGGAGGGTCTTCGGAATGCCCTCAGGCGTTGAGAACATCAAACTCGTGCGCACGGAGCGAAAGGCCTCGGCCATCCCATCATCCGGAAAATCTGCCGCGAGCAGATCAAATCGGCTCCGCTCGAGCGCCCCCCCTTTTTCCGAAGACCGCAGCGGTACCATGCCGAAGCTTGTCAGGTGCGCGGCGCGCTCGAGTTCCTCGGGGTTACGCACGGTGTTATCCAGATACGCGAGCAAAAAGGCAAGCCCAAGCCCTCCGGTGAGCCCCAAAACGCCCGCCAACGCAAGATTGAACAAGAGCCTCGGACTGTGCGGGCGCATCGACACCGCCGCAGGGTCGATTACCGAGATATTGGTGAGCTCCATGCCGGCGGCGACGCCGACTTCTTTCATGCGCTCGAGCAGTCCGCTGTAGAGCTCCTTATTCGTCTCCCATTCGCGCTTCAGGATGTTGTACTGAATCGCACGATCGCGCACGTTCAGAAGCTGCTCTTTCTGGCGCTCGAGCTCTTCGTCCAGCAGGCGTTCTTTTTCCGTGAGTTCCTGGTAGCGCAGTTTGAGACTCTGGACGACGCGGTAGATCTCTTGGCGCAGGGTCGCCTCGGTCTCCTCGATCTTGGCCTGCAGTTTGACGAGGTCCGGGTAGGCCGGCTTATAAATCTTGGAGAGCTCGGTGTACTGCGCCCGTAGGGTTGCGAGTTCTTGCTTGAGACGCGTAATCAGTGGCTCATCAAGGACAGTCACCATCGAGTCGGCCTGACCGCCGCTCGCCTGGATATAAAGCGACTCCGCCGCGATGCGTTGGGCTTTGACTTCGGTGTAGTTCTTCGAGAGATCCTGAAGGCGGATCTCGACGATGTTGCTGCGATCCTCGATGTCGACGATCTGATACCTGCGGGCGAATTCGGTGAGGTCTTTCTCGGAGGTCTCAAGGCGCGCCTGCACGCGCGCGATCTCGCGCTCGAGAAAAGCTTTGGCGCCCGAGGTCGAGCCGAACCGCCGGCTGTCATTGAGGTTGATAAACTGCGCAACCACTTCATTGGCAATCCTCGCCGACAGACGAGGATCAAAACTATCAAAACTCACGTCAAAAAGATTCGATCGCCGGATCGGTGCGACGGTGAGCCGCCCTGAAAAGCGCCGCATCAGCTCGCGCTCTTTGCGAATTGTCGCGTCTTCTGAGCCCGCTTGATCAGGGTCGTCGCCCATGATCACCTTCACGAAGCCTTTAACCCCGGCGATGATGCCACGTTGATCCATATCCCCCGAGAACTCGGGTGTTTTCTCGAGCTCAAGCGCCTCGATGACCGCGCGCGCGACGCTCTCGCTACGGAGGATATTGGCCTGCGTCTCAGCGTATTCTTTTGAGGCAATATTGGCCTCATCGACGTTTTGAAACTTAACGATGTTCTGCCGATTGGGGTCGACCTCAAGCAGCGCGCTCGAGCGATACACCGGACGCATCAGCAGGGTCGCGACGACTGTAGTTGCAAGCGCGAGCACGAGCACCCCAAGAATCGTCCAGCGATATTTGAGGACCGTCCGCCACAGCTCTCGAAGATCTAGGCCATCATCGTCATCAGACGGGGGGTTAAGGTAAGGGTCATAGGCCGCGATCGCGGTGCTGCCCTGATGCTGCACTGGCAGCTGGCCCGGGCCAATACCGGGGGGAATTTGTTCAGCCATTGTTTCGGTACGGGGTCCGGTTAGCGAGTCGCCTGAGCGCTTTTATTTAAAGTGCGAGCCCCACATTGAAGATCGCGGTGAAGCCCTTCCAGACAGTCTCCGCGGTGGAGTAGAGCAGGTTCTTGCCCACGACCACGATATCGCCGTCGTTAAGCTCAATCTCGGGGCTTGTGCGCTTTCGAATTGCGTCGAGATCAACTTCGATGACCGAGCCATCCTCCACCCGGAAGACCTGCACGCCGCCCTCGTCGGCGGTGTTCTCTGTGCCACCAGCCATGGCGATTGCGGCAAGCACGCCAACCTCGCCCTGTAGCGCGTAGGAGCCCGGCTTTTTGACTGCACCCTCGACAAACACCACTCCGGCCGGCGGAATGAACACGCTATCGCCACCGCGCAGCACCAGATCGCGAACGACTGTCGAATCGCCCCCGGGTCGCAATGCCTTCTTAAAGTCGATGATCAGCGTCGTCACCTTGACGCCCGCGTCAGTCGTCTTTGCATTTTCGTCCGCGAATTGAATCTGCGCGACGTTGCCGGCTTTCTCGTTCAGGCCGCCGGAGAGCGAGAGCACCTCGAGCACGGTCATGGGCCGGCGCACCTCATGTACCTTAGGCTCCTTGACTGCGCCCATCACTGCAATCTGCTGCGAGCGAAATTCATCGACGAACACCGAGACCTGCGGATCCTGAAGATAATCCTTGCGCAGCAGGGCCTCGAGCTCTTCCTCGATCTTGGCAGGTGTCAAGGCGGCGACGGTGACTTCGCCCAGTAGCGGAAAAAGCACGGTGCCGCGCCCGTTCACGCGCGCCTTGATGGATAGATCCTCCACCTGAAACACCTCAATCGAGAGCACATCACCCGGGCCCACCCGATATTCTTCAACCGTCCACTGCTGGGAGTTGGCGGCGCCGCCCACGGAGGCGAGCGCCAGCTGTCGGTTGAGCTCGGCCGTCTCCTGGCGACGCTGCGCTTCAGCGAGCTGCGAGATAGCTTGGTCTGAAGGGGCTGTAGCGCAAGCACCGACACCGGCGAGTGCGCTTAAGCAGACCAGGCGCAACCATTTGAATCGTATTTTCAAAAAATCTCCTAAAGCGCTCAGGTATCACAGCAGCCAATGCCATAAAAAAGCCGGCGGTGGCTACGCCACTGCCGGCTTCTGGCTTGATTACTCAGAAAACTCTGGGCAGCTGCCGATGAAATCAGAATAACCTCGAACTGCTAACTGCCTGGAGCTGCATCTTCTTCATTAGCTTTCTTTAGAGCCCAGACCAGCCCGACCAACCCGACTACCGCAACCCAAGTGTTGCCGGATGCATCAGTTTTTTCCTCGCCCTCAACAGTCTGGGTCTTCACCAATTGATTGCCGTCCAGATCAATCTCCCAGGCCTCGCCTAGCGCTACTGGCCTTGCCTCTTGACCGGTGATAACCACGACGCCCTCGGTGTCCGGGATCACGTGGACTTTCCCGCTCTCAATCACAACGATACCGCGCACCTGCTCGGTGGACTCTGCGATTTTCTGCATCAGGGTCGCTTCTGAAGCGATCACCTGATTCTCTGCTTGGATCTGAAAAGCCTGACCTTTATTGAAACTGAATTGCAGACCGCCTTTCTTCAACGTGATATGGACCGCGCCGCTCTTTTCGGATACCACCACTTCGGAATTAAAGCCCACGGTTACAGCACCCTTGCCGGGGAACTCGATCGGTGCGAGGGTCTCTGCGCTGGTCCGTACGCCGTCTCCGTCAAAGAGAATCTGCGTCCCGCGGGCGACTGGGAAACCGACCCCGCCCGAAATGACATCGACTCGATCAGTCGCAATTAATTCCCCAACTTTAGGGATGTTAGCCATGGAGACTGACGCCCCCAGCATAATGGCGCCACTAAGCGCGATCGCCACTATCCCTCTAAGGAATCTATTAATAGTTTTCATTAACTTGTCACTCCAGCGTAGTGCAATTTTTAGGCTTAAATTTACGTTACGTCTAGGCGCTGCCATAAGAGCGCTCGCGTTGCCGTGGAGTTTATTTTCTTTGTGCGAGATATAGTTACAGTCTTTAGGGTAGGTTTTATATCCAAGCGGTTATAAGTTCGAACACCGCTTGGAACTATCCTGGCTTTGTGTTGGGGCCCCAATTTAATTCTCGCGCATCACACTTTTCAGCTCCAACTTGCGCGCTCAGTTTTGTCGCGACCACCCTCACACCTCGCCTACGATATTTGTACGCCTCCCATGACCGCCAACATACCGCGGACAGATCCCGATCATTTTTACAGAGCAAATGCATCATCGCTGTTGCCGTTGCGGTTAGTATTGCTGCGGCCTTGAACTGACTCCCCCTCACGCAGATGAGTTTCCCAGACTTCACAGACTGTCATTGCCATATCTTGCCCGGGATAGATGATGGAGCCCGTGATCTGGCAATGGCCCTAGAGATGGTGCGAGTCGCGCTGGCAAGCGGCACCCGCGCCATCATCACCACGCCGCATCACTTTTCTGGGAGTTTCAGAAATACCCGCGAGGATATTCTTGCCGCAGTGGCTGAGTTTCGTGAGATCCTTGCCAGGGAAGAAATCGCGCTCGAGGTGCATCCCGGGAGCGAGCTCCACTTAACTGATGACCTGGCAGATCGAATCAAAGATCGCGAGGCAATGACGTATAACGACGCGGGTCAACATGCGCTTGTCGAACTTCCCGCTCAGTTTGTCCCAAACGGGACTGAACAAATCCTGGAGAAAATCCTTTACTCGGGTTGCACGCCAGTGATTGCTCATCCGGAGCGCAACAGCGAGCTCTGCGCTCACCCAGAGCGGGCGATGGAATGGGTCTCTTGGGGCTGCTGCCTGCAACTGACCGCACAAAGCATTGCGGGAGATTTTGGAAATCGCATCCAGAGCGTGTCGCGAGAATTTATTCGCCGCGGCCAGGTACATCTTGTTGGGAGCGATGCGCACCGCCCTCAGGGTCGGTCGCCTAACCTACGTAACGGGTACGCGACCTTAACGGGCTGGGTGGGCGAGCAGGGCGCGGATCTTTTAACTCAGATCAACCCGCGGAAGCTTCTCTCTGGTGAAAAACTTAGCCCATTAAGCGCTGCTGTCGATTCGCAAAGACCCCGTCAGGGACTTTGGTCGAAACTCTTTTCGCGATGAGCACGCCCGGCAATATGGGGATTGGCTACAAGCCCTAAAGCTACCCAGAACACTAGCGCCGCACCGGGGATCTGTAAATCGAAATCGCCCAGACTGTGCACGCTCTGAACAACCAGCGCAGACAGTGCGCCCAACTGCAGCATTGAGTAGCCGGAGGCATGACAGGCGGCGCGCCTAAACCACCAAACCATCGTAAGCCCCACCACCAAACTCGCGAGCAAACCAAACTCCAGCACGAACTGCAGCCAGTCGTTATGGGCTCGCCAATAGGAGGGCGCGAGGCCAGAAGGGTGCACCAGCTTAAACACCTCCAAAAAAGAAGAGGCGCCGGTTCCCACGACCCAAACCCCGAGCGGCAGGTCAAAGAGCGCGGCCCAGATTTGGAAACGGTCGGTGTGATCCGGGAGCTGAAGATAACGTTCAATCAAACGATCGATACCAAACCAAAGGCCCGCCAGCAGCGCTACTCCTAGGGCGATCCATGGTGCATAGGCGACCCATCGGGACTCTAAGCCCCGAGCCCGGCGCAGGATCAACACCGCAAACAGCACACCGCCAACGACACCCGACAATACGCCCAGGCGCGAACGCGATGCCAAAAGCGCCATTCCGATGATCATGGCAAACAGCACACCCAGGACGATCTGCAGCCCCTTCCGTCGCGTAAACCCGCCCGTTCGCCTTGAGGAAAAAATCCCTGCCAGAACTATAAGCCCGCTCATCGAGAGAAAACCCGCGTAATGGTTATAAAGATAGAAGCTGCCGCGGGCGTGCGGGATGAATTTTGCTTTGCCAAAACTATCCCATACGGAGCCTTCGCCACCAAAAAAAAGCAGCCAGGGGATAAGGTCCTGTTTTTGGACGAGAAAAGTCAGACCGAGCAGCGCCTGGAATACTGTGGCTGAAAAAATCAGCCACAGCAGCACACGAACTCCTTTGCGGCTCAGCGTCGACACTACCCATGCCGCCACCCAATAGAGGCTGAAGGTGGCCCAGTAGGTCACGCTTGCAATGGCAGAGGGGCTCAGTCTCAGGTCAGGCCCAAGCTGCTCTATTACGGCCTGCGAATACACGTGCCAGCCGCTTGGCAGCCATCGTACCGGCAGCGCGATATGCATGGCAATAAAGACCGATAGGATCAACCACGGCAGTATCCATAACCGAGCCCTTAAGGAATAAACCTTGTCCGAGCGGCTGGTAAAAGCCCAGAAGACCAAAAACAAAACGACCATCGTGCCCGCCAGGATCACGCGCGCAATCTCCAACACGCCTCCCAGGGGCAAAGGCAAAAAAATTACCAAGACCCCCAGACCGGCCGCTAGAAATACACTACTCGGGTGGCCGTGCACATGGCGATTTAAGGCATCATGGTTGATCGAGAGTTTCGCCAATCTTTGCTCCTGGTCTTCTCTATTTAATTCCGCTTACTGCGTTCATTTTTCACTTACTCAGCCATGCCCTCGTTTAACCTTGTGCTTTGTGCCGCGCAAACTTCCGCTTCAGCGAGCTCTTGACGACGCCTGCTATCCCGGTCGGACTAATTACATTAATTCCGAGATGGAAATACACCATTACTGAAGAAGCGAGGCTCAGGAATAGAACCGATACAGTCATGGCCCAGACTGCGCTTAACGCGCCGTAGCTCGGCACAAAAATGAATAAAGCGCCGATTGTCAGCACGCTACCGACAAAGGCGATGTTGCGAACATCCGCTTCATGACCGGTCATCGCCAACACCGCTGGGGCGAGTCCAAACAGGGCATGAGCAAAGTACCCGAGAAAAAAAATCTGAAGGAACCCTCGTGCAGCGACATACTGCTGGCCAAATAGCGAGAGCAACAATGATGGGAGAAAGAGAATGGCCAAAAACACCGGCAGAGCGATCGTGATCGAAACCGCCACCCCCTGCCAGACAACATTGGCAAGCGCAGCAGCATTGTTCTCAGCATGAGCTTGCGCGAAGCGCGCCGAATAAATCGGAGTAATGGCCAAATTGACGAATGCGACCAGCATCGCGAGCCTTTCAGCCACCGCAATGAATGCGATTTCCTCTCCGCTCAGCCAGATGCCTGAGATAAATTGCCCCCCCCACCGCATTACGATGCCGGCAATAGCCGCGACCCAGAGTGGCCATGTGATCTGCCACAGCGCCGAGGCCGAAAAACGACCGGGCGCCCAAGACGATGATTGCGATCTCCAGAATCCGGTCACAAAAATACTCAGCAGCAGGACGCTTGAAAAATAGACCCGCGCCATGGATCCAGGGCTATCTGGATAACTGGGGTAGATCCCCCCGACAAAAAGTAATGGGGTAGCGATAAATAATATTCCGAGGCCAATCAGCTCTTTCTGTAACGCGATAAGCTGTTGTGCCCGCAGAACATTAAAGGCGAAGAGCAGGCTCGCGGGCAGCATGAAGGCCAGCACGTCCGCAAGCTGGGGCTTTGAGAAAAGATTATTTGCAATCAGTGCGCGGCTTGACCAGAGAATAATGACTGCGGCGCCGAGCCCAAAACCTACCCATCGCACGGCCAACCCGTTTAGCCCGAAAAGATCCTGAGTTTTTCCGGCCTCAGAAGCGACGCTCATCAAGCGCGTCAATGACGTCGGTAGACCCATCAGCCCGATGGGCACGATGACCATGATCATGCTGAGGCCCAGAAAGAAAATGCCCGCATCCTGAGGCGACAAACTTCGGGCCACTAGTATTGTGATCACCAGAAGCCCAATCGCGCCAAATCCACGCAGCATGAGCGCGACCAAAGTCATGGTTAGTGCCGATGCATTCAAAGTTCAAAGAAAGCAGAAACAACTCGAGTCAGCATGGCTGGTCACGGGGTACCTGTCTAAACGCAGACCATGAGCACGCTGTTGGAGCGGCCAAGGCCGGGCAATGAGGAAGAGGTTGCTCGCTGAATTGGGTTGCAGATTCAGCGTTAGTTATAGGGGGAACTAAAAAGGGTATCTATACGTCTTTTGAACCGATAACCAACTTTAGATTTATGTACCCAAAGGGATATTTTTTGTACATTAAGTAGTATTGTTACTATCTTAATTGTGAACCTTAGGTCTCCTTTTTCCCTCTTGAGGTATTGCATTCATTGACCCACTCTCCAAATTCCGAACCTGTCCACAGAGCTGCGCTGGCGATCCCCAATAAGAGGTTCAGTCACTTTTTGACTGATCGCCTGCAAGCCGCGGGTTGGACAATCATCGCGCGCTTATCGCCCTTTGACCCGGGTTGGCGTAACGTTGATCTGACTCTCTGCGACCGACTTTTTGTTGATTTACTCGCATTCGGATATTTCCATCCTCGTTCTTACAAGGGTCAATACCCGTTGCGGTCAATTTCCCAGATCGCTGTGGTAACTGGATTTATCCATTCTGTTCTAGTAAATGCGATCGCCGACGGCTATCCCGATATAAGTGTGATTTCTTCGAAAGCTGATGCAAAGCTTCTTGATGCCGCAATACACCTCTTTGCGCTGGGACACTTCTACCGGCCAGACCCGAATTATCATCAACAAATCGACGATATCGATGGTCTTGAAAATAATTTGTTTTCTTACTTTCTAGGAAAACTTACGCCCAGAGAAGCCAGCATATGGCTCGGGATCGTAGAGGGTCTCCCTAACAAAACAATCGCAAATGATCGCAACATCACCGAGGCTACAGTGAAAATGCACGTTCGTAATTTGTTTGATAAGTTAGAGGTGCGAAGTCGGCTCGAAGCGGCCAACCTATTCCAAGTTTTAACATCCAGTGAGGAATAGCGCTGATCGGGGTTTTGATTCGTCGGTTAGTCATTTGTCTTTCTGCTTTCAAGAGACGGCTTATCTAACTTTTTTTAATAAGGGTCTTATCTACAAGATGTATCGAAACGTTCGATAGTTTTAGGGGATATCGCTTTGCTAACTTGGCATCACGCCGTTGCTTTTTAGCGACTATGGAGATGGCGTGGGCGTTTAGAAACTTCTTGCCACGCGGTGTTTTGTAGTTATTGTTGTTTAACCAGTCCGCTATCTGTTTAAAGTTCAATCCTTCTGTTCTAAGTTCAACTATCTTGTCATATAGGAACTGCTGATAAACAGAGTAAGGTGATGCCCATAGATTGGAGAAGGTGGCATCCACTTGGAACTTGAAGATGACTTCTGTGTAAGTCTTTGTCTGTGACTTACAGTTGAACAAGACTATTCCACAGTAACTGACTTCGCCAGGTTGCGCGGTTTATCAACGTCTGTGCCCTTGATCAGGGCTACATGGTACGCAAGCA